>Ga0193723_1000982_pt1 | contig 11139 bp, 9 predicted proteins | sample H2m2metaG_FD_143042 | JGI IMG/M metagenome (GOLD analysis project Ga0193723, IMG submission 143042) | Soil microbial communities from a riparian zone of the East river system, Colorado, United States - H2m2 | ecosystem: Environmental > Terrestrial > Soil > Riparian zone | place: USA: East River... | reverse complement strand
GCAAAGGTTCAGGGAGATGGCGCGGCGTTGGAAATCGCCGCCGCGCTCGCACGCGTTGCACGTTGGAAGCTGGCCGATGTGGTGATCGTCGGCCGCGGCGGCGGCGGGAAAGAAGATCTGTGGGCGTTCAACGACGAGCGCGTTGCGCGGGCTGTTGTCGAGTGTCCGGTGCCGGTGATCTCCGCCGTCGGCCATGAAGCCGACATAACGGTCTGCGATGCCGTGGCAGATCTGCGTGCTGCCACTCCGTCAGCTGCCGCTGCTGCCGCGTGTTCCGCGCGCGACGAGATCGAGAAGGTAATCGCTCTGGCGCGGCGCGATCTGACCGGCGCCGTCATGTCATGCGTACAAGGCGCGCATATCGAGCTCGAGAGACTGGGGCGCCGCATCATTCAAACGGCAGAAGGCGTCGTGCTCTCCAGGAAAGCGCTGCTCGGCGCCACTGCGGGCCGGCTCCATGCATTGAGCCCGTTGGCCACGCTCTCGCGCGGCTACGCCGTCGCTCGCGATCCGAAGGGAAGGGCGCTTACCTCGACGCTGCACTTTCGCGCGGGCCTCGGATTCGAGCTTTTGCTCCACGATGGGAGAGTTGGCGCGGAAGCGACTGACGTCTCGCCGAAATGAGCCTTTTCCTCACCTTTGTCACGAGTCTTCTGCTCGGGATGCGTCATGCGACGGATCCCGACCACATTATTGCGGTGACGACGATCGTTGCACGCGAGCGCTCGGTTGTCAAAGCCGCGGGAATCGGCGCCGTTTGGGGACTCGGCCACACGATCACGTTGCTCCTGGTTGGCGGCGCGATCATAGCCTTCAAGATCGGCTTCAACGCCCGGCTCGGCCTCTCCATGGAGTTGTGCGTGGCGGTGATGCTGATCGTGCTCGGCTTGTTGAATCTCTTCGATGTGAAGATGCGCACGGGAGCGCCGAGCGCCTCACGTCCGTTTTTCGTTGGCGTAGTCCACGGGCTTGCCGGCTCTGCGGCGGCGGCACTACTGATAGTACCGCTCATGGACGACCCGCGTTGGGCCGCGCTCTACCTGGTCACGTTCGGACTCGGCACGATCGTGGGGATGAGTATCGTGACGATCTCGATCGCCGCGCCATCGCTGCTCGCGGCGGTGCACATGCCGAGTCTGCAGCGATCGCTGCGTGTTGCATCGGGAGCCGTAAGCCTGGTCTTCGGTCTGTACCTCGCCCACCGAATCGGCTTCAGCGACGGACTCTTTACTTCAGATCCGCGCTGGACACCGCGATAGCTAGAGCAGCTGCTGGTTGCACATGAGCAGGACCACCCTGACCTCTTCCTGTCCCGTCGCACCCACGACTTTCGCCGAATAGTAGAAAGGCTCGCCCGGCCATTTCGCTTCCCCAAAGACAAGCACCGAGTCTGTCTGGGTCACCGTGATCTCGAAATCGCCGTTCCCGTTGCTGGTTGCGTATCCCAGCGTCTTGGCCTTTCTCACCGACGACAGGAGTCGATCATACTCTCGGCTGGCGGCACGCATCGCGTCCGGGTCGCCGGTCTCCCACTCTAGGGTATCGAGCACAAACAGAGACTTGCGGATCGCGGGAATTTTCTTCGCATTGAAGGCATACACGTGAACGCCGGGGATGCCGGACGTCGTCGCTTTTACATCCGCGCAAGGCTGCGCGCTCCCATCCAGCAGCGTCTTCTCTGGAACTGGGTGGACCAGGGACAACAGACCGAACAACGCTATGCCTCTCAAGAACACTTCAAACTCCGGGTGATGGGGGTCGACCTAAAGACGCGCCAGCCATGGGTTTGGGAACTGATCAGATGCCAGGAACCTAGAACGACACAGATGCGAGCTGACAGAAGCACAGATTCCAGGTGCGAGGATATCTCGCAACTCGCATCTATGCCTCTGGCCCCTCGCATCTGCGAAGTTCTAAGTTGACCTTAGGTATTCAAGAGTTATTGGAGGCGGGAGCCTTGTCTTGGCCCCCCAGGCCCGCTAAGTTCCAAGGCTACAGCGATTTAAGAACCAGCGACGGGCGCCGGCAAATGGGCCGGCGCGAGATCAAAATACAAATGGCATTCGAGAAAACACCTACCGTAGAGAAGTACCGCACGCATAAAGACGATAGCGGATCGACCGAAGTTCAGGTCGCACTTCTGACCGAAAGAATCAACTATCTGACCGGCCACTTCCGCACCCACGCGAAGGATCACCACAGCCGTCGCGGGCTGCTCAAGATGGTCGGAAAAAGGCGCCGTCTCCTCGACTACCTGAGGCGGACGGATCTCGAAGGTTACCGCAAGATCATCGCTGATCTTGGACTCCGGTACTAAGCTGGGTTTTTGATCTGACCGCGCGGCGCACAATGCGATCCCGCGCGGTTTGTGCTACAAAGACGCTACAAAGACACAACAACACAACATATGCAACGCATCGAAAGAACGTTCGCCGGCAGGCGCCTGGTCATCGAGACCGGCCGCATGGCGAAGCAGGCAGCAGGATCAGCAGTAGTTCAGTTTGGCGAGACGATGGTTCTCGCGGCAGTGACGGTCAGTGACACCGAAAGTCCCCTCCCGTTTTTCCCCCTCCTCGTCGAGTACAAGGACAAGGCCTACGCCGCGGGCAAGATTCCCGGCGGCTTCATCAAGCGGGAAGGCCGGCCCTCCGATCCGGAAATTCTCAAGGCGCGAATCATCGACAGATCGATTCGCCCGCTCTTCCCGGAAGGCTTCAAGAACGAAGTCCAGGTATTCATCTACGTCGTCTCGGCCGATCAGGAGAATGACGCCGACGTGATGGCGCTCGTCGCCGCCTCGTACGCGCTCAATGCCTCGAAGATCCCGTTCATGGGTCCGATCGGGGCCGTGCGCGTCGGTCGCGTTCAGGAGAAGTGGATCCTCAACCCGACCTTCCAGCAGCTACCGTACAGCGACATGGACATCGTCGTGTCGGCGTCGAAGGACTCGATCATGATGGTCGAAGGTGGCGCGCTCGAAGTGACCGAAGCCGATGCGCTCGAGGCGCTGACGGTCGGACACCGCGGAATCCAGGAGCTCATCCAGATCCAGGAAGAGATGCTCGCCGAGACTCGTGCGGAAAAGATGAAGTGGACGAAGGCCGAAGTCGTTCCCGCGGTCAAAACCCGCGTCGACGAACTGGTCAAAGGCCGAATCTCCGACGCGATCAACCAGAAGGAGAAGCACACCCGCATCGAAGCGGTCGAGCTCGTCAAGAAAGAGGCGATCGCGCAGCTCCTCGTTGAATTCCCTGACAACTCGAAGGACATCAAGTCGCTCGTTGAAGAGACCGAGTATCACGCGCTTCGCTCGCAGGTGCTCGACACCAACAAGCGCGTAGACGGTCGCGGCACGAAGGACGTCCGCCCGATCACGATCGACACGCAGGTTCTTCCCCGTGCGCACGGCTCCGCGCTGTTTACGCGCGGCCAGACGCAGGCACTTGTCGCCATCACGCTTGGCACCGCCAACGACGTGCAGCGCCTCGACAGCATCGATGAGGCGGGCGAGACGACCAAGTCGTTCATGCTTCACTACAATTTCCCACCGTTCTCGACTGGTGAAGTGAGACCGATGCGCGGCACCAGCCGGCGCGAGATCGGACACGGAAACCTGGCCGAGCGTGCGCTGCAGAGCGTGCTGCCGGCGTTCGAGGATTTCCCGTACACGATCCGCATCGTCTCCGACATTCTCGAGTCCAACGGCTCGTCGTCGATGGCCTCGGTGTGTGGTGGCTCACTGGCTCTGTTCGATGCCGGCGTTCCACTCCGCTCTGGCGTTGCCGGTGTGGCGATGGGGCTCATCAAGGAAGGTTCGAAGTACGCCGTCCTCACCGACATCCTCGGCACCGAGGATCACCTCGGCGACATGGACTTCAAGGTCGCGGGCACCGAAACCGGGATCACGTCGATCCAGATGGACATCAAGATCGAAGGACTCGACCTCAAGATCGTCAAGGAAGCTCTGGCGCAGGCGCGCGAAGCGCGACTCCACATCCTGGGTGAGATGAAGAAAGCCTTGGCGGAGCCGAGGTCGGACCTGTCGCCGTACGCGCCACGGATCGTGACGATGAACATCAACCCCGAGAAGATCGGGGATCTCATCGGTCCGAAGGGCAAGACCATCCGCGGCATTCAGGACGAGACCGGAGCAGAGGTCACCGTCGACGACAGCGGGCTGGTCACAATCGCCGCAGTCGGTGGCGAGGCGATGGAGAGAGCGCGCCAGATGATCCAGGCGCTCACCGCCGAGCCCGTGATTGGCGAGACCTACGAAGGCACGGTCAAGAGCACGACGGCGTTCGGCGCCTTCGTCGAGATCATGCCGGGCACGGAAGGACTCGTTCACATCTCCGAGCTGAAGCACGGCCGTACCGAGAAGACCGAGGACGTCGTTAAGAAGGGAGACCGGGTCAAGGTCAAGCTTCTCGAGCGCGATGAGCGTGGACGTCTGCGCCTCTCGATGAAGGCGCTCACCCCCAAGCCCGAAGGAGAATCACGGTCGAGCGAAGAGGGGAGTGGCGGTGGTAGTGGCGGCGGTGGCGTCGAAGCAATGGCGGCCGTCGGTGCGCAGGGTGAGCAGGCAGATGGTGGCGAGGGCGGCGGCAGGTCCGAGCGTCCCGCATCCGATCGTGGCGACAGGCCACGCCGCTCACGCAGCGGTTCGCGTGGGAGTGGAGGGCGTTCGCGCGAGTGAGCCTCGCCGCGCCGTGCGCCGAATCTGATCTGCGACGAACCGTTCTCGCGAACGGCCTGACCGTACTCTCGGAATCAATGCCGGGAGTACGGTCGGTCGCTTTGGGGGCGTGGGTCCGCGCCGCCTCATTGCACGAAAGTGCCGACAAGATGGGCGTCTCCCACATGCTCGAGCACATGGTGTTCAAGGGGACACCGACCCGAAGTGCCAAGGAGCTGGCGCTTGCCTTGGAGACCCTCGGTGGCTCTCTCGACGCTTATACTGCTCGCGAGCACACGGCGTATCAGGCCAAAGTGCTCGACGAGCATTTGCCCCAGGCGGCGGATGTTCTCGCTGACCTGATCTTTCGTCCGACCCTCCGCGCCTCCGATCTCGCACTGGAGCGCAAGGTCATCCTCGAGGAAATCAGCACCGTCGATGACACTCCCGACGATCTTGTCTTCGAGCTCCACAACGCCCAGCTATGGGGGAATCACCCCTACGGCTACTCGATTCTGGGGACACGTGAGACAGTCGGCGCGCTCGATCAGGCAGATCTTCGCGCGCTCCACTCGCGCGCCTACCATCCCGAGCAGGTAGTCGTCGCAGCCGCCGGCAACGTCGAGCACGACGCGCTTCTGGAGACGCTCGAGTCGGCGGGGTGGGCAGACATTCCACGCGGCGGGCTTCCTCAACTCACGTCTCCGGCTCCAATCGTGCAAGCACCTGCGGCCGTGCACTTCGAGCGCGATACCGCCCAGACCCACATCGTGATCGGCAGCGCCGTTTTCGCGCACAGCGATCCGCGGCGCTACGCCATGAGCATGATCGGGATGCTGTTCGGGGGAGGAATGAGCTCGCGACTGTTCCAGCGCATTCGCGAAGAGCTGGGGCTCGCGTACTCGGTGTATTCGTTCCAGTCGTTCCATGAAGACTCGGGAGTGCACGGTGTTTACGTGGGAACGACTCCCGAAAGTGCCCGCGCGGCTGTCGATGCGATCAACGCGGAGATGGAGATGCTCGCGGCGCAAGGTCTCAGCGAAGAAGACCTGACGGCTGGAAAAAGTCAGCTGAAGGGACAGATTACACTGTCGCTCGAGAGTCCGTCGTCGAGGATGTATCGGGCGGCGGGTGTCGAGCTCTACGGCGAGCCGTACAGGACGCTCGATGAAGTGCTGGCGCTGGTCGATGCCATCGATACGGAGACCGTCGCCGGACTCTGCAAAACCTACTTCAACCCCGCGGCGCAAACGCTCGTGAGTCTCGGGCCAAAGGCGGCGGCGTGATTGTGAGAACGGGCCCGCGCACCGCCTTCAACTATTCAAGTCGAGTAACTGAAAGTCTATGAAGATCGGCGTTCCGAAGGAGATCAAAACCAACGAGAATCGGGTCGCACTCGTACCGGCTGGGGCGGAAGCGCTGATAGCGGCGGGCCACAGCGTCATGATCGAGAAGGGCGCCGGTGAAGGAAGCGGATTTCTTGACTCCACGTATACGTCTGTCGGGGCGACGGTCGGCGCCAACGTCGACGCCGTGTGGCGCGAGGCCGACATGATCATGAAGGTCAAGGAGCCGATCAAGGTCGAGTGGCCCCGGATGAGGAAAGGCCAGGTGATCTTCACCTACTTTCACTTCGCGGCGGACAAGGAGCTGACTCTCGCGCACATCAAGAGCGGCGCCATCTGTATCGCGTACGAGACGGTGGAGCTGCCGTCACGCGAGCTTCCGCTTCTCACGCCGATGTCGGAAGTCGCCGGCAGGATGGCCGTCCAGGAAGGCGCGAAGTACCTTGAGAAGCTATACGGGGGACGCGGCGTCCTCCTCGGTGGGGTTCCCGGCGTCGCTCCGGCGAAAGTCGTGATTCTGGGCGGCGGGATCGTCGGCATCAACGCGGCCAAGATGGCGGCTGGGTTGGGAGCGAAGGTCACAGTGCTCGACCTGAGCCTGGAGCGTTTGCGCTACCTCTCGGACGTAATGCCGGCCAACGTCACACTCATCTATTCCAATCGTCATAACATCCTGGAGCAGATCTCCACCGCGGATCTGGTGGTCGGAGCGGTTCTGATACCCGGAGCAGTCGCACCGAGACTGATTAGGCGTGAAGATCTGAAGACTATGCAGCAAGGAGCGGTCATCGTCGACGTCGCAATCGATCAGGGGGGCTGTGTCGAAACCATACACGCCACAACTCATGAGAATCCCACTTATGTAGTGGATGGAATCATCCATTATGGGGTCGCAAACATGCCTGGTGGAGTACCACGCACATCGACGCTCGCGCTCACCAACGCGACTTTCCCTTACGCGAAAGAGCTCGCGAAGAAGGGATGGAAAAAAGCTCTCAAGGAAAACGAAGCGCTCAAGAAGGGACTCAATATCGTAGACGGAAACGTGACATATCCCGCTGTCGCTGAGGCCTTTGCCTTGCCGTATACTCCACCCGATTCATATTTGAACTAATGCGCTGGCCATTCTTTAAGCCGGGTACTCTCTTCCCGGCGAATGCGATCGCCGTCGACCTCGGCACCGCGAATACACTGATATACGTGAAGGGCGAAGGGATCGTGCTCAACGAGCCTTCTGTCGTCGCGCTCGATCGCGAGACGAGGAAGATCAAGGGCGTCGGACTCGAGGCGAAGCGCATGCTCGGGCGAACCCCTGAAGGCGTCATCGCTGTGCGGCCGATGAAGGACGGCGTCATCGCCGACTTCGACGTCACCGAGAAGATGCTCCGCTACTTCCTGGCGCTGATCATCGAGAACCACGTCTTCAAGGTGAAGCCGCGCGTGATCGTGTGCGTTCCCTCCGGAATCACCGAAGTCGAGAAGCGCGCAGTTCGAGACTCCGCGCTCGGCGCCGGTGCCAAGGAAGTCTTCATGGTTGCGGAGCCGATGGCGGCCGCGATCGGCGTCGGGCTTCCGGTGGAGACTCCAACCGGCAACATGGTGATCGACATCGGCGGCGGCACCACCGAAATCGCCGTCATCGCGCTGTCGGGAATCGTGAGCGACACCTCGATTCGTACCGGCGGCGACGAGCTCGACATGGCGATCGTGCAGTTCATGCGCAAGAACTACAACCTCCTCGTCGGCGAATCGACCGCGGAACAGGTCAAGATCCAGATCGGGTCCGCGGCGCCAGTCGGCGACGAGAGGGAGATGGATGTGAAGGGCAGAGACCTTGTGTCGGGCATCCCGAAGACGGTGCGCGTGCACTCATCCGAGATCCGCGATGCGGTGCAGGAGCCGATCCAGCAGATCGTTGACGCGGTGCGTCGCGCTCTCGAGATCACTCCGCCAGAGCTCGCAGCCGATATCGTCGATCGTGGCATCGTGATGACCGGTGGCGGCGCTCTCATTCGCGGGCTCGATGTCCTGTTGTCGCAGGAGACCGGTCTCCCGATTCACGTCGACGAGGATCCTCTCACCTGTGTGGTGCGGGGTTGTGGCCGTATTCTTGATGATGAGGCGAAATACTGGTCCGTCCTAGCGACTTGAGGTAGCAAGTGGCCCGCGCCATCAGAAGCAATACCCGGCTCGATCTCATCGTACTGTCTGCGTGCGTCGTCCTGGCGCTCGCGGCGCGGGCACTTCCCAACACGATGCGGGATCCGGTGGCGACCGGAATGCGTCGCGGCTTTCTTGCACCGCTGGTGATGCTGCAGGAACGATCCGAGAAAGGGCGCCAGTCGCTCCTCGCCGCCGACGCCAAGCAGGCGCACCTCGACAGTCTCTCCCTCGCCTCGATGAGAGCGGGCGAGCTCGAGGGGGAGAACGATCGCCTGAGAAAGCTCATTGGGCTGGGTGCGCGCGTTCGCACTGGATTTATCCCCGCCGAGGCGCTCCACGGTCGCGGGATTCGCGACGAAACGACGGTGATTCTGAGCGCCGGCTCGCGCGCCGGTGTGACCAGACTAAGTCCCGTCATCGCTCCCGAGGGTCTTGTTGGCGTGGTCGATCAGGTCGATCCGACAATGAGCCACGCGATGCTGTGGACGCATCCCGATTTTCGCGTCAGCGCGATGTCGCCTGATGGCACGGCGTTCGGAATTGCTCAGGCGCATCTGACCGGCGCTACCGGCGGCTATCTGATCGAGCTTCGTGGCGTTCCTTTCAGGGCGACCCTCAAGCCGGGTGCCCTCATCGTGAGCTCGGGTTGGGGCGGCGTGTGGCCGCGCGGAATTCCGGTCGGAACCGTACTCGAGGAGATCAAGACGACCGAGGGCTGGGCGCGGACGTATCTGCTGCGCCCGGCAGTCAATCCGTCTGATGTCTATTCGGTAATGATCCTCCGACGCGAGCGGCTCGCCAAAGGACTCGAAGGTGTCTGGCAGAGCGTCGCGCAAGCGGATGCGGCCGCCCAACGTGTCGTTGTCGCCGGCGACTCGGCCGCGCGTAGCGCTGCGCTCGCGGAAGCGGCTGCTCGCCGAGCTGTCATCGACAGCATGGCCCGCGCAAACGGTGCACCTCCGCTCGGCGCCGCCGACAGCGTGCGAGCTGTAGCGCCTCGACCTGCACCAGTTCGCCGTCCGCCGCCAGCGGACACCGGTCGCCGCGATACGACGCGTCGGGATACGACGCGCCGCGACTCCGTTCCGCCGCCCGACACAATTCCGCTCAGGCCGGGAGTAACGCGATGAACCTGGGCGGAGCGATTCGCGCGATCATCAGCTTCCTCATCTTCGTCGTTCTCCACTACACTCTGCGACCGCTGCTCGGATGGCGAGCGCCGATGGATTTTCTCGTTCTCGCTCTGTTGCTCGCGTCCGTGCGCGTGCGACCCGCGAGCGCAGCTGTGATCGGGTTCGTTCTTGGGTTGATATCTGATTCGCTGGCGCCCGATGCGCTCGGAGCCGGCGCGCTGGCCATGACGGCGGTTGGATTCGGAGCTTCGTACCTCAAGGCGGTCTTCTTCGCCGACAACCTCGTGCTCAACGCCTTCTTCTTCTTCCTCGGGAAGTGGGTGTTCGACATCATCTATTTCGTGGCCGAGCAGCGCGTGCACGGAGTCGAGCTGGTGCAGCAGCTGCTGTTGTGGTCACCCTTGTCGGCCGCGGTTACCGCCGCCGTGGGCGTCCTGTTACTGTTCATTATGCGCCCGCTACTGGAGCCCACTCCCGCATGAGCTTTCATCCGAACGACGTTGCCCGCCGGGCGAGAATGAGCTCGATGGCGCTCGGAATCGGATTCGTGCTGCTCGTAGGCGCGTTCTTCAAGACGCAGGTCATCCAGAACAAGCAGTACGTGATGCAGTCGGAAGAGAATCGGCTGCGTCCAATCCCATTGCCAGCTCCCCGCGGAATCATCTACGACCGGCACATGGAAGTGATCGCGGAGAATCTTCCCGCGTATTCCGTATCCATAACGGCACCGAGCGTCGACAGTTTGCGTAGCGCATTGGCGCAGCTCGGCCCGACACTGCAGCTCGGGCAGAACGACATCAACAACGCCATCCGGCGCTACCGCCGCGCGCCGACCAGACCAACTGTCATTCTTCCCGACGCGTCTATCGACATCGTATCGGTCCTGGAGGAGCATCGGCTCGACTTCCCGCGGCTGATCATCATGTCGGTGCCGAAGCGGTACTATCCCGACGGACCCGCGGTAGCCTCGTTCGTCGGCTATACCGGCGAGGTCTCCGAAAAAGAGCTCAACGATCCCAAATACGCGAGCTACAAACCTGGACAGCAGATCGGGAAGGGAGGCCTCGAGAAGCAGTACGAGTCGATCCTTCACGGCAAGGAAGGAGTCCGGTTCGACGAGGTCGATGCGCGCGGACGGCCCGTTCGTGGCGAGGGCCCGAGGCCCGATCTAGCGCCGGTCGGAGCGCCCCCGCTCTACACGAACATCGATCTCGATCTCCAAAAGTTCATGGTCGCGATCTTCGCCGACTCGCTTCAGGGCGGGGCGGTAGCCATCGATCCCAATACTGGCGAGGTCCTCGCACTCTACAGCGCGCCGAGCTGGGACCCGAACAAGTTTACCGGCGGAATACCCGTCGAGTACTACACACAGCTTCTGGAAGACAAACGGCGCCCGCTCGTCAACAAGGCGATCCAGGGGACGTATCCTCCCGGGTCTACGTGGAAGCTCGCCACGAGCATCATCGGACTCCAGAATGGCGTCGTCGGCGTGAACGAGCACATGCCGGTTCCGTGCAGCGGCGGTTATCAGTATGGCAACCGCTACTTCCGTTGCTGGGAGAAAAAGGGCCACGGATCGCTCGATCTCGAGGGTGCGATCAAGCACTCGTGCGACGTCTATTTCTATCAGCTTGGCCTGAAGATTGGACTCAGCAATTTCATCGCCGGTGGCATAAGACTGACGATGCGGGACAGGTCCGGCATCGATTTGCCTGAAGAAACCCAGGCCCGGTGGCCCGACGGGATCGCCTATTACAACAGGAAGTACGGACCGCGGGGTTGGAGCAACGCATCGACGCTAAACCTCGCCATCGGACAGGGC
>Ga0193723_1000980_pt1 | contig 11149 bp, 8 predicted proteins | sample H2m2metaG_FD_143042 | JGI IMG/M metagenome (GOLD analysis project Ga0193723, IMG submission 143042) | Soil microbial communities from a riparian zone of the East river system, Colorado, United States - H2m2 | ecosystem: Environmental > Terrestrial > Soil > Riparian zone | place: USA: East River... | reverse complement strand
CCGACGCGGGCCGCGAGGACCGTGCTGACCGCCGCCCGCGTCGGGGCGATGACCTGGCGCTTGGGGCGCCAGCGGCGGCGCGCGATGTCGAGGAGGTGCTTGGTGGCGCCCTTCGGCAGGGCGGGGAGGATGGCCTGCGCTTCGGGATCGCCGAAGCGGCAGTTGAACTCGAGGACGTACGGCGTGCCGTCCCGCGCCAGCATCAGCCCGGCGTAGAGCACGCCCTCGTACGGAGCGCCCTGCGCCGCCATCTCGCGCAGCACCGGCTCGATGACGTCGCGACGCACGCGCGCCAGCAAGGGCGCCGTCGTCAGGGTCACGGGACAGTAGGCGCCCATGCCGCCCGTGTTGGGGCCGGTGTCGCCGTCGCCCAAGCGCTTGTGATCCTGCGCCGGCGGCAGAATGACGATGCGCTCGCCGTCGGTGAGTGCCAGGACCGACAGCTCTTCGCCCTCGAGGAACTCCTCGACCACGATCTCATTCCCTGCGTCGCCCAGCGCCCGTGCGGCGAGCATCACGCGGGCGGCGTCCGCCGCCTCCGCTCGCGTGCTGCAGACGATGACGCCCTTTCCAGCGGCGAGCCCCGACGCCTTCACGACGAGCGGCTCGGTGTGCGCGCCGATGTACTCGAGGGCGGGAGCGAGCTCGGTGAAGGTCGCGCTCGCGGCGGTGGGCACGCCGGCGCGGCGCATCACTTCCTTGGCGTAGGCTTTTGACGACTCGAGCCGGGCGGCGGCCTGGCTCGGCCCGAACACCGCCCCCCCTTGGTCCGCGGCGCGCAGCCGGTCGGCGAGACCGGCGGCCAGGGGCGCCTCCGGGCCGATGATCGTGACCTCGATGTTGTGTTGGATGACGGCGGCGACGAGCTCGTCCAGCGCGGTCGCCGCGATCGGAAGGTTGGTGCCGAGTGTTGCGGTGCCCGGATTGCCGGGGGCGGCGAAGAGAGTGGTGTCGGGGGCGTCGCGCTTCAGGGCCCAACCGAGCGCATGCTCGCGCCCGCCGCCCCCGACGACCAGGATTCTCACTTCTTCTTGAAGGCGTCCGAGAAGGCTTGGGCGGCCCGCTTGGCGGTGTCCACGACGTCGTTCACGACGGCTTTGGCCTCGTTCATGTAGTGGTCGCGGGCGTCGTCGATGTCCTTGTCGATGGGCCGCTGCTCGGCCTCGGGGCCGCGGCGCGTGTACTCACCGCCGATCACCTTTTCGTACGTGCCGGCCGCGATCCAGCGCTCCAGCTCGGCGGCGCGCAGCGTGTTGAACGGATGCGACTGCTCCAGCGTGTTCAGGATCTTGAAGATGCGGTCGACCGCGCCGCCCGTCTCCTCGTATTCCTTGGCCTGCACGAGGAAGGCGTCGAGGTCCATTTCCTTCATGTCGCCGCCACCCGCCATCTTGAGGAACATCCGCATCGACGCGCGCGGGTCCTGGGCCGCGAGCAAGCCGGCGCGATCGGACGACAGCTCGCTCTTGCGGGCCCACTCGAGCAGCGCGTACCGGATGGGCGCGAGCACGAGGCTGGTGAGGAAGGGGAGGAAGTTCAACCCCACGAAGACGATCAGGATCAGAATCGTGTGGTACAGGGCGTGCCCGCTCATGACGTGGCCCAGCTCGTGCCCGAGCAACGTCCGCATCTCGTCGTCGTCGAGCAGGTTGATGGCGCCCGAGTTGATGACGATGAACGGACGCTCCATGCCGTAGGCTCCGGCGTTGACAAACGGCGTCTGCGACACGAACAGCTCCGGCCGCACCTGCCAGTCCATGGACGTGAGCACATCGGTGTAGAGCGCGTTGAGGCGCGGGAACTGCGTCGGCCCGACCCGGACGGCGTTGGCCTGGAACAGCAGCCGGAAGCCGCGCTCGCCGAAGAACCCGACGATCTTCTTCACCACCTCGTCGAAGCCGGGGACGGAACGGAGGGTTTGCAGCGCCGCACGGTCCGCGGGGTGCTCCCACGTCACGGGGGCGATCTGCGTCAGAATCTTGCGCGGGCGCGCGGCGGGGAGTCCGGTCATGTCTCACTCCTACAATGGGATGCCTTCACGTACGCACCGTAACCGCCCGGGTTTCGGTCAATCGTCCGCCAAGGCTTGATCCAGGTCGGCGATCAAGTCCTCCACGTCTTCGATGCCCACCGACAGCCGGATCAGGCTGTCGGTCAGGCCCATGCGCTCGCGCATCTCGCGCGGTACGCTGGCGTGGGTCATCGAGGCGGGATGCCCGATGAGGCTCTCCACGCCACCGAGCGACTCGGCCAACGCGAAGATCTTGGTGCGCTCGACAAAGTGCCGGGCGAACGGCACGTCCCCCAGCTCGACACTGATCATCCCGCCGAACCCCTTCATCTGACGGCGCGCCAGCTCGTGCTGGGGGTGCGAGGGCAGCCCGGGATAGTAGACCCGCTTGACCCGGGCGTGGGTGCCGAGCCACTCGGCGATGCGACGGCCGCTCGCGTCGTGCTGCCGCATCCGCAGGGCGAGCGTCTTGGTGCCGCGCAGGGCGAGCCAGCAGTCGAACGGCCCGGGTACGGCGCCCGAGCTGTTCTGCAGGAAGGCGAGGCGCTCGGCCAGGTCGTCGCGGCTCGTCACCAGCAGGCCGCCGATCATGTCGGAGTGCCCGTTCAGGTACTTCGTCGTCGAGTGCAGCACGATGTCGGCGCCGAACGTCAGCGGCTGCTGAAACAACGGGGTCGCGAACGTGTTGTCGACGACGAACAGTGCGCCGGCCTTGCGCGCGATCTCGCCCGTCGCCGCGAGATCGCACAGCCGCATCATCGGGTTCGTGGGCGTTTCGGCGTAGATCATCTTGGTCTTGGGCGTCACCGCCGCTGCCACCGCCGCCGTATCGCCGCCGTCCACGAACGTGAAGGTGAGGCCGAGCCGCGACCAGATGTGCGTCATCTGGCGGTGCGACCCGCCGTATACGTTCTCGCCGCTGACGACGTGGTCGCCGGCCGACATCAGCTTGATGACCGCGTCCAGTGCTGCCAGCCCCGAGCTGAATGCGAAGCCGTGGCGGCCGCCCTCCAGAGCGGCGACGTTGCGCTCGAGCGCTTCGCGCGTCGGGTTGCTGGTGCGCGCGTACTCGTAGCCCTTGTGCTTGCCGAGACCCTGCTGGACGTACGTCGAGGTCTGATAAATGGGGGTCATCACGGCGCCCGCCAGCGGGTCGGGTACCTGCCCGGCGTGCACGGCGCGGGTGGCGAGGCGCAGCGTGAGGTCGCGGTCGGCAATGCGCGTCATGTCGGAACGTAAGGGCGCCTTCCCGAAGGGGCAAGCGATGCATACTGTTAGCGACCATGTCTCCCTTTGCGGGAATGCGCTGCCTCGTCGTGGACGACGAGCCGCGCCTGCGTCGTGTGCTGATCCGTCTCCTCGAAGGGGAGGGCTTCGTTTGCCGGGAGGCGGGATCGGGCGTCGAGGCCCTGGCCGAGCTCGAGAAGGAGCCGGTGCCGCTGCTCATCTCCGACCTGCGGATGCCGGAGATGGATGGGGTGACGCTGCTGCGCGAGGTGATCTCCCGCTGGCCCGAGACCGCCGTGATCGTCGTGACGGCCGTTGCCGAAGTCGAGAGCGCCGTCTCGTGCCTCCAGATGGGCGCACTCGACTACGTCGCCAAGCCGTTTCACCTCGATGAAGTGCGCGCCCGTGTCGCGCAGGCGCTCGACAAGCGCCGCCTCATCCAGGAGAACAAGAGCTACCAGCACCATCTCGAGGAGCGGGTCGAGGCCCAGGCGCGACGCATCGAGGAGCTATTCCTCGAGGGCGTACACGCGCTGGTGCATGCGCTCGAAGCGAAAGACGGGTACACGCGCGGCCACTCGATGCGCGTGTCCAACTACGCCGTGAGCATCGCCCGCGTTATGGACCTCGACAAGGACCTCGTGGATACGATCGCCTTGGGTGCGGAGCTCCACGATGTGGGGAAGATTGGCGTGAGCGAAGCGGTGCTCCACAAGGCGGGGAAACTGTCCGAGGAGGAATACCGCCACATCATGGAGCACCCGGTCATCGGGTTCCGCATCCTCGGCCCCCTGATGCGAGATGCCCCCGGCGCGCTCGCCATCGTGCGGTCGCATCACGAGCGAGTCGATGGCAAGGGGCTCCCCGACGGGCTGACCGGCGAAACGATCCCGTTCGAGGCGCGCGTGGTCGCCGTCGCCGACGCGTTCGACGCGATGACGAGCGTCCGCCCCTACCGCCCGTCATTGTCGGTCGCAAGCGCGATGACGGAGCTCGAAGAGGGCAAGGGTGTCCAGTTCGACCCCGCCATCGTGGACGCGTTCCGGCGCGCCTTCCCCGAGGTGCGCACCCTCCCCATTCCCACGCCCCAACTCCAGCCCCTGCGCCTGCCGATCCGGGCGATGGAGGCCCGCCGCGCCTGATGTCCGATACCCTCATGGTCAGCGTCGCGGGGGTGCGGGGGCTCGTCGGCATCGATCTCACGCCCGAGGTGGTGGCCCGCTGGGCGGCGGCGTTCGGCACGTGGGCAAAAACCGGGAAGGGCAAGACGGTGCGCGTTGTGCTCGGTCGCGACGCCCGCACGTCGGGGCCCATGTTCGCGCGCGCGGCCACGGCGGGGCTGATGTCGGTCGGATGTGCGGTGATCGACGTCGGACTCGTCCCGACGCCCACCGTGCAGCTCGCCGTCGAGCATCACCACGCGGCTGGCGGGATCGTCCTCACCGCGAGCCACAATCCCATCGAATGGAATGCGCTCAAGTTTATCGGCCCCGACGGCATCTATCTCGGTGTCGAGGCCGGCGCGCGCCTGGGCGAGCTGGCGCGGGACGGGAGGATGGGCCGCGCGGGTTACGACGGGTTGGGCGACGTCGCCGTCGATCCGGACAGTGTGGAGCGTCACCTGGACGCGCTGCTCGCGTTGCGCAGCCTCGACGTGAAAGCGATCCGGCGGCGCCGGTTTCGGGTCGCGCTCGACACGGTGCGGGGAGCGGGCGGCGTCGTGATGCCGGAGCTGCTCGAGCGGCTGGGATGCCGCGTCGCCGCGATCAACCTCGAGACCGACGGCCGGTTCCCGCGGCCCCCGGAGCCGCTTCCCGAGCACCTGAAGCCGCTGGGCGCGCTGGTGCGGCGCCACAAGGCCGACCTCGGGATTGCGGTAGATCCGGACGTCGATCGCCTGGCGATCGTTGATGAGAAGGGCAGGGCGATTGGCGAGGACTATACGCTCGCGTTTGCGATCCGGGCCGTCCGGCCGTCCGGCCGTCGGCCCGTCGTCTGCAATCTCTCGACGTCGCTCGTCGTCGAAGACGCCGCCCGAGCGTATGGCGCGACCGTCGTTCGCGCTCCCGTCGGCGAAGCGCACGTGGCGCGCAAGATCATCGAGCTCAAGGCGCCGATCGGCGGCGAAGGGAACGGCGGCGTGATGTACCCGGCGCTGCACGCCGGGCGCGACGCGCCGCTGGCGGCGGCGCTCGTGCTGGCGCTGCTCGCGCGCGAACGGAAAACGGTGAGCGAGATCGTCGCCGGCGCGCCGCGGTATGCGATCGTCAAGGCGAAGGTGCCGCGCGGCCCGCAGCTCGAGCCGGTGTACGCGGGGCTGCGCCGGGCCTTCGCGGACGCGGCGGTCGATACGCAGGATGGTCTGCGGCTCGCGTGGCCTGACCGCTGGTTGCACGTGCGGCCGTCCGGCACGGAGCCGATCATCCGGCTGATCGCCGAGGCGCCCACAGTGTCCGACGCGGAGAGACTGATAGAAGAAGGCCGGCGCTTATGTGCGGCATCGTAGGCTACACGGGGGGGGGGAACCGCGGCGCGGCGGGGCTGGTGCTCGACGGGCTGAAGCGGCTCGAGTACCGCGGTTACGATTCCGCGGGGCTCGCGCTGGTGCACGACGGGCGGATCGAGATCGTCAAGGCCGCGGGGAAGATTACCGTGCTGGAGCGCGAGCTGGGGTCGACACTGCCGCCCGGCCACACCGCCATCGCCCACACCCGCTGGGCCACGCACGGCGCGCCTACCACGATCAACGCGCACCCCCACTCCGATTGCGGCGGCACGCTCGCGCTGGTGCACAACGGCATCATTGAGAACGCCGCGGCGCTGCGCACCGCCCTCAGCAAGCGCGGGCACGTGTTCCGCTCCGAGACCGACACCGAGGTGCTGGTGCATCTGGTGGAAGAGTTGCACACCCAGGGTCGCTCGCTCGTGGACGCGGTCGCCGGCGCGTTGCAGCAGGTCGAGGGCACCTACGGCATCGCGATCGTGTCGAGCCGCGAGCCGGACACGATCGTGGCGGCGCGGCGCGGCTCCCCGCTGCTCGTCGCCATCGGCAACGGCGAGAACTTCGTCGCCTCAGACGCGTCGGCGGTCCTGGCGCACACGCGGTCGGTGGTCTACCTGGACGACGGCGAGATCGCCGAAGTCCATCCGGGAGACTACCGCATCCTGGACCTCGCGGCGGTGGAAAAGGAAAAGGCCGTGACGCAGGTGGACTGGGACCTGGCCACGATCGAGCGCGGCGGTTACGCGCACTTCATGCTCAAGGAGATCATGGAGCAGCCGGAGAGCATCCGGAACACGCTGCGCGGCCGCCTCCTCGAGGAGGAGGGCACCGTCAAACTCGGCGGGCTCAACATCACCGATGAGGACCTGCTCAAGGTCCAGCGCATCGTGATCACCGGCTGCGGCACGTCGTGGCACGCCGGCCTGATCGGCGAATACATGATGGAGGAGCTGGCCCGCATCCCGACCGAGGTCGAGTACGCGTCCGAGTTCCGTTACCGCAATCCGATCGTAGACGAGCGGACGCTGGTCGTGGGGATCTCGCAGTCGGGGGAGACCGCGGACACGCTGGCTGCGCTGCGGGAGGCGAAGCGGCGCGGCGCACGCACCCTGGGCCTCGTCAACGTGGTGGGGAGCACGATCGCGCGCGAGGTGGACGGCGGCATCTACCTGCATGCGGGACCCGAAATCGGTGTCGCCAGCACCAAGGCGTTCACGAGTCAGATCGTGGCGCTCGCGCTGCTCACTCTGAAGATGGGCCGCCTCCGCGCCCTCTCGATCCTGCAGGGCCGCGAGGTGGTGCGCGCGCTCGCGCGGCTCCCCGAATTGGTCGCCACGGTTTTGGCTAAGGCACCTCAGGTGGAGCAGATCGCCGAGCGCCTGCAGCGGGCGACCAACGTGCTGTACCTGGGACGCGGCTACAACTTCCCCGTGGCGCTGGAGGGGGCCCTGAAACTCAAGGAGATCTCCTACATCCACGCCGAGGGCTACCCGGCCGCCGAGATGAAGCACGGCCCCATCGCCTTGATCGATGATCTCATGCCGGTCGTGTTCATCGCCCCGATGGACGCCGTGCACCAGAAGGTGGTGAGCAACGTCGAGGAGGTGAAGGCGCGCGGCGGGCGCGTGATCGCGATCGTCACCGAGGGCGACGCCGCACTGGCCAGGCTCGCCGATCACCGCATCGAGATCCCCGAGACTCTGGATTTGTTGACGCCGGTATTGAGCGTGATGCCCCTACAATTGTTGGCCTACTACGTCGCGGTACGTCGGGGATGCAATGTCGACCAACCGAGGAACCTGGCCAAGAGTGTGACCGTCGAGTGAGAGTTGTGCTCCAGCGGGTCAAGCGCGCGGAGGTTCGCGTGGAAGGCCGGGTGACCGGGAAGATCGGGCCCGGCTTTCTCGTCCTCGCGGGCTTCGCACCCACCGACAACGACGCGGTCCTTGAGTGGATGGCCGACAAGATCCTCGGGCTGCGTCTGTTCGGTGACGACGAGGGCAAGATGAATCGTGATCTTGCCGAGGTAGGCGGCAGCGTGCTCGTTGTCTCGCAGTTCACGTTGTACGGCGACGCCAAGAAGGGCCGTCGGCCGAGCTTCATCGACGCCGCCCCTCCCGAGATCGCGATCCCGCTGTACGAGCGCTTTGTCGCTCTGCTGCGCGAGAAGGCGAGCGGGATCCCCGTCGCGACGGGCGAGTTCGGCGCGATGATGGAGGTCGAGCTGGTGAACGACGGGCCGGTGACGCTGCTGCTCGAGAAATGAAGCCCATCGTCCTCGCCTCGGGCTCCCCCCGCCGCAAGCAGCTCCTCGAAATGTTGCGCATTCCGTTCCGCGTCATTCCGCCGGACGTGGACGAACACGTGCTGCCAGGCGAGCAACCGGATGCGTACGTTACCCGTCTGTCGCGCGTCAAAGCTCAGGCGGTGGTCTCCCTGGCGCCCCACGACCTCGTCTTGGCTGCAGACACGACGGTAGTAATCGAGAATGAGATACTAGGCAAACCTGACTCGCCCCAAGACGCGCTGCGCATGTTGGAGCGCCTTCAAGGGCGGACTCACGAAGTCTTCACCGCGGTCGCGGTCGCGCGGGACGGTGAACTGGCGCAGGCCCTCGATGTGTCGCGCGTGACGTTCCGGCCGGTGGACCGCCCCACCCTCGAGGCCTACGTCGCGACCGGCGAACCGATGGACAAGGCCGGTGCCTACGCCATCCAGGGCCTCGGCGCGCCGCTCATCGAGCGCGTGGAGGGGGATTTTTTCGGGGTGATGGGACTGCCGCTGCGGCTCGCGCTCGACCTGCTGGCGCGTTTCGGCCGGCCTTACCGCTTCACGCGGTAGACGGGCACCTTCTTCGCCCGACCCTTGACCTGGATCGGCTCGAGCGCCTCGACCTTCGGGGGTTTCTTCAGCTCCTTGTAGAACGCCTCAGAGATCACGATCTCGTTCGGCCCCGCCGAGGAGCAGAGCCGGTTGGCCGTGTTCACCGCATCGCCGATCACCGTGTACTCGAGCCGGCGGTCGGAGCCGATGTTCCCCGCGAACACTTCGCCGAAATTGATCCCGATGCCGATCGCGACCGGCGGGCGTCCCTGCTCCTTCCATTTCGCGTTCATCTTCTCCAGGATCGCGAGCTGATCGAGCGCGCATTGCATCGCGCGGTCGGCGTCGTCGGCGTGGGCGATCGGCGCGCCCCACAGCGCCATGATCGCGTCGCCCATGAACTTGTCGAGCGTGCCCGAGTGCTCGAACACGATTTCCACCATCTCCGTGAAGTACTCCGTGAGCAGCGTCGCGATGTCGTCCGGGCTCATGTCCTCCGACATCGGCGTGAAACCGCGGATGTCGGAAAAGAAAATGACGACCGGCCGCTTCGTGCCGCCCAGCTGGACCGCGCCTTCCTGCTGGGCGATCTGGGAGGCGAGGTTGGGCGCGAAGTAGCGCTGGAAGTTCGAGAGCACCAGCGCCTCGCGCCGGATGCGCTCCGACAGCTGCGAATTCTCGATGGCCACCGCCGTCAGCCCGCCGAACGCGATCAGGAACTCCAGGTCCTCGTCGGCGAACGAATGCGTGGCGGTGAGATTGTCCACGTACAGAATGCCGAGGACCTTCTGGTCCGAGCCCATCAACGGCGTGCACATCGCGCTGCGCACGCTCTGGATGAGGATCGACTTGCCTTTGAAGCGCTCGTCGGCGGCGGCGTTGTCGGACAGGATCGCCACCCGCTCTTCGACCGCTTTGCGGGCGATGGACTGCGGGACGTGTTTCGCGGCGCTCGCGTCGCCGGTGCGGCTCTTGGAGATGCGCGGCACCAGCTCGTTGGACTTGGCGTCGAGCAGCAGGATCGACACGCGATCGACGTTCATGATCTGGAACGTGAAATCCACGACCTTGTCGAGCAGGCGGTCGAGCTCCTGCTGCTTCGAGAGCTCCTTCGACACCTCCAGCAGCAGCGACAGCTTCTTCTCGCGGCGCTCCTCCAGGGTCTGCGCCTTGACCTTGAGGTGCGACGCCCCCCCGGCCTGGGGCTGGTCCATGACGATCGCCGGCACCCCTCCGGAAACGGGGAGCTGGCGCACGATCGTGCCGCCCGCGGCGGACTTGGGGCTCGCGAATGCCCCGGGCGGCGTGATCGGAGTCGGCACGACCTGCGGGCGGGGGGCGGGCGCGGTGACCTCTTTGACCCGGAACGCGACCTTGCCGAACGTGACGACGTCGTCGGCCGCCGCCTCCGCCTCGGCGACCTTGGCGCCGTTCAGGAACGTGCCGTTCGACGAGCCGAGGTCCTTCACGAGCACGCCGGTCTCGGTGAGCGAGACCTCGGCGTGACGCCGCGAGATGGTGGGATCGTAAATGGGGATGTCGCTCGTGACCGCGCGCCCCACGACCAGGGTACGCCCGAGCTGGAGATCGATCGATTGCTCGCCGGCGGTGCTGATCAGCTTAAACACAGGCGAAAATATAGACGCCAAGACGCCAAGACGCTAAGAACCCTTAAGGATCGCGTGGGCGCGGAGCACCGCCCGTGCTTTGGCTTCCGACTCCTCGAACTCCCGCGCCGGGTCGGAATCCGCGACAATCCCGGCGCCCGCCTGCACGACCACGCGATCCTTGAGGACGAGCGCCGACCGAATCGCGATCGCCGTGTCGAGGCTCGTCGCGCCCCACCCGACGTACCCCACCGCCCCCGCGTACGGCCCGCGCCGCTCCGGCTCCAGCTCGTCGATGATCTCCATGGCCCGGACCTTGGGCGCGCCCGTCACCGTGCCGGCCGGAAAGCAGGCGCGGAACACGTCGAGCGCGTCGTAGCCAGGGCGCAACCGGCCGCGCACCTCGCTCACCAGGTGCTGCACGTGGGAGTAGCGCTCGATCGCGAGCGCGTCCGTCACGCGCACCGATCCGTACTGAGCCACGCGGCCCACGTCGTTGCGGCCCAGATCCACGAGCATCCGGTGCTCGGCGAGCTCCTTGGCGTCGCCCCGCAGCGCCGCCGCGAGCGTCTCGTCCTCTTCGGGTGTCGCGCCGCGCGGACGCGTGCCGGCGATCGGCCGCACGGTCACTTCGTCGCCCTCCACGCGCACCAGCACCTCGGGGGAGCTGCCGACGAGCGCCACGTCGTCGAGCGCGAGATAGAAGAGATACGGGGCGGGGTTCAGGGCGCGGAGGTAGCGGTACAAGCGCAGCGGATCCACGGCGCCCGGCACCTCCTGGCGGCGTGACAGCACCGTCTGAAAGGTGTCGCCCGCGGCGATGTAGGCGCCGATCTTCGCCACATCGCGCTCGAACGCGGCCCGGGGATAACGGGACTCGGTCTTGAGCGGAGCGCTGCTCCCGTCCAGCGCCAGCGGTGCGAGGGCGTGGGTCGCGCCCAGCCGGGCGACGAGCGTATCGAGCCGCTCCTCGGCCCC
>Ga0193723_1000977_pt1 | contig 11173 bp, 8 predicted proteins | sample H2m2metaG_FD_143042 | JGI IMG/M metagenome (GOLD analysis project Ga0193723, IMG submission 143042) | Soil microbial communities from a riparian zone of the East river system, Colorado, United States - H2m2 | ecosystem: Environmental > Terrestrial > Soil > Riparian zone | place: USA: East River... | reverse complement strand
GACGGGGGTCGCATCGCGTCATGGCAGACGGTCTGGGCTGCCTCCCAGACGCACGACGTGACCCTTCTCACCTTCGTCCCGGCGGGCACGGAGGCCGGGCCGCTTCCGCCGGCGCTTGTCGATCTCGGGATCACGGTGGGGCGCGTCGCGCATCGTCCGCCTCCTCTTCCCATCGCCGTGGTCGCGGGGCTCTTCGGCAGCAAGCCCTACACGCTCGCGCGCTACTGGAGCGCGGCGCTCGCGGCCATGCTGCGCGAGCGGGTCGCGGTCCTGATCCCGTCCTACGTGTTGGCGAACCACCTCCACATGGCTCCGTACGTCGAGGCGATCGGGGATACGCCGATGGTTCTGCGCCAGCACAACGTCGAATATCTATGGATGGAGCGATACGCGCGAGACCTGGGGGCGACCCCGGCCGGGCTCTACGCGCGCGCGCAGGCGGTACGGCTAAAGCGCGCCGAAGCGTCCCTCTGCCGGGCCGCGGCGCTCACGCTAGCCATTCAGGAGGGCGAAACGGAGGTCCTTCGCGGTCTCGCGCCGGGCGCCCGCGTCGCGACCCTGCCCGTTGGCATCGACCTCGCTCGCTATCCGCCCCGACGCCCGGTGGAGCCGCCGGTGCTCCTCCTGGCGGCCTCGTTCTCGTGGCCCCCCAACGTTGACGGGGCGCTTCGCTTCCTGACAGAGGGGTGGCCCCGTGTTCGGGCCGGCGCGCCGGAAGCCAGGCTTCGCCTCGCGGGCAAGAGCCCGCCCGCCCGACTCATCAAAGCAGTTAAACGGGCTGGGGCGGAAATCGCCGCCAATGTTCCCTCGATGCCGGAGGAGTTCGCGCGCGCGACGCTGCTTCTGGTGCCGCTCTGGACCGGGGCGGGAGCGCGCGTCAAGATTGTCGAGGCAATGGCGGCACGGCTCCCCGTGGTAGCCACGCGATTCGCCTGCGATGGGCTCGGGCTCACGCCGGGCACGCACTACCTCGCGGGCGAGACCGCCGCGGAGCTCGCGGATCGGGCGCTCGCACTTCTCCGCGATCCCACCCGCGGCAACGCTCCTGCCCATGCGGGGCGCGCTGTGGCGGAAGAACGCTGGTCGCTCCCCGCGGTCGCGCGCCTCCAGAACGAGCTGGTGGCACAGGTGGCCCGCTAGACGGGCCCTACTGGCTCGATTTTCGCCTCATGCCCCCCCACACGAAGCATCCCCCGGGACCCAGGAAACGCGCTAAACTGCAGGGGATCATGGCGCGCCTCTTCGACGAAGACGTCCTCACGAACCTCAAGACTACTCCCGACAAGCACCTCGCGGTCCGAACGACGTCGACATTTTCCAGGAGCGGATCCCGAAGACCTGGGGCATTCCTGGGTGCGTGCCTCGGAGCCCTCGCTGCGCTGACCATCGCTTGCGGGTCCGCCCGCGCCCAAACTTCCGGTGAGGATGTGCTCCGCGCGCTGCCAGAGGGCGTGACCAAGCCGTCGGGGGACGGAGGGGCGTCGCGATCCGCCGGCACGCGGCCAACCCTCGCAGGTCCTGTCGACCCCGCGACCTACCGTCTCGGGCCGGGAGACGTATTGAGTCTCGAGTACGGCGGGAAGGCGCTCGACGCGAAGGTACTCACGGTGGATGCTGAGGGCCGCGTCCGCGTGCCCAACCTCGGGCTCGTCGCCTTGGGGGGGAAGACTCTCGCCGATGCGCGAGCCGACATCATCCAGCGATTGCGCCCGTACGTGCCGGGTGCCTCCCTGGACCTCCGCCTCCTCGAACCGCGAACCTTCAACGTCTACGTTCTCGGCGAGGTCAAGAGCGCCGGCACGAAACAGGTCTCTGGTGACGCCCGTGTGCTTGAGGCCATTGAGGCGGCGGGAGGGACCACGCCGAACGCCTCGCGGCGGAACATTCGCCTACTTCATCGAGACGGCCATGCCGACCTCGCGGACCTCGAGCGCTTCGAGCGAACGGGGGATTGGGACGGCAATCCGTACCTCCAAGACGGGGATCGCGTGATTGTTCCGGTGCTGACTGAGCGCATCGGGGTTTTCGGGGCGATCGCCCGAGCGAGTTTCTATGAATTCCGCAACGGCGACAGTCTGGGTACCCTACTCCGAATCGCCGGGGGGCTATTGCCTGAAGCCCGCGTTGATTCCGTGCTGATCGTCCGGTTCAGGGGCGCGCGCGAGCTCGACACGCTGTACACGAACCTTGAACAGGGCTCCCACGGCGAGGCGATCGCGATGCAGGCCGACGATCGAGTCTTCATCCGCCCGCAACCGGAATGGCGTCCGATCCGTCAGGTTACGGTCACCGGGGAGGTGCGGGCCCCGGGAACCTACCCCATCGATGAAGGTCGAAGTCGGGTCAGCGATTTGGTGGTCTGGGCGGGTGGTTTCACCCCCCACGCCGCGGCGCGCATCGTGCGCCTCGAACGGGACGGAATCGGAACAGCGAGTGACGTCGAATTCGAGCGACTGAACCGCCTATCGCGCGGCGAGATGACGAACAGCGAGTATCAGACCTTCCGCAGCAAGCTGGCCGTGCGCCAATCGGCCTACCTTGTAGATTTCTCGAGCGGGCGACCGTCTCCGCCGGAGGCGGATGTTCCCCTTCGCGACGGGGACCACGTCCACGTTCCCCGGCTCGAGTTGGCCGTGCGGGTGGACGGTTCGGTGAGAAGTCCTGGAATGGTGACATTCCAGGCGGGGTGGTCTGCGGGCGATTACATCGATATGGCCGGGGGGACCACGCGCCGCGGCAACGCCGGTGACGCACGGCTCACGCATTCCGGGAGCAGCAACACGGTCTTCGCGCGTGACACCCACCGCATCGAGCCCGGGGATTTCATCTGGGTCCCGGAAAAGAAGGACACATCGTTCTGGGCCGTGTTCCGCGACGTCATCATCGTCACGGGCCAGGTGGCCACGACCGTTCTCGTTATTCATCAGGTAACGAAGTAGGCGATGACCCGCGAAACGTATCAGCGCGATGAACGCACCCCCGAGCTCGCCGGCCGGGAGCTCCGGACGCAGGTGACCCCCGAGGGGGAGCCGAACCTCTCCAGCTACGCGGCCAGCGCGAGGCCATACCGGCTCCGCGCCGCCGCCATAGTTTTAATGGGAACTCTGCTCTCCGCCATGGTGGCGCTCTTGTGGCCGCCAACCTACCGGGCCGAGACTGTACTTCTGCCGCCCACCGAAGAAGAGACCGGGTTCAGCGTGTCCTCGATGTTCCGAGGCCTCAACGTACCGGGGATCCGGGTTCCGAGTAGAACTGGTCCGGAAGACGTGACGATGGCCATCCTGCACAGCCGCCGGATCGCTGCCGTCCTGGTCGAACGCTTCGATCTCAAGAATGCCTACAAGATCCGTCGCGAGGACATTGCGATCCGAGAGCTACAGGCACGATCGGCGTTCAAAGTTGGGGAGACGGGTACGATCATCATTCGCGTCGAGGACCGCGACCCCAAGCGGGCAGCGGACCTCGCGAATGCTTACGCCGAGGAGCTGGATCGTTTCAATCGCGAGATACGGATGACCAAGGGTCGGCGCATGCGCGTCTTCGTGGAGCAGCGCCTGCATGAGACCGAGCAGGATTTGCAAAGGGCGGAGGAAACGCTGCGCCACTACGGCGAACAGCACCACACCGTGGGCCTCACGGCCGGCGAACTCTCCGCGGTAGAGAGCTCGGCGCGGCTCTTCGCGAGCCAGGCAGCCCTCGAGGTGCAAGTTGGGGTCGCCCGCCAGTACGCAGCAGAGAACAGTGAGGAAGTCCGCCGCTTGCGCCAGCAGCTCGACCAAGTCAACCGCCTGATCGGAAATCTGCCCGAGCTGGGGCTCGAGCTGGCCCGCCTGGTGCGCGAGGTCAAGATACAAGAGCAGGTCTTTTCGCTGCTCTCGGCCCAGCACGAGGAGGCGCGCATCACCGAAGCGCGTGATGTGACCACCGTGGAGGTTCTGGACCCGGCGGATCCTCCGCAGCGGCGATTCTGGCCCCGCCGCGGGCTCCTGACCGGCCTGGGGTTCGTCATCTCGGGCTTCGGGGCCTTGATATGGATCGCATGGAATGTGAGGCGGTCCCGCCCAACCTAGACAGCCGTCATCGCGGGGAAGTCAGGAGATGCCCGAGGTCGGGTTGCGCCAGCGGGAGTCCTCGTAGGACCCATCGCGCCGCCGCGCTTAACGAAGTTAGGCGAAGCCGAAGAGGCCCGTCGACGGGGCGACCTATTAGCGAAAGCCCGAGTGCTTGCGTCTCGCGCCATGCGAATCGAAGGAGCACCGAAACGGCGATTGTTGCGCGCGCCGCCATGACCACAAGGGAAGAACGGTGCTTCGAGAGAAAGCGCAGTCGACCTCTCAGATTTTCCACGAACATCGGTCCGGCGATCGGGCCGCTGCTCGCGCCCCCCACGTGAATCACGGCAGGCTCGGGCAAGAACACGATGCTCCAGCCGGCGCGACGGATACGGCGGCACCAATCCATCTCCTCGCCGTACATGAAAAAGTCAGGGTCGAGACCGCCGACGGCGCGCACTACCTCTCCCCTAGCTACGAGAAAGGCGCCGTCAATCCAATCGACTTCAGCGATCCGGTCATGTTCGAACCACGGCATGTACAACGAGGAAAGCGGGCGCAGCATGGGCAGGAGCCGGTGGATACCGAACGTCTCCCCGAGCAGATTGCGAAATCCCAGAAAGGCGTGACTCGAACGTTGAAGTTTCCCGTCTGGCTGGACGAGCCGTGTCGCCGCGACGCCTGCCTTGGGGTTGCCCACCAGATACCGCACGCAGGTCGCGAGCGCAGTCGGCGAGGGTACGGTATCGGGATTAACAAGTGCGTAGAACTCCGCTGTCCCCGGGCCCAGAATCTGGTTGTTGGCGCTTGCAAAACCGACGTTGGTCGGATTTTCAATCAAGCGAACTCGCGGAAACCGACCCCGCACGAGATCGACACTGCCGTCCGAAGAGGCGTTGTCGACGACGTGGATGTCGGCCTCTACACCTTGCTGTCTCTCGAGGGCCGAAAGGCACTGTGGAAGATAGGAGGCCGAATTGTAACTCACCACGATTACGGAGCAGGGCGGCGTGTCGGTCATGATTCCGGGCAGTGTGGGGTCATGACGGGAGAGCGATGGACTCGTGAGTCATCGAACTGCAGCATACCACCGCCGCAACGTTTCCGCCTTTTCCAGCGCGCTTGGCGACGCGTAACATCCCCAGGATGACGCACACCACTGCTGTGGCGGCGATCCCGCCGCTCGACGAGAAGAAAGGGTGGAGTCAGGCGATCCTCGTCGCCGCGGCGATTCTCGCTCCGACCGTGATCCTCCTCGTCCTGATGACGCGCGCCTGGTTGCTTCTCCTTGTCTCGGGCGGCGCGCTTGCCCTCGTCGTTTGGTCGCTCCTCGATATTAGGGCAACCTTCCTCATCGCCGTGCTGCTAGCCACGTTCGTCGACTATGAGACCGGCCACCTCACCCTGGAAATGAGCGTGCTATGTGCGTGGTTCGCTTGGATCTCCCTCCTGTTGTTTTGGCGGAGCACCTGGAAGCCGTGGGTCCGCCCGCCCTCCGAGCTGCTGCGGGGGCTGGCGGTCTGGCTCGGCGCGTGTGCCGTCGGCGTGACCCTTGGGCTTCTCCACGGGAACAACGTTCGGAGCCTTGGCATTGAGGTCGCAGGCGCGCTGTGGCCGGCTCTGGGGCTAGGGATGATGCAGGTCTATAACCGGAGGAACGCGGTCTACGCAGGGTTGGGATTGATCGCGATCGGCCTCGTCCACACTGGATTCGGTCTCACCATGCTGCAGATCTACCACCGCAGATTGGGCGGGATATATTTCACCACAGTGACGGGGATGGTTGCTGTTGGGCTCTGGACGGCGGCACTTCTGGCCCCAAACAGGAAGATCCGCGTGTTCTGCCTGCTCGCTATGATCCCAATGCTCGCGCATCTTCTCTTCTCCTTCACGCGAGGGTACTGGCTTGGATTCATCGTTGGGCTCCTTCTCGCCACGGTTCTGTCATGGCACAACCTGGGACGCTTCGAGCCCCTTGTCCGTTCCCGCAGGCTCCTCCTGGTCCCGGCGCTCATCGGAATCTTCGCGGTGACCGCCGGTCTCTCGGCTATCTATTTCGGCAAAGGCGACCTCTTGTCCTCGATCGGACGGCGCTTCAGCGCCTCCTTCTCGACGGACCTGGGAGGTGAGACGGTCTCGAACATTTTACGTCTCGTCGAATGGGAGCGGGCCGTCAACGCGGCACTCGAATCCCCGGTTATCGGGAAGGGATTCGGATTCGCTATCATGAATCGCGATCCCTTTCTCGGCACGACTCGAGAGCAGTGGTTCGTTCATAACTATTACCTCCTCATCTGGCTCAAGCTGGGAATCGTCGGCCTCGCGGCTTTTGGGTTTCTGCTCTCGAAGCTGATCCGCGCGGCGAGTCGGGCGGCCGGGGAAGATCCCTCATGGCTTGTTCGCGCGTGGGCAGTCACCGCAATCGCGGTAACCGGCCAGGTGCTTGTGATCCTGCTGACGAACTACTCTCTCGCCGATGTGAACACCGCCTTCGCGTTCGCATACATCTGGGGCGTTTTCTGGGCCCTGCGTGCGGACGCGAAACCCACCGCGTGATACACTCGCGCACCCGACCATGTTCGCCCGCCACCGGCAGCTATTTCTAACCGGAATTTTCCTCCTCGACGGCGTGCTGATCTTCGGCTCGTGGGTCGCGGCCTATTGGGTGCGATTCCAGTGGCTTCGCCTCCCGGCGCCGCTCGGAATCCCGCCGATCAAAGGCTACGTTTGGCTCGGCGCCGTCATCACGCCGCTCGCGCTCCTCATCCTCCGCTCCTTCCACCTCTACCGCTCCGCGCGGACCGCGCGCCTCTCCCAGGAGCTCTGGACTCTCGTCCAGGGGATCGCGATCGTGACGGCGCTTGCGGCGCTCACCTCGTACTTCTGGCGGGGCGAGCTGGCGCGCTCGGTCCTCCTTCTCTTCGCGATCTTCGGGGCGGGCTCGCTCTGCGCCGCCCACCTGTCGATCCGCGTCGCGCTGCGCGCGCTCCGACGCCGGGGACGAAACCTCCGCCACGTCTTGATCGTCGGGACCGGAGAGTTGGCGGAGCGGGTCGCGCGGAAAATGGCGGTGCAATCGGACTACGGCTTCAAGGTGGTGGGAATCGTGGGCGCCGGCGCTGCGGACATCGGGAAGCGGGTCGCCGACCACGACGTAATCGGCACGGTTTCGGAGCTGCCGGCACTTGCCAAGGAGACGGGCGCCGAGCTGGTCTACCTCGCCTTGGCGCGCACCGAGCACGAGGCCGAGCTCGAGGCGCTCGAACGGCTCAGCGACTCGACCGTTGCCGTCCGCCTGGTGCCGGACCTGGCCCGCGCTTTCACCTTGAACGCGAGCGTGGAGGATTTCGACGGAACCCCTGTGGTGCTCGTCACCGAGACGCCGGAGCAGGGCTGGAACATGGTGGCGAAGCGGGCCTTCGACATGCTCTTCGCGGGGCTTGGCCTCCTCCTTCTCTCGCCGCTACTTCTCGCGATCGCGCTCTGGATCAAGCTCGATTCGCCGGGGCCGGTCTTCTACGCGCAGGAACGGGTCGGCGTGAACGGACGACGGTTCCTGATGCTCAAGTTCCGCACGATGCGAACTGACGCGGAGGCGACCGGACCGCAGTGGAGCCGCGCCGCGGATCCCCGGCGGACGCGCGCGGGTACGATACTGCGAAAGCTATCGATCGACGAGCTTCCGCAGCTCTGGAACGTCCTCGTCGGACACATGAGCCTGGTGGGACCGAGGCCCGAGCAGCCCGTGTTCGTGGATCGGTTCCGGGCGTCGATCCCGCGCTACATGCTCCGCCACCACGTGAAGTCGGGCATCACGGGATGGGCCCAGGTGAACGGCCTCCGCGGCGACACGCCGCTCGAGCGGCGGATCGAGTACGACCTCTACTACATCGAGAATTGGTCGATGGCCTTCGACATGAAGATTCTGTTCCTGACCCTCGTGCGCGTCTTCCACGACGCCAACGCCTACTGAGGTAGCGCGTGCGCCGCGTCCACATCTCGGTCCCGCTCCCGGAGGGACTCTATGGCGCCCTTCGCGGGCTCAAGCGGAGCCTACGTCCGAGGGCGGAAGGCGGGCGGGATCTCTCCGGGGACCGCGAAATCGAGTGGTCGTGGGTAGCCGCGCGGATCCCACAAGGCTCCGGGGAGGCGATCGACTTCGGCTGTGGGCAGAGCCCCCTCGGCGTGGTCGCGGCGCACGCCGGGTTCCGCGTGACCGCGGTCGATTTAGGCGAGGTCGCGTGGCCGTACCGGCATGAGCGCCTCAAGTTCCTCCAAGGGGACATTCTCGAGCTGCCGCTCGAAGAGGCGCGATTCGACCTCGCGATCAATTGCTCCGCGATCGAGCACGTCGGGATCGCCGGCCGTTACGGCGTGACGGAAGGGCATGCGGACGGCGACCTGGCCGCGATGGCGCGCCTGCGCTCGCTCCTCCGGCCCGGCGGTCTCATGCTCCTCACGATCCCCGTCGGCAGCGACGCCGTCTTCGCGCCGTGGCATCGCGTGTATGGCCCTGAGCGCCTGCCGAGGCTTCTCCAGGGATTCACCGTCGAGAGCCGCGAGTTCTGGCTCAAGGACCGGGAGAACCGCTGGGAGCGAAGCGACGAGGGCCCGGCGCTCGCCACGCCCTCGCGCGAGCGACTCTACGGGCTCGGCTGCTTCGTGCTGCGCAAGTCCTGAGCCGCGCCCCATGCTCACGATCTTCACCGTCCCGAAGCCGTTCGACGGGCACATCGGCATCATTCAGCGGAACGCGATCCAGAGCTGGCGCTGCCTCCGTCCCGCGTGCGAGGTGATCCTCTGCGGGGACGAGCCGGGAACGGCCGAGACGGCGGCCGCGCTGGGCACCGATCGGATTCCCGCTGTGGACCGGAACGAATTCGGGACCCCGCTCTTGAGCTCGGTCTTCGCCGCCGCCGAGGCGCGCGCCCAGCGCGACCTTCTCTGCTACGTGAACGCTGACATCCTCCTGCTCTCCGATTTCGCGGAAGCGGCAGGGCGGGTCGCCGCGACGAAGAGAGCCTTCCTGATGGTGGGTCAGCGGTGGGACCTCGATGTGACGGAGCCGCTCGCCTTCGGCGACCCGAGCTGGGAGCGGGAGCTGCGCACGCGCGTGGAGCGAACGGGCCTGCTGCACCCACCGAGCGGGAGCGACTACTTCGTCTACCCTCGCGGCGCGTTGGGAGCCCTTCCGCCCTTCGCGGTGGGACGCCCCGGCTGGGACAACTGGATGATCTACCACGCGCGCGGTCGCAAGATGCCGGTGGTCGATGCCACCGAGGCGACGCTCGTCATCCATCAGAATCACGCCTACGGCCACGTGAAGCAGGGGACCGGCGCGGCCTGGGAGGGCCCCGAGGCCGACCGGAATCTCGAGCTGATCGGAGGGAAGGAGCGGATCTTCACCCTCGCCGACGCCACGCACCACGTCACGCGTGCCGGGCTCCGCCGCGCGCTCACCCCGGCTCATTTGAAGCGGCGGTTAAGGACCCTGGCGGTTTTCGTGCCGGCGCTGGGCTGGATCTACCGAATCTTGAGGCCCGCCCCGCGGTCCCCTCGACCCCGCTAGGCCGAAACCCAACGAGCCAGGGCCGCCAGCGCGAGGGCGGATCCCAGAACGACGGCCAGGTCCTGCTTCGTGAGCGTCACGCCCGCGCGGCTCATCGCGATCCCACCGAAGCAGAGCGAGAAGAGGCCCGCGCCGGCGTAGGCAAGCGGGAGGCTGAGCGTGCCTAGGTTCGCGTGCGAGAGGACCGCGTAGGACAACGCGAGGCCGATCGCGGGGGCGATCCCGATCGGGAGCCAGAGCCGGGCTCCCCCGGTGGGGAGCGCCCCGACCGCCCACGCGTTCATGCCCACACGGCAGAACTCGCCCCAGAGCGTCCACGCCATCAACGGACGCGCAGGATCGAAGCGGCTGGAGTAGAGGAGATGGAGGAGTGGTGCCGACGCGACCATCGCCAGCGCGAAGATCGGCGCCGCCAGGAGCATGAGCGGCCGCCAGTGCCGCCTCGTGTAGACGCGGATCTCAGCGGCGCCCCCCAGTCCGCTCACCTTTCCGAAAGCGTAATTCGAGAGGTAAGCGTAGAAGAGCGTGCCCACCTGCTGTGACAACGCCAGCGCCGCCTGGAGCAGCCCGTTCGCGGCGACTCCGTTCACGCTCAGGTAATTCGAGCGGACCGCGAGCATCGTGCCCAGGTCGACCAACGTGAGCACCAGTGCCGCCGCCCCGACGCCCAGAATCGAGCGGGCCAGAGCCAGATCGAGCGGCGGTTTCGGCACCGGGGTAAGCAGTCTCGCGTAGGAGCGCCGGTGCAGCAGCAGTACGCCCGCGATCCCCGCGGGGGCGAGCACGGCGAGCCCGACGGCGCCGCCCGCAAGGCCCCAGCGGGGCACGAGGGCCAGCGTGGCGGCCACGGCCACGATGCCGCCCACGAGGGAGAGGGTCAGGTTGGCCCGGAGGTCGGACCGGCCCGCGAAGAGCCCGAACAGGACACCTTGGAACGCGATCCCTGTGGCCCCCAGCGCGGCCACGCGCACGAGGAGCGCGTGTTCGGTGGATCCCAAGAGCGCCCTGCTGATCGGGCCCGCGAAGGTCAGCCCCAGGGCCGCGACGAAAAGCGAGCCGAGGCTGGTAATGGAGAGCGCGGTCCAGATCGTCCGCCGCGCATCGTCGTCGTTCCCCAGCCCCCGCGCGGCGCCAACGGCGTGCGCCACCGGAAAGCCCACTCCCATGTTGGCAAGGCTGCCGAGCCACGCCTGCGCGGAGGACGTCTGGGCCAGCACCCCGAGTCCGGCGGCGTGCAGGTGCGTGGCGAGCCATTTGTTTCGAATGATGCCGAAGAGCGAGCCGGAAAAGATGGAGCCGGATCCCATCGCGAACCGCAGCGAGCGATCCCACCAGAGCGTGAACCTTGATGTGGACATGGGGCCGGAGTGTCATAGAGGACCGTTCCCGTGTCAATCCGCGGACGGCTTGATTGCGGAGCGCGTCCTGAGGGAAGATGGCCGGATGGCTGACACTCGATCTCCCGCTCTTCCCATCACCGTCATCACCGTCGTGCGAAACGGCACGCGCACGATCGAGGCGGCGATCGAGAGCGTCCTGGCTCAATCGTACC
>Ga0193723_1000976_pt1 | contig 11179 bp, 9 predicted proteins | sample H2m2metaG_FD_143042 | JGI IMG/M metagenome (GOLD analysis project Ga0193723, IMG submission 143042) | Soil microbial communities from a riparian zone of the East river system, Colorado, United States - H2m2 | ecosystem: Environmental > Terrestrial > Soil > Riparian zone | place: USA: East River... | reverse complement strand
GGTCGGGGCGGTCGGGGCGGTCGCTGACGGTGCCGGGGCTGGTGCCGGTGCTGATTCGGCGGTCGGGGCCGGGGGAGCCGCGCCCTTGTGCATCATCGCGATCGCCTGGTCGATGCTCGCGTCGTCGGGCTCGACTTTGCGCGCCTGCTCGAGATGGGCTTCGGCCTGCGCGATATCGCCGACCTTGAAGTAGAGGAACGCGAGTCCCTTCAGCGCACCGGTATGGTTGGGCGCGATCCGCACGGCCATGTCCCACTCGTCGAATGCGCGCTCGTAATCGTGCTTGTCGAGCTCGATCCGCGCGTACAAGTCGTGGGCGTCGGCGAGATGCGGATGCCGCTCCAGCCCGTTCATCACCACTCGGGTCGCGGACTCGAGCTGGCCCTTGCGGCGCAAGGCCTCGCCCAGCCGGAGGAACACGAGGCTCTGCGGATCTTGCGCGAGCTGCGCCGAGAGCGCGCGGATGTCGTCAGCCATTGCTGAACACTCGCGCCGCCTCGCGGGCGCGCTGGACGTCCGGTTTGTGCGCCTCCTCTTCCGGAGTGCGCGCGAGCCGCTCCCACTGGTCCCAGCTCTGCACCGCTTCGCCGAACCGGCCCATCGCGACGAGGGCGAATCCCAGCTGGCGATGCGTCTCGGCGAGCAACGGATCGAGCCGCAGCGCGCGCCGCAGCTCCTCGGCGGCGGCGGAGGCGTGCCCCTGCGCCAGATGGATCCGGCCAAGCAGGAGATGAATCGTCGCGTCGTGCGGCTGCATGCTGCCCGCTTGTTCGGCTGCGGCGCGCGCGGCGTCGAGGTCCTTCGCGAGGAGCGCTCGCTCCGCCTTCGCCACCTGCTCCGTGAGATCGCCCGCGGTGCTCGGACGCCCCCGCTTGGCCGTCCCCGGATCCACCAGCACGATCACGCCGGCGCTTTCGAGCCCGAACAGCGTCTTGGCGACTTCGAAGTCGGACCGCCCAAGCTCCGTCGCGAGCCCTCGCACGGAGCGGTCGCCGTCGATGAGCGCCAGCACTTCCCACTCCGGCGGCAGGAGATCCAGCTCGCCGCCACCGCCTACCGGCGGCGGCGCGAGCGACGGCACGACGCCGACGTGGGGAATGCGGTTCTCGATCCGCGACCATTCATCGATGCGGCGCGCGCCTTCCATCAAGAGCGCCTCCACCGGGATGCGGACCGTCACTTCGGTGGGCACCTTGCTCTCGGTCTCCTCCGTGAACGAGAAGTAGCCTTCGTTCCAGCTCATGACCTCGAAGACGACTTCTTCGATCTGGAAGTGGATCTGGCGCTCGACCTCGCGCTGCGTGATGACGCCGAGCGCCACGAGGATCTCGCCGAGGCGGCGCTTGTCGCCCTGGCGCTGCTGCATGTCGCGCGCCCGCTCGAGATCGGCTTCGGCGATCTTGCCGGTGCGCAGCAGCAGGGCGCCGAGCGGGTGTGGGTTGCTGCGAATCTCCGCCGACACCACCACACCACTGTCGAAGTAGATCTTGCCCTCGTTGTGGCGCAGCTCCGAGGTGACGCGCAACGCGCCCGTCTTCCGGCTCAAGTCGAGCAGCTGGAAGACGTCGTGGATCCCGAGCTCGCGAAGCGGCCCCTCGATCGGCATGCGCCCCCCCTATGCCGCGTCCGAGGTGGAGAAGATGTGCTGCAGGTCGACGGCGGTCCGCGCGTGCACGCGCGCGCGTTGCGCGAACGGCCCGCCGGGATCGATGCGCGTCACGCGGTCCCACGCGGCCACCGCCTCGGTGTAGCGCTGCAGCTTCGCGAGCGTCACGCCCAGGTAGAACAGTGCGCCGGTGTGCTCCGGATCGAATTTCAGCGCGCGCCGGAACGCTTCGAGCGCTTCGACACTGCGCTTGTCGTCGAGCAGCGTGCGGCCGAGCAGCAGCAGCGCGTCCATGTCGTAGAGATCCTGTTCGAGCATCTCGGCAAGGCGCTGCACGGCGGTCCGCAGGCTCCCGGTGCGCCGCAGCAGGTCGGCGTGCGCGAGCGCCGCCTCGTGGAACGTCGGCAGGGCTTCGAGCGCCGCTTCGTACGCGCGCTGCGCTTCCACCCACTCTTCGTCCTGCTCGTGCAGCCGCCCGAGATCGAGCCAGACCTGCACGAACCCTTCATCGAGATCGAGCGCCGAACGGTACGCCGCGCGGGCGCCTTGCCGGTCGCCGACTTTCAGAGCGATGTCGCCCTGCAGCTTGTGCAGATCGGCCCTGTCCGGCGCGCGGGTCTGTGCCTGCCGCAACGCCGTCAGCGCTCCACCTGCGTCGCCCGTCGCCGCGCGCGCCTTCGCGGCCGCGACGAGTATCTCGACGTCGTCGGGCGCCTTGGCGACCAGCGCTTCGGCGAGCGGCAGCGCTTCGGCGGCGCGATGCACGGCGAGCAGGCTCTTGACCTCGCCGAGCGCTGCCGGGGCGTTCGCCGCATCGAGCGTGCGCGCCTCGCGGTAGCGCTCCAGCGCCTCCCCGTGGAGTCCACGGCGGGCATAGCTGTCGCCGATCAGCGTGGCCGCCTGGCCCCGGTCCGCGCCGCGCTGCACGGCGCGCATCGCCTCCGCCACGGCGAGATCCATCATCCCCTTGCTCACGTAATCGCGCGCCAACGCGAGCGGATCGTCCACTTTCCTCGCCAGGCCGGCGGGCGCGGGCTGCGACGCTGCGGGCGGCTCCAGCTCCTGGAAGATGTTGTCGAGCAACCGCTGGTCGAACGCGAATTCGGCCCCCAGGTTCTCGGCCGCGACGTCGGCCGAAATCTCGGGCACAATGCCGATCGCGACCGTCTCATACTGCAGATCGATCGCGAGCGCGAACTTCTGCGACACGTAATACGGGTCCAGCTCGAGCGCGCGCTTGGTCGCGCGCAGCGCGCCGTCGTAGTCGCCGAGGTTCGAGAGCGTGAAGCTGAGGTTGTAGTGCGCGCCGGCGTTCTGCGGATCCGCTTCGACGGCGCGGACGAAGGCATTCCGGGCGTCCGGGAACCGCTTCAGCTCGACGAGCACGAGCCCGACGCCGTTCCACGCCGGCGCGGAGCTCGCCTGTTCCGCCAGCACCTGGCGATACGCTTCGAGGGCGAGCTGGAAGCGGCGCAGATGCGTGAGGAGCAGCGCGAGGTTGAGGCGGGCGCCGACGAACGCCGGTGAAAGGTGCAGCGCCTTCCGAAATCCCTCGATGGCATCTTCGGCATCGGCCTGATGCGCCAGCACGACGCCGACGTTGTTCCACGCGAGGGCGTAGCGGGGATCGACCTCGGTCGCCTGGCGGTAGGACGCCAGCGCGTCCGCCGTCCGGCCCGCCTGATGCAGCACGACGCCGCGCTCGTTCCACAGCTTGGGCGAGTCCGGGACCTCATGGATCAGCGACTCGTACAGCTCGAGCGCATCGGGGAAGTCCCGTTTGAGGAGATGGACTTCCGCCATCGCCTGGCGCACGAGCCGGCGATCCTCGCCGCGCTCGATCGCGAGACGGTACTCGCGCAGCGCCTCGGCGTAGTAGCCCTTCTGCCGGAACGCGAGGCCGAGGTTGTAATGCGCGAGCTCGCTGCCCTCGGCGACCTCGGGCGTGGGCTGCTCGCGCAGGCGCTGCTCGGCCGACTGGCGCTCGGCGCGGTAGCGCTCCAGCGACAGGTTGGTCTGCGCCCGCGCCAGCGGCGGGTTGAGCTGGATGGCGCGCTTCGACGACGCCCGCGCGTCCTGATGCCGTCCCATGTCGCCGAGCACGAACGCCATCAGGTAGTGCGCGTTCGCGTTATCCGGATTGAGCGTCACCGCGCGCTCCAGGGCGGTCAGCGCCGGCTCGTTCAGCCCGCGGTTGTAGTACACCTCGCCGAGATAGAAGTGGACGACGGAGGAGTCGGGCTCTTCCTCGACCGCCCGCATGAACCACTCGGTCGCCACTTCCAGACGTCCGCGGGACTTCTCGGCGAGCCCGAGCTGGATGATCGCCGCCACGTCCTTCGGCTTGTGCGCCAGCAGCTGCTCGAATTCCGCGACCGCTTCCTCGGAGGCACCCAGGATCGCGTAGGTGCGGCCCAGCTCCCAGCGCGCGTCGCGCTCGTCGGGCGCGCCGCGCAGCCGCTCCTGGAGCTCCGCGACGCGGCGGTCGTAGTAGCCGGTGTTGTGATAGGCGATCTCGAGGTTGCGCTGCGCGACCTGCATGCGCGAATCGAGCTCGAGCGCGCGCGTGAACTGCTCGATGGCCTCGGGGACGAGGGCTTTTTGGTAATAGAGAACGCCGAGATTGTTATGCGCGCCCGCATCGGAGGGATCGATCCGGCGGGCAAAAGACCTCAGGACCGCTACGTCACGCTCTGAGACCGTCAAGTCAACCGAATGGCGTCGAAAATAGCCTTGAGCGACGCCAGGTCGGGCAGGAGGAGGAAATGGCCGCGCAGCCCGTCCTGCGCATCGATATTGAACTCCGTCTCGACGCAAAACACGAAGTCCCGGTCGTGCCCAAAGTTCAGGTACGTCGTCGTGAGGACCGCGGCGGACAGATCCACCACGAGACTCGGCACCGAGGGCAACAGCAGCATCCCCATGAACTCCGACAGCGCGTTCATGTACGCACCCGAGAGAATGTTGCCGGCCTCCTTGATGCACGACTGTTCGATCGTCTCGAACTCCTTGGTCGTCCCGAGCGGGCGTTTCAGCAGCATGTCGCACAGCTGCCGGCCGACGGGCACGGGGAACATCAGCAGCGTGCGCCCCGTCAGATCGCCGAGCATGTGCATGAGGACCGCAGCAACGACCTCCTGCGGATCGCCGATCAGGCCGGGCACGTCTTCGAGCCGCGCGATGTTGATCTCCGGCACCGAGATCATGATGCGCCGGTGCGTGAGCTGCGACAGCGCCGTCGCCGCATGGCCCGCACCGATATTGGCGACTTCTCTGAGCGCGTCGAGCTGCAGCGCCTTTAGATCCCGGACGTCTTCCATGCCTCGCCCTTTCCCTTAGACCAAGCCAGCAGCATCGAGGATCAGCGCGGGCACGCCGTCACCCATGATGGTGGCGCCGCTGAAGACCGGCAGCGTGCCCTGCGGCGCATCGAATCCCTTCACGACGATTTCCTGCTGACTCAGCATGCCGTCCACTACGATGCCCGCTCGCCGTTCCCCCATCTCTAAGACGATGATCGGGCGGCGCGGCGGCGGCGCAGGGGCGCCGCCGTTCGTTCCCAGCAGCTTGCGCAGATCGACGAGCGGCACCACGCGGTCGCGCAGCACGATCGCATCCCGCCCTTCCATTGTGGTCAGCGGCGTCGTCCCGAACTCGACCGTCTCGGCAACGTACGTGAGCGGCAGCGCATAGCGCTCGTGCCCGACGGCGGCGATCAGCGCCCGCACGATCGCCAGCGTGACGGGCAGCCGCAGCACGAAGGCCGTGCCCTTCCCCGGCTCGGTGCGGATTTCGACCGAGCCGCCAAGCGCGCGAATGCGCGTCATGGCGACGTCGATGCCCACGCCACGTCCGGAAACGCTGGTCACCGCCTCGGCAGTCGAGAATCCCGGCCGCGCGAGCACGCGCAGCAGCTGGTCGTCCGACAGGGTCTCGATGTGCGGGCCGACGACGCCCTCGCGCTTGGCCTTCTCGAGAATCTGGGCGCGGTCGATGCCGCGGCCGTCGTCGGAAATACTGATCGCCACGCTGGAGCGCTCCCGCACCGCCGCCAGCACGATCTCCCCCTCCGGGTCTTTCTTGTGCCGCTTCCGCTCGGCCGGCGACTCGATGCCGTGGTCGACGGCGTTGCGCAGCAGGTGGACCAGCGGATCCCCGAGCTCGTCCAAGATTTCGCGGTCGAGCTCGATCTCCTTGCCTTCCACCCGGAACGCGACCTGCTTGCCAAGCTGGCGCGCGACGTCGCGCACGAGCCGGGGAAAGCGGTCGAACACCTGCCAGACCGGCGTCATGCGCGCCTGGATGATTTCGTTCTGCAGGTCGGCAGACAGGCGCGAGATCTGGATTGCGACTTCGTCGATCTCCGGATCTTTGCCGACCCAACGCGCGGCGAGATCGTTCAGGCGGCCGCGTTCGGTGACCAGCTCACCGATCAGATCCATCAGCGTATCGAGCCGGCGCAGATCCACACGGATGTGGCGGCCGCGTCCTCCCCCTCCTCCCGCGGCGCTTTCCGCGGGCGAGAGCTGCCCGTCGTCGCCGACCGGTCCGCCGAAGCTGACGCGCTCGACGTCGCCCACCGACCGGATGGCGGCTTCGATATCGGTGGCCGAGTTCGCCGTGTCGAGCTCAAACGAGAAGCGACCGTCGAAATCGTCCGATTCGAAGGCGGCGAGCGACGGCTGCATCCGGTTCACGGTGCCCAGGGTCTGCACCTTTCGCATGACCAGCATCGCGCGCCCACCTTTCAGGGGCGCTTCCGACCGGATGACGACGTGGACGACCTTCCCAGACGCCGCAGACGCAGCAGAAGCAGCAGGTAGACTCGGGGAGTCAGGCGCGTCGGGCTCGGGCACCGCAAGCGTGAAGCGCGCGAGCGCGCTGGGCTGCGCGGCAGGTTTCGCGTGATGCGCGGCAGCGGCCCCGTCGATGTCGGCGAGAATCGCGGCGACATCCGCCTCCTGCTCGCGGCCCTGGACGGCGAGTTCGACCGCTTTTTCGAGCGCGTCGGTGCCGCGAAACAGCAGCTGAATGACGTCCTCGGCCGGTGCCCGGCCGCCGCGGCGCAGATGGTCGAGCAGGTTTTCCATGCGGTGCGCGAGATCGGCGACTTTGGCGTAGCCCATCGTCGCCGCCATGCCTTTGATCGTGTGCACCGCGCGGAAGAGGCCGCCGACCGGCTCCGCCGAGGAGGGGCTTCGCTCCCACTCGAGCAACAACTGATTGCAGGCGCTCAAGTGCTCGCGGCTCTCGGCCAGGAACAGCTCGGCGTACTGCGAAAGGTCCATGGCTAGCCCAGAACGCGCTGCACGGCTTCGAGGACGCGGGAGGGCTGGAACGGCTTGACGACGAAGTCCTTGGCACCCGCCTGGATGGCTTCGACCACCAGCGCCTGCTGCCCCATGGCGCTGCACATCAAGATCTTGGCGTCGGGATCGTGCTTCACGATCTCGCGGACGGCGTCGATGCCGCCCATGTCGGGCATCACGATGTCCATCGTGACCAGGTCCGGCTTGAGCTGTCGATACTTCTCGACCGCCTGCGTGCCGGTCTCCGCCTCGCCGACGACCTCGAATCCGGCCTGCGCCAGGATGTCGGTGATCATCGTCCGCATGAAGATCGCGTCGTCACAGACGAGAACCGTGTGGCTCACTGCTCGCTCCTTAAGTAGTCAGAATCGGGCCCAACAGCGCCGCGATGTCCAGCACGATGAACAGCTCACCATTCCATCGCCCGACCGCCCGCACCAGCGTGGGATCGACGCCGGGGAGACCGGTGCGGTCTTCCAACGTCGTCGCGCCACCCGCCAGCATGTCCATCACCTCATCGACCGTAAATCCGATCAGCTGTCCTTCGCCCGCCGGTTCACCCTTGACCACCTCGAGGATGATCGTCGAGCCCGCGGCATCAGGCGCTTGCGTCTGGGAGGTCTCGGCGGAGGGCGATGCGGGCGGACCCGGCGGTGCCTGGCCCAGCGCACGCCACCCTTCCACGACCGTCACCAGAGTGCCGCGGACATTCACGAGCCCCGCCACGACCGGGGGCGCGCCCGGGATACGCGTCGTTGGGAGACGCGGGAGAATCTCCCGCACTTGGTCCACCTCGGCTGCGCACGCTAGTGCTCCCACACGGAACACCAGTAAGCGAGCGGCGACGAGGCTTCCGTCAGTCATCGGATGCGAAGAAACCAAGATACTGCAAGGGGTTGCGCTCGGCAAGCAAATTCGCGTCTCCGGCCGCTTCGGCTAGCGCGGGACGCAACTCCTCCGGCCATTCCGATGTCAGGATGAGCGGGGCACCGGTCACCGGATGCGCGAACGACAGGGCGGCGGCATGCAGCAACTGCCGCGGCGCGAGCGTCTCGAGGCGCTCGGCCTCAGGCCGCGCGGACGGCGTCACGCGGCGACTGCCCCCGAAGGTGTACTCGCGGTCGCCGACAACCGGGCAACCGATGTGCGCGAGATGCACGCGAATCTGGTGCGTGCGGCCGGTGCCCAGCCGCACGCGCAGCAGATCGCTGTTCGCGAAGCGCGCCACGAGTGCCGCGTGCGTCACGGCGTGGCGGCCGCCTTCCGCGACCGTCATGCGCTTGCGCTCTTTGGGATGGCGAGCGATCGGGGCTTCGATATCGACCGCACTCTTGCGCAGATGGCCCCACACGAGCGCCGCGTAGACGCGCTTCACGGCGCGGCGCTCGATCGCACCGGCGAGACGCCGATGCGCCAGATCGCTCTTCGCCACGAGCAGCAGTCCGGAGGTGTCGCGATCGAGGCGATGCACGATGCCCGGACGGCCGGCTTCCGCAGCCGCGCCGCCCGACAACTCCGTGCCCCGCCCGACCAGCACATTCACCAGCGTGTCGTTCCAGTGGCCCGGCCCGGGATGCACGACGAGTCCTGCCGGCTTGTCGAGCACGGCGAGATGCTCGTCCTCGTAGACGAAATGCAGAGAGGCGTGGGACGGCGTGTAAATGCGTGGCGCCGGTTCCTCAGGCATTGCGACCGTGACTTCCGTCCCCCGTTCCAGCAGGGCGGAGGCGCGCAGCGCTTTGCCGCGCGCGGTCACGCGTTTATCGGCGATGAGGCGTCCGGCCTGTGTGCGGGAGAGAGCGAGCTGGTCAGCGAGAAACTTGTCGAGACGTTCAGACTGAACAATCACACAAAACGTGAGGTTCAAGGCTCGGCCGCCCGCGCCTCCTTCGCCCGTTGCTGCGCGCGGCCTTCCTGCCACAGCGAGAGTCCGAGGGCGATCGCGCCGACCGTGATCGCCGAATCCGCGACATTGAACGTCGGCCAGCGCCACGCGCCGATGCCCACGTCCACGAAATCGACGACGCCCTGGGCGCTGCGAATGCGATCGATGAGGTTGCCGACCGCGCCCCCGCAGACGAGCGCCAGTGCCACGAGGCGGAACCGGTCGCCGGGGCGCGTCCCGCGCACGAGCGAGGCGAGCACGAAGAGCGCGACGATCGCCAGCCCCAGGAAGATCCAGCGCGAGTTGTCGCCCACATGCAGGCCGAATGCCGCGCCTTCGTTATAGACCAGCCGGAACTGCACCACGTCGCCGATCACCGCGAGCGGCAGGCGCCGCGCCAGGAACGACTCGGCGATCAGTTTGGTGACGAAGTCGGAGACGACCACGGCGACGGCCGTCCCCCAGAACAGCCTGCGCTCAGCGACGTTTACCATCTTCCTCTCTGGCCTTGCACTTGATGCAGAGGCGGGCGTGTGGGAGAGCATCGAGCCGGTCGAAGCCGATCGGGTCGCCGCATTGCTCGCAGCGGCCGAAGCGGTCCGGGGCGCTGTACAGCCGGCGCAGCGCCTCGTTCACGTGCCAGAGGTAGCGCCCTTCCTGCGACGCGAACAGAAACGCCTTTTCGCGCTCCATCGCGTCGGTCCCCTGATCTGCCATGTGGAACGAGTAGCTCGAGAGATCGCCATCTGATGCCTGCAGGCTCGAATTGAACGACTCACCGTAATGACCCAGCTCTTTGATGACGCGGGCGCGCTCTTCGAGCAGCCGCTTCTCGAGATGAGTCAACTGCTTTTTGTTCAGGCCGGCCTTGGCCTTGGCCTTGGCCTTCACCTTGGTCGACTTCGTCGGCATTATCGGGTTCCGCCCTTTCTTCCGTCGTGACGTCGGAGTCCAATCGTGACCCGGCGTCCTTCAATGTCTACTTCACGCTCCAAATCGGGCTCGTCGAGCGCGGCGCCCCCCCCCAACACCGTACGGCGCGCCAATGTTTCGCCTTCGACGAATCCTAGGAACGCGCGAGTCGCGGCGACGATGTCCTCAGCGCCACTGATGCTCAACTCGATGCGCGTCGTGTATTCGTAACCCGCCTCCTTGCGGAGGCGCTGCACGCGATTCACCACCTCGCGCGCCAACCCTTCCTGCACCAGGTCGTCGCTCAACGCAGGATCCAAGGCGACGACGTAGGGCCCATCGGCCTGCACGAGCCATTCACTTGCCACTTCGCGTGTGACCGTCACGTCCTCCGGCCGGTACTCGAACTCACCACTGCGAACGACGCTGCCCTGCTCCAGCGCCTGCAGGTCCGCCGCGCCCAGCTCCGCCACACCAGCGGCCGCCCGCGGCGTGTCTTTGCCGTACCGTTTTCCGAGCGTCCGAAAATTCGCTTTCCCGCGGAGCCGCACCAGATCGTGATCTGACGCCACAACCTGAATCCCGCCGGCTTTTACGTTGACTTCGGCAGCCAGAATATCTAACAGGTCTGACAAGGCCGGGCCCTGGGCGGCCGCCGGGACGGCCAGCTGCATCCGGGCGAGAGGCTGGCGGACTCGCAGATTGCGCGATTCCCGGGCCGCCCGGGCCAGCGAGGCCAGCCGCCGGACGGTCGTCATGGCGGACAGGAGCTCGGGCTCCCGGTGGCCCCGGTCCACCGGGAACGGGGCGAGATGCACCGAGGTCCCCGTCAGCGCCCGATGCACCCAGTCGGAAATGAACGGCGCGGCGGGGGCGAGCAACCGGACGGCGGCTACCAGGGCCTCGTGCAGCGTCTCGAGCGCCACGGGGTCCGTCGCCCGGTCCGGGGCCCAAAAACGCGGCCGGTTCCGCCGGATGTACCAGCGCGACAGTTCCTCGCCCACGAAATCCATGATCGTGCGAACGCCGGTGGTGACGTCATACGCGGACCACGACTGGCGCACGCTGGCGATGACCTCGTCGAGCCGGGCGAGGAGCCACCGGTCGGCGGCCGGCCGCTGGCTCGCCGGCGTGGCGGCTGCTTCGGCGGGTGGAGTCCAGTCCTGCGCGTAGCGGCGAAAGAAGTCATACGTCGAGCGCAGCGTGTTCAGGAATCCGCCCGCGACCTCGGGGATCTGCTGCTCGTCGAACCGCTTCGGCAGCCACACCTGACTTTGGCCGAGCAGATAGAGACGCACCGCGTCGGCGCCGTGCTCGCCGATCACCTTCCACGGATCGACGACGTTGCCGCGGCTCTTCGACATTTTCTGGCCGTGCACATCGAGCACGTGCTCGTTCACGATCACGTGCTTGTAGACGGGCGCGTCGAAGGCCGTCACGCCGATCGCGAGCAACGAGTAGAACCAG
>Ga0193723_1000975_pt1 | contig 11180 bp, 12 predicted proteins | sample H2m2metaG_FD_143042 | JGI IMG/M metagenome (GOLD analysis project Ga0193723, IMG submission 143042) | Soil microbial communities from a riparian zone of the East river system, Colorado, United States - H2m2 | ecosystem: Environmental > Terrestrial > Soil > Riparian zone | place: USA: East River... | reverse complement strand
AAATCCGTCGGTGGCGGCGGCGAGCGCGGCACCACCGGCGAGCAGCAAGACGGCGCTGGCCAGACCGGTGCGGAGGACCGTCAGTGGGCCGTCACCCGTTCAACGAAGCGCGAGACCCGGACGGCGCCCTCAGAAGCCCGTGGCAAATGCGGACAGCGAACAGCAGCATCGCCGCGATGACCAGGGCCGCCCCGATCGATCCCACCCGGTCGTACGGCATCCACTCCGCAGCATGCACCGCGTAGCGCCTCGGCTCGCTGGCGTGACCACCGGCGAGGAACATGAAAACGAATGTCAGGCCGCCCAGGAAGTACACCGCGAAGCCCAGCCTATCGCCGCCGCCACTGTCCGGACGATCGGCGCGCTGGCCGATCAGGTGATACATGAAGGCCAGCACCATGGGCAGCACCCCGAGCAGCAGGTAGAAATGGAAGTGGCCCGGAACCCACATGGTGTTGTGCATGACCCGGTTGACGCTGATCGTGCCATCGATGATGGCGGGAACGATCCCCGCCGCCCAGCCGAACATCGACAGGATCACCAGCATGGCGGGCATGCGCCAGCGCAGGCCGGACCGGTAGATGTTGGTGAGCGCGCCCCAGGCGGTCACCAGGAACACGGGCAGGCCACTGGCGTACGACACTACCTGACCGGTGATCATAGCCCAGCGCGGCATCGCGAAGTCCATCAGCAGGTGGTGGGGGAAGACAATCAGCACCATGACCGTGCTGGCCGCCCAGGCCCACAGGAACGGGCGCGACACGCCCCAGGGCCGGCCGGTGTAGCGCGGGAGCAGCTCGTACACCGCGATCACGGCCATGTAGATGCTGATGTTGATGAAAGTGTGCCCGAAGAAATAGATCAGATTCTTGGCGAGCAGTGGATTCAGCACGAAGTCGGATGCATAGGCGTTGACCAGGCTCATGGCCAGCACCACGGCGCCGCCGAGGATCCCTATCGAGTTGACGATGATCACCATGGTGCTGGCGACCACGGTCGCCGGGTGAGACTTGTCGAGCGTTCCGCCGAACAGCCACTGGAGCCCGAGTGCGCGCCCCAGATTGCCGTAGACCCGGATCACCGCGAGCATGGCGTCCAGATAGAACAGCAGGAAGCCCACCCCGATGAGCAGGTACCCGAGCATGAACACCGCCGCCGCGCTGGCGCTCCACACCCCCATCGAATGCACCGGCAGCGGATAGAGAAAGGTCCACGCGCCGGCGTACTGCCCGATGAAGGTGGCGCCCAGGAGCAGGACCGCGCCCAGCATGAAGAACACGTAGTTGGCCACGAACATGGGCAGGCTCAGCCGCACGTACTTGCGCAGGAAGAACCACATCACCGCACTCGAGGCCAGGGCGACGGTGCCGACCATACCCGCGCCGTGCGCTGTCATGATCTGATAGAAGATGTTCGGCGCGATGGTGATCCAGGCGCCTTGCGCCAGGCGCATCGTGAGCCCGAACGCCATCAGCAGGATGAACAGCACCAGTGCGGTCACGAGGTACAGGTTGAGGACAGTGCGCTCGCGCGCCGTCAACGCTTCGGTGTCAGGATAGAGCGTACTCACGATTGTCCCTCCGTGGTGCCGATGACATCGAACTCGACCCTCATGCCGTGATGGGCCAGCCCGCAGTATTCGAGGCACAGGACCCGGTACTTGCCGGGCTGGGGGAAGGTGTAAACGAGACGGTTGGTTATTCCCGGCATGGCCTGGGTTTGGGCGAGCAACCGGCCGCTGGCGTCGTAGATCCCGAAGCCGTGGTTGACATCCGCGCTAGTGACCTGGAACTCCACCGGCACGCCGGCCTTGATCGGTCCGGGGCTCAGTCGCCAGGCCCACTGGTTGCCCACCACCTTGACGACCTGCGGAGCCTGCGACGGGGCGTGCTGGTTCGGAACGGGAAACGGCGCCAGGGTGGCAGCCGCTACCCCAACGCCCAGGACGATCAACCCCAGAAAGAACCACCGCCGGATCGCGTAGGCCCGCGCCTGCACCTGGGTCGCTTCGGCCTGCCGACCGGCCTGACTGATGACATAGAGGAAACCCAGGGCGACGGCCCCGATTCCTGCAAGCGTGATCCACCAGACTTCATCCTGAAGAGTCATGCCCCCCCCTTGCCCGAGCGGTACCGGTCTCCCAACCAGAACTCAGTCCCCGAGAGTGCGTCCCAGGAAGTCACGGATGACAGCGCCGATTTCCGTCACATGGGTTTCCAGTGCGAAATGGCCGGTCTCATAAAGATGGATCTCCGCATCCGGAAGATCGCGTTTAAACGCCTCGGCTCCGGCCGGCAAAAAAATCAGATCATTCCTCCCCCACACCGCCAACAGCGGCGGGCGGCGGGCGCGAAAGTACTCCTGGAACTGGGGATACAAATCAAAGTTGGTGCGGTAATCCAGAAACAAATCGAGCTGCATCTCAGCATTACCTGGACGAGCGAGCAACGCGGCGTCCAGCACATAGCTTTCCGGGGCGATCTCGGTCGGATCGGTGACGCCCTGGGTGTACTGCCACTGAATTGACTCCGGCTTGAGCAGCTCTCTCAACGCCGTGCGATGCTCCGCAGAGGCGTCCCGCCAATGCTTCCGGATCGGACTGAAGCCTGGGCCGAGGCCTTCCGCGTACGCGTTGCCATTCTGCGTAATGAACGCAGTAATCCGTTCCGGATGCTTGAGCGCCAGGCGAAAGCCCACCGGAGCGCCGTAGTCGAACACGTACACCGCATAGCGCTTCACGCCGATCATGGTCGTGAACTTATCCATCACTTGGGCAATATGGTCGAACGTATGCTCAAATGGAGAAGGCGACACGGTGAAACCGAAGCCCGGGAGATCCGGCGCTACGACGCGATAGTGCTCTGCGAGCAGCGGGATCAGGTTCCGGAACATGTGGGAGGAGGTGGGAAAGCCGTGCAGCAGGAGGATTGCCGGCGCATTCTTCGGACCGGCTTCGCGATAAAAAATCTTATGCTGCTGCACCTCCGCGAACCGGTAGTGCACCGGCGAATGCCGCCGGGTTGCTCCGACTGAGTTTGTCGCAGCCGAAACAGTTAGTGGCGCCGCGTTGGCGACGGGCGAGGCAGCTGGCGTATGACGGTGTGGCACGGCGGTGCTCCTATGCAAAGGCCATCGAGCGGCCGGCCATCGACCGTGCCTCACGGACCATCTGATTCGCGTAACCCCACTCGTTGTCGTACCAACTCAGAACCTTGACCAGATCGCCGTCGACGACCTTGGTGAGCTCGAGATCGACGATCGATGCGCGGGGATCGCCGATGATGTCCGACGAAACTAGCGGATCACGCGATACCCCGAGCACCCTGGCGTAGCGCTCGGTGTCGCTTTCTTCCGTGAGGATCTGGTTCACCTCGTCAACGCTGGTCTTCCGCGCGGCCAGGAGCGTGATATCAGCGAGCGAACCGACGGGAATCGGTGCTCGCACCGCAATCCCGTCGAACCGACCCGCGTACTGCGGCAGCGCGCGCGTCGTCGCGAGGGCGGCACCCGTCGTGGTCGGTACCAGGTTGGCGCCGGCCGCGCGGCCGCGGCGGAGGTGCCTGCTCGGTCCGTCCACGACCGACTGGGAAGAGGTGTAGGCGTGCACGGTCGTCATCACCGCCTTGTGGAACCCGAGGCGGCGGCCGATGACCTCGATGATCGGCGTGATGCAGTTCGTCGTGCAGCTCGCGCAGGATATGATGCTGGGCGTGCCTCCCGGCACGTTCGCACCATGGACGACGGTCTCCACCTCCCCGCCGTGCGAGGGCGCCGACAGGAGGACAAACCGTGCGCCGGCCCGAATGTGCTTCTCGAGATCCTCGCGCCGGGTGAACCTCCCGGTACACTCGAACACCAGGTCGACGCCCAGCTCCTTCCAGGGGAGCTCCGCTGGATCGCGGCTCCTCAGCGTGCGGAGCTTGCGGCCGGCGACGACCAGGTCGGCTCCGTCGATGGCCACGGACTTCGAGTAGCGCCCGTACACCGTGTCGAAGCGGACCAGGTAGGCGAGGTTGTCGACCTCGACCAGATCGTTGACGGCGACCAACTCGAAGGACGGATCGTCGATCACCAACTTGAGGATCGCGCGTCCGATCCGTCCGAGCCCGTTGATGGCGATTCTGGTGCGCATGCTGCCTTCCTATTCAGTGTGAATGGCCTTCCCCCAAGCTCGCTTCTGCCGAATGAGGAGATCATGAAGCTGGTGTGAGGGTCTGGCCATGGGAGGAGATCGGAAGGAGGGCAGAAGCTTCGCGGCGGTTTCATCATTTATTCATGGGCCTCGGGTTAGTGTACAGCCTCAAAGTGAGGGGAGTGCCGCATGATCAAGCTCAAGCGTGCCTATGACCGCGCCAGCAAAGACGATGGCGTGCGATACCTGGTGGAGCGATTGTGGCCCCGGGGGCTCAAGAAGACGGAGCTCCAGCTGGACGGGTGGCTCAAGGAGGTGGCCCCCAGCCCCGAGCTGCGGAAGTGGTTCGGTCATGATCCGGCGAAGTGGCCGCAGTTTCGGCAGCGGTACTTCACCGAGCTCAAAGCGCACGAACAGTCGCTCGAGCCCCTACTGAAGGCCGCGCGCCGGGGTCCGGTCACCCTGGTATTCAGCTCCCACGATATTGAGCACAACGCCGCCGTGGCGCTCAGGGATTACCTGAAGACGCGTTAGCCCACTAAGGCGCGAGGTAATCGGGATAATGCTTCGACCCGCATTCAGCACAAAACGTGTGGGAGAACTCGGCTTCGGAGTGGTTGCTGATAAATCCTTCCAGTGGTTCCCACGAATCGCCGTTCCGAATCCGCTTGCAGAAAGCGCAGATAGGCAGCATGCCCTCGAGAACCCGAAGGGTCTGTGCCTGCCGGCGCAAGTGCAGGATCATGAGCGCGAGCACAATGGAGAACAGTACTATCACTGTGGTATCGAGCGCCGCCTCCAGCGCTGGAGCCTGCCAGCCCCAATAGTGGAAAATGAGCACGCGTACGGGCGGGAGGGCGGCCGCAAGGGCGATGCTCCACCGGCGCGACCCGCTCCATGCGGCCATCGCCGCCGGAATGGGATAGAGCAGGACCATCGAGTCGAGGTAAGGGCCGGTGAAGTAGTCGAGCGGAATGATGCTGATGCTCGCGAGAACCCAATGGACGGGCGAAGAGCGATTGGGTGACCGAATCGAGAATTGGGAGAGCGCCATCGGATCCACCAGGGCTTTCGGGGCAGCGACTAGTGTATTACCGAGGGCGTGAGATTGGTCCGAAGAAATTCTGAAGCTGCCTTCATTGAGGCCGCCGGCCAGCCGTTGGGTCGAATCACGTACAGGAGCGTCAGGCCCGTGAACCGTCAAATCATGGGGTACCATCAAGACGAGGAGGGGGACTGGGTCGCAGAGCTCGAGTGTGGGCACACACAACACGTCCGTCACGACCCACCGTGGCAGATCCGGATCTGGGTTACGACCGACGAGGGCCGGCAGAGCCACTTAGGCAGCACCTTAAAATGCCGCCGCTGCGACGAAGGCTCCTGTTAAGCTGGTTTGAAGGAACACTAAAGACTTCTTCATCTTCGGCGCGCGCATCTTGACAGCATGTAGAACCTTTCCTACTCTGGGCTCGAAGGTGGAACTTTCTCATCATGAGACGAACCGACAGCCAGGCCCTAAACGGCGTTCTCCGAGGTAGCGCATGAATCCAACTGTCTCACGGCGCGACTTCGTTCGTACGTCCGCAGCCGGTATCGGCTCAGGAACGACACTCAGCGCGCTCCTCGGTCTCGGCGCCAGCCTGGCACCTGCCACCGCCAGGGCCCAACAGCTTCGCATCAAGGACGCCAAGGCCACCCCCAGCGTGTGCCCATATTGTGCTGTGGGCTGCGCTACGATCGTTCGCACCATCGGCAACGAGATCGTCGACATCGAGGGCGATCCCCGCAGTCCTCACAGTGAGGGCTGTCTCTGCCCCAAGGGCGCCGCCACCTACCAGCTGCACAAGAACCCCAATCGCGCCACCAAGGTACTGCACCGCAAGCCCGGCGCCACCGACTGGGAGGAGGTCGAGCTCGAGTGGGCTATGGACCGAGTAGCCGAGCTGGTGAAGAAGACCCGGGACGGGACCTTCGTGGACCGAGCCACGAACGGTGCCTTGGTCAATCACACTACAGCGATCTTCGCCTTGGGCGGCGCTACCCTCGACAACGAGTGGAACCACATGCAGCAGAAGCTGCTGCGGGGGTTGGGCATCGTCGCCATCGAAAACCAGGCTCGAATATGACACTCCTCTAGCGTCCCCGGTCTGGGGACCCGGCTCGGCCGCGGCGCGGCGACCACCTACCCGCGCAACATGGAACAATCCGACTGCATTGTGTTCCAGGGCTCCAACATGGCCGAGTGCCACCCGGTGGCCTTCCGTTGGCCGATGAAGGCCAAGGTGGACCACGGCGCCAAGCTGATCCATGTCGACCCTCGCTTTACCCGCACCAGTGCGATGTGCGACATCTACGCACCGATCCGCGCCGGCAGTGACATCGCCTTCCTCGGCGGCCTCATCAATTACGTGGTGAACAACGCGCGGTGGAACACGGACGCATTCTTCCGTGAGTACCTGCTCAACTATACCAACGCCGCCTGCATCGTCCGTAAAGACTTCAAGGGTACCGAGGAGCTGGATGGGGTCTTTTCCGGCCTCATGGAATACCAGAAAAACACCGCGGACTGGCCCTATGACGGCTTCGTGGGCCAATACCAAACCGACTCGTGGCAATACGCCCTCCAGGGGGACGAGTATGGCCAGCCCCGCGGAGGCGAGGAGAATGCGGCGCCGGGCCGGAAGGAGGCTCAGGCCCGGCCGTATCCGAACGAGCCACTCGAGTCGGTGATCCGCTCGCTCCGGCGGCCCCTTCCCCTTCGAGACGAGACGCTACAGAACCCGCGCTGTGTGTTTCAGCTGGTGAAGCGCCACTTCAGCCGGTACACGCCCGCGATGGTCGAGCAGGTGACCGGCTGCCCTCACGACACCTTCACCAAGGTGGCCGAGACGATCCTGGAGAACTCGGGACGCGATAAAACCACCTCGTTCGCCTACGCGGTCGCTTGGACGCAGCACACCAACGGCCCGCAAGTGATCGGATGCTGCGCCCTGCTGCAGCTGCTGCTCGGCAATATCGGCCGGCCGGGGGGCGGGATCATGGCCCTCCGGGGCCACGCCTCGATCCAGGGCTCGACTGATGTGCCGACCCTGTACCACAGCATTCACGGCTACATGCCGGCCCCGTCAGCGCTCAAGGACCACCGTACGCTGCGAGAGTACCTGGCCACCGAAGGCGTGGCCACCAGCTACTGGGCCAACATGCCGAAGTTTCTCGTCTCCTACTTCAAGTCGATGTACGGCGATACGGCTACACCGAAGAATGATTTCGGGTACGATTGGCATCCCAAGATCAGCGGCGACCATTCGCACATGCCGATGTTCGTTGCCATGGCCGACGGCAAGGTGAAGGGAATGATCTGCGTCGGGCAGAATCCCGCCACCTCGCTCAACGCAGCATTGGAACGAAGGGGGATGCGGCGCCTGGAGTGGCTGGTCGTGAGGGACAACTTCCTGACCGAGACCGCCACCTTCTGGAATCGCGCGCCTGAGGTCGATGCCGGCGAGGTGAAGCCGGGGGACATCCCGACCGAGGTCTTCTTCTTCCCGACTGCGCAGGTGGCCGAGACGGACGGGAGCTTCACCAATACTCAGCGGTTGCTGCAGTGGCACTTCAAGGCAGCCGACCCGCCCGGCCACTGCCGCTCGGATCTATGGTTTACCCACCAGCTCGCCCTCCGGCTCAAGCGGCTCTACGCCGATAGCGACCTGCCTCGCGACCAGGGATTCAAGAACCTGACGTGGGACTTCGCGCCCGATCCCGGACATGAGGGGAGCATGGCGGGCGAGCCCGACGCCTCGAAGGTGCTGCGGGAGATCAACGGCTACGTCACCGGAAATCCCGGCCGACACTTGGCGGGCTTCGACGAGCTGAAGGACGACGGCTCGACCACCTGTGCGTCTTGGATTTACTGCGGCGTATTCCCGGCCCCTGACCAGAACCTCGCCGCCAGGAAGGAGCCTGACCCGCCGGGCGTGGCGGGTGCGGAGCTCAATTGGGGGTGGGCCTGGCCGGCAAATCGGAGGGTACTCTACAACCGCGCGTCGGCCGACCTCCAGGGCCGCCCCTGGAGCGAAGGGAAGAAATGGATCTGGTGGGACGGGAATCAGTGGACCGGGCTCGACATTCCGGACTTCCCCAAGACCAAATCACCGAGCACGCGCGGCGATCCTAAGGGTATCGGCCTTGATGCCCACTCCGGCCGGCAGCCCTTCATGATGATCCCCGATGGTATGGGATGGCTCTACAACCCGTCCGGCCTGCTCGATGGTCCGCTTCCGACCCACTACGAGCCGGCCGAATCACCGGTGCGGAACGCGTTGTACAAGCAGCAGAGCAGCCCGGTGCTCAAGTACTGGAAGCACGACGGCAACCCGCTCGCGGCGGTAGGCGACGCCCGCTTCCCCTACGTCATTACCACCTACCGGCTCACCGAGCACTACCTGTCCGGCGTCATGAGCCGGTGGAACCCGTGGCTCGCCGAGCTGATGCCGGAGCTGTTCATCGAGCTCTCGCCCGAGCTGGCGAGCGAGAAGGGTATTAAGAACACCGATTGGGTGCGGATCAGCACGCCACGTGCCCAGATCCGTGCCAAGGCGCTGGTCACGCGCCGGGTACGTCCTTTCCGGCTGGGGAACCAGGTGGTCCACCAGGTCGGCATGCCTTGGCACTGGGGCTGGGCGGGGGTCGTGACTGGTGACGTGGTCAACACCCTCACCGCGCTGGTTGGCGACCCCAACGTGAGCATCCACGAAGGCAAGGCCTTCGTCTGCAACGTGGAGAAGGCGTGATGACTGAAGCGATGGGGTTCTATACCGACACCACGGTGTGTATCGGCTGCAAGGCCTGCGAGGTGGCCTGCAAGGAGTGGAATCAGCTCCCGTCAGGTGGCGGCGGCCGCCACGAGATGAGCGGTGACAGTTACGACAATACCCGACGGCTGGACGGCACCCACTGGCGGCACGTCAAGTTCATCGAGCAGTTCGACGAGGACCGGAGCGACGGCCGCTGGCTGATGATGAGCGACGTCTGCAAGCACTGCGTCACCGCGCCCTGCCTCGAGGTCTGCCCCACGGGTGCCATCATCCGGACCGAGTTCGACACCGTGGTCATCCAATCGGACACCTGTAACGGCTGCCGGGCCTGCATCGCCGCCTGTCCCTTCGGTGTGATCGACATCAATGCCGTCTCCAACGTGGCCCAGAAGTGCACCCTCTGCTACGACCGGCTTCAGGTGGGGATGGAGCCGGCGTGCTCCCAGGCCTGCCCCACCGACTCGATCCGATTCGGCCCCATCCGGGAGCTCAAGCAGCAAGCCGAGGCGCGGGTGCAGCAGCTGCACCAACTGGGGGAGAGCCGGGCCTATCTCTATGGCGCGGACGACAAGATCCTCGGCGGGCTCAACTCCTTCTATCTGCTGGTGGACCCGCCCGCGGTGTATGGACTTCCCACGGCGCCGAAGATGCCAACCCGGAACCTGCTTCCGGCCTCCCTCTTCTCGACCGCGGGCGCCGCGGTGCTGGTGCTGTTGGGGATGGTGGGGCTCCGGAAGCGTCGGATGGACGATCGTGCCACCGGACGGGAAGACGCCGATGTCTGACACTTTCTTCACCTCGTCGCCCCACTGGGCCTGGTGGATCATTTTCTATTTCTTCATCGGGGGGATCGCCGGCACGGCGTTCCTCCTCGCCTCGCTGCTCCATCTCTTCGGCCGGTCCACGGATCGGCCGCTCGTGCGGCTCGGCTACTACGTGGCCTTCCTCGGCGTGGTTATCAGCGGATTCCTGCTTACGATCGATCTCGACCGACCGGAGCGGTTCTGGCACATGCTCATCGAGTCCAACACTGGCCAGCCGATGCTCAAGTCATGGGTGCCGATGTCGGTCGGGTCGTGGGGGCTCCTCTTGTTCGGCTTGTTCGCGTTCCTGGCAGCGCTCGCCGCGCTGAGCGAGGAGCGACCGAATCTGAGACTGCTCCAGTTGCGCCCAGTGAGGATGCTGCGGCGCCGGGGATTGTGGATTGTGATCGCAGTGCTGGGAAGCATTTTCGGGCTCTTCCTCGCCGGCTACACCGGGGTCCTCCTCGCAGTCACCAATCGCCCCATCTGGGCCGACTCGACCCTACTCGGCCTCCTATTCCTGGTCTCAGGCGCCTCGACCGGCGCGGCCGCGCTCATCCTGCTCGCCATCTGGCGGCGCGCGGGTCATCCGGTATCCATAGACTGGCTCGCCTGGTTCGACCAGAGGGTGCTGGTCCTCGAGCTGGTGGTGCTGATCCTGTTCCTCGTGTCCCTGGGCTCGGTCGCACGAGTATTTCTCAGTTGGTGGGGCCTGGCGCTGGTGCTCGGCGTAATCGGGATCGGAATTGTAGCCCCCCTTCTGCTGGAGCGAAGGCATCGAGTCCCCACGCCGCGGGATCTCGTTCGCAGCGCCTCGCTGGTGTTGCTCGGCGGCTTCCTGCTGCGGGTGGTGGTGCTGCTCTCGTCCGCCGAGATCCATGTGCTCGGATCAGGAGTAACGGGACGATGAGACCAGTCTTTGCGAGGGGGCTAAGCCCCCGAAGCAATCCGGCCGCTGCCCACGCGGAACCCGCGGGATTGCTTCGGACGCTTTGCGTCCTCGCAATGACTGGCTTGCTCGTAGCCTGCGCCAGCCCTGAAGCCACCCGCACTCGGGGCGGCGGGCCTGGCGCCGACGTAAAGAACTGGGGCCAGCCGGTCGAGATCCACGCCGGCGCCAGGCCCTATTACAAGACCCCTTGCGTCATGGAGCCGGTTGAATGCACAGGACCACCGCCAGTCTTCGGGCCAACCCCGCCGCCCGACTAGCCGACCTCGAGCAGCAGAGACCCGAGTGGCGGGCCTGGCTGGAGCTACTCGGCGTGGCGGGGCGCGAGCTGGACGATGCCGGCTGGCGCACACCTATTAATGACGCGGAGGTCGGTGACATTGCCGCCGGAGCTTCCGCGGAGGTACCTCTGCTGCACGGACGGACACTGGGGGTCGATGCCGGTCGAGTGCAGCAGCTCGTGCGTCGTCTCGCGGCGACCG
>Ga0193723_1000974_pt1 | contig 11180 bp, 6 predicted proteins | sample H2m2metaG_FD_143042 | JGI IMG/M metagenome (GOLD analysis project Ga0193723, IMG submission 143042) | Soil microbial communities from a riparian zone of the East river system, Colorado, United States - H2m2 | ecosystem: Environmental > Terrestrial > Soil > Riparian zone | place: USA: East River... | reverse complement strand
AAAACGCTGCCGCATCCCCTGGCGGTCCAGCAGGCGTCGCTCCGGCTCAGACCGGAGCGGGCGGAGCTCACGTCCTTCAGGGGTTCGGTCGGCAGCAGCGATCTCCAGGCTACTGGGTCGCTGGACAACCTGATCGCGTACGTCTTTCGGGACGACACCCTGCGCGGGACCGCGACGGTGCACAGCAACCGGTTCAACCTGGACGAGTGGCGATCGGGGAAGGGCGACCTGCAGATCATCCCGGTGCCGGCCAAGATCGATTTCGGTCTGGACGCGACGGTGGGCGAGCTGACCTATGACAAGCTCAAGATGCTGGGCGCGCGGGGTAAGCTCCGGGTCAAGGACCAGCGGGTCACCCTGGAAGACTTCCAGATGAACACGCTGGGCGGTCAGATCGCGGTGAGCGGCTTCTACGAAACGACCAACCTAGCCAAGCCGACGTTCGATGTCGGCCTCAAGATGCTGAAGGTGAACATCCCGGCCGCGTTCCAGGCGTTCACCACGGTGCAGATGCTGGCTCCGGTCGCCAAGTACGCGTCCGGTCAGGTGACCACCGATCTGCACCTCAACGGCGGGCTGGGGAAGAACATGATGCCGCTCTTCTCCGCGCTCAGCGGGCGGGGCACGCTCCAGACCTCCAACGTCGCACTGCACGACTTTCCCGCGATGGAAAAGCTGGTGGACGTGACCAAGCTCAAGATCCTGAACAACCCGACCATGGAGGCGATCAAGACCGCGTTCCAGATCAAGGAGGGGCGCCTGGTACTGCAGCCGTTCGACGTGAAGCTGGGCGGGATGACGATGAACGTCGCCGGCTCGAACGGGATCGACCAGTCGATCGAGTACACACTGGGACTCAAGGTGCCGCGGTCTCTGCTGGGCGGCGGGGCTGACCAGGCGATTGCCGGCCTGGTGTCGAAGACGGGCGTCAACCTGGCCGCGGCGCCGGAGATCCCGCTCGCCATTCAGCTCGGCGGCACGGTGACCAATCCCTCGGTCAAAGTCGATCTCGGCAGCCTCACGTCGTCGGTGGCGACGGGGGCCCAGCAGGCGGTGAAGCAGGCAGTCACCCAGAAGGTCGACTCTGCCGCCATGCGACTGGTGCAGGCGGCGGAGAGCCAGGCCGCGGCGATCCGGCAGCAGGCCGAGTCGCTCGCCGCCAAGGTCAAGCTGACCGGATATCAGCAGGCCGACGCGTTGACGGAGAAGGCGGGAACCGATCCGCTGCTCGCGGCCGGGGCCAAGGTCGCCGGCGACCAGTTGCGGCAGGAGTCGGACGCCAAGGCTAAGGGGATTGTGGACGAGGCCAGCCGGCGGGCCGATAGCCTGCTCGCCGCGGCGCGGAGGCAGGCGGGCATCTGACATCACCGTGGGCGCTGGCATCTACAAACACCGAGGCTCCGCGCGCTTTCACCACGAAGGCTCGAAGGTCACGAAGAAGAACTTTGTTCAACTGCACACCAGTAAGGGTCGTGTCGGTGTATACGAAATTCGGTGGTGTGCCGTTGACCAAAAATTGGCTGCGCGATTCCTGGGGTGCTCCTTCGTGTCCCTTCGCTGCTCTCAGGGCAGGCTCTTCGTGGTCTTCGTGCCCATTCGCTACGCTCAGGGCAGGCCCTTCGTGGTGAAAGCGCGGGGAGTTCGGGTATTTTAGATGATGGTGCCGCCTTTCGTGAAGCGCCAGCGACTAGCGACTAGCAACTCGATACCTATTTCCGACCCGGTACCACCACGTCATCCGTGACGTCCCTCTCGACTTTGGGCATACCGGGAGTTGGCAGCTCCAGCGTGTAGTGGCAGAATGCCTGGAAGCGCTCACTGTAGCTCCTCGAACTATCCTGCCAGACCGCGCGCAGCACCGGACTCTTCACCCACCGGCGGAAGATTTTGATCCATCCCTGAGTGTGGGGATGGTTGGGCTCTTCATCCATGTTCAGGTCGATGAAGACAGTCTCCATGAGTTGAATCAGCGAGTTGACCACGTAGAACACATCCCGCTGAATGCCCCGATGCGGGCGATGCTCGCTGGCCTCGGACCCGTCGCCCTCTCGTTTGATAAGGATATGCGCGTCCGGGAACAGGAGCGCATCCATGTCGGTGAGCCCCGCCTCCCGGATTCGCTCCATCAGGGCATCGTATGCTTCGGAGTGTCTCCTTCCGGCCTTCGCGACGGGGGTCGTGGGCGGGAACCAGAGCCCCTGGAGATCGTCGAATAGCTTCTTGAGGCCGAGCTGCCGCGGCCAGCGTCGCTCGACGTTGTGGATCATCGCGTCGATGGAGTGGTGGCCCAGCTTCCGATAACTCTCGAATTGCGACTCGTCGAACCACTGATCCGAGGTGCTCTGATGGGGAAAGGTGGGTTCCCGGACCGAATACTCCAGTACATCAACCGATTCATCGTGCGTCAGCGTGGTCTTGATATACAGGAGCCGCCCCATCACCCCGTCGGGATATCGAATCATCCCCACCGTCCCATGGGCTCTGGCGGTCTCGCTCTCCGCCAGTTCCCGCATCCGCTCCAGCGGCAGCTCGATCTCGACCCCCATATCGGTGCGGCACTTGCGAATGGCGCTTCCCAGGCCGTCAAAGGCGGGGCCGGGATCCTGCGAGGCGTCGCAGGCGATGATGTACATGCAGCGCCGTCGCACCAGCTCGTACAACCCCAGATTCTCGAAGTGGCCGCCGTCGGACAGATTCACGAACGAGCTGCTGTCCGTCGTGCTCCCGAACAGCTCCTTGAGCAGGTAGGGCAGCCCCCATCCCGGTGAGGACTTGGTCCAGGCGCCAGGATCCCGGGGGTTCCCCAGCCACCAGCCGAGCCGGGCGTTGAACATCGTCATCAGGAAGGTCACCGCCGCCGACGAGTGATAGCCCATATTCGGGTTGGCGGCGGCGCCGGAGATCGCCATCGCGGTCCCCAGCCCGATGCCGCCGTACTTCTCGTAGGCATAGCGGTCCGTCGGCCGGTAGCCCTCGACGCTGTAGCGCCGATGGCGGCCGGGCGGCTGCTTTTCCGAGGGGCTATACGCATAGCCGCAGAACTGCGGAGTAAAGACGAACGACTCCGCCTTCCGCTCTTGCCACGCCAGCTCTTTCCCGCCCACCAGATTGAGCGCCACGTTGACGATGGGATAGGGTCCCAGGTAGGGCAGGTCCTTCTCCTTCTTCGGGTTCTTGTCCACCCGAAGCGTGGCCAGCCGGACCTCGTCCTCCGGGTCGAATCCGGTGAACGCATTCACCAGGCGTTCCTTGATTCTCGATGCGCCGAGGTAACAGCGAACCAGACGGTTCTTGTAGAAGTGGTGCATGGAGAACTCGTTCACATCGAAGCGGTAGGCCAGGAGCGCGGCCAACCCGATACACAGCATGGCTGCGACCCATGGCAGCCAGGGCGATTGGGTGCTGTCGAGCATCCGGCTTACTTCGGCCCAGGTCCCATCGGCCAGGGTTCCGGAGGGATGAATGGCGTAGTGAAGGCCACAGGAGATGGCCAGCAGGAGGCCGATGACGAACACGTAGGGAGCCACCATCGCGACGAGGTTCATCCACCTGGCCTTGCCGCCCGCCTTCTCCTTCTTGGCGCTAGTCTCTGCGCTCCGCGCGCTGAGGACCCCGAAGAGAGTGGTACCGATCCAGGTGAGCCCGCCCGCGGCGAGCCACCCCTTTCCCGTTCTGGCCAGCTGCTGCACCAGCGTGGGTCCGTAGAGCGAGACGCCGGTCACCACGATCCATCCCAGGGAGTAGATCATGACCCAGGCGCCGAGCCGGCTCCACCACTCGCGCCGTTCATCGGGGAGGTTTCGCCCCAGGAGTCCGATCTGGAGCACCATCGTGAGCGCGAAGACTCCGATCAGGATCGGGGGGCCGAACACAAAGGCCGCGATCAGATGTTGAGTCACGGTGATGTCCATGCGGTCGGCCGGCAGGACCCAGAGCCGGGAGAACAGCAGCGTCAGTATTCCACCCACCAGGCTGGCAACGCCCACCGTCAGCAGGATCGTCAGGCCGGCCTGGGCTTTCTGTCTCCCCGTCTTCCCGGCCTGCCCATCGTAGAAGCAGCGGTCGAAGCGACCCGCCAGCGAGACCAGTAGGAGCGTCCCTGCCAATACCAGGGCGACCAGGCCGGCATCCTCGGCCACGTGGTGGCCGCCCGGGCTTGCCGGAGCGAGCTGGGTGAAGGGGAAGTAGGCGGTCCACTCGTGCGGTTGTCCGTGGCCAAAGATCCGCCCCAGGATCCTGTCGCTCAGGTGGCTGGTCGACATGCCCAGTACGCTGGGCACCTGCCACATGGCGAACACGAACGCCGCGGCCATCACCGGAAGCACGATGCCAAGTTGGATCCATCCGGGGCGGCTCACCCGCGCTCTCAGGCGGGTGAGCCAGGACTCCTTCTGCCTGGCCGACTCGGCATCGAACCAGCTCATGTTGAGCGCGATGCTGCCCACGGCCACGGCGAACCCTAGCAGCGAAGCGATCACCAGCAGCTCGGGCCACCAGGTCGAGGTGGCGAAGACAAAGCGGATCAGCGCGTGGGGCAGCAGGAGCACGCCGGCCAGGAACAGCACCAGCACCAGCTGGTTGAGCAGGGTGTTGCGCACCCACTCGGCCACGAGGGTCCAGGTATCGGCGGGGAAGAAGCCCCGCTTGGGGGTGAGATAGTTGCTGTACTGCTGGAGAAAGCGGATCGGGGCCTGCTCGACGCCCGCGGGGTTGGGTGATTTCTTGGGGGCCAGCATCGTCTGCACGGTATGGATGCCACCGAGGCCGCCGGCACGCTTGATCCAGGCCGTGAGCCAGCCACCGATGTATCCCCCGCCGGACACGGTGGACAGGTAGTCCACGTGGCGGAGCAGGTCCCGGTCCGCCAGTCCCTGGAGCACGCCGAGGTTGAAGGTCGCGCTCCGAATCCCGCCACCCGAGAAACACACGCCGAACAGCTGGCTCCGTGCCGCGGCCGTGTTGGTCCCCTCGAATTCTCCGTCACCGGCCCCGCGGTCCAGGTCCTCTGTCGGGTCGCGCTCCCGCCGAGATTTCCGAATCTCCTCCAGTTCCAGGGCCTGCACGATCGGGAACGGTACCGGAACGTCGATCGTCTGCATGATCCGGTTGAGCAACTCGGGCTCGTCTTGGAGCCGGCGCGCCACCTGATTGACCTCTTTGGGATCACCGTTCTTTACCACGGCGGCCGCGATGTTCATGATGCTGTCGTGGAACTCGGCGGACTCGAGCACCTTCAGCATCAGGCGTGGCTTCAACCTCAGCACCAGGGTCAGGGCGGTATGACGATCCTCGACCTTCCCGCTCTTCCATAGGTCTCCGTAGTCGGTCTTGCTCTTCATCACGGAGAGGATCTCTCCGCGCAGGGACGGCCCGATCAAGGCGGGTCCCTCGGAGGCCGGGGCGCTGCCCGGATCCAGCGCGACGTCCGGCTCGATCTTCCTGGCCAGTTCCAGGAGAGAATACATCGGTCCTCCACGCTTCACCGGTAGAAACGGGCGTGGCCCGGGGCTGATGCGGTGAAGCTGTATCGGCGTAGAGGTTGAGGTGTACGGTTAATCTACGGGCGGGTGTGGCGTCGGATAGGGGAAAAACGGGACGAGAACCCGCCTTTTTGCGACAGAATGTCAGGGAATCTGTCGCACTGGGAGCGAGGGGGCGGTAGGGCGCTCAGCCGTGCCATTCACTTGGGGCGGCGGAGGCCGCCAGCTTGGCGCAGGTCGGGCATTGCGCCCGACACCGACGGCCCCACTTCCGGTACTTCGGGTCGATAAGGTTGGCCTCGGGGCATTGGTCGTTATCGTGAAAGACGGCGGCGTCGCGCTGTCTGATGGAATACCAGGGGGAGATCTTTGCCATACATCACCTGAGCCGGGTTTGAAGGCACCCACAATCTCTCGCCCACAAACTAAGCTCTGGACCGGCAAACGATGTGACCCAACGCCCAAGAAAGTCCACGGATTAGCCCATCTCGCGAGTGCCGTACATCACCGACCGGTCGTGCTCTCCTATCTAGGTTCTCTCCCCCACAGTGCTCGAGCCTCGCTGAGGCCTGAGTGCCGCCCGCCGGAGCGACTGGAGACCGGCCTCTTTTCCTTCAGAAAGCGTCGTACAATGATCACTCGTTTTGACAAGCTTCAGACGGAGCTTCCCCACCCGAACAATCCTTCACCGAACTCGGCGGCAGCCGTCCAGGAGCTGTTGGGCGGCAAGTTCGGCGAAATGTCGACCTTCATGAATTACACGTTCCAGTCCTTCAACTTCCGCGGGCGGAGCAAGATGCGCCCGTTCTACGACCTCATTGCCAACATCGCCGCCGAGGAGTTCGGCCACATCGAGCTAGTCTCCTATGCCATCAACCTTCTGCTGACGGGAACCACTGAGCGGGGTGACGACCCTTCGACCACCCCCCTCGCCTCGGCTGCCGACGCCCGGAACAGCTACCATTTCCTGGCGAGCGGCCAGCAGGCCTTGCCGATGGACTCGCAGGGTAACTTCTGGACCGGCGCGAATGTGTTCTCCAGCGGAAACCTAAAGCTGGACCTGCTGCACAACTTCTTCCTCGAGTGTGGTGCCCGAGCCGGGAAGATCCGAGTCTACGAGACGGTGGACGATCCCACCGCCCGTGCGTGTGTCGGCTTCCTCCTGGTCCGCGGGGGCGTCCACATTGTCGCCTATGCCAAGGCCCTGGAGAAGCTATCGGGCGTGGAGGTGGGCAAGCTCCTCCCCATTCCCGACATCAGTAACAAGCGTTTCCCGGAAGCCGCCAAACACGAGGCACGGGGCCTCCACCGCATTCTCTTCCAGTTCAGCCCCCAGGACTACCCTCAAGCCGGCGAGATCTGGAACGGTACCCATCCGGAGGACGGGAGCCCCCTGAAGGTCCAGGTCGGCGCGCCCGAGGGTGCGGCTCCGCCGGACCTCGACGAGGAGCCCCAGCTGACCGCACCGGTCGGGCCCGACATCGATCCGGAGATGTTCCGGGACGTCGCGGTCCGCATGTTTCCTGAGATGGATCGAAAGAGGAAGCCGAGCGCGAAGAGGAAGGTCAGCCGGGTCTAAGCGGCCTGGCGCCAGCCCCAGAAAAGAGTGCTCAAGCCTCGGTGCGGGCCTCTATCGTGCAAGCGACCGGGAGGAACCAACGATGCACACTAAGCCACACACGGTGTTAAGGATCGAATCGGAGCGCGATGACTTGAATATCATGGTCACCTCAGTGTTGGTCGTCTGCGAGGATGGCTCGGTCTACACCTATTCCATAGGCCACAGCGATGAGTGGTTCGCGCTTCCACCCATTCCAGGCACGGAAGCAGGCCGAGGTGACCGTTCGGTAGAGTGAAAAGGGGGCACGGGAGCCGGCGGATGAGTTCGTCCGGCTCCTTAGCCGAGGCCAGGCGGCCCGTACGAAACGGCTCCGGAACGACGCTAACTGGGTAGTGTCCTAATTAGCGGTTGAGAATCTGCTGGCTCGGCACGATACTTGGGCACCCCCGCTCACACGCGCCATTCTGGAGGGCCAGTTGGGAATTGATGGTAACGGTCGAGCATCGCGACTTGTACTGATTGAGTGGGAGGATTCCCACGGTCTCAGTTAAATCGGCTCGCGATGCGGTGCGGGCGTCTATTGTCCGGACCTACCGCGAGGCGACCGAGGGAGGGATGTGACTGGGTCGAGGGTCGGCTCGTAGCGATCGTCAAGGGTCGTATCCTGGGCAGGGAGCGGGAGGCGCAACAGCAAAAAGGGCGTTTTGCCCTCAACGGCAGTCATTGGGCGGTGCAACCTTGCGGTAATGAGGGAACGCTCAAGATAGCATCCCATCGTGAATCGCGCGTGAAGCTAGGACACTACCGCTGACTGAAACCTATTGACGGCTTGTGCCCAACATCATAACGTAGAATCGCTAGCCTCAAGAAAAGCACACCCGGCGAAAGTCGGGGCCGCAAAGCCACGGATCTCCGCTTCCCCCACGCCACCACCAAGACGTCAGAGGGACAACCAAGATCGCCGAGCTACTCTGGCTAGGTGGGTAACCAAAACCATTCACGTATCACTGCGGAGTGAAGTATGGAAGCACATGTCACCGCTTACTCCCAGGCGGATCGGTTGAGGGAGCGGATGGCCCAGGCCGAAGTCCGGCATGGCCAGGAGATCAGGGCCGACCTGCCGGGCATCAGAGTGACCGCCATGGGCCGCAACTGGTTCAGCGGCCGGCCCACTGGCAAGGGCGAGGTGTTCTTCTGCACCATGGGGCCGGTCCGGGTGCGGGAGACGACCACCCCGGGCGACGGGGGTCCACTGCCCGAGAACGTCGTCGTCCAGGGGCTGGAGGTCGCCATCGATGGGACCTACGATCTCATCGACGTTCTGGTTCAATCCAACGGGGACCTTCGGGTCATCATGGACGGCGCATCGCAGGTCGTACCGGAGGCGAGGCAGGGACAGAAGAGCCGGAGCGAGTCGGCGTTTGTCTGAAGTGAGGAGTGAGAAGTGAGAGGTGAGAGGTGAGAGGTGAGAGGTGAGGGAAGTAGTGATCTCACCTTTCACCTCTTGCTCATCCCCGATCTCTTACCTCTTACCTTTCACCTCTTACCTCTTACCTCTGACCTCTCACCGCCCCCTCGCACTGACTGCGTCAAACTGCCCCGGAGCTCCAGGGACCCCAGATCGCGAAGGTCATGCTCTTGGCGCGCCCCGGATTCTGAAGCGGGCGAGTCTCGCCCTGGATGTTCACGAATAGCGTCTCGCCCCGGGGGCTGAAGCATACGCCGGCCCATTCGCACCGATTGAGATTGTTGCGGACCAGATCGAACATGCCCCCGTCCCGGGTGAGGCCGCGGACGAAGTCGATGCCCGGGCCATCTTCGCAGATGACGATGCCGCCGCGAGGGCTGACGCAGATGTTGTCGGGACTGTCGAGGACGCGGGCCGAGGGTGATTCGAGGATGAGCTGCAGTTCCTCCCGGCCGATATGATACTGCCATACTTGTCCTGCGCGCGCGTTCCCTCCGATCGTCGCGTTGATGAAGATGCTGTTGTCACCGTACGCGCAGCCCTCCAGCCGAGCGAACTGCGCTGCGCCCTGGGCAAGGCCCTGATTGTAGACGAAGCCACTCTCCAGCGCTCCGGCGTCCGAATCGGGGTGGGGAATGGGAAGCCACTGGACCTTCATCGGAGAGAGCAGCTGCTGGTTGGTCATGGTGTCGTACTGCCGCTCCCCTTGGATGGCAAGGATCTCGAGTTTACCGCCCTGCTCCAGCTGTCCGGGGACGTTGGGGATGAAGCGATAGAAGCCGGCCGGTGTCCGATCTTCCGTCTGGTAGACATACCCAGTGGCAGGGTCGATGGCTACGGCTTCGTGCTCGAAGCGCCCCATAGCCTTGAGCGCCACCGGGGTCACCGTGGAGTTGGAGGAAGCGGGGACCTCGAAGGTATAGCCGTGGTTCTTCTCCCACCCGGCGGCGGTCCCCTCCACTGTCTCTTCGCAGGTGATCCAGGTACCCCAAGGCGTTGTCCCCCCGGCACAATTGACGATGGTACCCGTGAGGCTGGCAAACTGCCGCACCACCTCAGCGCGGCCATCGGGCTGCACTCGGACCTCGAGCGTGGTGGTGCCCCCGGGGCCGGCGCGGTCATAGGGGTTGGCTCCGAAAGGACGAGCCCCGTGGCTCGGCGTGTCCCGTATTTCGTGGTTCCGTACCAGCCGAACCAGGCCGGGCCCGGCGGCAAAGGCAGCCATCCCGTCGAAGGCTTCGGGGATGGCCCCGCCGATCATCGCCTCGCCGGAGGTGCTCAGGAGTGCGGCGTAGAAGTCGGCAGGAATGGAGATGATCCCGCCCACATCGCTGCTCGGAAACAGAGGCCCGTATCCACCCGCTCCCTTCATCGCCCTGCGGATCGACGCGTGGCCGGTATTACAGGAGATGAGGCTCGTGAGTGAAGGAGCGAGCAGAGCTCCGCCAACCAGGGCGGACTTGCGGATGAAGTCCCGGCGGCTGAAACAGGTCATGGCGTTCCTACCGGGTGCCCTTCCGGGGGTCGTCGGCCGGGTTCACGTAGGTGAGCTTCCACGGCCCGATCCCGTTCACCTGGATGATCGTGGCCCCCTGCGCCTGCCCGAAGTGATGGGTGCCCGGCTGCATCGAGACGTAGGAGCCGGCCGGGAGCGAGCTCAGCGCGGACTCGTCGAACTTGTCGCCCATCCCCAGCCGAAACGTCCCCTGGATGACCGTCACCCGCTCGTGGGCTGGGTGGAAGTGGGGAGGAATGCGGTACCCGTCCGGAAACGATACCCGCATGGTGAATGGCCCCGGCTGCTTGGGGTCGCCCTCCAGCACGGCGGCCTTGGCTCCCGCTGGGAGGATCGGCGGCGCAGGGCCCCAGGTGACCTGATCGGGCAGGACGACGACCGCGTGCGTCGCGACTTGGCCGGGAGCGCCCTGCGCCACGGCGACACTGGCTGAAAGAACGAGGCCGACGGCTCGGCCGATCCGGGCCCAGCGAGCAGCTCCGCTCATAGCCAGATCTTCTTCACGAGCAAAACGAGACATAGGAAGATGACGCCTCCTATCAGCAGTTCTTGCGTGGATATCCCGGTCACTCTAGGTGCCCATGTTGCCGCTCCCTAACCTCGGCGAGCCGTTGCCGGTAGGTACTACAATCTGCGACCGGGTACCCAGTACCGCCATCGTAGCCTCGGGATGCTATCGGGGCGGTCCGCGTGATGGCGCGGCCGGAGGCGATCGCGGCCATGTGCGCCCCCTAGAACCCATAGCCCACAGCCCTTCCGAAGTGGCGGCACTACAACTGCTCACCACGGAGACACGGAGAACACGGAGGGGAGCACGGACTGCAGAATTAGCGCAATATTCGCCTGAGACCCTGGAATAGAGTTTGAACATTGAAGTTGATAAGAAGACCGGCGGATACTCTCAATAGGCGCATATAAGTCATTAATTGCGAGGAATGTATCGGTAGGAGCTTGTCAACGGATTTGATTTCGACAATGAGGTTGTCTTCGATCAGCAGGTCAATGACGTACCCCTCTCCGATCTGTATTCCTTTGTATTCAAGGGGTAGGTGGGCCTGGCTTTGATACGCGATTCCTCGAAGCTCCAACTCGCGGCACAAACAGAGCTGATAGCTCGATTCCAGAAGACCTGGCCCCAGCTGGCAATGGACTTCG
>Ga0193723_1000973_pt1 | contig 11185 bp, 10 predicted proteins | sample H2m2metaG_FD_143042 | JGI IMG/M metagenome (GOLD analysis project Ga0193723, IMG submission 143042) | Soil microbial communities from a riparian zone of the East river system, Colorado, United States - H2m2 | ecosystem: Environmental > Terrestrial > Soil > Riparian zone | place: USA: East River... | reverse complement strand
GCCTGATACAAGACGTCGTGCCGCTCGCATCGGTGTTTGCCCACAGTCCCGTCGTATCGATGAAGCTGTTGAGATTTGCCGATTCGAGCAGCACGACGTCTTGTATCAGGCTTAGCCTCAACCGGCCGGAGTTGTACCCACCCTCGAGGTGAATCAGCTGGTTAAATGCGTCCTCGTCCGAGTGATTGACGAACAGAATAGCACTCGGCATGTAATCCAAGCGCAGATAGCTTCTGCTGCGCCCTTGTATGTCGCCGAAGCCAAGGGTGAGCTGCGGCTCGATCGCGAAATAATAATCCGATGTCTTATCGGTGTGAGTGAGAAAGATGTTGTCATCCCAAACACCCCGGACTGTGAACTGCAATCCGTAATAAAACCGGCGTGGCTGGGATGAGGGCTCACCTACCGCGATGTTCTTCGTGCTGAACCCACCATAAGGCCCTCCCGCTGCGGGCGACCCAATCACGCTTGTCTGCGCTGTGGTGTAGTTCGTCGAAGACGACCACGGATCGGATGAAGGTGGGAACGCCTCCTCCGAGGAAGGCAACGGTGCAGACGAAGAGGGTAACGGCTCGGCTGGTGTAGAAGGCAACGGTGCAGACGAAGAGGGTAAGGGCTCGGCTGATGTAGAAGGCAACGATTCCGGCGCAGAAGGCAGTGGCGCTGCTTGCGTCGACGGCGCGGGTTCACTCGAGGGAAGCGTTGGCTCCGACCAAGCCGCCTCTTCAACGGACTCCTGTGCTTGCGCAGCAAGAACGAGTGCGAAGAACATCGCTGCGACGAGTGCCGACGTTCTGCCGGCAATCAGGTGGGCGATTTCGGCAGCGGTGGTTGCAGCCGAGCGGGCTGAAAAAGCTGCGAAGCGGTGATTGTACAGGGCATAACCGGGGCGCATGGCGGCGAGATTAGGATGTCGCGAAAAGGCCGTCAATCAAAAAATGTCAGTAAAATCATGAAATTTTGGAGCGGCTTATGCCCCTCCCAAAGGACGCCGGCGGCGGCACATGTGAACACAGCGACGTTTAGCAGGAGAGATTTGCGTTGCAGTTGTTCGCATAAGACGTTCTACATCGGTTCAGCAGGAATCTTTACCGCCATGTCAGAGCGCGAAAAGACGCTTACAATCAACGAAATTTATCATTCGATCCAGGGCGAGAGCACTTGGGCTGGCTGGCCGTGCGTTTTTGTGCGCCTTACGTTCTGCAACCTGCGCTGCAACTACTGTGATACCGAGTACGCCTTTTACGAGGGGATTAAAAGAAGCTTGGGCGAAATTCTGGACGCGGTCGCCGCGTATCGGTGCCCCTTGGTCGAGATTACAGGCGGTGAACCATTGTTGCAGAAGAACGTGCTGCCGCTGATGTCAATGCTCTGTGAGTTGGATTACACGGTGCTACTCGAGACCAGCGGTGCGCATGACATATCGAACGTCGAACCGCGCGTGCACCGCATCATGGATCTGAAAACCCCGGGGAGCGGCGAAGTGGACAAAAATCTTTGGGCGAACCTTGAGCACCTCACCGCTCGGGATGAAGTCAAATTCGTTATGGGCTCGCGCGAAGATTACGAGTGGTCGCGCGATAAAGTGCAGCGCTACTATCTTCCGTCCCGCTGCCGCGCCGTGCTCTTCTCGCCAATTTTCGGCAGGATCGACCCGCGCGAAATCGTGGATTGGATTCTCGCAGATAAACTGAACGTCCGTTTTCAACTTCAGATGCACAAATTTATCTGGAGGCCGACGCAGCGCGGCGTCTGATTATGCGCGCGCGTTTGACGAAGGATTTCACATTTGAAGCAGCGCAGACTTTGCCTAAAGCGCCGGAGGGCCACAAATGCCGGCGGGTGCACGGACACAGTTTCAAGGTGGAAGTTTCTGTCGAGGGCGATGTCGAGCCGACGGTCGGCTGGATTTATGATCACGCGAACATCAGCGCTGCAATGAAACCTCTTCTAAAAATCCTGGACCACGCGTATCTGAACGACATCGAAGGATTGGAGAATCCGACGATCGAAAACATGGCCGAATGGTTCTGGAAGAAATTAGAATCTCAATGCCCCGGCCTCTGCGAGATCGTGGTGCACGAGACCCCCACTGCGCGTTGCATCTATCGCGGTCAATAAACAGCAACGGTTGGAACGCCATGGCTCCTAGTCCAAACTACAACTCAATCGCGTAGCGTTTCAGCTTGTTGTAGAGGGTGGGCCGCTGAATCCCCAGCAGTTCGGCTGCTTTTTTCTTGTTTCCGCGGCATTCGGCGAGCGCCTGGAGAATTGCGTTCCGCTCCAAGTCGTCGAGGGTTTGCATGCCCTTCCGAGGCAATCCGCCAAGTTCGGCTTGCTGCAACGCTGGAGGCAACTGTATTTCTGCCGGCAGTTCTTTAACGCTGATTACGCCTTCCCGCGCCAGCACCACCGCGTATTCGATGGCGTTTTGCAGTTCACGAACATTTCCCGGCCACGAATAATCGAGCAGCTTCTGAAAAGCATCCGGTGAAACGTCCGGCTCCGGTTTGCCGAGTTGTTGAGAAAATTGCCTAACGAATTGGCCGATCAACGGCGGAATGTCCTCTCTTCGTTTCCGCAACGGTGGCACTTCAATCTGGAAAGTGTTTAGGCGGTAGTACAAGTCGGAGCGCAGCCGGTTCTCGGCGAGCGCCTCGGGAATGGATCTGTTAGTCGCAGCGATCGCGCGGAAATTCGCTTTCATTGTTTGTGTGCTGCCAAGCGGCCGATACTCGCGCTCTTGCAGAACGCGCAAGAACCGCGTCTGCAAATCAGCCGGCATGTCGGATATTTCGTCAAGGAACAGCGTGCCGCCGTCTGCCGCGGCGATCATTCCCGGGAAATCGTGCATCGCTCCGGTAAACGCGCCTTTAACGTAACCGAAAAGTTCTCCCTCGATCATCGTTTGCGGGAACGCAGCGCAATTGAGCTTCACCATCGGTTGTCCAGCACGCCGGCTGCCGGCGTGAATAGCGTTTGCGATGACTTCCTTGCCCACGCCGCTTTCGCCTGCGATGAGAACGTTCGCATCCGAGGGCGCCATCGCCCCGATCAGTTCCTCAATTTCCTGCATCGGTTTGCTCTTAAAAACTGCGACAGGTCGCGCTTCCGCGATCTCCAGCCGCTTTTCCAATTGCTCCGTCTTCTCCCGTAGTTTTTCCGCTTCACGCAGCAGGAACTGTTTCTCCAATGCTTTCTCCACGAGGCTCAGGAGTTCTTCGGGCGCATACGGCTTGCTGATAAAATGGTACGCGCCGCGTTTGATCGACTCGATGGCGTTATGAAGCGAGTCGTGCGCCGTCAGAATGACCACCTGCGCTTTAGGCAACTCGGTCTTGATCCGATCGAGCATTTCCAATCCGTGGGCGTCCGGCAGTTGTAGATCGAGCAACACGAGCGATGGCGAATTTGATTTCAGCAACTTCAGGCCTTGCGACGCTGTGGCCGCGGCATCCACGTGATAACCATGGCGCTTGAGTAACGCTTCCACCGTCATCAACACCGGCCGCTCGTCGTCGATGATCAGGATGCGATGGTTCTCCGTTTTCATTACTCTGCGCTGCTGGTATTACGCACGTGCAGTGGGCTGCAGTTGCTTAAACTGCGAGAATGCCATGAGGTTCAACCATGTTCGGATTGCCGGCTCGACACCGGGAGTGCCATTGTCGAAACGAGCGTCGCAGCTTTGGGATCGTATTGAGCCTGCAACTCTCCGCCGTGCGCTTCTATGATAGCGCGGATGCGGTTCAGACCAAGACCATAATGTCTCTGTCTGATGTTGCGGAGCGGTTCCCGTCCCCAATTTTGCGTTTCCGACGAGAAAGCCGCTTTTGGTTCATGGAGCGTGAACAGGAACCGCCCATCGCTGATTCTGGCCCTTGCAACCAGCGCGCCCTTGCCGCGATCGTGCCGGAAAGCGTTGGCAAAAAGCTCCACAAATACCTCCTGGAACAGCTGCGGATCAATATTGAGTATCCCGTCCTGAAGTTCCACGTCCCATGTAATCTCGTGGTTTTCTTTTGAAAAATTGCGCTCGATCTGCGTGCGCATGTCGGTCAAAAATTCCCCAGCCGGATAAGTAATCACATTCGGTGTAACCTCTCCGACGGCTCTGGAGAGCAGTTGCAACGTCGAATTCATGTCTGAGACGACTTCACGCAAACGCTTAATCTCACTTGTCAGTTCCTGATCCTGCGTCAGTTCACCGATGTAAGCCGATCGCAGCTCGATCGCGTTCAAATCATTCCGCAAATCGTGACTGAGTTGTCGGACAAAGCGAACCGTGTCGCTCCACGGCACGGTCACAGAGTCCGTTGGAGCTTTCGAAGATTTGTCCGCCATAACTTCACAATTACGCCGATTCTACGAGAGAAAACCGATCGTCCGCAGCTTCGTCGCCGGCCGCGACCTTGATCCGCGCATCGTTGCTCGCCAGATGCCGTAACAAGTGAAAAACGTCCTCCGGGTCGGCATCGACTGAGCGCGCGATCTCTTCGGCAGTTTTACCTTCACCGGAAAGCGCCTCGCGCACTCGCTTCTGGAGCTGCAACAGTTTGCTCGCCGCTTTCTTGCCCGCTTCGACGCCGGGCTGATCGTACGCATTGATATTAACCAGCGAGCCATAAAAGCCGACCGCTCGTTCATACAGCGCGATCAGTGCTCCGACGTAAAACGCGTTCACCTCGGGAATGCTCATGGTAATCGATTCCCGTCCCTTCTCGTACAACGCGCTGCGGGTCCCGCGCAAAAATCCCTCAAGATAATCGCCGCTCGTAAAGCCATCCTCGACTTCAAACCGCGCGCCGCGACGATCGTTGCGCACTTCCACAAATGTCACAAAAAAATTCAGGACGCCGTCGCGCAGTTGTTGCACGTATGAATGCTGGTCGGTTGAGCCTTTATTCCCGTACACGGCAATGCCCTGATGCACAATTTCGCCCGCCAGATTCTTTTCTTTGCCTAACGATTCCATCACGAGTTGCTGGAGATATTTGGTGAACAGTGCCAGCCGATCTTTGTATGGGAGAACGACCATGTCCTTCCCGCCTTTTCCGTTGCCGGCGTAATACCACATGAGCGCGAGAAGCATGGCGGCATTTTGCGCGACGTCGGATACGCGGGTGCGTTCGTCCATGGCCGCGGCGCCGGCGAGGAAGGCATCGATATCAAATCCTTGCAGCGCCATCGGTAGTAGTCCGACCGCGCTCATTACAGACGTGCGGCCGCCAATCCAATCAGGCATTGGGAAACGCGCGAGCCAGCCATTCGCTTCGGCATGTTGGTCCAACTCGCTTCCAACGCCGGTCACAGCGACAGCGTGCCTGGCAAACTGAAGTCCTTTCGCAGCGAACTTCGCTTCCGCCTCGAGCATTCCGTTCCGTGTATCTTTTGTCCCGCCGGATTTTGAGACAACAATGACGAGCGTTTGTGGGAGCCCCTCTCCTATCCTGTCAAACACGCGATCAAAACCTTCAGGATCGGTGTTGTCGAAGAAAAAGATGTCCATTGGATCGGCTGGCGAGCCGAGCGCGGCTGACACGAATTGCGGCCCTAACGCCGAGCCGCCAATCCCAATGTGCAACACGTGCTTGAAGCGCGTTCCGTTTTCCGCGGTGATTTTTCCGGCGTGAACATCTCTAGCGAATGCCTTGATGCGCCGGATCGTGTCTTCGATTTCCGACCGGATTCCCGGCGTTGGCGCAAGGGCAGGATTCCTCAGCCAGTAATGACCAACCATTCGGTCTTCTGTGGGATTAGCGATTGCTCCCGTCTCCAATTCTCGCATCGCCGCAAACGCATGCTCGATTTGCGGTCGCATTTTCTCGAACAGATCGTCCGGAAATTTCATCCGGCTGATATCGAGAGAGAAGCCGAGTTTATGATATTGCAGGAAATATCGTTGAAATCGCTGCCAGAGTGAGGAAGAGGCCATGTTGTGAGAATACCGAAGTGAAATTCGATTGCGGCGTCAAGTCGCGACAATAACTTCGTCTTCGATCATGAGTGCCGCCACCAGGCAACAAATGCCGCATTTGTATGCGGGCATTATCGCGCTGGGGCTCGCGGTAATCATTTTCTTCGCCGCTCAGCGGGTCCTGATTCACCTCGAACACGCCACCATTGTCTCCACGGCTCCCGAAAGATTTGTCCTCAAAAACCAGGGACTGGCGTTTCAACGTGCCGCCGCGCATTCGCCGAACGTACTGATGCTTTATGGCAGTTCCGAATTATTAATGCCCGCGGCACCGGAACGGGGGAACATTTTCTTTCACACTGCGCCAACAGGTTTCCAGCTTTCGCCCGTTGGCGGCGGCGGTGCGAACCCGCTGACCATGTTGCAAAAAGTCGGCGCACTCGGCTCAGCTTTGCGTGGCAAAAGGCTGGCCTTCTCGTTTTCACCCGGCTGGTTTTGCAACGTAAGGCCCGGTACCCAGGGGTACAAAGGGAATTTTTCGCCTATGGCGGCGACCGAGATGGTGTTTGGGACTGCGCTGGATTTTGGACTGAAGCGTGACATCGCTGCACGCATGCTCCAGTTTCCGGAAACGCTTGAACAGCGACCATTCCTTGAATTCGCGTTAAGACGTCTCGCCTCCGGACAATTGCTCGATCGCGTGGTCTTCTGCGCGCTCTGGCCGGCGGGAAAAATTCAGACTGCTTTGTACGAATTGGAAGATCATTGGGCAGCGGTGCATCATATCCAGCGTCAAACAAAGCCGCCGCCGCGGTTGCAGGAAGAAACAGTCGATTGGCCACAACTTATTGCCAAAGCGAGCAAACCCAGGCCGGCGGATGCCGGGAACATCCAACAACCTTCGCGCTTCGATAGGAAAATTACTGCCGGTTCGCGTGACGCCGGATTCCTCAGCGGCGTCAAGGGATCACCGACATGGATCGACCTTGATCTGCTCCTGCGTTGTCTGACAACTCTTCACGCGCGACCACTCATTCTCAGCATGCCTTTAGCCGGCGATTTTTACGATCACGCGGGCGTTTCGCGCTCGGCTCGTGACGAGTTTTACAGGAAGCTTCCAGCGCTCGTGGAGCAATATCATTTTCCGGTAGTCGAATTTCAGGAGCACGACGAAGACCCGGCTTTTCTTATCCGTCACCAGAGTCATCTCACAGCAAAAGGCTGGGCATATTACAACCAGGTGCTTGACGACTTCTATCACGGCCGTTTGCCACGAAGCTAAGAAGTGATCATCTTTCATCATCGAAGCGCGACTCTGTAAATTCAGATAAAACCCAGATCATGGAATGTGCCCAAGCAAGGCAAGGCATGCCGTATTTGTTTGCAGCAGTGATCGCTTGCGGCTTGGTGGTGGCGGTTTTGTTTGGCGCAAGAATGGTAGCCGTTCATCGCGAACACGCCACCGTTCTCTCGACCGCGCCCGAGTTGTTTCCGCTTAAAAACCAGGGCCTGACTTTTCAGCGTGCTGCCGCATGTGCACCGAACGTGTTGCCGCTTTACGCCAGCTCAGAACTGACAGCGCTTGAGGTTCCGGAGAGGGCGAACATTTTTTTTCGCACCGCGCCAACAGGTTTCCAAGTTTCGCCCGTCGGCGCCGGAGGAATGGCCCCATTGAACATTTTGCAAAAAGTCGGTGCTCTCGGGTCAGACTTGCGCGGCAAAAGGCTTGCTATCTCGCTCTCGCCCGGGTTGACGACTAACCCGGGCTGCAAGTCGTACGCCGGAAATTTTTCCTTAATGGCGGCAAGTGAAATGGTATTTGGCACCGTCCTCGGTTTCGAGCTGAAGCAGCAGATCGCTTCACGCATGCTGGAATGTCCCAGTAACTTGGAGAAAAGTCCGTTGCTGGAATTCGCCGTGAAGCTTCTCGCATCCGGCCGATGGCCGGACCGTGTCGTTTTCTACGCGCTCTGGCCAATCGGAAAAGTGCAGAACGCTGTCCTGGAGATGCAGGACCATTTCGCGGCGCTTGGTCACATTCTGCATAAGATCAAGCCTGCCCCGCGAGGCCATCTAGAAATAATCGATTGGCCACAACTGATCTCAAAAGTAAGCGCACTCAAACCCACTGATGAGGATAAAACCGAGAAACCCTCGAGCTTACACCAGCAAATAGCCCCAGGCAGTGGTGACGCCGCGTTCGGGATCCGCATGGACACGGCGCCGGGATGGACGGATCTCGAATTGCTATTGCGCACGCTGGCAAGCGTTCACGCACGGCCGCTCCTGCTGAGTATGCCGTTCGATGGACAGTCCTACGATGAGACAGGCATATCACGGTCGGCTCGCGACAGCTATTACAAGAGGCTTCGCGCACTCGCACAACGATACCATTTTGCGTTGGTTGAATTTAAGGGGCACGATGAAGACCCCGCTTTTCTTTACCTTCACAAGAGTCACCTGTCTGCGAAGGGCTGGATCTATTACGATCGTGCGCTTGATGATTTCTTTCACGGCCGTTTGCCAGAAAGCTGAGAATTGATCATCTTCCATTCATTGAAGCGGCATAGCGGCTGCGCATCGCCAATGATAGCTGCGGATTTCTCAGACAAAGTGTTGCAACTCCTGGCTTCGGTAGGTGAGACGGACGAGGTACTCACGAATCTCGATCTTGCTCTCTACGAATATCAGGTGCTCGACTCAATGAGAACCGTTCAACTGATCCTTATGATCGAAGAGGAATTTGGCTTAAAAATTTCTCCGGCGGAATTCGAGCGCGAGCGCTGGCGCACACCGCGAGCCGTGATCGCCGATCTCCAGCAGCGCATGCGCATGTGAGCTGGCTCGAGCAACATCCCACGCTGCATCGCGTGTTGCTGGTTCTTTATTATTTGGGTGTCATCCTGGCGTTGATCGCGATGTATGGGCGCGGCGATTTTTCTACGCCACCTTTCGTCTATCAGGGCTTCTAGTGAATCTGATCCAACGAATCGATCACTGGGCCGCAGCGGCACCGGAGGCAATCGCACACCTTAGCGGCGACAAAACTCTGACGTACGGCGAACTGCGCAGACGCTCGGACGGGCTTGCGTCGTACTTGATAAGGCGTTTCGGCAACGATCGCAGACCTATTGCCGTGCTCGGGCATCGCGAGCCCGAAATGCTGATCGCATTTCTTGGCGTAGTGAAATCCGGCCGCCCTTATGTGCCGATAGACACAGCACTACCGCAGACGCGGATAGACCAAATCCTGGCAAGTTCGCACGCAGCGTTAAGCCTAACTCCTAATCAGATCCAGCGATTTTCGGCGGGTGAACTGCACGGCCCCACGACACTCGTCGAGAAGAACGACCCGTTTTACATCCTGTTCACAAGCGGCAGCACCGGCGAACCCAAGGGCGTGATCATCACCCTCGCCTGCCTCGAACATTTCATCAGCTGGATGCTAGCGGAGCAGCAGTTCAGCAAACGCGCGGAAGTATTTTTGAATCAGGCGCCGTTCTCGTTCGATCTGTCGGTAATGGATCTGTATTGCAGCCTCGTAACGGGCGGCACGCTCTTCAGTATCAGCCGCGATTCAATCGAAAATCCCAAAAAGCTTTACCGCGCACTGGCTGGTTCCGGTGTGACCACCTGGGTTTCGACCCCGTCGTTTGCACAGATGTGTCTCATCGAAGACAAGTTTGCCGAGGCGATGCTGCCGCGCGTGCAACGGTTTCTTTTTTGTGGTGAAACACTCGCGCCGCACACCGCAGCTCAACTGCTCGCGCGCTTTCCACAAGCGCAAGTTTGGAACATGTATGGCCCCACCGAGGCAACTGTCGCCACAACTTCTATTCACATTGACGCTTCGATTCTGGAAAAATATTCGCCGTTGCCGGTGGGTCGCGTAATGCCCGGCACAAAAATCTTCATTGTCGATGAGAACGGCGGTGAGTTGCCGGCGAACAACCGCGGTGAAATCATTATCGCAGGACCGAACGTAAGTCCCGGTTACGTTGGGCGGCCCGATCTCGCAGCCCGCGCTTTTTTCGAGTATCGCGGCTTGCGCGCATACAAGACGGGCGACCTCGGTCGCTTCCGTGACGCTCTACTCTTCTTCGAAGGCCGCATCGATGAACAAATTAAGCTGAGCGGATACCGCATCGAGCTCGGCGACGTTGAAGCGAATCTGCGCGCGCTGCCGACTGTACGCGATGCAATCGTGATTCCGGTGATCAAGGACGGTGCCACTCAATCGCTAACCGCTTTCGTAACGCTGTTGGCGCGAAATGAGACATCAGACTTCATGTTGGCGCACAATCTGCGGAGCCAACTCGGTCAGCGCCTGCCAGTGTACATGTCGCCGCGCAAATTTGTCTTTCTCGATGCGTTTCCCATGACGGCCAACGGCAAGGTGGACCGAGCCGCGCTGGCCAGGTCGCTGTGATTCCCTACGCGGATTTCACCTACTTCGTGCTGCTGCTTTATGTGGCGGTGCCGACAGTGATCCTCGGTTTGTTCGGCCGCGCCGGCTGGCGCTGGGCTCTCCTGGTCACCACGGTCATGCTCCTCGTGCAGTATCGGGACGTGCTTCATTTGCGAGCGCATTTCCCAGTGCGCGAAATCTGGCTCGTATTGGCGTTCGCCTCCTGGCAATGGCTAATCGTACGCGCGTTCGCAGCCGCCGGCGCGCGCGCAGGCTGGCTATTCTACGCCGCAATCGGGCTTAGCGTGCTTCCGTTGGCGCTGGCGAAGGTGATTCCGCTCGTTTCACCGAAAACTCAGTTCGGATTTCTCGGGATTTCTTACGTCACCTTTCGTGCGCTCGATATCGTGTTTTGCCTGCGGGACGGGGTTATCGCTAGGCCCGGCACAGTCGATCTATTCATGTTTCTGTTTTTCTTTCCCACGATTTCCGCCGGCCCAATTGATCGTTATCGCCGGTTCGCTCCCGACTGGAGAAAAACACGAAGCCGCGCTGAGTTCCTGGCCGATCTCGACGGCGCTGTGCAGCACTTTTTTCGCGGCCTGCTGTACAAGTTCATCCTCGCTGCCCTGATCGAACAACGCTGGCTCAAGCCCGCTGGGCATAGCGATAGCTTCGCGGCGCTGGTTAGTTACATGTATGCCTACAGCTTTTATTTGTTCTTCGATTTCGCGGGATACAGCGCTTTCGCCATCAGCATTAGTTATCTGGTTGGCGTCCACACTCCGGAAAACTTTAACCGGCCGTTCCTCGCGCGGAACATCCGCGATTTCTGGAACCGATGGCATATCACCCTTTCA
>Ga0193723_1000972_pt1 | contig 11189 bp, 13 predicted proteins | sample H2m2metaG_FD_143042 | JGI IMG/M metagenome (GOLD analysis project Ga0193723, IMG submission 143042) | Soil microbial communities from a riparian zone of the East river system, Colorado, United States - H2m2 | ecosystem: Environmental > Terrestrial > Soil > Riparian zone | place: USA: East River... | reverse complement strand
CATTTGCCGCGATAATCCTTCAGGCTCACTTGTGATCCGTCGCCTGTCGTGAGACCGAAATCCGGCGCGGGCTTTCCGACCTGCGGTTGCTGTTGAGTTTCCGCCGCTGCCATCGAGCCCAACGTGCCAAGCCCGATGGCTACTGACAAGATCATGTTTCTCACATTCATGTGGCAGTTTTGAGGCGCATGGGCAGATAGTCAAGAAGCGGCGGTTTCGGCAGCTCAAAGTGTTGGAGGCTGGTTTTCTAAATTGAAAGCTTGCGCTCAATGGCAGGTTTGAGTCAATAAAGGCTCACTCATGGCGAGACCGATGGTTGCCGAAAATGTTCCGATTAAGCCTGCGCGGCTGATTCTTGGTTTGATCGCCTGCCTCGGACTTATCTTCACGCTATTTACTCTTTTGTTCGGTTTCACTTCTGTCCCGGCAAACTCCGTTGGGGTGAAAACACGCTTTGGCGCCTACCACGATATCGTCAATCCTGGGCTCGCTTATGCAATTCCGTATATCGACGAGATACACATCGTGCCGACGCAGCGTTTGTTGAAACTGGAGTTCGGTTTCACCACATCCAATTCGACGAATATTTATCAAGGCGACATGGAACCGGAGGAAACCGAAACCATGATCACAGGCGATCTCAATACCGCTCTTGTGCCGTGGGTTGTGCAGTATCGAATTACTGATCCGAAAACGTACCTGTTTGGAGCACGCGAACCGGAGAAAACATTGCGCGATCTTTCCGAGAGCGTGATGCGCGAGGTGATAGGCGACCGCACAGTAGACGAAGTGCTCACGGTTGGGAGACACGACATTGAATCATCGACCTTGAAACGTCTGGCCGACCTTTGCTCGCAGTACGGCTTGGGACTTCAGATTCAACAGGTACAACTGGCAACCGTGCGTCCGCCACCCGCCGTGCAGGCTGCCTTTAATGAGGTCAACCAGGCGCAACAGGAAAAGCAAACCGCCATCAATCAAGCATGGGCCGTGTATAACGATGCGGTGCCAAACGCGCGCGGGCAGGCGAAGGAGCGCGAGAAACAGGCCGAAGCGTACGCCTTCCGACGGGTCAATGAAGCAAAGGGCGAAGCGCAAAAATTTTCATTGTTGCTGGCCGAGTACCGGAAAGCGCCGGAGGTGACGCGGCGGCGCCTTTATCTCGAAGCGATGCAAGCGATCCTGCCCAATTTGCAAAGGAAAATCATCGTGGATGACAGCTTGAAAAACATTCTCCAGACGTTGCCGCTACTGCCGGCCGATCAAACCAAGGCGTCCCCATGAACACGATCGATGTCACTCCTCGGCCCGCAGCTGTCTCGGGCATTGTGCGCTTTTTGCAGAGCCGATTGATGTCGATTCTGGGAATTCTTTTTATTTTGACGGCGCTCAAGTGGGGAGCTCTGCTGTTCGTTGTCCATCAATATGAAACTGTGATCATCACACGTTTCGGTAAAATCGTTCGCACGGTCACGAACCCCGGATTGAAAATCAAACTGCCGGTCATCGATAAAGTGCACCGATTCGATAAGCGTATCCTCGCCTGGGATGGCCCACCGACCGAATGCCCGACCAAGGATAAGCTCTACATCATTGTCGATTGTTTCGCTCGGTGGCGGATCAGCGATCCGTTCCTCTACTACAACCGGCTTAATGACGAGCGCAGCGCACTCTCGCGCCTGGATGATATTCTGGGCAGTGAAACGCGAACCGCTGTCGCTGCGCACGATCTGGTAGAGATTATCCGGGTAACCAAGGGACGAAAACCGTTGCGCGATGAGGAGCTGGAAAAAAGCGGTACCGTACTACCCAGCACGATTCCGGAAATCGAGCTCGGTCGCGGTGAGATCGAAAAACAAATCACCGAGCGCACTCGCCAGAAAATTTCCGATTTCGGAATTGAACTGCTCGACGAACGGTTCAAGCGAAGCAAATACAATCCTGCAGTCGCGGAGAAAATTATTGAGCGTATGTCGAGCGAACGGCACCAGATCGCTGCCCGATTTCGCTCCGAAGGACGCGGTGAGGCAGCGAATATCAGCGGCCAAAAGGAAAGCGATGTCGCCTCAATCAGTTCCACGGCGACGAAAAACGCGCTGGAAACCGAAGGGAAGGCTGACGCCGAGGCGGCTTCCATCTATGCCGCAGCATTCAGTCCTCCGGACGCGCAAGAACTTTATACGTTTCTTCGGAGTCTTGAAGTGATGCGCGCCGCGTTTGAAAAAGACACTACCGCAGTCATCTCGACCAACAGCGATCTGGGCCGGATGCTCAAGTCGATGGCTGAAGCAGTTACTCCACCAAAAGCGGCACGTTAATCGACCCAGTGCCGCAGCTTCGGTGAGAATCTGGACGATTGGCCACTCGACGCGCACGACTGACGAATTCATTTCGTTGCTTAAGGCAAACCACATCAAGTTACTTATAGATGTTCGAAGCTTACCGGGATCGGGGCGTTATCCGCAATTCAACAAAGAGCGACTCGTGGACTCGTTAGGCAAATCCGGAATTAACTACGAACATTTTCCCGAGCTCGGAGGGCGAAGAAAGGCGAAGCCGGAATCAAAAAACACCGCATGGCGAAACGCCTCGTTTCGCGGTTACGCAGATTACATGGAAACAAACGAGTTCTACAAAGGCATTAAGCGCCTTCTTGATCTTGCTGCCGACACTGGAGCAACTGCGATCATGTGCGCAGAAGCGGTGTGGTGGCGTTGTCATCGGTCGCTGATTTCCGATTACATTAAAGCGCGCGGTATAGAGGTGATGCACATCCTCGATGCAAACAAAACTCAGCCGCATCCATACACATCTGCAGCGCGAATTGTGAATGGAGAGTTGAGCTACGCGGTCGAATCGCTTCTGTAGAGCGTTTGACTCGCTCGGTCCCGCTCTCTCGCTCTAACGAGGGGCCCGTCTATGTCGCTCATGTCGCTTCTCCTCAGCCTCGAGCGCTTCGCCGCTGTCGCGAACGTTTCTGGAAGCGGCGAGACTTGGCGGCGTTCCCGCAAACAGCCATGTCGCACCAGCGCCGGCGACCGGCTTTCGAGCTGTCAATGAATAGCCATGAGCAGTTGGGTCCATGACAGATGCGCAGTCGATCTTTCGGCAACGGCAGGACATGTTCGACCATCCGATAGGCGATCATCGATGTGATCAAGTCGAAATCGGCTGCATCATTGCGCAGCTCAGCGACCACGCGCCCATCGTCAAAGCGCAGCTCGTGCGCATTGATGCCTGTGATCCAATGCTCTCGTAGCAGCGCGAGCATGGCTTTCGGCGGCGCGCTCCCGGAAACGATCCCTTTGAGCAGTGCAAACAGCGTTTCGCGAAACACCTTTGCACGCGTCAACGCAGCCGTAGCCGCTTTAGGCTCGGTTTTCGCCCTTCTTGTCAGCGCGCGCAGAATGTTTTCCGGCAGGAGACGCACCAGTGCTGCCCATTCGAGCAGGCGCGTGTAGCTGTCCAGCCAGTCGCGAGGCAACTGATCGCGGCCAGTGACGGTATTGATGAAGTCGAGCGCTGCATCACCGCCGATGATGTCACGCGTGGCAAACCGGTGCGATTCGATTGTAACCGGTAAATGTGATTTCATAGGTTGACAACCTGTTCTTAACCGATGTAATACTGATTACAGGTTAGCAAAAAAGAGGATCAATACCATGAAAAACTTCCGCGTCACGCTTGCTGCCGGCGTCTTGGCCGCCGCAATGAATCTAATTTCTCCCGCACATTCTTCAGATCCTCCAAAGCCGACGCAAGGTGCTGCCAACATGACTGGCTCGCACGATTTCGATTTTCAAGTCGGTGAATGGCGTGTCCATCATCGAGTAAAACGCCCGGCCGGCAATGATCAATGGTTGGAATTCGATGGTACGTGCAGCAATCGCGGCCTGATGGACGGTTCAGCCAATGTGGAGGACCAACGATTCGACAAGCCAACCGGCGTCACTCACGGTGTCGCGTTGCGCGCCTACGATCCGAAAACCGGGCAATGGGCAATTTGGTGGATCGACAGCCGTGATCCTTTGGGCGCTCTCGATCCGCCAGTCAAAGGCCGTTTCGAAAACGGCGTGGGCACCTTCTATTCAGATGGGACGCTGGACGGAAAGCCAATCCGCACGCGGTTCATTTGGTCGAGGATCACGCCAACATCCGCGCACTGGGAACAAGCTTATTCGTCCGACGCGGGAAAGACATGGGAAACGAATTGGATCATGGAGTTCCAGCGGATCTCGAGCCGCCCGTGAGCATGACGCGGCGAAAATTTACCATCATGGCCGGCGCGACGGTGCTCGCCGGTTGGCAGGCGAGTTCGGCGCAAGCGAAGACCAAGAGCATTAGCCTCGTACTCGCGCCGAGCAATCTTGGATTAAGGCCGACGGAAAGCGGCGGCCAACCCGGTACGTGGCGTGCGCCGCAAGTGCTGATGGATGCGGGCCTTGCCCACGCACTGGATGCGGAGGAAAGCGTCCGCCTCGAGCGACCGACCTATGAATTCGAGGCTCAAGCCGCTACGAGAATACGCAACGGTCTGTCGATCCGTGCGTTCTCACTCCAGTTGTCGGAGAAGGTACGTGACATCCTCAAGAGGCGTCGATTTCCGGTAGTCGTTGGCGGCGATTGCAGCATTCTGCTTGGTAGCTTGCACGGTGCGCGGCGCGCTGGTGGGCGAGGACTGGTGCACATCGACGGACACAGCGATTTCTTCCATCCGGGGAACTACGACACTACAAAACGTCTGGGCTCGGCAGCGGGTATGGACCTGGCTCTTGCGAGTGGCCGAGGTGAGCTGCTGTTGACCGATTGGCCGGAGATTGGCAAACCTCTCGCCAGCGATGCCGACATCATTCAGTTGGGGGAGCGCGACGCGGAGAGTCCGAGCTTCAAGGATTACTATGGCGATATTGTTCGGACTGACATTACCCAGTTCACGATTCAGCGTGTGCTTGCTGATGGTGTCGACGCCGCGGCGCGTCGGGTGATCGCGAAACTCGAGGCGCGCGGATTGGACAAAGTCTGGTTGCATGTCGATCTCGATGTCCTCGATCAGTCTGTGATGCCTGCCGTGGACTCACCAGGAAGTCCGGGCCTCGATTATCTGCAACTGACGGAACTGGTCGACGCTTTGTGTGCTTCTGGACGCATCATCGGGACTAACTTCACCATCTATGATCCCGAAAGGGATCCTGAGGCGCGCTACGCGAGTCCATTGGTTCGGTGCATTGCAGACGGAGTCCGCGGGCGATCTCGTGCCGCAGGGCCGCGACGAAGAATCTGATTCGGCTATGTCTTTCGTGTGCTATCGCGATTCGCTTGCGTTAAGTGGACTTACAGCATTTAGCTAAGTGGGTCTTGTGAGAAATGGCAGGTGCCAGCCAGGTTCCAGCGCCGTTATCGCTCTTATGAAAGGCCTCAAACCCATTCCATACGGGGGCGGACTTATTGGCGTGCGTACGACAATTAACAGCATAACTACTGAACTAATAAAGGAAGAATAGCATGCTAAATAGCTCAGATGAAATTCAAACAGACACCCTGATTAAATTGCCGGCTTTCTCTTATTCCAGCCGCAGTCGCGCACTATTGTTCGTGTTGGCGCTGCTCTTTGCGGCTGTTTCTGTGCGCGCGCAGACCGAAATCCGTTCGCTTACCAATGTTATTGAGGGCCACGCCGTCGGGGGGGTAACGACCGATCTCCTAGGCAATATCTATGTCGCCGACTTTGGCGAATTCGTCTGGAAGATCACGCCCGAGGGCGAGCGGCAAATATTTGCGTCGGGCCTTTATGGCGCGTCCGGCAACGCAATCGACAATGAAGGCAACCTCTTACAGTCGAATTTCTACGGCAATTCAATCACTAAGATCGATCGAAAAGGTCAAGCGAAGCCATTTGTTACTAGCGGCCTGAGCGGCCCTGTGGGTATAGCCATCGACAGAAAAACAGGCGACGTCTATGTCGCAAATTGCCGCGATAATTCGATCGTAAAGGTTGCGGCGGATGGGACCGTTTCACCATTTTCAAAAAGCGAGCTTTTCAAGTGCCCTAACGGTATTTCCTTCGATCGCGAGGGAAATCTTTATGTTGTCAACTTCCGAGACAACAAGATGCTGAAGATCGATCCGAAAGGCGTCGTCACGCTCTTCGCGACAATATCCGAAAAGGGATTAGGGCATTTATGCTTTAAAGAGGATCGATTTTACGTAACCGCGTTTGAATCGCATGAAATCTACGAGGTAATGCTGGATGGAACCATCAAACGCATCCTCGGCAATGGCAAGCGCGGGGTCGTGGATGGGGCGGACGCAAAAGCGCGACTCTCTTTCCCCCAACGGAATCGCCTACTCTCAATGGGGGCACCGGCTTTATATCAACGAGTATGTCAACGACTCAGCTGGTTCATTACCGCGCCGTGCGATCGTCCGCGAAATACTTCTTGAGGCAGCCAAGTAACCTGTTCCTCCTTTGACAAACTGAGGCTGACATGTGGAATACCGAAGCGATGTGGATGCGGATCTTGATAGGGTGTCTGGTTTTCTTGATTATGAGTGACCTTACATGGGCGCAGGATAAGAGTGTCCCTACACAGAGTGCTGCAAAGAGTTCGAGTCTCTTGACGGATTTTCAGGTTATTGAATTTCGTCGATACACCATTCGAGATGGCGAGCGCGAGCATTTTGCCCAGTACTTTGAAAGCTATTTCCCCGAAGCCTTTCAACAATTGGGGGCCATCGCAGTCGGCCAGTTCCTGGAGCGCGGGAACGATTCGCGATTTACATGGTTACGTGGTTTTCACAACATGGACGATCGCGCCAAGGTCAATGCGTTGTTCTACTATGGCCCTCTTTGGAAAGAACACGCCGCCACACTCAACTCGCTCATGACCGACAGCGACAACGTCCTGCTTCTTCGGCCGCTGAGTCACGAACGCGGTATCACGGTCCTACCTGCAGTTGACCCTGTGAAAGAGGAGAACGGCGCTCAAGGCATCGTTATTGCTCAGATCTTTGCGGTTAAGGCAGGCAATGTTGACGCCTTTGCCCAGCAGGCCGAGTCGACCTTTGCTCGGTATCGGGATGGGGATGCCCGGGAGGCCGGTGTGTTGGTCACCCTCGATGCGCCTAATAACTTTCCGCAGCTTCCAGTTCGAACCGATGGCCCCTATCTCGTCTGGTTGGGCATTGTCGAAAATGAATCGTCACTGAAGTCCTTCACTGATCTACTAGAGAGCACTCAGCAATCGCTTAATACGACGGGTCTATTAAGATCTGCACCAGAAATTGTAGTTTTGAATCCTACCCGCCGTTCACGTCTACGATGGTTAACTGACCAATCAAAGTGAACCAGGCAAAGTAAACGTCTGACATGAGGTTCGCTTGGAACCATGCTCGCACAGTAGTGCCGGTCACTTCTACGATCTTGTTGTCATCTTCCTGATAAAATCGCGTTCCGAGTAAGGGTTTGTGATTAGCAAAATACCGCCTAATGAGCCTGCTTTGTTGAAAACGATGCAGCACGCCTGCCGCTCATGTGACTCGCCACAATGTGTTATGAGGGCTCAACTATTGGTAGTGCACGCTGCGAAACGCGCTCGATAATCTGCCGGCGTGATACCGAGGTAACGAGTAAAGGTTCTCCACAGAGTGCTCGCATCGCCGAGGTGAGTTCGCACGGCAATGTCCTTGAGCGGCAAGGATGTCTGCTCGAGCAATCGTTGAGCCTCTTCGATGCGCGCGCGTCGGACAAGAGCGGCTGGCGATTCCCCGAGCTCCTGACGACACCATCGAGTCAACGTTCGCACACTCATTCCCACGTTCCGCGCGAGCCGTTCGAGCGAGAGAGGCTGGTTGAGATGTTCAAAAATGAACGCTGACAGGTCGCGCAATCGCGTCGGCTCATCTTCCTGTCGTTTCAGCATCTGGCTAAACTGTGCTTGACGGCCCGACCGTCGCAAAAACAGAACGAGGTTCTTTGCGACGGCCATGGCGACGGCGTGACCATGGTCCTCCTCCACCAGCGCCAGCATCAGGTCAATACCCGCTGTGATTCCCGCTGATGTCCACACGCGACCGTCCCGGAGAAAGATGTCATCGTCCACGACTCGGACCTTGGGGAATCGCTGCCGCAGCACATCAACATATTGCCAGTGAGTTGTGGCGCGGCGTCCGTCCAATAAACCGGCTTCGGCGAGCACAAACGCCCCGGTACAAATCGACACCAGGGTCGGGATGCTACGATGGCGTTGCCGAAGCCATCGTACGGCGCGGGCTTCGGAAGGCGGCAGCTTGCCGGCGATCGCGCCGCCAGCCACGACGACGATATCCGGGGCGCTGATGTCTGCCACATCACCAAGCGACCGCGCGGCTCTCAGCTCAAGCCCATGGCGAGTCCGAACTTCTCGGCCGAGCGGCGTAACCAGATAAGACGTGTAGGCCTCGCGTCCCATTACCTCGTTCGCATAGCCGAGCACCGCCCACGGGCCGCTGAGGTCTAGCAGCTCGGAGCCAGGAAACAGGAGAAACCAAACCTGACGTGCACGTCGTTTCATGATCCGAATGATCGGCTCGGAATGGCCTAACATGCAATAACATTGTCTTTTGAGCCAATCGACGATTCGCCTAGCATGAGGTCATGAAAACTGGATTAATCATCGCCGTTGTCGCGGTCGCAGTCTCGACCGATCTCGCACACTCCGCGGACGCGCAACAGGCTCCTGCTGTTCAGGCACCCATTGCGCGCTCCTCCGGCGTGCTCACCATCGGAGGAACCCCGCACCCCTACCTCACTGAGGGTACGGGTCTGACCTGCATTGTCACCGGCCCGGCACCCTTACACCCGCCACTGTGGTCCGACCGATTGAAGCAACGGATTCGCTTCGTCTATGTCGATTTCAAGAACAGTTGGAACGCGGAATCGCCTCGCGACGTGGACAAGATCACCATGGACTCGCTGGTCGACGAAATCGACCAGGTCCGGAGCGCTCTGGGATTGGACAAAGTCTGCGTCCTCGGCCATTCCGCGCCCGGGTTTGTCGCTGTGGAGTACGCCTTACGGCATCCGGAGCACGTCTCTCACTTAATCCTTGTGTGTGTCGAGCCTCACTTCACTCGCGAGTTCCGACAAGCCCATGACGCATTCTGGGAGACGGACGCCTCCGCCGATCGAAAGGCGGTGAAGCAGCGGCTGGATGAACGTCTGCCGAACGCGACGCTGGCGTCACTCTCGCCCCGAGATGCATATGCGATGCGATATGTCCGCAACGGCCCGAAATACTTCTACGATCCGACCTACGACTTTTACTGGGTGTGGGCTGGGAAACACTTCTCGGCGGAGCTGCTCAATCGGTATGTCAACACGATTGCCGCTGACTGGGATCCGCGGCCACGGCTCGCCCACAACACCGTTCCCACGTTCCTGGCGCTGGGCCGCTACGACTACAACGTGCCCTATGTAACGTGGGACAGCCTGAGGAAAACGACACCGCATCTGACGTCCTACCTGTTCGAACGGAGCGGGCATTTCCCCATGATCGAGGAGAGGACTCTCTTCGACGACCGCTTGATAGAGTGGTTAAAGCAGACCAGTAAAGAAGCGCCCGAACAGCTCCGATCGGGGAGCAAGAAGCCATGAATCAGTGAACCGAAAAATTAACGCAAGCATGTCCCGAACCGACACCGTCGTTCGTCTTTGAAATGAGTTAAACAAGTCAAAAAGCAAAATCACAAACCAATATATGAGCACAACAAAAGACAATCGATTCATCCAACCATACCTCTTCTTCAACGGAAGTTGCGAACAAGCCATTGAGTTTTACCGCAAAGCCCTTGGCGCCGAAATCGAGATGATGATGCGCTTCAAAGAGAGTCCTGAGCCGCCTCCGCCTGGAGCAGTTCCGCCCGGTTTCGAGAACAAAATCATGCACGCCAGCTTCCGCGTCGGCCAGACTACCGTCCTGGCATCCGACGGCTGCTCCGCCGACAAGCTCGGTTTTCAAGGCTTTTCCCTCTCGCTCTCCGTGCCGACCGAAGCGGAAGCCGATCGCGCTTTCAACACATTGGCCGATGGCGGGCAGGTAAAGATGCCGCTCATGAAAACATTCTTCTCACCGCGCTTCGGCATGCTCGAAGACCGGTTTGGAATCGGATGGATCATTCAAGCGGCACCTGAAGGGCAGAAATGAACCCGGTATGAGCGCATCTAAACAAATCGACCAACAAATTGCGGGACTCACCGGCTGGCGTGGTCGAACGATGGCCCGCTTACGGAATGTCATCAGCGACGCGGATTCAAAATTAATCGAAGAATTCAAATGGAATACCGCCGTGTGGAGCGCGAAGGGCAACGTGTGCGCCCTTGGGGCATTCAAGGACCACATCAAGATTAACTTTTTCAAAGGGGCGTTACTGCCGGACCCTCATCATCTGTTCAATAGCGGACTTGAGGCAAAGGCCTCTCGGGCAATCGATCTCTACGAGGGCGACGCTATAAATGAGTCGCATCTAAAAGCGCTCGTGCGTGCTGCTGTTACTCACAGTCGCGCCAGCAAATAACAAATTAACTCAATAAATGAAAATCAACACGCGGAAGACATTTTGAACCAGCCGAATACCGTCGAAATTTTTTTGGCGCTCAGAGAACGACGCTACAATTTCTTCCATTCCCGATGCGCGATGTGCGTCGCGACCGGTGGCGTCTGCTTCTCCTCTTCCATCATTCGCTCCGCTAGCCATTCGACCCATTCAAAATATGTGTCTCGTTGAGCATCTCTGCGCAGTTCTGCGATGTAGCCGGATAGCTTTCGCCACGAGGCAACAATTGGGCCACTAAAAAAATCACCGACTAGTTCAAGAGTAACCTCGCGACGAAATACCAACAGGCCAAGGCTTTCCCAGGTCAACGACACCATGTAAACGGCGTCTTCGCCATCGGGTCCGAGGACTTCACCGATCTTCTTTGCATCGGCGCCATCTGGCAGTGGAAGCACGCGGCGAAGGGCACTGGTAAACGCTGGACTCTGGAATGACTTCACGAGCTCGAGCATCGCTTCTCTTCGCCTTTGTTGGCGGTAATAACGGACTGCACTGCTGCGAATATGACGCCGGCCGTCACGGCAAAAGCATTGATTAGATTTGCCAGTGTCGAGAGGTCCACTTCAGCGAGGATCGGTCACGCGCCCGAGAAAAAGACA
>Ga0193723_1000971_pt1 | contig 11193 bp, 6 predicted proteins | sample H2m2metaG_FD_143042 | JGI IMG/M metagenome (GOLD analysis project Ga0193723, IMG submission 143042) | Soil microbial communities from a riparian zone of the East river system, Colorado, United States - H2m2 | ecosystem: Environmental > Terrestrial > Soil > Riparian zone | place: USA: East River... | reverse complement strand
TGGGGTCATCCGGGTTGGCGCTACTGAATGTCTCCGATTGAGTGACGTTGGGAAAACTTTCAGTGCCGGTAACCAAATCCACGTCCGTGCTGCCATACACCAGGGGCGCCGTCAGATTTCGCACAAGCTTGGAGAACGCACTGGAATTCGCCAAACCTGTTTCAGGGTCGCCTCCCTTTGCCAGGCCGCAGTGAATCATGATCGCGCCGGCTCGGAAGTTCTCCATCCTATCAATGCCGAACTGGCGAATCTTGGAGCAGTCGAACATTGGAGGTACGAGCGGGTTAATGGAGGATTTGGTGGTAACCTTGTATTTGCCCGGCGATGGGGCGACAACGCGCTTGGCAGGTGCGCCGCGCCCGGCTGGATTCGCCGTTGCGAGCGCGCCCAAAGCGAGCATTGAGGCCCCAGCCAGGGCTACAAACAGACCGACTAAGACACGCAGATTAAAGAATGCGGATTGCGAAGTGGATTTCTTTTTCATGAATGGTTATGAACTGAATGGAGTTTGAATGTGAAACGCCGCTTCTAGCGGAAATGCTAGAAACCCGTCAACACTTTTTTCTATTTTTTCCCGATTTTTATTTTTGCCCGTAGTTGTTTCGCCTGCCGCACTAGGTGCCAAGGCGGATGAAGGCGCACCTTTTAGCTGAAAGCCCGAAAGTGTGTCAATACTTTTTTGTATAAATTTCTTAAACCGGGAAATTTCGCGGATTTTTAACCACGAATGCACACCAATGGACACTAATGAGGAGGGCGACCGTTTGCCCGCGAATCACGCGAATGACGCGAATAAAATTGGAATAATGGCGAGCGGAGCTCTGCGACGCAAAGGGAGGCTCGCAGGAGATGCCTCTTGAAGGTTCAGAGGGCGGACCGCCTCAGATGCTGTCCGCAAATCACATCAACAGACCCGGAAAGGATCCGGACAAAAAATCATTGGCGTCAATTCGCGTGATTCGCGGGCAGCTCTTTTTTTTCTCCTATCCGTGTCATCCGCGTAATCCGCGGTTGCCTGCTTATTCCCGGGCGCGAGCCGCTTTAAACGTGCCATGCTTCGAGGGTCGCTCCCCAACAAGCGGAGCGAATTCCACCTCGCCGCTGATCGAGTCTGGCGTTTCGAATTTTCCCTTGAACATCAACGTTCCAGCGTCGCGGCCCACATTGCCGAGCATAAATTCCACCGGCCCGGTAAACGTCACGGAGTTTCCTTCGTTTAAAGTCCACTTCGCTTCGCAAGGTTTGCCCGGTCCCCAAACCTTCAATCGTGGATCGACCACCAGTAAAGTCCCTTTCCCGGCCTCTTGCGCGTCAAAGCGCACCGTGCGTTTGTTCCCATCCGCGAAGCTGATCTCGATGTTCCAACGACCGATCATGTTTGGAGATTGTGTCTGAGCCACGGCAATGCGGGGCATCTGCGTAATTAACGTCAGAATTGCCATGGCAGAAATGACGAAGCTCGAATGACGAATCAACTGTAGCGGCAGGCGTGTCGCCTGCGGGACAAAGGAATGCAGCCGGCACGGCTGCCTCCACAGTGTCATTTGATCATTCGACATTGCTTCGAACTTCGTCATTCGGGTTTCGTAATTTTTTCCTTCTTCTTTCGTAATTCCAGTTTGGTTTCTGTGCAAGAGGTGAGATTTCGCCCACTAAACACACGAAAAAAATCAAAATTGCGTTGGGGACCACTTGGCCTGCTCCGTTAGCTCCTCTTTCGTTTGTTTCGCGTGTTTCGTGGGCAGATTAGAAGGCGAAAATCCGAAAAGCGATGCGGGGACGCATCGCACTCACAAAGCGCTTCCCGCACACGGGCGGGCAGCGCGAAAATGCCTGCCGAGCGCGTACCTCGTTTCGGGAAACGCACAGCCGGCGTGTCAAGCGACCGAGCCTCAGGCCGGCTGCAAGAAATCAGCTCTCAACTCTCAGCTCTCAGCTCTCAGCTCTCAACTCGCCTCCCCTACCGCGGTCACGGCCGAGGATGCGGAGTGGGACGAGGCCTTGGTGTTGCCCTGGGCGGAGCTGTAGCTGTAGCCGTCGCCGTAGGTGTCGGTGTTGAGGTCAGAATCGGTGAAGGCGTTGGCGTAGGTGTCGCCGTCGGCGTTGAGGTAGGTGTAGGTGTCGGCGGCGGTGTTACAGTCGGGGTCACTGTAGGTGTTGGCGTTCCTGCCCCGCAGGGAGTCGCGCTTGGCACAGGACTGGGCGCAACGGTTGGGGTTGGTGGCGGCGTTCCTACAGCCGCCGCGATATTGACTCGTCCCCATCCATAAACATTGTTTGGAGGTGTCGCAGGGCCGCACTGAGCATCCTGGATCTGAACAGTCGTGCTATTCAAGGCGTCGCGACTCGCCTGAATCTGATTTTGGAAGCTGGGAATGGCCGACCACAACAACGCCATGGCACCGGAGATATGCGGAGTAGCCATGGATGTGCCGCTGGCAGTGGTATAACAACTGTCGCACGAATTGTCGCACGAGCGCGTGTTAGTGCCCGGAGCAGTGATATCCGGCTTTGTACGATTGCTTCCATCTCTCGTGACCGGACCACGGCTGCTAAAGCCGGCAATAGTGTCTGTTCCGGTGTTCAAAGCTCCGACCGTGTAGGACGCCTCATAAAACGACGGCGGATCGGACACCGTGGAACAACTGGAGCCGGAGTTACCTGCAGCTACTACCATTTGGATACCGGCAGCTTCTTGAGCTTCAACGGCGGCCTGCAACTCGTCGCCGACAACACAACCCTCCGAGACCGGACAACCCCAGGAGTTGATTGTAATATCGGGTGCTTTGGTCGGGTCGCCTTCGTTCGGCGTGCAATTCAGCGGATAGGGCGCGAGGAAAAATTCCATGCACTCCATATATGTGGCCGGTGTGCCGTTGCCCTGGTCCATGTTACGGCAAGCGATCCACTTTGCGCCGGGCGCCATCCCGATTTGGTTGGTGCCGCCATCGTCACCGATCGCTGTGCCCGTAGTATGGCTGCCATGAAAGAAATCGTCACAAGGCTCTGGCGAGTCAGGGCCGCAAACGCCGCCACCGGAATGAATGCTGTCATGCCAGCTAAAATTGTGATTCGCGTTGACTCCGTCCCAGCCGCGGTAATGAGGTTTGAGCGCGTTGTGCGTCCAGCGAACACCGGTATCCGCGCTGGCAACGACGATAGTCTCCCCTCTGAACCCAAGCGTCCAGACATCAGGCGCGTGCGTGTAAGTAATGCCCGGCTCGATCGTCGCCGGCGTCGCGGGGCCGCGGGGTTGCAAAGGCGATTGCTCGATCGCGCCTCGTTGAGGAAGGTCATTCTGAATATGGGGATTGCCTGTAACGCGCGCCACGTCGGGGCGAGCGGCCAGCGTGTCGGCGATCTGTCGAGTGCCTTTCACCATGATCGCGTTAACGATATAAAAAGATTGATGCTCGATGTTGTGTTCGCGCAGCCATTGCAGGATTGGCCCCTGTGTGGTTTGCGCCTTGTCCAGCAGGGTTTGATAAACGAAACGGCCCTTTTCGGTTTTAGTTGGCAGATTAGCGGCCGGGCCCAGATCGGCCTGGTCTGCGAGCACGACAAAAAATTCAGCCTGCTGTCCGTTGGCTGTGTGTTCCATTACCCATGGCGCGATCTTTTGCGCAGGCGCAGAATGAAACGCGCGTTGCGAAGGCAGCTCAACGCGTTGGCCGACAGCGTCGGAAGAAGCGATAGCAGCAACGAGCGCTACAGCAGCTGCCACGAGGAATAATGAACAAAAAATACGCCGCCATGACGACCCGCCTCCGCCAAGGCTACGGCGTGGCAGGCGATTAGATGGATATGCGTGATGTGAGTTTGGGTTTGTACTCATAGAATTGCCGGTGTGTTGTAGCCCGCCGAGGCGGGTTTCTTATTTAACTTGCGAATCGACGATGCAAACCACGCTTCTAAACCAAAGCGCATTGTCGTGTCAACATGAAAGAAATGACAAAGCGCGAATGACCAATGACGAAAGAATGACGAATGCTTCGCTATGGAGGGCGGACCTCTGCGACGCTTAACGACCGTCCACGGATTCGCGTCAGAGCGTGGACTCGCGGAGCCTGCCCCTCCATTTGACTGCAGGCCGCCTCCGTAAGGAAGGAACTCGCGAGTTCCCGATTACCTCTCCTTTTAACCTTTTAACCTATCTTCAGGGCCGCGGATGCGGAGTAGGCCGAGGCCTTGGGATTGCCCTGGGCGTAGCTGTAGGTGTTGGCGTGGGTGACAGGGGCGGTTCACTCGGTGTAGGTGTGGGTGAAGGAAAATCAGTCGGTGTAGGCGACGGACTCGGAGGCGGAGTCGTAGTAGCAGTTGCCGTCGCCGTGGGCGTAGGCGATGGGCCGCCGCCCACCGCCGCAAAGATATCCACCCGGCCCCAGCCATATACATTATTTGGCGGGCCAGCGTCGCCGCACTGGGTGTCGCTGATGTGCACAGCCGAGTTGTTCAACGCGTCGCGACTAGCCGTAAGCTGGTGGCGCAGACTTGGAATTGCATTCCATAACAAGGCAATGGCTCCGGCAATATGCGGAGTAGCCATGGATGTACCGCTAAAAGCGGCATACGAGGTATCGGTGTCGTTGGTGCACGAGCGAGTAGGGTTACCTGGAGCAGCAATATCAGGCTTTATCCGGCCGCTACCGTCAGCTATAACCGGACCGCGGCTGCTAAAGGAGGCAATCGTGTCGGTGCCAGTGTTCAGCGCGCCGACCGAGTAGGTTGCCTCGTAAATTCCGGGTGGGTTTTCCACGGTGGAACAGCCTGGCCCGGCGTTTTGTGCGGCGGATACCATCATGATACCAGCAGCAGCTTGTGCTTCCACAGCAGCTTGCAAGCTGTCAAACGAACAACCTTCATCCGGCGGACAATGCCAGGAGTTATTGGTAATATCAGGCGCCTTGGTGGGGTCTGGGTCGCCGCCGCCGATTCGGGTAGGAGCAAGGAACCATTCCATGCACTCGATGTAGCGGGCTGGGGTGCCGACGCCCGCGTCCATGTTTCGGCAACCAATGAACTTTGCGCCGGGCGCCATGCCGATCTGGTTACCGGCGCCGTCGTCGCCGACCATGGTGCCAACGGTGTGGGAGCCGTGACCGACATCGTCGCAAGGCTCAGTCGAATCGTTCCCACACGGATTGCCGACGCTGTCATGAATGGAATCGTGCCAGTTATAGTCGTGATCGGCGTTTTGGCCGTCCCAGCCGCGATAATGCGGTTTGAGCGCGTTATGCGTCCAGCGAATACCGGTATCCGCGCCTGCAACGACAATGCCCTCCCCGGTGAATCCGAGTCCCCAAACATCAGGGGCATGCGTATATTGGATGCCAGGCTCGATTGTCGCCGGACGTCCGCCCGAGGCGGTGGGCGATTCATCCACAGCCTCCGGCTGGGGAAGCTGATTTTGGATGCGCGGGTTGCCCTCGACGCGCGCCACGTCTGGCCGGGCCGCCAGCGCATCGGCGATCTGTCGAGTGCCTTTCACCAGGATGGCATTAACGATATAAAAAGAGTGATGCTCGATGTTGCGTTCGCGCAGCCATCGCAGGATTGGCCCCTGTGTTCTTTGCGCATTTTCCAGCAGGGTTTGATAAACGAAGCGGCCCTTTTCGGTCTTGGTTGGCAAATTGGCGGCCGGGCTCAGATCGGCCCGGTCGGCGAGCACGACAAAAAACTCAGCCTGCTGTCCGTAGGCGGTGTGTTCGACCACCCAGGGAGCGATCTTGTTCGCGATGTTGACTGCATTGCCGCCAACTCGCTGGCCGACAGCGTCGGAAGAAGAGACAGCAGCAACGAGCGCTACAACAGCTGCGACCAGGAACAATGAACAAAAAATACGCCGCCATGGCGACCCGCCTCCGCCAAGGCTACGGCGTGGCAGGCGATTGAATGGGGATGCAGGTTCGTTTGGATTTGTCATCATAGGATTACGGGTGGGGTTAGTTGACTGGGCTGCGGAATGAATGCCGGAGCGACGCTTTTAATCAAAAGCCCGGCAGGATGTCAACATTTTCCAGGAAGTTTTATTTAGCGGGTTGAAGGCGCGTGGAGTTCACCCTCGATTTGCTTTGCATCGCCGGAAGCAGAGAATCGTGAAAGGAAATGGCGCGCGACCCTAACAAGAATGGAGGGCGGAGCACTGCGACGCCTAACCAACGTCCCATGATCCCCGAGGCTCGCAGATCTCGCCCCTCCATTTAACTGCACGCCCCCTCCCCCTAAAAGGCAAGGAACTCGCGAGTTGCCTCGCGAGTTCCTGCTTCACTAATCCGCTAATTACTCTTTAACCATCTTACGGCGTCGGCCGAGGGAACGGCGTGGGCCGCGGCCTTGGCGTCGGCGGAGGCCGGGTCGGCGAGGGCGTCGGCGTCACTGTAACCGTAGCCGTTGGTGTTGGCGTTGGCGGCGTCGCAGTAGGCGTTGGCGTTGGCGGCGTCGCAGTAGGCGTTGGCGTTGGCGGCGTCGCGGTCGGCGTCGGCGTTGGCGGTGTCGCAGTTGGGGTTGGAGTTGGGCAACCGCCGTTGCTGCGATGCCACACCTCATTGAGGAACTGGAAGGTCGCTCCGTCTATGCCTCCTACACTCCAGATGTCACCATTTCCGTAGAACCCTGCCTGGTTAGCCTGGCGATTGGGCAGTGGCAGGTCGGGTGGTGAGGAATTCCATGTTCCACCAGGCCAGCCTCCCAAATCTAGCTCGTCCACCAGGTTGGTCGAGTTGAACGGATTACCATCATTCGGGAGATCTCCACCCAGCGCATACAATGTGTTGGTTCCCGCGTCGTAGGCAAGGCCGAAGTCTGCCCGTTGCGGGGTGAATGCCGGTCCTGTCTCCCACACTCCGGGCGCTGAACTCATGTCCAGACGCCACGTGGTTGCATTGTTAACAAAAGTCGGGTCGAAGCCGCCGACTACATACAGGAATTGACCTACCTGCTGGTATCCTGCCAGCAGGAAGACGCTTGGCGCTGCCGTGCCGGACGACCAGCTGTTGGTGCCTATATCATACACCCACACAGCGTTGGTGATACCACCGCTCCCACCCGCGACGAACACTTTGCCATTGAAGGCACCTGATGCAGAACCGTAGGTGTCCGACTGAGGTATGGACGCAAGGGTGTTCCAAGTATCGCTAGCAATGTCGTAGGAAAAGAACCCGCTGCCGTCGTTACCGTCCGTGCAGTAAACCATACCTGCAGTTGCATCGAGAGCACAAGTAGGCGCTTCACCGCCGATGGTGGGCATCGCCTCGCGGGGTTCCCACACTCCGGTAGCGAGATCCATGCGGTTCACAGTGTTCACAATGGCGCCGTTGTCTACCCCACCAAACACGTAGAAGTGCGTGGCAGTCTGGGCAAAGCCGTAGCGCACGATCGTTGATGGATACGGGTTGCCCGACGTCCACACGCCGGCTCCGCCTCCGGGCGGGCAGGTAGGCGTTGGCGTTGGCGTGGGTGTTCCGCACCCGCCGCCGGCCAGGATCTGGACATCACTGGTCGGGAAGATGTTGGAGTCGTCGCCGCCAGGGGCAAGAATGCTGCTAACGTCCAATGCTCCTCCGTAGAACCACAGTTTACCGGCGACCATACTTGGCCCAGCGCTCCAGCTATCGGTGGCCGGGTCGTAGATTTGGGTGATGGTTGTGGTCACCGGGAACGGAGCGGTTCCTCCGAACACGTAGAGTTTCCCGTTAAACACCGCGCTACCCGGCGCGGTTACCGGCGTTGGGATAGGCGCGCCGGTGCTCCAGGTGTCAGTCGCGATGTCGTAGATCTGCAAGTCGACCACTTCGTTGACGCCGTTGTTACCGCTGGCAACGTAGAACTTGCCGTTGATCACTCCGAAGCCGGGCAAGTATAACGCGTCCGGCGCAGGTGAGCCTGTGGTCCAGCTGTCAGTGGCGATGTCATAGATACGGAGCGTGTTTATCGCGCCCGACCCATTGAAGCCGCATGCGATGTATATCTTCCCATTGTCCAACCCCGTTGCAGCATCGGACAATCCAAGGGGCTCGGGTATTGGCGCGCCGGTAGTCCAGCTGTTGCCAGCTATGTCGTAGATGCGGGTGGTCGTGCTCTGGCCGCCCAGGTTGAATCCGGCGATGCTATAGATCGTACCGTTATCGATCACCGCCTGTGACAGGAAGAACGGATCGGGTGCATTAGCCAGCGGCGTATAGGTGTTGGCCACTGGATCATACCTCATCAGATCCGAATGGACGTCAAAGCCGTCGTAGCCGCCTCCGATGTAGTAGGAGGTGCCATCGCTGACTACGAATGGTCCGCGGGCTGCAAAAGGATAGGCAGCGACCTCCGACCATTGCAGCGCACCAGGGGTGCAGGTAGGCGTCGGCGAAGGAGTGGGTGTGGGCCCCGGTTGACAGACAGCTTCCGTTTCTGCGCTGGCAACGGTGGTCGAGCCATTGTACCCGCCAGCAGCGATAATCAGGTTTTCACCGATTGCCGCGCCGGACACGAACGACCGGACTGTCGTCATGTTCGGAGAGTTGGTCCATGTGTCGGTGGCGGGGTCATAGAACCTTCCACTATTCGCAGTGCGGGGCCGGTTCGGGTCCTTGACACCTTTCATAAATGGCAAGGGAAACGCGGCCTTCGAATGAGCCTTACTTACGCTACGTCCAACGAACGGATTGCCTCCGCCGTAGACCCAGAGCAAACCCGAAGCAGCAGCGCTGCCTGGAACGTTATTTTGGAATGTGCCTGGCTCATCGGTCTTCTGCGTATAGGCGGGAATCGTGGGATCGAATTCATAAGTGTCATTGATGATATTGACGTTAGCGTCGCGACCGCCGGCGATGTACACCTTGTCGTTGATAACGCCATACGCGAATCCGCCTGCCGGATGCGGGAACGGCACCGTCCCGGTGAGGTCTGTCCAGGAGTCTGCTACTGGATCGTATTCCCATGTATTAGCCTGGGCGCTGGTGACGTCTCCGGTGTTATACCCACTGATGGCATAAATCTTGCCAGTGGCAGGACTATAGCCGCCAGCCATAAAGCTGCGGATGTCCGGCATGTTCGCGCCGGTGCTCCATGTGCCGGAAGCGATATCATAGATCCGGGTGATATTGTAGTTAACGGCGCTTACAGCATCTTCGCCGCCGAACACGTAAATCTTGTTCGTCGTTGGGTAATAGACTGCGAGAGCCTCGATCGCTGCCTGCGGCATGTCCGTCAGCGGCGTCCAGGTGTTAGTCCCTGGATCAAACCGATTGAAAACTGCCAGAGTGAGCCCCGAAGTAAAGGAGTAGCCGCCAGCAGCATAAAAGGAGGTGCCGTCGGAGGCGCCCGCCGCGCCGTACAGGTCCGTGGGCATGTTTGCCACAGCCTGCCATGCGGACAGCGTGCAGCCTGGCGTTCCAGTGGGTGTTGGGGTCGGTGTGCCAGTTTGGCAGGAGGCGGTCAGTGCCTGGCCGGAGCTAACGGGCGGAGCCTGCCCACCTGAGGGATCGCACCCGTACTGCGTGAAAGTGGTTTCATCTTTCTTCACTCCCACCACCAACTCGCTGTCATTTGCTATCGCTGCGGCTTCGATGTTGTTATATATGAACTGGAACGGCGGCGCACCGTTCTCGTACAGCGCAATCTCGTAATTCAGCTGGTCCGGGTTCTGCCCGGCCAGCCCGTAGTAGGTGGTCCGGTACTCCACGTAGAAGATGCGGTCGGGAGCGACGCCCGTGGTGGTGGTGAAGATTCCACAGGTGGGACAAGTGGTGTTGAAGCAATCCGCCGTGCACTGGTCACCCCAATAAGGACCGAGCGCGTAAGTGGCGCCAGAGACGCCGAACGGATCGCAGGTGATGCCAAAGCCATTCTGGGCCAAGCCGAAGGTCAGGTGACCGTTCGACCCTGCGGTGGCACTGGTGAAGGTCTGGTCATACAGGGTGACCGAGAACGGAAGAGTAATGACAGTGCCGACGTCGTCTCCGTGATTGCCGATGTCGTCCACTCCCGGGACGAACGTAGCTGTCTCCAAGGTGAAGGTGTAATCAGTGCAAACTCCGACGCCTGCTGGCGCCCTGTTTATTCGGGTTAAGCCAGCTAAACTGGCCGGCGCGCGCGGGTTCTTAGCGGCAGCAGCGGCTCGGCTGGCAGCGGCGGCGGCCCGCTTGGCTTTAGCGGCCTGTGCATCCACAGCGCTGGCTGCGCCGGTGGATGGCACCGCAGAGCGCGGTCCGACAGCAGCCAGATTCGCGCCCGCTTTGGGCTTTACCGCGCTTCGCTTGGTTGTGTTTCGCTGCGCCAGCGCGAAGGGAATCACGCACACAGCGAGAAGTAGAATAACGTAAAAGGCGCTCCTAATAAGGTGCGCCTTAATGGTGGGGTTTATTTGTTTTTTCATAGAGGAGCATTGGTTCGGGTGTGGAGCGCTGTTTGTAGTCAAAACCGCACCGAAGTGTCAAGACATTTTTCTTAACAATTCTTTTGGGATGCCCTTTAACCACGAATCGACACGAATGATGAGAATGCGCTGACGCTCTTCAGTTCTTAATCGTGCTCATGCTCTTGCTCTAAGACGCCAGCTTTGGAGTGCGGCGGTGCTCCGCCGCTTTTAGAAAGCAAGTCTGAAACCGAAAATCGTTGTTTTCCCGGTGCTATCTAATCACTCTTATCCCATGCCCAAACCGGCAACGACTTGGCCGCACGCACCCACGCATCAACTTTCAGAGAACGGTGCGTACTTCGTCACAGCGGGTACCTATCTCAAGGCTCAGTATTTTCGGACACCACAGCGTCTCGAGGTTTTGCAGCGCGGCCTTCTCACCGTCGCGCGCGACTTTTCGTGGGAACTCGAAGCATGGGCTGTGTTTTCGAATCATTATCAATTTGTTGCTCATTCCCAGAGCGACTCTGCGGACGCAACCAGCCTCTCGCAAATGTTAGGCGTACTTCACACGCGGACCGCAGGTTGGATCAACCGACTAGACAAGACTCCAGGACGAAAGGTCTGGCATAACTTTTGGGATACGAGGCTTACCTATCAGAAATCGTACCTCGCGCGACTGAATTATGTACATCAAAACGCGGTAAAGCATAGGCTCGTACCGCTGGCAAACCAATATCGATGGTGCTCAGCAAGATGGTTTGAAAGCGTAGCGTCCACGGCAATGGTGCGATCGATCTACGGGTTTAAGACTAACGCGTTGACCGTTGGCAATGATTTCACGCCGA
>Ga0193723_1000969_pt1 | contig 11210 bp, 9 predicted proteins | sample H2m2metaG_FD_143042 | JGI IMG/M metagenome (GOLD analysis project Ga0193723, IMG submission 143042) | Soil microbial communities from a riparian zone of the East river system, Colorado, United States - H2m2 | ecosystem: Environmental > Terrestrial > Soil > Riparian zone | place: USA: East River... | reverse complement strand
GGGCATTCCGAGTACAAGTGGGTGCTTCTTCATGTCGCGGGCGATGACACTTTCGCCAAGCTCCTCGCGGGACAGTCTTCCAAGGTCCGGGAAGAATACGCAACGCATTTTGCCGGTCCTTCGGAAACCGAACCATTTTCGAACCCGAAGCCGTACATCAAACTACATTTCCCGAAAACCTACGCGATCCTTTATGGCAAATAGCCTAACGAAACGCTGGAACTCGCTGATCGAATATAAGCAATCTGCGGAACGATGAGATCGAGCGATCCGACACCTGACTCACGCATTTGCGTCTGCTATCACCTTGTTACACGCACGTTGCCAGCGCTGTTTTTGCTTGTCGCTACAGCCGCCTTTGCGCAGGGGCAAGCAAAGCCGCAGGCGAGATCTGTTTCACCGGATGGCAAGTGGGAATTTCGCGCTGGCGCGGCCGGTGAGCAGGACGATGTTTTTATTGCAAAAGCCGGCAGCGACGAGACATCCGTCGTGCTCTCCGAAGAAGAATACGCTGACGGACTCGCAGAAGCGCTGGGTCGAGCGCCTAGCTACGCAAACATCGTTTGGGCGCCCGGCTCGAAACGCTTTGCATTTAACCTTCAGCCGGGCAAGGCCTATCAAACGGCGCAATTTTATCAACTCGACGGGGACACCTGGCGCAAGCTCGATTCGCTGGAATCCAACGCCGCCACGTTTGCGTCGCTCGATCGTTCGATGGCAAGGCAGAAGAAAAAGTTGAAACTGCCGCCGGAGGACGGGGGCTGGCCAATCATGACAAGCTGGCAGGTTCGCAAATGGATCGACTCAAACACCGCGCTGATATATGCGCACTCGCAGAAAAACTTCGAAATCAAAGACGAAACGGAAAGCGTACGCGCATCTTTTTTCTTCACGCTCAAGTTCGATCCTGTAGGTAAGTGGGAAATTGTCAGGACTCGTGAAGTGCCGCCAAAAGGAGTCGACGGATTGAACGCGGAGGAGCGCAAAGAAATTAATAGGATCGAGAACGAGGACCGGGAATTGAGAAGTAAATGAAAAGAGTATTTATCTGCCTAACAGTTACCAGCTTGGCAACAATATTGGTCCCTGTCAGCGCGCACGCCAGTAACCTGGCCTTTGACGCAGCCGGTAATCTCTTTTGGGCCGACGGGCCTTCGGTTTTCAAATACACGCCTGACGGGGCAAAGAACGCCTTTGCCCGCTCGAGTTCACCAGACCAGAAATGGGAATACAACAAAGACGACGACCAACCAAAAGTCGTCAAGGCCAGCACAAATGAAGTGGCCCTGGAGTTGAACGGCATCGGCGGGTTGGATTGGGCGCCGGATTCAAAGCGGTTTGCTTGCTACTCGGGTGGCGGGGGACGCTCGCACACCATTTTTCTCTATCAGCTGCGCGGCGACGAATGGAAAGAGCTGCAGGAACCCATTGACGCCGTCTACGAGATCTTAAACAAGGCCATAGCCGCGCAGGTAAAGAAAAGGGGGCTACCCAAGAAGACAGACCTCCGGTTGATTTGGGAGACTGTGGAACTGGATCGATGGGTCGATTCCAACACCGCAATTGTCTACGCCGGTCGAAGAGAGGTAGTTCGGGAGAATGTGGACGAGGGCTTCGGCGCTGATTTCTTACTTACTCTAAAGTTGGATGAAGCGGGACATTGCAAGATCGTCAAAACGCACCGGATGTCGGAGAGAGAACTTGAAAAGAGAGAAAAGGGAGAATGAGATCGATTTTCAGAGACGAATTTGAAACTCGCTCGTTTCCCCGCTCCCTCGCCGCTATGCGTCGCGGCTTTGGCTTAAAGAGCATGACTACTTTACCGAACATGACTTTTCGCCACGCCCTTATTATTTCACTCGTTTTTACCAGTGCAGCTTGTTTCGGAGCCGACGCAAAAAAATCTTCACCAGAAGACTTCATTCGCTCCCTTTATCGTTTTCATCAACCAGGGAAAGACACGCCAGCCTGGTTCGCCGATAAGCGAACGTTATCTAAGTACTTCGACAAGGAACTTACGACCCTGTTTCTGAAGGACGATGAATGCAAGAAACGGGAACAGGGTGTTTGCAATCTCGATTTCGACCCAATTTACGATGGGCAAGATTTCGAGAAAGAAACGACTAACCTTCAAATTGCTGCAGTGGTTGGTCAGCCTGATTTGTTCAACGTGACGTTTACGAACTTAGGAACCCGAACGCTCGTCTACAAACTCACGAACACTCCAAGTGGATGGCGAATCAGCGATATCAAGTCTCCCGAAGGGCCTTCGCTAAAAGAAATATTGTCCCGTGTGGGTGCGTCAAATGGGCCTTCGAATAATTCAACAGCGTCACCCACGTCGACGCCGGAATCACAGCCCGGGAAAAGCGCAATCGCCGAGAACGATTTTTCGACGTTCTGGAAGAAATTTAAGTCCGCCGTCATGGCTGGCGATAAAGCGACGGTCGCGGAGATGACGAAATTCCCACTCTCGATGCCCTACGGGGTAAAAGCCGTAAAGAACAAGGAGGACTTCTTGCGCCGTTATAACGAAATTTTCAAAGGCGAGGCCAATGCCGCCCAATGTTTTGGAAGCGCCGAACCGCACAAGGAATCCGCTCGACAGTATGAGATTTATTGCCCGTTCAAGGAAACTCCAGACGACCGGGAGAATGCACCGATTCGCTTCATCTTTGAGCTGACCAAGGGCGGCTGGAGATTTGTCGGCTTGGACAATGTTAATGAATGACGCGGATGAACGCTAAAGGATTTCTCACCTTCATTGTAGTCATCGCGTGCGCGGCGCGCGTTCACGCGCAAACGCAGGCAGCCATGAACGCGCAGGCGCGTGCGGAGTTCGAGTGGGCCGATACGGAGCTAAACACGACTTATCAGTCGGTTTTGGCAAAGCTTCCGACTGCCGAGAATAAACAAAAACTCAAAGAAGCGCAGCGCGCGTGGGTAGCGTCGCGCGATGCGGGAGTGGCGCGCGCGACTAAGGACGCCGAAGGTGGTTCGATGGCTCCGACCATCCGCTACGAAACGATGACGGAGCTGACTCGGAAGCGGATCAGCGAACTCAAGGCCATGATCGACAAGGGAAGCGCGAGTGCATCACGGGCCGAGTCGTCACAATCACAGCACGACGAAGCCAGCTCCTTTGCGCAAGCCGAGTCCAGTTCGCCGGCGTCAACTGATTCAATTTCTCCGGACAAAAAATGGGAATACAAGCCGGCAACTCACGACCGCGGACCGCAGATTGTGAAAGCTGGAACGGATGAAGCCACGGGCGATTTGTTGGATGATTGCGATATCGGCTCATGTGGCGACAGCGCGAATGTGCGGTGGGCACCGGACTCGAAACGTTTTGCGTTCGACTGGGGACAGGGGCGCGCGCATCAGTCTTCGTTTTACCAACTGCGCAACGATCATTGGGAACCGGTGAAGCCGGCACCTGGCGAGGAAGCATCGGAACGCGGGCAACGCGATATCGAGGCGCAGCTAAAACGAAAGGGTCTATCGACAGAGAAGCTGGAGAAAAAGGGATTGTATCTGCGATACATTTGGTCGGAAGAGAAACTCGACCGGTGGATCGATGCAAACACCGCGCTTCTCTACACTGGTCTGCGAAAGGTCATCGCAAAACGCGAAGACCCAGGCGAAATGTCCGACGGGTTCGGCGCTGATTTCCTTTTCACGATCAAGTTCGACGCCGCGGGCAATTGGAAAATCGTAAAGACACATTCGATGTCGCAGAAAGAAGTCGACAAGAGAGAGAAAGAACAATGAGACCGTCTTTTACCTTCGTCTCAATCGCGTGCGCCATTGGTTGCGGTTTTTCAGTACCTGCTGCGACTGAGAAACCCGTCGCCGGCAAGAGTGCATCCGAGAAGTCATCGCCGGCCCCGGACGAAAAGAGTGAAGAAACCGTGCCGCGCGAATTCCTTGGGTTTGTGGACGTGTCGGAATTTCGTGGTGTCATAGATGATCCGGATGGCTATGTGAATTTACGGAAGGAGAAACGAGCTGACGCACCAGTTATAACAAAGGTCAAGGCCGGCGATCCGTTTCAGTTTAAGAAGAAAGAGGGCGAAGATTGGTGCGAGGTGAAACTGAAATCCGGCGTGAGCGGCTGGATGGATTGCAGCCCGATCAAGCTTTATTTTACCAAAGCTGATCTGCCTCCCAAATCGGAGAAGGGCGTTGAAATTGATGAGCAAGCGCGCGAGCAAGGCATTAATTATTATGACGTCACCCAGGCGGCGGCCCGGGGCGACCAGAAAGCACTGAAGACATTCTTTAACCTTGACGCGGACGGAGGTGCCGCGGAAGAGCACGACGGTGTTACGTGCGTTGTGATCCATCTCATCGGCGACGACGCGTACGCTAAATTTCTACGAGAACAATCGCGAGATTTTGTGAGCGTCGAAGGGAGCGGTATCGGATGGCCATTTGATGACAAAGAGTACTTTCGCCGGCACTTCCCCAAGTCAGCAAAGTACCTCTTTCCCGACTATGACGAGTTGATCCGCGATTTTACGGCCGACATCACACGCAACCCGAAAGATAGCGAGGCTTATCGCCGGCGCGGCAACGCCGAATACGAAAAAGAGGACCGGAATCGGGCTATCGCTGACTTCAATCGCGCCATCGAACTCGATCCCAATAATCACGCTGCTTACTGGAACCGCGCCTGGGTTCATGCTGACAAGGAAGAGTATGATGCGGCTATCAAGGACATGCAGAAAGCTATTCAACTGCAGCCGCACGAGCGAACCTACCAATTCGATATGGAAAGGATAAGGGCGCTGCTAACTAGTAAAGCTCAAGACACCAGATCCATCAATCCACACTAGATCGTCGAACACCTGGCTCGAGCCTTTGGCAGATCGTTATGGTTTTTGCAATTGATGTCCTCAACTAATCGAATGCGAATTCGAGTTGTCTTTAGAGTGGTGTGCTTGACAACGCTGCTGGCTTGCAGCCACGGCGCGGCCGGAGTTGAGTTGAACAATCCGACAGCTCTGGCTTTTGACCACTCTGGCAATCTGTTTGTGGCGGATCACGCGGCGCAAACAATCTTTGAATTTGCTCCCGATGGGACAAGAAGCGTTGCTGTTACCGGGGTTCACTTGTCCGATGGCAATGGGCTTGCGTTTGATGCGGCGAACAATCTCTTCGTGTTGAGCCCTAGCGGCGAGTACCACGTCGGCGGCACGATACTAAAGTTCAGTCCGGACGGAACCCGAAGCACGTTTGCTACCGGCGTGGGTCTTCCTTGCAGCCTGGCAATCGACCCGTCAGGCAACCTCTTCGTCTCCGATTGGGACACCGGCTCGATCTATAAACTCACTCCAAAGGGAGAGAAAAGTACTTTCGCTACTACGGAGATCGCGGCTAAGAACCTGGCTTGTGACCAGCCAGGCAATCTTTTTGTCGGAGTTCCACTGAAGCGCAGTATCTTCAAATACGAACCTGGCGGGGCTAAGAGCGACTTTGCTACGAATATAATCGTAAACACACTGGCTGTTGATAAGGCAGGTAACGTTTATGTCGGTGATACGGGAAACACGATTTTCAAATTTACATCTGCTGGTATTAAAAGCGATTTCGCTAAAGTAACAACGTCGCCCCGCAGCTTTGCCTTTGATGCGTCGGGCGACCTGTTCGTCGCGGAAAGCTTTAGCGGAGCCATTTTGAAATTCGCTCCCGATGGTGCCCAGAGTGTGTTCCTAGCCGGTCGGCCTCCACCCGAGCCCGAGGAGGAGGAGGCAGAATCCGAAACTGATTCCTCGACCGGCCTCCCGGAAAAATACGCAAAGAATTATCTCATCGCCCGTAGCACGATCTCGCCGAACAAAAAGTTCGCAGTGATTTACCCTACCGACGATTACTACCAGTCAGCTGATAATGCGAAGGATTACGTGGTTACCTTGCAGCCGTTCAGTATTCTCGGGGCACTGCAAGCAGAGGAGCCCTACTTTCAACACCAAAGCCACGGCGGTATCAGTGCCGAATGGTCGGATGACAGCTCGGCCGCACTCATCACGCTCGACGGGAAGTGGGGTCCGCGAGACGTCTTTCTCGTAGAATTTCATAATGGTAAGCCAAGTCGGATGACGAACATCCAACGCAAAGTACGTGATCTACTGCCACCTGACTGTCGCCAAGCCATTTTCATCGAGGACACGACGTTCCAGCTTGAGGGCACCACCCGGGTTGCTATTGATGCTAACGTAAACACCAGTCCGAACGATCTAGGGTTGAGCCCTGACACGTGGCGTGGGCATGTTGAAGCGACCTGGGACGTCAAACAAGCAAGGTTTACATCCAAGGAAGTTTCGGGTCGGAAGCGCGGTGCCGACGCGTATCGCAACCGCGGCCAATCTGCTGCCGAAGAGAAACAATCCAGCCCGGCGGAAGATGTACAGAACGCTATTGGGTTGACCTCAAAAGGTTGGGATTACTACTTATCCCTGGCTTGGTATCACCTCTTCGATCGAAACCCCCGTGAGGCGATAGCAGCGTCTCTCAAGGCTTTGGAACTTTCCCCGCATAACGCGGCGATGATCAAGGTCACTCTCGCCCACAGTTATCTCTTCGATAACCAATTCGACAAAGCGAAGGCTATCTATTTGGAAAACAAAAATGCCAAGCTTCACGACGACGACCGAACCTTCCGCCAGGCTGTGCTGGACGATTTCAAGGAACTCGAAGAAGCAGGCATCACTCACCCCGACATGGAGAAAATTAAAGCGTTGCTCACCACCGAAACAGGGGCGCGATGAGCATGTCCAAGCACCTCGCTAATAGGACCAAGTCGCGACGAGCTAAATAACCGGCGCGTTAATATCTGGCCTGGATGAGCAGGGTCGGTCGTCCCGAGACCGTTTCGCACCATGCCGTTGCGCGATGATCGCTTCTTTCCCACGCGCGTTTCCGCGGATCTTTTTTCCATTCCTTGCCGGCAGAATTTCCCTGGAGAAAGAGAGGAAGCTAGCCTCTGAACAACTTCAGGTGGGACTGGATGAAGGGCTTGGCTGCGGCGAGGCGGGTTTAGTCTTGGCTTTTCCCCGGATTTTTGCGGCTCGCTGCCGAAGCGGGTCGGCCTTTGCCTTGTCACCCATTACTTCGTAAAGCTTGGCGAGATCGTTAACACAAGTAGCGGTCTCAGAATGTTCCGGGCCCCTAGCTTTTTCGGTGACCTCCACCGCGCGCAGCGCGTACGATTCGGCCTTCTTGTATTCGCCTTTTTCACGATAGAGGACACCGAGATTGTCGAGAGCTGCGCCGGTCTTGTAGTGATTTGGTCCGAGTCCGTCCTCAAAAAGCTTTAATCCCTTCTGAAACATCGGTTCGGCTTTGTCGTATTCACCCATGCCTTCATAAATCGCGGCCAGGTTATTGTACGCGGTCGCCGTCATCTGGTGCTTCGGTCCGAATTTCTTTTCCGAAAGGTGCAAGGCCTGTTCAGCCAGCGGCTCGGCCTTGGCGTAATCTTTTTCGAGCCGATACAGGTCTGCCAAACCACCGATGCTCGAGACCAGGTCGGGATTGTTTGGTCCCAAAGCTTTTTGGCGAATCTTTAAAGCCCGCTGATAATAAGGCTCGGCTTTCTTGTAGTCGTCCATCATCTGGTAAAGCACTCCGAGGTTGTTAAGACAAGTAGCTGTGTTTGGGTGATCGGGACCGGCGGTTTGTTCGGTAATTTTAAGGGAGCGCTGATAAAGTGGTTCAGCCTTGGCGTAGTCGCCTGCGTCCATATAAACCCAGGCCAGATTATTAATGCTTTCTCCAGTCGCGGGATTGTTAGGGCCAAAAATTTTCTCGCGCGCCTCGAATGCCTGTTTAAAAAACGATTCGGCCTTTACCAGATCGCCCTGATCAAGGTAAATCGCCCCCAGATTATTTTGGACGTTTGCGGTGTGAGGATTTTCCGCTCCGTACGCTTTTTCGTAGATCTTCAATGCGCGCTGATCCATCGGCTCAGCCTTCGCATAGTTGCCTTGGTGATAATAGAGTGTGCCCAGGTTGCTCAGACTGTTTGCGACCTGAGGGTTGTCGGGCCCAAGCGTTTCCTCGCGGACTTTCAAGACTCGTACATATAACGGTTCCGCCTTCGCCGAATCCCCTTTGTCCTGATAGAGCAGAGCGAGGTTGCTCATGCCTGACAGGGTGTTCGGATGCTTCGAACCAAGTTTGTTCTCCCAAATCTTTATTGCCCGCTTGTAGAGCGGCTCCGCTTTTGCGTAGTCGCCGCTTTCCCGATAAGCCTCTGCGAGATTGTTGAGACTAATCGCGGTATATGGATGGTCCGGACCAAGTGCTTTCTCTCGGATCTTTAACGCGCGTTGGTAAAGCGGCAAGGCTTTGGCCTGGTCGTTCATCGAGTTGTACAAGAACGCGAGATCGTTTAAGCTGTCCGCGGTCTCCGAATGTTCCGGGCCGTAATTTTTCTCGCAATACTTCAACACTTGCTCGGCGATTGGTATTGCTTCCCGAAACTTGCCCGCGCTGCGCAGCTCCTCAATTTTCTGAACCATTTCACGAACGTCAGACGTTTCCTGGCCTGGAGCAGAACTGAAACATACCGCAACCGCGCAAAGAAATGCCATGCGACGCAGCCAGCGATTAATCAGTCGCTGGACCCTGGGAAGGTTTTCGACCAGCTTTTTCATGATTCGAGAGTGGGGTATAACAGCACTCAATTGCAAGCAAACTCTGCCGGTAGGCATGGAGGCGCGCTAGGACCTTTCAGCCGCTGAATTCCATTGTGTTGGCTCCTTGTCCTACCTATCATCCCGAGACAATGACCCTACGCGTTTATATCTTTGGTATCGCCTGGATGCTAATTGCTGCGCGATTTGGCAATGACAGACTTGCTGCTGCGGCCGAACCCTCGGTGCAGCCGGACCGGCCCTGGGTTGAGATAGGATCGGAGAAAGCCGTCATTGCTCGTTCAAAATCCGCGGATGGTCGCAATGCCCTGGCTTGGACAGTTGATAGCAGTGAGTCGATCGATTGGTCGCTGCTGGAAAAAGATCCCAATCGTTTCTATGAACAATACGAGGTAAAGGCGATCTGGGTCATCAATCTCGCCGACAAAAAGAAAGTAGGCGCGATAGGGGACACCGGAGGCTATATCCGGCCGGGCAGTCATCGGACATTGAGCGTTGCCTGGGGGCCGATCGAGAACGGAAGACGGTTTGCCCTGGCTGCCTATCAGTGGAAATGGGGCACCGATACTTTGCTTCTTCTGGACGTGGGCCAAGATGACTGTCGATCCGCCCAGATCGGGCCTGTTTTGGATAAGGCTATCGAGGCGCCGATCAAACGTGCTAACTCCCGGAAGCGAGGGCCGTTCGATTCTACGTATCTACTTACCGGCCTGCCGGAACTTGGAAAGAAAACCGGCTTTTCCAGTCCGACCGCCGTTGGTCTCCCGTTTGTCACCAAGGATCGCGAGCAAGATGCTTCGATCAGCGAAGGCATTCTCTCGCTCAAGCTCTCGCGCACCGGCGAAGGTCCCGCTGCCAGTGTCGTTAGGCTTACTCCGGGACCGTTGCCGGACGATCCCTTTTCCGAGTCAGCACGACTCGCCAAAGTCGACCGCGAATTGAATGCGGTCTATTCGGCGTTACTCAAGCGCCTCAACCCGCCGGCGCAACAGACGCTTAGGACCGAGCAGCGCGCCTGGGTTGAACAACGTGACCGGCAAGCAGACGAAGCCGTGCACAACAAAAGCGACAGCGAGAACGCGCGCATCGTTCGTGACCATCTTCTGCGCCAGCTTACCGAGCAACGCTCCGCCGAGCTGCGGAAACGGGAAGCGCAAGCGCAGTAGAGTTAAGCTGCGCAGTCAATATGCATCGGATGCCGGAGAAAGAATCGAAACGAGGATGAGACAACAATGAAATCATTCTTCACCTTCGCCATAATAATCGGCTGCGGTCTTTCTACTCTTGCCGCGGATGAAGAACCGGAAGCAGCAGGCGAAAATTCGTCAACGGGATTGCCGGATGCTTATGCCAAGAACTATTTGATCGCCGCCAATACGATTTCGCCGGACAAGAAGTTCGCTGTCATTTACCCAACGTTAGAAGCAGAAGAAGCTGCGAATGACGCGAACCATCCGGAGCGGATCAAAGACTATATCGTCGCGTTGCAGCCGTTTACCCAGCTGGGCGAGTTACAAACGAAATATCCTTACTTCCAAAATCAGAATCATGGTGGGATCAGCGCGGAATGGTCGGACGACAGCTCGGTCGCCCTGATTACGCTCCATGGTAAATGGGGACCGCATGAGGTGTGTTTGCTGGAATTTCACGACGGTAAGCTAGCTCGAACGACGAACATTCTCGCGAAGGCGCACGATCTATTGTTGCCGAGCTACCGCAAATCAAAGGCTAACCCGTACAACGATAATTTCGACTTCATTTTTGGTGGCGAGGATGGTCCGGGGTTCAAGCTCGACGGCGCCAATCGCGTGATCATCGATGGCGATGCGACGACTGATCCGAAGGGACTCTCCGACCACAGATGGTCGGCGCAGCTAAAGGCAGTCTGGGATGTTTCGCAGGGAAAATTTACCTCGCAGAAAATCACAAGAGAGTGACTAACATCTCAGGGCGTCTCGTGTCTTAACAATTCGCGCCGACTGTTCTGGGCATAACCGCAGCGCGCTTCACACACCACACGCGACGGAAAGCAACTCCTCAATCTTTTTTGGATCGCACCGATAAATTGTGGTGGCTCCTCCTTCATAGTAATCAGAGCGAACGACGATCTCCATCTTCCCGTCGCCGTCGAGATCTAGCACAGCGATCACTTTGTAAGCGTTCGGCGCGTCGAAGCGCCCCTCTTCTTCTGCGGCCTTCGGATAAGCCTTGGGATAAAATTCTCCTTCAATCAATTGCGTTTCCACTTTTCCAGCGATCTGTCGGCGCAACAGCACCATCGAGTAACTCGCGGCTGGCGATCGCATCGGCGCGCCATCGTCTTTTTCAAAATAATTGGTTGCGCTGATTAACACTTCTTCTTCGCCGTCACCATCCAGATCAACTCGCAGGATGCTTTCGATCTTTACTTTCGGTTCATCGATTCCTTTTGTTTTTAGAAAATCGCGCGCCGCATCGACATAAACTTGCTGAGTTGCGTCGAGAATCTGCACCTTTCGCGGCAACGCATTCCACGGTGCAGCCAATGCGATCACGCCCTTCTCCGGCGTT
>Ga0193723_1000968_pt1 | contig 11210 bp, 7 predicted proteins | sample H2m2metaG_FD_143042 | JGI IMG/M metagenome (GOLD analysis project Ga0193723, IMG submission 143042) | Soil microbial communities from a riparian zone of the East river system, Colorado, United States - H2m2 | ecosystem: Environmental > Terrestrial > Soil > Riparian zone | place: USA: East River... | reverse complement strand
CTCGTAACACCAGGGCTGGGATTTTTTGGGAACTGCCGCTCGGGATGCTTCGGTTCGCAAAGCGGATCTCTCCTTCGCATCAAAAAAAAAAAGAAAAGACCTTGGCGGCAGGAGCTATACCGCCACCAGGATCTATCCGGAGCATCCGTCCCCATCCGGAGCATCCGTGATCCTCCGTTGTAGATGCCAGTCGCATCGTTTACGCCTTGTAGCCGAGATATTTACGACGTAGACGCAGCGGAGCTGCAACCTTCCAGTGCCCTTGGACGTAACCCTTAGAGCGATCCTACTCGACTGAAACCGGTTGGCGTCGACGCGTGTCCAATCGTAACTATCGCTGCAATGCCGGTCCGCAGTCATGACCACATTCCCCACTCCATGAGAAAGTCAGTCCTCGGATACACAGCTTTGGCCGCAATCTTTACGATGGCTGGTTCGGCGTCGGCACAACAAGCGGCGACAACACCGCCCGAAACCGGAGCCGCTCCCAACTGGGATGTGTTGATGCGCCCTCGCATCCACACCCCAACCAGGACCAGCGCGGCGATCACTCCGTCAGATCTGGCCACGCGTCTCTACATCTTTGCCGACGATTCGATGCAGGGGCGGCTGCTCGCCACGCCCGGCAACGTCAAGGGCGTCGAGTACATAGCCAACGAGCTCAAGAGCATGGGCCTCACGCCGATGGGTGACAACGGCACCTACTTCCAGTCGGTCAATGTGGTCGATCGCTCGTTCGATGAGTCGACACGACTGTCTGCTGGTTCGGCTTCGTTCACACCGTGGACGGATTTCATCGTGCGGGATCAGGGAGCGGGTGCGCGCAGTCTGGATGGCGCTCAGGTCATCTATGGCGGGACGTGGGGCGACTCCGCATCGCTGATCGATCCCGCAGCCGCAGCCGGGAAGCTGGTGGTCTTGAACGTGAGTCAGCGAGGAACGACGCAGGGAATTCCCGGCTCGGTGGCGCGCGCAGCAGCGACGAACCGGTTTCCGCAGGCGGCGGGAATTGCCGCCGCCGGATTGGATCTGCTCCCGGTCCAGATGCAGCAGATTCTCCGTCAGCCGTCCCAACTCCTCAAGCGAGACGGGACCGCGCCCGCTGTGCCCACCTTCATGTACATCACCAAGCGCGTGGCCTCCGCTCTGCTCGCCGCCAATGTTGATAGCGTCAAGGCTGGTGCGGTGGGCGTGACGGTCGCGGCGACGCCGCGCATCAAGGAGACGCCGGTCGAATACCCCGCGCGCAACGTCGTCGCCATGATTCCCGGGAGCGATCCCAAGCTTCGGAATGAATTCGTGGCGATCGGTGCGCACAACGATCACATCGGCTGGAGCACGCGGCCGGTTGCGCACGACTCGATCTACGTCGTCAATCATCTCTTCAGAACCGGTGGTGCCGACGATCCGCCGGCGCGGCTCGATTCGACCAGGCAAGCGCAGGTGAATTCACTACTCGCGGATCTCCGCCGCCGCTCGAACGGCGCGTCGGCACGGCCAGACTCGATCTACAACGGCGCCGACGACGATGGTTCGGGTAGCGTCAGTGCCCTCGAGATCGCACAGTACTTCTCCGCCCGGAAGGTGAAGCCGAAGAGATCGCTGCTCTTCGTGTGGCACGTCGGCGAGGAGGCAGGGTTGTACGGCTCCGAGTGGTACACAGATCATCCCACCGTTCCCCGCGATTCGATCGTCGCGCAGCTCAACATGGACATGATTGGACGTGGTGCCCCCGCCGACAACACCGGAATCACCAAGGAGGGCATGAGGTACCACGGCAATCCGGATTACGTGCAGCTCGTCGGCTCTCGCCGACTGTCCACCGAGCTTGGTGATCTGGCCGAGTCGGTCAACCGCGGCGAGAAGCACCCGATGTCATTCGATTATGCGATGGATGCGAATGGCCATCAATCCAACATCTATTGTCGCAGCGATCACTACGAGTATGCGCGCTACGGCATTCCAATCATCTTCTTCACGACGGGCGGCCACGCCGATTATCACCAGGTTACCGACGAGCCGCAGTACATCGATTACGACCGCATGGCGAGGGTGTCGCAATACATCGCCGATCTTGCTACGCGTCTGGGGAACCTCGACCACCGGCCGGTCGTGGATAAGCAGAAGCCTGACCCGCACGGACAGTGCGTGCAGTAGAGCCACCCCTCATGCTCGTGCTCTCGCAGACGCGAGCGTGAAAAAAGCGAGGCCGGCAGCCATATCCCGGCCCAGCTGACTAAACCCGGTGTTGGCAGATCATCGCCAGCACCGGGTTTTTGTCTTATTTATGGAAAATCCCAACCCGGCTTCCACCATGACTGCCCCCGGAAAACCCATACCCGAGCTGGCCGGCATCGCGACCTACGAACAGGCTGCCCGCATCGGCTACTCAGTCGAAGAAAACGTCGAGCGACTGCTGCGTCTGCACTGGACGGAGCGAAGGTTGATGGATGCGATGCTCGCCCACCTTCCGTCGATACCGGTCTGGGAAGCGAAATGCGCGCTTGCCCTCCACCAGTGGTATTGCGCTGAGCACGCGGACTGGTTGCGACGTCGCGTCACCGAGATGCGGCATCCGGCGCCGCCGCTCGATCGGGTGCCAAGCGAGGAGCTCGACGCGTTTCTCGCAGAGCTCCTCCACGCCGAGAATCCGGAGGAGCTCGTGACGGGCATCTACGGGGTCGCACTGCCGGCCCTACGAGATGCCTACTACACCCACATCCAGCACACCAATCCGCTCGTCGACCAACCCACTCGACGATTCATGCGGTTCGCTCTGCTCGAGGTCACCGAAGCGATAGAGTGGGGCGACGCAGCGCTCGCCGTGCTGGATCAGGACAGAGATGCTGCCGCCGTTGCTCGAGCGTGGAAGGAGCACCTCGAGCTCTATCTCGATGCTGCTCGCGGAATTGCGGGTGATTCGCGGATCTCGGTGGAAGAGGGTGATGCCCGGAGCGGAGTGCAGATAAGATCCATGGAGCCGCCCGTGCCGCCGCCCGCAGAGAGACCGTTCGTCCCCGACTTCGAGCCAAAGCGTGATAAGCGCTTCCACGGCCTCTACAATTTCGAGTTCCCGCCGCACGTGGTCTACAACGCCGAGGGTGTGCCGGCCGACGAGCGGAACCTGGCGCTCCTCTGCAAGCGGACGCTGGAGATGGATGTGCCGGAGATGATGGCGTCCTTTCTGTTCGAGCGGAAAGACCAGCCGTGGGAATTCTACCTCGACTACTCGCGACAGCTGTGGGACGAAGCCCGTCACGCGATGCTTGGCACGGTCGCCTTCGAGTCGCGCGACGTCGATTGGACCGCGATCCCACTCAACGTGGGCTTTTCTCTGCGGCTCAACCTCCACGCGACCGCGCAGGAACGGCAGATCATTCTCTACGCGATCGAGCAATCCCTCATGTCGGGTGACACGGGAAAGAGATTCGAGTACGAGACGGCGGTAGCGGCGGGCGACGAGTTATCAGCCCACTTTCACGACTACGACTGGGCGGACGAGGTTCTGCACGCCCATATCGGGCGTCGCGCGTTAAAGCGCGAAGGAATCTCGCGCGAAGACGCGATCAGACGCGGTCAGGAGATACACGAGCGAACCTGGGCGGCACTCGAGCCGTACAAGTCCCGCGAGCCGCAGGTCAACTGGTGGCCCGATTTCGTGCGGCTGGTTCTGGGGAAGGAGAGCGCGGTGGCAGATCGTGATCTTGCAGCTCCGAAAATCGTCGGCGAGTGATGGCGTGCACGCCAATCCCGCCCGCGACGAACAGGAGCCGCTAATGCTTCAGAGCTGACCGGATTCCAATCAACAGATCCGCGGTGGTGAATGGCTTCTCGATGAAATCGTAGTCGCCGGCTGGCCCGGTCGCCGTGTGGTCCTCGGTGTACCCCGACATCATCAGAACGCCGATGTCCGGGCGATCCTTCATGACACGTCTCACCAGCTCGGCGCCTCCCATTTCCGGCATCATGCTGTCGGTCAGCACCAAATGAATCGCGTAGGGGTGCGAGTGCACGATTTCCAGAGCCTCGATACCGTTCTGCGCAACGAGCACGGTGTAGCCGGCGCGCATCAGATTTCGCTGGACGGCATTGCGAGTCTGCTCTTCGTCTTCGACCAGCAGAATCGTCTCGGTCGGCGCAATCTGCTCGATGAAGACTGGCGTCTTTACGGGTGTCGCAACTCCCTCGCCCCTCGGCAGAAATATCTTGAAGGTCGTTCCTAGGCCGGGCTCGCTGTACACCCAGATCTTGCCTCCGCTCTGCGTGACGATCCCGTGTACCGTTGAGAGGCCGAGTCCCGTTCCCTTCCCCACACCTTTCGTGGTGAAGAAGGGCTCGAAGATTCGCGATGCGGTTTCCTGGTCCATGCCAAAACCTGTGTCGCTGACGGTAAGACAGACGTAGTAGCCCGCAGGAACGTCGAGGTGCGACGCGGCGAACGAGGCATCCACGTCGGTGTTGGATGTGCGGATCGAGAGTCGACCCCCGTTGGGCATCGCATCGGCTGCGTTGATCACGAGGTTGAGGATCACCTGCTCCATCTGGCCCGCATCGGCCTTCACCTGAGTCAGGTTCGGGTCGAGCTCCGTGATGACGTCGATGTTTTCCGGTACGACCCGTCTCATCATTCCGTCCATTCCGCTGATGATCTCGTTGAGCGACAACAGTCGGGGGCTGAGAACCTGATGCCGGCTGAACGCAAGTAGCTGGCGCGTGAGGCGCGAAGCGCGGTCGGACGCTTTCATGATTTCCTGCGCATCCAGACGTCGCGCATCCGATTCCGGAATGTCAGCGAGGAGGAACTCGCTGGACATGTGGATCACAGTGAGAATGTTGTTGAAATCGTGCGCGATCCCGCCAGCGAGGCGACCGATCGCCTCCATTTTCTGTGATTGGCGCAGCTGACCCTCGAGGGACTGCTGTTGCGTTCGGTCGCTGATGGCACCGATGACCCTCTTCGGTTCGCCATCTGCTGACCTGAGGATGTAGGCCCGTCCTTCGGCATTGGCATACTTTCCGTCCTTCCGCAGCAGTCTGTAATCGGACTTCCAGTTACTGCCGCCGCCCTTGTTGAATACGCCGTTGAAGGTGCTCATCACCCGCTCAGTGTCTTCCGGATGCAAGAGGCCCACGATCCACTCGAGGGTGGTTCCTACTTCTGCCTCGGGGTATCCAAACAGCCCTTCCATCCCTTCACTCCACTCGAAGTGGTTCGAGGCGACGTCCCAGTCATATATCGCGTCGTTGCTCACCAGGGCCGCGTAGCGGTAACGCTCTTCGCTCCTGCTCAGACTTTCTTCGCGTTCAGCGAGCGCATAATTGGTGGTCTGCATCTCCGACATCTGGAGCTCGAGCTCGACTGCTTGCTGCTCGAGGAGCTGCTGCTGCCGGTCGAGATCCTCCGCCTGTCTCATCAGACCGCCGCGGACGACGAACAGGAATAGACCCGCGAATGCGAGCAGCTCGAGCAATACGACAGCGACGCTGAGAAGCTGCAGGTTTTTGATCCACGCCGCCTGGCGTCGGAGCTGGTCTTCACTGCCTGCCTGGAAGGCAGCGAACGCGCCGCGAACCTCGTCGAACAGCTGCTTGCCGGCGAGAAGCGGCAACCCGGAGGTTACACCGCTCATCGCTGGCTCCGCGTAATTCCTTTCCCAACTGTCGAGAGCGCCCGCAATCGCCCGGATCCTTACTGCATTGAGAGAATCCGAACCCGTGAGCGCAGTCAGAGAATCAAGCTTGTATGGAAGCTGTACGCGCGCGATGCGCTCCGGGCCGAGAGATTTCTCGTCGTGGGTAAGCTCATAACCGCGAATGGACGTTTCGCGATCAGTTGCAAGGGCGGCTGCAGATCGGCCAATACGCGAAACTTCTCTGGTCTCCAGATATCGTTCTTGCGCCCTCAGCTTCAGAGCGTGGAAGCCTCCGAGAGTCGCAGCGACGATAACGAACGCGGCGACGGAGAACCAAACGAGGCGGCGGAGAAGTCTCGTCATTTCCAGCATTTCGGCCATCGAGTTCTCCGCTAGGCGCGTTTAACCCGGCGAGCTGAGCTCGTCGGGACAATCAGCCCGGATTCGTCGGAGGAAGGACTGCAAAGGCTGGCGTCTATCGACGAGCAGGAGGGAGGCTTGTCACCTACGTCTTCGGGAATAAACCCCCTCGCGTGCGTGGCCCGACTTTCGCCTACTGAAGGCTGTCCCCAATTACGTCCGCCATGAGACATAAACCCCAATGAATTCATTACTTACGGCTCTGCGCTCGTTGCGTCCACGACCGGCTTTGACAGTTCTGCTTTCGGGCCTCGCACTCTCGATCGGCTGTACGCGTGGGGAGTCCGCGAGCGCGGGCAAGAATGAGAATCCTCAAACGTGGTCGCCCTCGAAGCTCTCGTCGGTTCAAGGCGTCCCCGCGACCGACATCGAAGCGCTGATACAGAAAAAGCTGGATGGGCCGAAGCTGGACCGGATCGATGACGACCAGTGGGGACACACGAAGCGTCTTTACAAGCTCTACGGCAGTAATCCCCTCTGGCTCACCAGCGATGGGCTCCATGAGACCCGTACGAAAGCGCTCACCAATGCGATCCTCGCCGCGAACGCCGATGGTATGCGGCTCGACGACTACCCGATTGGCGCGCTGGCGCAGGCGATCGGCACGCTCAAGCAGACAAAAACTCCAACCGCTGAGCAGCTGGCGACGGCGGACCTGCTTCTCACCGCCTCGTACACCGCCCTCGGCGAGGATCTCCTGACTGGCCAGATCGATCCGCGGACCGTGGCGCAGGCGTGGCACGTCGATCCCGAGGAAGAGAACGTCGACAGCGCGCTAGTCAGAAACCTGCGTTACGAGCGGCTCGACAAAGCGCTGGCCACGATGCGTCCGACCGACGACGACTATGCTGGTCTCAGCAAACAGCTTCAGAATTATCGCGTCATCGTCGCGAAAGGTGGCTGGCAGAAAGTGCCCGACACAAAAAACGTGAAACCGGGCGCGCCCGCGGATCCGGCGGTGTTGGCCGCGGTCCGCAACAGGCTGGCCGCTGAGGGAATAGTGCCGGCCAGCACAGGAAATCAGGCATCGACGAGCTCAACGCCCGAGGGGGCGAAGTCGTCAGCGACCAATACCTACGATGCAGATCTGGCCGCAGCTGTCGCGCTCTTTCAGTCGCGCCACGGCATCAACGTCGACAGCGCGCTGGGCAAGGAGACGATCGAATCCATGAACGTGCCGGCGAATTACCGGCTCGCCGAGATTGCGGCGAACATGGAGCGGTTCCGCTGGCTGCCGAGGAGTTTTGGGTCGCGGTACATTTTCGTCAACGTGTCGGCGTTCAAGCTCGAAGCCTACGATAGCGGGCAGAAGGCACTCGAGATGAAAGTGATCGTTGGCCAGGAGTACCAGGACAAGGCGACGCCCGTCTTCGCGGACTCGATGGAGACCGTGGTGTTTCGCCCCTACTGGAACGTGACGCCCGACATCGCGGCGAAGGAAATCTTCCCCAAGGGTGAGGCGTACATGGCGCGCGAGAACATGGAGACGTACCGCGAGAACGGCCGGCTTCGCGTGCGTCAGCGCCCCGGTCCCAAGAACGCCCTTGGCTTCGTGAAGTTCCTTTTTCCGAACGACTTCAACATCTACCTGCACGACACGCCCAACCACGAGCTGTTCAAGGAGGACGTGCGCGCCTTCAGTCACGGCTGCATCCGGGTCGAAAAGCCGGCCGAGCTGGCGCAATGGGTTCTGGGATGGCCGGCGGACAAGGTTCAGCAGGAAATGGACAACCCGCCCGACAACAAATCAGTGAAGGTGCCGAAAAAGATTCCGGTCTACATCACCTACTTCACCACGTACATCGACAACGGCCAGCTGTACTTCGGAAACGATCTCTACAACCGGGATGACAAGCTCGTGCCGATCTTCATGTCGGGAGCGATGCCGAGCAAGGAAATCATCGACGCGATTCAGGCCTTGAGAAGGATCGCCGCCGCCTGAGATCTACTTTCCGATCCGCTTTCCAGTCTGCGCGTCGAACACGTGCAGCCCTTCCGGTCTAACCCGGACGGATACTTTCTCGCCCGGCACGATCCGCGGCTGAACCGGCGCCACCGCAACGACTCGCCCGCCGCTCGGCACGGTCAGGTAGACGATCTGCTCGTTCCCCATCGGCTCGACAACGCCGACTTCTGCGCGGAGCGAGCCTTCTCCGACGGCCGTCTCGTCGACGACTTCCAAATGCTGTGGCCGAACGCCGAGGTAAACCCTTTCACTCGTAGCAGGCTCGCACGGCACTCTGATCGTTAGATCGGCGCCGCGGAAAGTGCACATGCCGCCCGCGCCCGTGCGGGTGAGCGTGCCGTCGAAGAAATTCATCGATGGACTGCCGATGAACCCGGCGACGAATTTGTTCCCGGGACGCTCGTAGAGCTCCATCGGCGTGGCGACTTGCTGAAGTACGCCTTCCTTCAGGATCGCGATGCGGTCGCCGAGGGTGAGCGCCTCCGACTGGTCGTGTGTGACGTAGACCATCGTGGCGCCGAGCTTTCGGTGCAGGCGCGCCAGCTCGACCCGGGTCTCGACGCGGAGCTGCGCGTCGAGATTGGACAGTGGCTCGTCGAAAAGAAAGGCGAGCGGCTCGCGCACGATCGCGCGCCCAAGCGCTACCCGCTGGCGTTGTCCACCCGAGAGCTGGGCGGGCTTTCTGTCGAGGAGCGCGTCCAGTCCCAGCGACGCGGCAACGGCGTCCACACGTCGGTTGATCACATCGCGCGGCTGTTTGCGCATCATCAGACCGAAGCCGAGGTTCTCGCGAACGGTCATGTGTGGGTAGAGCGCGTAGTTCTGGAAGACCATCGCGATGTCGCGCTGCTGCGGTGGCAGCTCGGTGACATCGCGCTCGCCTATCCGGATGGCGCCGGCGGTCACCTGCTCGAGGCCGGCCATCATCCGCAGCACCGTCGATTTCCCGCTGCCCGACGGGCCCACCAGGACGAGCAGCTCGCCGTCGGCGATCTCGAGGCTGAGATCGCGCGCGGCTACGTAGCCGTTCGGGTAGGTCTTGTCGACGTGGTCTAATGCAATTCGGGCCATCGGATTACTCCTTGTTCAAACGGCAACTGAACGGCGGGGGCTGGAAACTGCAACTGAACAGGCGGGTGGTCCCAGTAGGTAAGTTGTCGGTGATTTAGTTCACGACGCCCGGACTTGACTCTGTGGCATTCAAGGCAAAGGCAGTTGCTTGTGCCAGGATACAGCGGTAGTAAAGTCAGTGCGTAGTGAACTAACAAACTGGCATCTATGCCACTGGGTCCTCTCGCCTGTTCAGTTGCAGTTTGATTCATCCCTTGACCGCCCCCGCGGTAAGCCCCTGCACTATCCGCCGTTGAAACACCAGAACCATAACCGCCACCGGCGCCGTAGCGACAACCGCCGCGGCGAGGATCTGTCCCCACGGTACCTGGTACTGCCCGCGGAACAGCGCGATCGCCACGGGCACCGTCTGCCGCTCCGGTCCCAACGTGAACGACAGCGCAAACAGGAACTCGTTCCAGCAGTAGATGAAAGTGAGAATCCCCGTCGTTGCCAGGCTCGGCACCGCCAACGGGAGCAGGATCTTCGTGAAGCTCTGCCTGCGGCTCGCGCCGTCGACGTGCGCGGCTTCCTCGAGATCCTTTGGTATCTGCCGGATGGAGCCGGTGAGCACCCACACGGTGAGCGGCATCGCGAAAGTCATGTACGGCATGATCAGGCCGGGATACGTGTCGATCAGGTGCAGCGCGCGGAGAAGCAGGTAGAGCGGGCTGACGATCGATATCTGCGGGAACATCGTCACCGCCAGGATGAACGCCATGATCGCGGCCTTTCCCCTGAACTCGAGCCGCGCCAGCGCGTAGGCGGCGAGCGTGCCGACAATGAGACAGAAGAATGTCGTCGTGCCGGCGACGATGAGCGAGTTGCGGATCGGCGTGATGAAGTCGCGCTCGTCGAACAGCGCCCGGTAATGATCGAAGATGATGTGCGTCGGCCACAGCGATGGATCGCGAAAGAGCGCGGCCTCAGGAGTCAGCGACGCCACTATCGCCCAGTAGAACGGGAACAGCGTGAACATCATCAGCACGACGAGCGCGCCGCCGAAAACTAGGTTCTGCGGGCGAAGCTTCATGCCTCGTCCCCACCGAGCCGGACGCCAAGCCCTTTCACATAAAGAAGCGCGAGGCCGAACGTAATCGCGAAGATCACCACCGAGAGCGCCGAGCCGTAGCCGAAGCGGAGGTTCTGGAGCAGGGCGTTGAAGGTGTAGAGGGCGACCGGCTCAGTCGATGTCCCCGGTCCGCCGCCAGTCAGGACGTAGATGAGATCGAAGACCCGGAATCCATCGAGAGTTCTGAAGATCAGCGTCACGAGGATCGCGGGCTTGAGGAGCGGCAGTGTGATGTGCCGGAGCTGCCACCACGCGTTGGCGCCATCGACTGCCGCCGCTTCGTACAAAGTGAGATCGATGTTCTGCAAGCCAGCGAGCAACAGCAGCGCAACGAATGGGGTCGTCTTCCACACATCGGCGAGAATCACCGGCACCCACGCAGTGGCGGTCTCGATGAACCAGACCATCGGCTGACTGAGAATCCCCGCGTCTACAAGAAGCGCGTTTGCAATTCCGCCCTGCGACTCGAAGATGAATCGCCAGAGGAGTGCGGCCACCACCGTCGGGATCGCCCACGGCACGAGCACCGCAGCGCGCACGAATCCTCGGCCGCGAAATACTCTGTTCATCGCGAGCGCGAGGAAGAGCCCAATCAATAGCTCTAGGGAGATCGAAACGACCGTGAAGAACACCGTGTGGCCGAGCGCGGCCCAGAACCGCGGGTCCTTTGCGATTTCCGCGTAGTTGGCGAGGCCGACGAATGGCTGGCCTAGCCACGGCATCCTCAGCTCGTGGAGGTGCAGCGATTCCCAGAAGGTCCAACCGAGCGGGAAGATCGCAATGAGCGCGATGACTCCGAGAGCGGGACTGACGAGCGCCCAACCGAGGCGGGCTTCGGATCCGAGCCTCGAGATCTTTCTCATTCGCCGCGACTCGTCTGGGCCATCAGCTTTCTCATTCCCGTGCGATCGATCAACGCGTTGATCCGCGCCGCCGCGGAGTTGAGCGCATCCCGCGGCTCGGCCTGTCGCACGAGGGCGCGGTGCAGCTCGATCTGAAGAATCTCGGA
>Ga0193723_1000967_pt1 | contig 11215 bp, 8 predicted proteins | sample H2m2metaG_FD_143042 | JGI IMG/M metagenome (GOLD analysis project Ga0193723, IMG submission 143042) | Soil microbial communities from a riparian zone of the East river system, Colorado, United States - H2m2 | ecosystem: Environmental > Terrestrial > Soil > Riparian zone | place: USA: East River... | reverse complement strand
TCGCCGGCCACGTCGGACGTCTTGGAAGCGACTTCGCGTACGAGCTGGGCGCCCATATTTTCATACGGATCCTCGAGCTCGATCTCTTTCGCGACCGTCACACCGTCCTTGGTGATCGTGGGGCTGCCGAATTTCTTATCGAGAATAACGTTGCGACCGCTCGGGCCGAGTGTGGCCTTCACGGCTTTCGCCAGTTTCTCGATACCGCGCAGCAACGTGTGCCGCGCGTTTTCATCGAATTGTAATTGTTTAGCTGCCATAAGATTTAGTTGATAGCTGTTGGTTGATTGTTGATCTACGGATTAACCAATGATGCCGAGGATGTCGTCCTCGCGCATAATCAGGTAATTTTCGTTGTCGATTTTGATTTCGGTGCCGCCGTATTTCGAGATCAGCACTTTGTCGCCCTTCTTCACGGTGAAATCGACTTTCTTTCCGTTGTCATCGATCTTGCCGGTGCCTAAAGCGACCACTTTCCCCTCTTGTGGTTTTTCCTTGGCGGTATCGGGGATGATGATCCCGCCTTTTTTTACTTCCTGCTCTTCGAGCGGCTGCACCAGCACCCGGTCTCCGAGAGGTCTTACATTAACTGTTGCCATAAGTTGTTGTTATCACTCCTTTGGTTTGTTGTTGTGCCGGCGGCTCCGAAAATTTCCGAAGCCGCCGACAAATTGTTTCCGCTATTTCTTCTTGTTCTCGTCCACGACTTCGAACTCCGCATCGACGACGTCGCCGCCGTCGCGCTTACCCGCGTCTTCTTCTGCGCCGCCGCCTGGCTGCGCTTCAGGCCCGGGTTGCGGACCTGGACGCGGACCAGCTTGCGCTGACGCCTGCTTGTAAAGCTCGGCGCTGACTTCCTGGAACTTGCTCTGCAAATCGTCGTAGGTCCGTTTCATCGCGTCGACGTCGTTGCGATTGATCGCATCGCGAACGGCCGCGATGGCGTCCTCGACCAGCTTTTTCTTGTCGCCCGAGATCTTGTCGCCGAGTTCCTTGAGCTGCTTCTCGGATTGGTAAGCCAGCATGTCGGCGTTGTTCTTGATCTCGATCGCTTCCTTCGCCTTCTTGTCCTCTTCGGCGTGCGCTTCGGCTTCGCGCTGCATCTTTTCCACTTCGTCCTTGGAAAGACCTGAGCTGCCGGTGATGGAAATTTTCTGTTCCTTGCCGGTACCCAAATCTTTAGCCGACACGTGCAGAATACCGTTCGCATCGGTATCGAATGTCACTTCGATTTGCGGAACACCGCGCGGGGCGGGTGGAATTCCATCGAGGTGGAACACGCCTAGTTGTTTATTGTCGCGCGACAGTGGCCGTTCACCCTGTAACACCTTGATCTCCACGCCTGGCTGATTGTCGCTGTAAGTCGAGAATATCTGTGATTTTCTCGTAGGGATCGTGGTGTTCCGTGGAATCATCGGTGTAGCCACGCCGCCGGCTGTTTCGATCGAAAGCGTAAGCGGCGTAACATCGAGAAGAAGCACATCCTTGACGTCGCCCTTAAGCACGCCTCCCTGAATGCCAGCGCCGATCGCGACCACTTCGTCAGGGTTTACTCCCTTGTGGGGTTCCTTGCCGATGAGGTCGCGGGCAATTTGCTGAACCTTGGGCATACGCGTCATGCCACCCACCAGAACCAGCTCGTTGATTTCCTTCTCCGTCAGCTGCGCGTCTTTCAAGCACGCTTTCACCGGCGGGACAGTCCGTTGGAACAAATCATCGCAGAGCTGCTCCATCTTGGAGCGCGTGAGTTTCTTCTGGATGTGTTTCGGCCCGCTGGCGTCCGCCGTAATAAACGGCAGATTGATTTCGTATTCCTGCGTCGATGAAAGCGCGATCTTGGCTTTCTCAGCTTCTTCCTTGATCCGTTGAACCGCGTCCGGCTGCTTGCTTAGATCGATGCCCGTATCCTTTTTGAACTCATCGATGATCCAATCCATGATGCGCGCGTCCCAGTCGTCGCCACCCAGGTGGGTATCACCGTTCGTCGCTTTTACTTCGAAAACGCCGTCGCCAATCTCGAGGACCGAAATGTCGAACGTGCCGCCGCCCAAATCGTAAACCGCGATCTTCTCGTCTTTTTTCTTATCCAATCCGTAAGCGAGCGACGCCGCAGTCGGTTCGTTGATGATGCGCAAAACTTCGAGGCCGGCGATTTTGCCTGCGTCCTTCGTGGCGTTGCGTTGTGAGTCGTTGAAATACGCCGGCACAGTGATGACGGCCTGCGTGATTTTTTCGCCGAGCTTCGCTTCCGCATCGGCCTTTAACTTCGACAAAATCATTGCGGAGATTTCCGGCGGCGAAAATGCCTTGCGCTGGCCGTTGATCTCGACCTGCACGTGCGCGTCGCCGTTGGCGGCCTTCACGACCTTGTAAGGGACGCGCTTAATTTCCTCCTGGACTTCATCGAACTTCCGGCCCATGAACCGCTTGATCGAGAAGACTGTGTTCTGCGGGTTCGTTACCGCCTGGCGTTTGGCGGCCTGGCCGACAAGACGTTCGCCACTTTTCGTAAACGCAACAACTGAAGGCGTAGTGCGCGCGCCTTCGCTGTTTTCCAATACTACCGGATCGCCACCCTCCATCACGGCCATGCAGGAGTTGGTGGTCCCCAAATCAATACCTAAAACTTTTGCCATAAATTTGAAAATTTCCTTTCTTTTGAAGTCTGCCACCGAGTGCAGAACCCGCATTGGCGAGACTAACCCACATAGAATCTAAGCAAGGGTTGGACCAATCCTAAGCATCCAGCGTAAATGCCTGATCACGAGAGAATAAACAAGATGTGGCATCGAACTGGAAATCCTGAGTCGAGACAGTTCGGCTCGTTTTCGAGCTGCCTCAAAACAGCAATCGCGCCAACGCGGCACTGTTCTCGGAGCTTTGAACGGCTGTTTCCGATTACTTGAGCAACGTGAATACCTGCGCGTACGAACCATCCGCATTTCGCGAACTGCGTTTGGCACTCACACATCTATTCGAAAACGGTCCAAGCATCACGCCCCTGGCAAAGACAAATTCGTAGGAATAAGAAAATCTGTTTCGCGAAATGCGCTGCACCGCGATAAAATTTCACGCGTGCGACAATATCACGATCTGCTGCGGCTTGTACTTGAGAACGGTCGTGACCGCCCCGATCGCACAGGCACAGGAACGTTATCGGTGTTTGGTGCACAGACACGATTCGATTTGCGCGCCGACGGGCCGGGCTTCCCACTGCTGACAACGAAAAAGTTGCACATCAAATCGATCGTCTACGAGCTGCTTTGGTTTTTGCGCGGTGACACGAACATTCGCTACTTGAACGAGCACGGCGTCACGATCTGGGATGAATGGGCTGACGAAAATGGCGAGCTTGGCCGCGTTTATGGTGCGCAATGGCGGGATTGGCGCGGCGCAGACGGCGTGCGCGTGGATCAAATCGACAGGCTGATTGCGCATATCAAATCCAACCCGCAGAGCCGGCGGCTCATTGTGAGCGCGTGGAACCCGGCTGAGATCGATCAGATGGCGCTGCCGCCTTGTCACGTGCTGTTTCAGTTTTACGTGCAGGACGGCGAATTAAGTTGCCAGTTGTACCAACGCAGCTGCGATCTTTTCCTGGGTGTGCCGTTCAACATCGCTTCGTATTCGCTCCTCACAATGATGGTCGCGCAAGCCGTCGATCTTGCGGCGGGCGATTTCGTTCACACGTTCGGCGATCTCCACCTTTACAAAAACCATCTGGATCAGGCGCGCGAGCAACTTTCCCGCGAATGCCGGCCATTACCTCGCATGAAATTGAATCCAGACGTCAAAAACATCCACGACTTCAAATTCGAAGATTTCGAACTCGCCGGGTACGAGCCACATCCATCGATCAAAGCGCCAATCGCAGTGTAGGCTTGCGACTTTGGCGCGGCGCGCGGGTTTAAAACCAATGTGAGGGTGGTTTTAGGGCTAACGCTATTCTTCTGCGCAGCCGTGTTGTTGCGCGCGGAAACTTCCGTAGAGATCGATTTGCAGGAACAGAGGGCATACCTCCTGCAAAATGGCCGTCCAGTTCTCGCGTCGCCCATCTCGAGTGGACGCTACGGCCACCTGACCAGGACCGGCTCGTTCACGGTCCTGGACAAGGAGCGCAATCATCACTCGAGCATGTATGGGAAGATTGTTGATGCGAGCGGGAACACTGTCGTGTCGGACGCGGATGCCGACATGCAGGTCCCGCGCGGCGGAAAGTTTATCCCAGCGCCAATGCATTACTTTATGCGATTCAACGGCGGAGACGGAATGCACGCCGGATATTTACCGGGTTATCCTGCTTCGCACGGCTGCGTCCGCATGCCACAGCAATACGCCATTGCGTTTTTTAATGCGGTGCAGGTCGGGACTCCCGTCACTGTGTTCGGCAGGACGCCAGTCAACCGCTACTACTCAGGCCAACCGCAACCGGGTTTTCCGCGGCGTCCACGTTTCGGACCATTCATGGGTCCACGTTTTCCGCCTCCGCCGCCTGCAATGTGGTGGCGGTAGATTGATCTGTAGGATCCGCTGTCTCAGCGGATGGCACTTAACATTTCAAATGCGCTGACGACAGCGCACGCTGCAGCAATCGTGGCTCGTTCTTCCCGCCGCTTAGCGGTTGGTGCTGGCGCTGGCGGTCTTAGGCCCGTTCGAAAGCTGGATAAGATCAGCCAGGATATTAAGCGCCTCGTCGCGCTCCGCGTCGATTACAGGATCCTTATTGTCGCCATCGGCCGTAGCGCCGTCAGGCAGATCGGAATCAGCGTCCGGAGCGGCGTCGGAATCCACCTTCGGCACAGCGCCGTTCTTTTTCGCCTCGGCCAGTTTCCCAGGATACATGATCAATTGCAGATCCGGTTTATCGACGGTGTCGAGCGTCACGCGATAGATGCTGGGCTCTTCCTGGTTCCGCGCCAGCCGCTCTTTCGAGCGTGTTTCCTTGCGCAGTTTATCGTCGGCAACCTCTTTCTTTCGCGTATCTTCGTTCAGCGAAATCCTGTTTTCGTCGATCTTGTGGCGCAAACGATTCATGTCCTCCATGACGTAGTGAAATTCGGGATCGCCTTTCACGCGCTCCTCTGAACGTCGGCGGAGCTGGTCAATAAAAAGGGAATGGTTGTCCGACCATTTGGTGTATTTCGCCTTGGCCACTTCGTCATATGCCAGGGCATTTTTGAGCGCGCCTTCACCGAACTCAGGAAGATCGCTCAGACTCGGCACGACAATATCGGAGGTCACGCCGTGGAGTTGCGTTGAGCCGCCCGCGACGCGATAAAATTTTTGGATGGTTAACTTCAACGCGCCGTCTTCATCGGAATGACTGCCCAGCAGCGAAGCGAACCGGCCAATCGGAAGGATCGTCTGCACAGTCCCTTTACCGAACGTGTTCTTGTCCCCGACGATGACCGCGCGGCCATAATCCTGAAGCGCAGCGGCAAAAATCTCGCTCGCCGACGCGCTTTGCCTGCTGATAAGAACAACCAATGGTCCGGAGTAAGCGATGCCCGAATCCGGATCGGACGAAATCCTGATCGTCCCGTTGTAATCCTTCGTCTGAACGACCGGACCTGATTTCAAAAACAAGCCTGTTAGCGAGAGCGCTTCTTCCAGCGAACCCCCGCCATTTTTACGAAGATCGACAACGAGGCCGCCGATGTTCTCTTTCTTCAGCCGCTTGAGCAATGCGAGCACATCGCGCGTCGTGCTCTTCTGGTGCTTGTCCATGTCGGCATAAAAAGAAGGCAGGGTCAACCAGCCGAGTTTTATTGGGTCGCCGTTCTCGTCTTTCCTGAGGATGATGTCGGCGCGGGCTTCCTGATCTTTCAGCTTAATTTCATCACGCACCAGCTCGACATTTTTCCGGCCCGACGGGTCCGCGGCAGCCGAGGGAATCACAAGCAAGCGAACGCGTGTGCCTTTTTTTCCGCGAATCATTTCGACGACTTTGTCGAGTCGCATCTCGCGAACGTCGACGTATTCCGCCGGGCCCTGCGCCACGGCAGTAATACGGTCGCCGACCTTGAGCCTTCCGTCCGTTTGCGCTGGTCCACCCGCCACGAGGCTTTCAATTTTCGCGTAACCATCTTCGGAGCGAAGCATGGCGCCGATGCCCACGAGTGAGAGGCCCATGTTAATGCTGAAATTTTTCATGTCGGCCTTGCTCAGGTATTCCGAGTGCGGGTCGTAAGCTTGGGCGAGCGCATCGAGATAAAGTTTCATCTGCTCATCTTTATCCTGCTCGTGAACATTGCGGGCCAGACGTTCATAGCGGCGAGAGACGAGTTGCGGCGCGGGCTCGATCGGGTGCTCGCTCAGATGCTCCTGAAGCAGTTCGTTTGCGATCCGGCCGCGCCAGAGTTGGTCGGCTTCATCCTCATTTTTCGGCCACTGCGATTTTTGACGGCTCAATTCGACTGTTGCATTGCTTTTGAAATCGATCGGCTGTTTCAACAATTCCTTTATTTTCGCCACGCGATTATCAACGCGCTTTGTGTATAGGGCGTAAATCTCGTAGGCGGGCTTAAGCGTTCCCATAAGAATGTCACCGGCCATGGCGTTGCCATATTTCGCAGTGACGGCATCAACGTCTTCCTGCGTGAAAAAGAGATGGCTGAAATCGAGCATCTCCAGATACGTCTGCAGGAATTTCTTCGAGACCTCCTCGCTGAGCTTTTGCCGGGTGTAATGGCCTTCCTCGAGAAGCCGGCCGACGGACATCGCCACCGTTTCTCTCGAACTCGCTGGTGACGGTGAAGCCGCGAGCGCGGCCGTAAAAAGGATGGTGCAAAGCACCAGTGAACGTCGCAAAGATGATCTCATTGGTAAAAAAGAGGTTTAAGACACTCGCAGAATTCGGCTGGCAGCGCAAGACGACGAGACAAAATCGGCATTGTTGGGTAGAAGTAGACAACCGACAGCGCTGAACATTCAAAAACTTTGTTACAATGGCATCTGCGACTTACAAAACGTTTTGCGGCGGGATCTTTGAAACCAATTGCTATCTGTTCGAAGCGCCGCAGGGATGGATCCTGTTCGACGCACCTGAGGGTGCGTGCGAATGGGTCCGCTCGCTCAATATCCATCCCAAACTTTTGCTGCTGACACACGGGCACGTCGATCACGTACAAGGCGTTGCCAGGGTTAAACGCCAGTTTAACTCCCAAATCGGATGTCACCCGCTCACCGCGCCTATGATTTCTGATCGCGATTTCTTTCGCAATTTCGGGTTCGCGCTGGAAATCGAGCCAGTCGAACCAGATTTCCTCATTGAAGAAACACCAAACCGAAATTTTCTCGGTACCGACTTCCAAGTTCTGGAAGTACCTGGCCATTGCCCCGGCAGTCTGTGTTTCTTTTCGCGCAAGGACCGGTTGCTCATTGGTGGCGACGTTCTTTTCGCCGGCAGCATTGGTCGCGGTGATTTGCCCGGCGGCGATATCGATCTGCTAATCAACGGAATCAGGGAAAAGCTATTTCCGCTGGGCGATGATGTGACTGTGCTCTCCGGTCATGGCCCGCCGACAACGATCGGCCGGGAACGCCTGACGAATCCATTTCTGCAATAGGAGAAATCACCACGGTATCTCTTTGCGATCACGCAGGAACTTACCGGTGACATTCTGAGGCGCGTCGCTGGCGAGCCACACAATCGTATCCGCGCCCTCCTCCACTGAGCGGCTCGCGTTTTCGCCGCCCATTTCCGTCCGAACCCAACCAGGGCACACCGAATTCACGGCAAATTTCGGCAACGCAGTGGCGAGCTGCGATGTCACACCGTTGAGCGCAGTCTTCGAAATGCAGTAAGCTGGCGCCCAACCATCAGCGCCGCCGGTCAACTGCCCGCCGCCACTAGAAACATTAATTACGCGCGGCGATTTGCTTTTCCGGAGCAATGGCGCGAACGCGCGAGTTACGCGCAGCACACCGAGCGTATTTGTCTCCAGCGTGTTTCGAAAAAGGTCGTCGCTGATTTCCAAAATTGCACTGTCTCCGTCGACAATGATCCCTGCGTTGTTCACGAGCACATCGAGATGGTCCTCGATGTTCGAGAATTCACGCGCGGCGGTTGTGACGCTGTCATTGTCGGCAACGTCTATCTCCAAAAATGTCGCCTTGCCGCATTTCTTTGCGATCTCTTCCGCCGCTTTGCGACCAGCCTTTGCATTCCGTGCACCTACAAACACGTGAAATCCTTTGGCCGCGAGCTGTCGCGCGACTTCGTGGCCAATGCCCTTGTTCGCGCCGGTAATCAACACTGTTTTCACGTCCTATTTATCGAGCGCATCCGCCTTCTCGGTTTGCAAAAAATCTTTTAGCAACGGCTGCGGATTCGATGGCAATTCTTCGACATCGCGCAATTTCTTTGTGATCGCGCGCGAGCGAACATCGACGTCTTCCATTTTGCGCGAGGCCTGGTCGATCTTGTCCTTCACCGCCGATAACGATTCTCCGAATTTGCCGAACTCAGTCTTCACTGTTGCTAGCAGGTTCCAGACTTCGCTGGAACGCTTCTGGATCGCCAGCGTGCGAAAACCCATCTGCAAACTATTGAGCAAGGCTGCGAGCGTCGTCGGCCCTACGAACGTGACGCGACAATCGCGCTGCACGTTTTGAACCAAGCCTACACGCCGGATCGCTTCCGCGTAAAGTCCTTCGCTCGGCAGAAACAGCAGCGCGAAATCGGTCGTCTTCGGCGGATTAATGTACTTCTCGCAAATGTCTTTGGCGCAGCGCTTCAATTGCGTCTCCAAAGTTTTGATCGCGGTTTCGACTGCTGCGGGATCGCCTTTCTCCTGCGCCGTTGCCAGCCGGTCGTAGTGTTCCATCGGAAATTTCGCGTCGATCGGCAACCAGACCGGCGCGCCGTTCTCATCCCCGGGCAATTTGATCGCAAACTCAACCCGCTCATCAGTGTCGTCGCGCATCTTTATGTTTTTGGCGAACTGCTCAGGAGTGAGCATTTCGTCCAGGAGAACGCCGAGTTGCCATTCGCTCCACCCACCTCGCGTCTTCACATTCGTGAGCACACGTTGCAATCCACCGACGTCACTCGCCAATTGCCGCATCGCACCAAGGCCCTGATGCACTTGCTCCAGCCGGTCACTGACTAGCTTGAAGGATTCGCCCAACCGCTTCTCGAGCGTGCCCTGCAACTTTTCGTCGACGGTCGCGCGCATCTTATCGATCTGCTCTGCGTTGTCGTCCTGCAATTGCCGCAGTCGAACATCCACAATCGATCTAACGCCTTCCAACGATCTGGCTAATTCCTCGCGCTGATTCTTCGCCGCCGCACCTGCTTCCTCGCGATTGCGCGAAAATTCGTCGCGCAAGCTGCGATCGATCGTCTCCAATCGTTTCGCCATGTCCGTTGCCGCCCCCTGATTTCCGCGCCGTGTTAGCAGAACGACCACCGCGACGATCAATCCGCCGCCAATCAATCCGATCACGAGGTAAAGCAGCGGACTCATGTTAGACATCTAGAGATTCCGCGACTTCGTTCGGAATGACAAGGCGACGACGCGCACGACTATTTTTCAAACAGCAACTCGCCGGCGCGGCTCGTGGCTTTCACGACCGCCTTGATGAGCGTGACGCGGAGTTTGCCTTCTTCAAGTTCGAGAATGCCGTCGATGGTGCAGCCGGCCGGAGTAGTCACGGCGTCCTTGAGAAGCGCGGGGTGATCGCCGGTTTCCAACACAACACTTGCCGCTCCTTTCATCATCTGCGCTGCGAGAAGGGTCGCTACATCGCGCGGTAAACCGACTTTCACGCCAGCTTCGGCCAGCGATTCCAGAATGATGTATGCGAAGGCCGGGCCGCTTGCAGAAAGACCCGTGACCGCGTCCATGTGCTTCTCATCAAGAACAATCGTCCGGCCCACCGCATCGAACATCGTGCGAGCAACGTCGAGATGATGAGGGCTGGCATGAGTCCCACCACAGATTGCCGTCATGCCACAGTGAACAGCGGCCGGAGTATTTGGCATTGCTCGCACGACTGGCACTTTGTCGCGCTTGCCGCTTGTGGCCGCGGCGAGTTGCTGCTCGACGAAGCCTGCCGGCACAGAGGCCGCGACGGAGACAACCAGCGTGTCGGCGCCAATTTCGGGAGCGATCTCCTGCAACGCTTCCGCAACGGTTTGCGGTTTTATTGTCAGCAAAACGATGTCAGCGCCTTTGACCGCTTCGCGATTGTCGGTGGTCACTGCAATGCCGAGCTCCTTCGCGAGCGCGGCTGCTCTCTCCGCATGCTTTACGGTCGCGATGACCCGATCGGACACAAACAGTCCCTGCTTCAGAAATGCGCGCAGCAGGATGCCACCCAATTTGCCGGCACCGAGTACCGTCAATTTTTTGTCGGAAAGTTTCGGCGACATTTTTAAGGCTTTGCCAAACAACAGAGATTGACTCGTTCGTCTCCCCGACTCTCTCGCTGCTACCCTCGCAGCGCAAACCGTCTATGTCGCTCGCCCCACTCGCTCCATTCCTCGACTTCGCTCCGAATGACAAGTTGCCGTAGCGGAGCTACTCGAGCTTAAAATCGCACCTTCAGGCCACCGAAAGCGGCGCGGCCGAGCGCGGGGAAACCGAAGACTTCCGAGTAGTGTTCGTTGGTTAGGTTGTCGATGCGACCGAAGATTGAGAAGTGCGGGTTGACTTCGTATTCAGCGGCGATGTTTACAAACGAGTAGTCTTCGATATCGAAATTTGGTCCGCCGAAATTTATTTCCTCGCGGGCATTGACGAACTTTGCTTCGACCACCGTTCGTAGTCTTTTCCACCAAAGATATGACGCTGAAACGTAAACCTCATTGCGCGGGCGACGCGGCAGGCGCGCGCCTTGCAACTGCGAAACGTCTTTTGAGGAAGTCTTTTCCGCCTCGAGGTAGGTGTAAGCCGCCATCAAAACGAAATTGGGAATCGGTTGGGCGCGCAGTTCTGCTTCCAACCCCTGGGTTTCGGCAGAACCAAGATTGAGCGTGTCAAAAAGCCCGTTAAAGCCGATAACGTTCGAGAGATCGTTGTGAAAGTAGGTGAGGCCCGCATCCACGCGATTTTGCCACAGTTGCTGTCTGATTCCGATGTCCCAACCGAGGTCCTCTTCAGGTTGCAGGCCGAAGTTGTTTCCGAAAATTTTGTCCTGACTGCTTGGCGGGCTGAACCCAGTACCGACGCTGGAATGCAGAATGGTATTTGTTTTGTCGATTTTGTAA
>Ga0193723_1000965_pt1 | contig 11222 bp, 9 predicted proteins | sample H2m2metaG_FD_143042 | JGI IMG/M metagenome (GOLD analysis project Ga0193723, IMG submission 143042) | Soil microbial communities from a riparian zone of the East river system, Colorado, United States - H2m2 | ecosystem: Environmental > Terrestrial > Soil > Riparian zone | place: USA: East River... | reverse complement strand
GCTGTATTGTTTTCTCAGCAGCATCAATTCCGTGCAGCGCCGCATCATTACGATTGAAGAACCGGTGGAATATCGAATCCCTGGTGTCTCGCAAATCGACGTGAAACCAGAGATTGATCTGACTTTCGCCAAAGGCCTGCGACACATTTTGCGACAAGACCCGAATGTGGTCATGGTCGGCGAGATTCGAGACGTCGAGACTGCGGACATTTCGATTCGCGCCGCGATGACAGGTCACCTTGTCTTCAGCACACTGCACACAAATGACGCGGTAGGTGGCATTACGCGTTTGCTCGACATGGACGTGGAACCGTTTCTGCTCGCCTCTGTGGTGAAGGCGTTTATCGCCCAACGGCTCGTGCGCATGATTTGCCCGGATTGCGTCGAAGTAGTCGATTATCCGCGCGATTACCTCGCTGAGATTGGTGTCCCGGTGAAAGAACTCGGCACTCGCTTTCAGCGCGGTGCGGGGTGCGATCAATGCCGGCAGACCGGCTATCAGGGTCGTGCAGCGATTTACGAAGTCTGTGTTATCACCGAACCCTTACGGAAGCTGATCATGCGAAGGCGTGATGGCAGTGAGTTGAAGCAATGCGCTATTGCCGAAGGCATGGAGAGTTTGCGGCAGGATGGTTGGCGACGCGTGTCCCAAGGCAAAACAACTATCGAAGAAGTTGTGCGCGTCACGCAGACTGACGAAGTGATGGCTGAAACCACTGAAGAAGCCGGGCCGGTCGTGGCGGCCGAAATACGCTAAGCGTCAGGATACTTCTTCAGCTCATTCGCCGCGCAATTCACGAATTGCCTTGGCGTAATCCCTGGAACGAAAAATCGACGTACCGGCGACGAGAACGTTCGCGCCATTTTCCACGGAGATTCGGGCGGTTTTTGGATTAATGCCGCCATCCACCTCGATGTCGATCTTGTGCTCGCTCGATTGATTCCATATCGCTGCGCGCCTGACCTTTTCCATCTGATCGCCGCGGAACTCTTGTCCGCCAAAACCAGGATGAACAGTCATGACAAGCAGCATATCGAACTTCCCGAGGAACGGTTCGATCATTTCAAATGGAGTTTCGGGATTTAGCGTGAGGCCGACACGGCAACCGGCGTCTCGAATCTGGTGCAATGTTTTCCACACGTCGTGTTTGGCTCCCGGTTCCACGTGGACGGTGATCGAGTTTGCGCCGGCTTTGACAAATCGCGGCACATAGTGGTCGGCATGCTCGATCATTAGATGTACATCCAGCGGCAGGCTTGTTTCTTTGCGTACCAGCCGCACAACGTCCGGTCCGAACGAAATGTTATCGACGAAATGGCCGTCCATGATGTCGCAGTGAATCCAATCGGCGCCTGCGGCTTCGACGCGATGAATTTCCTCAGCAAGCCGTGAGAAATCTGCCGCAAGAATTGATGGGGCGATAATCACCTTTCCCATTGAGTGATGGAGTAAAGGAGTAATACGGTAATGGCAAGCTCGTCAGCGCTCCAATAGTCCATCACTCCAAGATAAATACGCTTGACGGCGGGCTGCGCCTTCTCATGTTACCGCGTTTCAGCCGCCCGAATCGCGCCGCGTGAACGCGTTTCCTTCGAGCTGGACATTGCTGCTAATAAATAATTCATGTTCAACGGATTTTTCGGTTGGCTATCCAGCGACATCGGGATCGATCTCGGCACAGCGAACACGCTTGTTTACGTAAAGGATCAGGGGATCGTTTTACGTGAGCCATCCGTCGTAGCGGTGCAGGCCGGCACGAACCGAGTGCTGGCCGTGGGGGACGAAGCCAAGCGCATGCTGGGGCGCACGCCGGCGAATATCGTTGCGGTGCGTCCGCTCAAGGACGGCGTGATCGCCGACTTCGAAGTTACCGAGGCGATGTTGCGGCATTTCATCACCAAGGTACACAATCGCAAGGTGCGGGTGAAACCGCGCGTCGTTATTGCGGTCCCATCAGGAATCACGGAGGTGGAAAAGCGTGCAGTGCGTGAATCAGCTACGCATGCAGGCGCGCGTGAAGTGTATTTGATCGAGGAACCGATGGCAGCGGCAATCGGCGTCGGACTGCCGGTGCAGGATCCCGCAGGTAACATGATCATCGATATTGGCGGCGGAACGACGGAGGTCGCTATCATTTCGCTTTCCGGAATTGTGTTTAGTCGGAGCGTCCGCGTTGCCGGCGACGAGTTGGACGAGGCGATCGTGCAATACATGAAGCGCGCCTACAATTTGATGGTTGGCGAACGCACCGCTGAGGAAATCAAAATCAAAATCGGCTCGGCGTATCCGAGTGAAAAGGAAACCAGTGTCGAAGTTAAAGGACGCGATCTAGTGGCTGGTCTTCCCAAAACACTGATGATCACTTCTCAGGAGGTGCGCGAAGCTTTGCTCGAACCGATCTCGACAATTGTCGATTCGGTGCGCATCACTCTTGAGCGTTGTCCGCCCGAGCTTTCGGCGGACTTGGTTGATCGCGGGCTTGTGCTGGCAGGCGGCGGCGCGCTGCTGCGCGGTTTTGACAAGCTTTTGAGCGAGGAAACCGGGTTGCCTGTCCATGTAGCGGAAGACCCGCTCAGCGCAGTGGCGGAGGGGACAGGCAAATGCCTCAATGAACTTAAATTTTTGCGTCAGGTGGCCTCAGCCGATCGCCAGTGGCGCTAATAATGGCGGACACCGGAAAGCGGACACCGGAAAGCTCGTTAGGCGTCTGCCGGTGAGTTGTCGAGTGGCCAATCGGCAATCGACAGCCGGCGATTAGCAATTCCAATGAGCCGCACAAACATCATCGCGCTGCTGATTTTCGGCGCCATTCTGGGCTATTTCCTCAGCTTCGGTCCCGAAACGACGCAGAAGTTCAAGGCTAGTGTTTATCGTCTGCTGGCGCCGTTTTTGACCGGTGGGTCTGGAATCAAAAAGCAGATTACCTCCGTCCGGTCAGGGTTAAAGTCGCTCGACGAATTGGAGCGCGAGACCGCCGCCTTACAAGTCGAAAATCGAGAGCTGCGCGCGACTAACCAGGGCTTGCGCGATGTTGAACATGAAGTGAATCGTCTGCGTCACGCCCTCAATTATCGCGAGCGTTCGGTGTTTAAATTGCTCGCAGCTGAAGTGATCGCGCGCGATTCGTCCAGTTGGTGGCGAACGCTCACCATAAACCGCGGCAAGAGAGACGCCATCGAAACCGACATGCCGGTGGTAACTGACGTCGGTTTGGTGGGGAAAACGACGACCGTAAGCGACACGATTTCGGTTGTTTTGCTGATTTCTGATGAAAGCTGCCGAATCGCGTCGTCAATAGAAGGCAGCCGCGAACAGGGAATCGTTTCCGGCGAGCGCGTGACGGGTGGACTCACGCCATTTTTGGATCTGAACTTTCTGTCAAAACAGGCTGATTTGAAGCCCGGCCAGAAAGTTTATACCTCAGGAGTTGGCGGTGTCTTTCCGTCGGGGTTGCTCATTGGAGCTGTGAAGAGTTTCCGTGTGCGCGAACTGGACGGTCAGGCGCAGCTAACACCTGCTGTCGATCTTTCTCATCTGGAGGACGTTTTTGTGGTAACGGGTCGAAGATGATTTTTTTCTTTCTTCTTTTGGGCCTCGTGCTGGTGGCGCAGATCGCCGAACTTTTGATCCCGGCACTGCCGTGGCTCTACAACGCGCATGTCTACATCGTGCCAGTGATCGTTTTCTACGGCGCCATGGCCCTGCCTTTTCCCCTCATGCTGGCCTTGGCGTTCTTCGCCGGGGTTCTACTGGATGCGCTTACTGTTCAAGTGATCGGGGGCAGGGTTGAAATCTCAGCCGGATCATCGATACTTCTCTACGGTGTGCTGGCGGGAATAATGCACGGACTGCGACCGCTCTTTGCCCGCGGACGTTGGGAAGTGCATTGTATCCTGAGCGGCGTTTTCACCTCGCTAATAGTTCTGGCGCAATACCTCATGATTACGTTTCGCCGCGGCTCGCTTGTGTTTACTCGTGAAATCTGGTGGCAGATCGGCGGACCCGGTCTTATCGCGATGGCGATCGCGCCCATCTTGTTCTGGGGATTACAATGGCTCGGGCAGATCACCGCTTATTCATACGGTCCTGAAAGGGGACAGCTCGAATGAGTAAGCAACGCCTGAATTCCCTTCTGCGGATTCAATTTCTGGGGCTCTTCATGCTCTTGGGCGTCGGTTCACTCGGTGTTCGACTTTGGTGGATACAAGTGGCGCACGGTCAGGAATGGACGTCGCAGATTCGCGGCAGCTCTCAAGCGACTGTGCGCATTCCGTCTGTGCGCGGCGAAATCAAAGACCGTAACGGCATGACTCTGGTACAAAACCGCGCCAGCTATGAGGTAGATTTCTATCTGCCGGAAATGGTCAAAGGCTACCGCGAACGTTTCGGTTCACCGCCCTCGAGCGAATATCGGGCGGTCATCAGCGGAATGCCGAAAGACATGAAGGAGCCGGATATCATCAAGATCGTGAATAATGGAATCGTTCCGCGGCTTAACCAGCTTGATCTGGCGCGCGATTACAACGCGGGCAAGTTGCAGAAACATTTTCGTAACGATACCGAGGTTCCATTTTCTTACATTAAGGATATCGATTTCCCAACCATGGCGAAGTTCGCCGAGCACGATGTCGGCCTCCCTGGTGTTGATCTCGCCATTAAGCCCGTGCGCTCGTACGTCTACGGCGCGCTCGGATCTCATATTCTTGGTTATGTCGGTGCACCGGACGACATCGATAAGGAGGAAGCGAAGAAGTTCACGTTCTACCAGGCGGACGTCGAAGGAAAATCGAACATTGAGAAAACGGCGGACGAATATTTGCGCGGGAAACCCGGCATCCGGTATTTGCGGCGCAATGCGAAGGGCACCATCGACGGGATTTTGCGCGAGGATCCGCCGCAACAGGGCGCGAATGTTTTCTTGACCATCGACGCCCGCATCCAAGCCCTCACAGAGGAAGCATTGCGATCCGTCGGGCGCGGCGCTGCCGTGGTCGTCGATCCAAACAACGGCGAAATCCTCGCAATGGCTTCCGTGCCATCGTTCGATCCAAATACCTTTGTTCCCAGCATCAAGGCAAAAGATTGGACGGCGCTCCAGAAGGATGAAGCCAACCCGCTCGTCAATCGCGCGGTAAGCGGGTTCCCGCCCGGATCAACGTTTAAGTTAATCACCTCGCTCGCTGGACTGCGTCGTGGCCTGGCGAAGCAGAAGTTCACATGCAGCGGCGGTGTTCAGTATGGGGATCATTATTTCCAATGCTGGGCGGCCGAAAAGCATTACACGCACGGCACGCTCGCGCTCGCAGATGCGATCAAAGTATCGTGTAACGCCTTCTTTTATCAGTACGGCAACGCCGCAGGCATCGATTCGATCGACCGCGTGGGCGATTTGCTTGGTTTGGGAAAACCATCCGGGCTCAACTTAGCCGGTGAACAACCTGGCGTGTTGCCGGGACCGGACTGGATGCGGATTTCTTATCCTCAGGAGCGATGGTCACAAGCCTACACGGCCAACGTTTCAATTGGGCAGGGCTACGATCTAGCCACGCCTCTGCAAATGGCCATGGCCTACGCAACCCTCGCTAATCGCGGCATTTCTTATTATCCACGCCTGGTGAAAAAGGTGCTCAATCAGGACGGCACACCGGTGTTGGACGAGGATGGAAAGATTGCCGTGCCCGATGAGCCCAAGGTCCATGCCGATTTTCGCCCCGAGGTTTCACCCGCCGATATCGAACTGGAACGACACGGATTTTGGAACGTGGTGAATGCAGATGGTGGAACAGGTGGCCGGGCACGCTTGAAAGGTGTGCAGGTCGCAGGCAAAACCGGGACCGCTCAGGCGAAATACAAGGGCAAACAAGATACAATTTCCTGGTTTGTTTGCTGGGCCCCCTTCGACAATCCCAAATATACGGTCGCAGTGATGGTGCAGGGCGGGGAGCACGGCGGCAGTGTTGCATGCCCAATCGCCGCGCGAATCATGGAACGCTCGCTAGCGATGGACGAGGGGAAGTTCGAAGCGCAGGTCGCATGGCTTCCGCCCGCAAGAAAGGCCAATCCATTCCAGATGATCAAGGAAGTGAGCTTCCGCGATTCGGGAATCGATAGTGGAAGCGGTGACGACGAGAATGCCAACGGCTCGCAAGGCTCAGATGTGCAAATGGCGGGCGCGGGCGGGGATCCCGACGTTGAACCCGAAGCGGATTCACGGGGGAAAGTAGCGCGGCGTGCTGCGGCTCCCTCGGCCCGCGCTGTCCCAGTTGCAGCGCCTCAGCCTCAGCGCAACTTTTTTCAGCGGCTCTTTGGGGTAAAGCGCCAACCACCACCACCACCACCTCCTCCTCCGCCCGGCCGCAAGCGCGGAACAACAAGATGAACCTTCGGTCAGAATCGCCACTAGAGTTCGCATCGGTAGTTTGGCTAATGACCGGCCAACCCCTCCATTTTTATGATAGACAAGGTAAGAAAGATTTTGGGTCTTCCTTCACGCAAGACCGGCAACAAGCTCGTTCTGAGTGTGGAGAAACTCGAGACCCGCGTGGCTTTGCTCGAAGGCGGCCGGCTCGAGGAGTACAGCGTTGAGCGTAAGAGCTCACGGAACATCGTAGGCAGCGTTTACAAGGGTAAGGTCAAAAACATCGAAATGGGATTGAAGGCGATGTTTGTTGACATCGGCTTCGAAAAAAATGCATTCCTTCATTTCTGGGACGCGATTCCCGCCGCGCTCGATAGCGGGATCGAAGAAATTGATAGACGGTCGAACAAGCGCCCTCGAAAGCGGATCACGGTAAAAGACATACCGAGCATTTACCCAGTCGGCTCGGATGTAATCGTGCAGGTCACTAAGGGCCCAATCGGCACTAAGGGTCCACGCGTCACCACGAATCTTAGTTTCGCTGGACGGTATTTGGTCCTGATGCCATTCAGCGATCGCAGCGGTATTTCGCGAAAAATTGAAGAGCCGAAAGAACGCGAGCGACTGCGCAAGGTCTTACGCCAGTTGGAAATTCCCGAAGGGGTTGGCGTGATCATCCGCACAGTGGGCGAAGGTCAGCGCGCCAGGTACTTTGTTCGCGATTTGCGAGTTCTGCTGGACCAGTGGGCCAAAGTCGATCAAGCCATTCGGGACAATCTGGCGCCATGCCGGCTGTTTGAAGAACCCGATCTGGTGGAGCGCACGGTGCGTGATTTTCTTACCGAAGAAATCAATGAAATCGTCTGCGACGATCGCGGAGCAATGGATCGAATGAGCGACATGGTCGGTCAAATCTCCCGCCGCGCGAGAAACCGTGTCCGCCACTACGATGGTGCCACGCCGATTTTTGAGACTTACGGTGTGCAAAAACAGATTGATGACGCATTTCATAGGCAAGTCTGGCTCAAGTGCGGCGGTTATATTGTGATCGACGAGACCGAAGCGCTGGTTGCGATAGATGTGAACACCGGACGCAACAAAGGCGGGCGCGACGTCGAGAAAACAATCTCACAAACCAATCTCGAAGCGGCGGACGAGATCGCGCGCCAGCTTCGATTGCGCAACATCGGTGGATTGATCATTGCTGACTTCATTGACATGAAGAGCCGCAGAGATCAGCAGGCGGTTTACAACTTAATGAAGGAACGGCTCAAGCGTGACAAAGCCAGAACGCATGTGCTCCCCATTTCACAGCTCGGCCTGATGGAGATGACGCGGCAGAGGGCGCAGGAAAGCTTGAGCGACACGATTTATGAAAATTGTCCGTATTGCGGCGGCCGCGGCGTGGTGAAGACGACGATGAGCACAAGCGTGGAATTACACAGGACGCTCAACACCGTTATGCGCACATACCAGGATTCCATCCACGATATTCGGGTGATCCTGAACCCTGACGTTTTGAAGCGATTAAAAGAGGAAGACGAGGAACTGCTTGTGGAACTCGAGCGGCGTTACGCCGGTCGGTTGATGTTTCGGGGCGACCCCACATTTCATCACGAGAAGTTTGTTATTACGGACGCCAATACCGGGGTCGAACTGAAGCCCTGAGGAGCATCGGCACGCCCAAAAAAGCTTGCAATGTCGGGCGAGTCGGCTCAGAATCACAGCATCCAAATGCGTCGCGCGGAAGATCGTTTACAGACTCGGCGTGCGGTGTTTGGAGGGACTTAACCAAAAGGAGAAATAGATGAAAAAGCTGCTGTCGTGCCTGTTAGGGCTCGCTTTGGTCGCTTCGGCCGCTTTTGCAGGGGTTGGCTATTCAGGCAAGGAAATAAAGCAGGTTGCTCCACCGCCCTGCCCTGAGTGGTACGCGGACAGGGAATTCAACATCTCGCTTTGGGGCACATACGCTTTCACGGGAACTAATTGGATAGATGATCGCTACATCGAGGCTGATCACGCCTGGGGGGGTGGCATCGATCTCAAGTATTTTTTCATGCGCTACGTTGGCGTGGGCATTGAGGGCTGGGCAGTGGATGCTCGGCAGGCACGCCAAGATATCTTTGTTGATTTTAGCGACGGAGTCTTCGCGCGCAGCATTCAGCACGAGAGCAACGTGATTGGCGGGGTACTTGGTACTCTCACGCTACGTTATCCGATTTCCTGCACGCGTTTTGCGCCGTACATTTTTGGCGGAGGTGGCGGGATCTTTGGCGGCGGCCAGAAGCAAGTCAACGAGCGCTTTGTCGAGCCGGGCGAAGGTTTCGATGTCGTCGCGACAACAGGTCATACCGGCGCCGAGACGCGGGCGATCGGTCAGGTCGGCGGCGGCATGGAAATCCGGTTAACTCCGCACATCGGCTGGGTCAGTGATTTCAGCTGGAATTTCGTGGACGGCCCAAATAATAATTTCGGGATGGTCCGCACCGGCGTGAATTTCGCGTTCTAGCCGTTCACAAGAGTATTTGCTACGGCGGCGTCTGGAATACCGGACGCCGCTTTTTTTGTACGGGTGAGATTTGCGAAGCTAACCATGCATACGAAATTATCCTGATGTCGTTTATCGAGACATTGGATAGCCTTGCTCTGAGAAAATCGGAGCTGATCGAGCGCTTTAAGCCTCTGATTGCATCGAAATCTGATCAGGAACTCGAAGCAATGGCGCAAACTTCACGCGCGCTCACATTGCAAAACTTTGGGCGGACCATGCGCCTCTTTGCACCGCTCTATCTTTCTAACGAATGCATCAACAATTGTCAGTACTGCGGTTTCTCGCGGGATAATCCGATCCTGCGCGTCACACTTACCGTCGATGAAGTGGTGGCCGAAGCGCGGCATCTCGCGCGGCAGGGATTTCGCCAAATCCTTCTTGTTGCGGGCGAGCATCCGAAGTTTGTGAGTGGCGGTTATCTCGCCCAGTGCGTGCGCGCGCTCGCGCCCGATTTTTCATCGGTCTCCATTGAGGTCGGCCCGATGGATACCGAGGAATACGCGCCAACTGTCGAGGCTGGCGCAGAAGGTCTTGTCGTTTATCAGGAGACCTACAATCGCGGTGTGTATGCCGAGATGCACACGGCTGGGCCGAAACGTGATTTTAATTATCGACTCGATTGCGTCGAGCGTGGTTACGCCGCGGGTTTTCGCCGGCTCGGCATCGGCGCGCTCATCGGTCTGACGCGGTGGCAGGATGAAGCGGTCGCGCTGGCTGCACACTTGGAACATTTGTTCAAACGCTGTTGGCAAGCGCAAATCACCGTGAGCGTGCCTCGTTTGCGTCCGGCAGCCGGTGGATTCCACCCGCTATTCGCGATGAGCGACCGCGAGCTTGTCCAATTAGTGTGCGCGTTGCGCATCACGTTCCCGCAGGTTGGGATCGTGCTGAGCACACGCGAGCGCGCGGTGCTCCGCGATGCGCTCGCCTCGATCGGAATTACGATGATGAGCGCCGGCAGTCATACGGAGCCCGGCGGTTACACGCGACAAGGCCGCGAACATTTGCATCGCACCGTGCGTGGCCGAATCGTCGCGCCGGAATACCAGGACGCCGAAGACCAAATCGCCACCGGCCAATTCGAGATCAGCGACGAACGCTCGCCAGCGGAAATCGCTGCAGTCCTTCGCCACCGAGGACTCGAACCGATTTGGAAAGATTGGGATCAGGCTCTCTGCCGCGCATGAAGATCGCAGTCAACGGTGAATCTGTGGACACTCGCGAGGCGAAAACGATCGCCGAGCTTATCGAGCGCTATCAATTGCCGCCGCAATCGATTTTGGTGGAGCACAACGGCTTGGCCGTGCATCGATACGAATGGCCAAAGCGCCCGCTTGCTGAAGGCGACCGCATCGAATTCATACGCGTCGTTGCGGGTGGATAAGCAAGATTGACTAAACCTGCGACGCGCTTTTGACCACCACGCGCATCCCATCAGTTTGGATAACAGTCACTAGTGTTTCCCGGGAAATGAATTCGCCCTCGGTGACGACATCGACAACGTGATCGGCGAAACGCGCTTTGCCGCTCGGTCGCAACACGGTGACGGCTGTGCCTTGCATTCCGGGGGCCAGCGACAGTGCGGTTGCGAAGTGTCGCGGTGCGCCGGCCAGAGATGGCCCGGGAGGATTTGAATCGATCAACGCAAAGCGCCGGTAAAAACTGGTACGCGGAAGATAACGCGCAAGGAGCGCAATCACGATCAACGCTCCGACGAGTGCGATGAACATGTTGAGCAATGGGATGGCAAGCATTTTGCCGGTTGGTAAAAAGGGCTGCTGCGGGTACCGGTCGATCATTGTCCACAGTAATGATGCGATGATGAGAAACACGCCGAGAACTCCGAAAACGATTGTGCTATGCGCAAAGAAAAGTATTTCGATCAGTACCAGAACCATTCCTAGAACGAAGAGCGCGACGACCTCCCAGCCGGCGAGCCCGGCGAGATAATGACCCAGGAAAAAGAGCGCGAAACAAATCGCAGAGGTAATGCCGGGCCACGTCACTCCGGGAATCTTAAATTCCAAATACGCTCCGAGAATTCCGCCAAGCAGCAGCAACGGCGCAAGAGCAGTGATCCAAAATGCGAGCTGCTCGAAGCCAGTTGGCTCGATCTTGACGATGTTGCCCTTGAGTCCGGCTTTCCTGGTCAGATCGGCAATCGAATCGACAATGCCTTCCGCGAGCAACGGTTTGCCGTTGATCTTTTCGGTGGCTTCCTGCGCGTTGAGCGTAAGGACTGCGCCTTTTGGATGCACGACGCGGTCGCCGATTTTTACTTCCTTCTCTTTGTTCATGAACGCCTCGGCGAG
>Ga0193723_1000964_pt1 | contig 11224 bp, 13 predicted proteins | sample H2m2metaG_FD_143042 | JGI IMG/M metagenome (GOLD analysis project Ga0193723, IMG submission 143042) | Soil microbial communities from a riparian zone of the East river system, Colorado, United States - H2m2 | ecosystem: Environmental > Terrestrial > Soil > Riparian zone | place: USA: East River... | reverse complement strand
TCTTCGTACGGCTGTAGCCGCAACGCGGCAATCAGGTCGCGACGGCGCCGCCCATCAAAAGTGATTTCGTGGACGTACATGGAAGGCTGGTCCGGCTCGAGTATTCCGTCACGCATCCACGCTTCAAACGCATCTGCAGCGGCCGCGTAATCCGCGCCGGGCCTGGTCAAGCGAACGACGTTGTACGGTGACGACGACCGGTAGCTGGCGAGGTCGGACTCGGGGATGACGTCGTAAGGAGGCGCGACCAACGTTGCTGGATCGCCGGCCCGAGCCAGGTGATATCGGATTCCGGGAAACGCCCGGAGGTCAGCTATCGGAGCCTCCCCGCAGCTCCACATACCGCAGGTCTGACATGCCAGGCACCTCTCGCAGCCGCGCCAGCACATCGGGCCCAACCGCGTCGTCGACGGCGAGGATCATCATCGCGCTCCCACGTGGGCCGTCACGCCCCACCTGCATGCTCGCGATGTTCACGTCATGCTCGCCGAGGATGGTGCCGAAGCGGCCGACCACTCCTGGACGGTCTTCATGCCGGCTCACCAGGAAGCGGCCGTCTGGAACCAGGTCGACGCGGAATGCGTCGACGCGTACCGCGCGCGGCTCACCCATCAGCACGGTGCCCGCGATCTCGTGGCCGTCGATGCGAAGCGTGACCAGGCTGGCGTAGCTGCTATGAGCTCGGCTGCGACGCTCGACCAGCTTCACGCCGCGGCTTGACGCAATGAGACGCGCGTTGACCTGATTGATTCGGTCCTCGGTGAACGGCTGAAGCACGCCTTTGATGGCGGCCGCGACGAGCAGGTTGACGTCATGCTCGGCAAGCTCGCCCTCGAAGTCCATCTCGATCGCGCTCACCCGTCCGCCGAACAGCTGCGTGTAAAGCGTGGCCAGCCGCGCGGTGAGGTCCGCGAACGGACGCAGGTATGCGAGCTCCTCGGGCGCCAGCGACGGCGCATTGACCGCATAACGTGGGAGGTCGCCGGCAAGTACCGCAGCCACCTCTTCTGCGACGTCGAAGGCCACTGAGACTTGCGCTTCGACTGTCGAGGCCGCGATGTGCGGAGTGGCGACGAAATTGGGCAGCGTGAAAAGGCGGTTTGCGCCGGCCGGCTCGTTGGCGAATACGTCCGACGCGGCGCCTGCAAGATGGCCCGACTCGAGCGCCTCATAAAGCGCGTCCTCGTCGACGATCCCGCCGCGTGAAGTGTTGACGAGGCGCGCCGTCGGCTTCATCAGGGCTAGCTCGGCAGCCCCGAGCAGGTTGCGATTCGCGTCAACCAGAGGTACATGAATCGTCACGAAATCGGCTCTCTCGAGCAGCTCGTTCAGCGCCACCAGCTCAACGTTGAAGAGCTCGGCGCGCTCCACCGAGACGACAGGGTCGTAAGCGATGACATCCATCTCGAGGCCGTGTGCCCTTTTCGCGACCTCGGATCCGACATTGCCCAAGCCGATGACCCCGAGCGTCTTGCCGCGAATCTCCGTGCCGATGAACTTTGCCTTGGTCCATTCCCCGCGCCTCACTGACGCGTCCGCTTGCGAAACCCAGCGTGCAACCGCGAACAACAGCGCGATAGTGTGTTCGGAGGCGGCGACGATGTTGCCGCGCGGGGCATTTACGACGACGATTCCTTTTCGCGTGGCAGCCGGCACATCGATGTTGTCAACGCCGACGCCGGCACGCCCCACCACGCGCAGCCGCCGGCCGGCTTCGAGGATCGGCTCGGTAACTCGTGTTTCGCTGCGCACCACGAGGGCGTCAAAGTCGGGGATCCGCTCGATCAGCTCAGACTCCTTGAGCTTGCTGACGACAGTCACCTCGCCCGCGCGGCGCAAGCGCTCGAGGCCGTCCTCGGCGAGCGCGTCGGCGACCAGGATCCGCGGCAAGTCGCCTATCGGGTCGCGGCGGCGACGCCCTGCAATGAAGCGGTCATCGCCGCCACGCCACGCCCATCCGCAGGCGCGATGTCAAGCTCCTCGAGCGCCTGCTCGATTGCCCACAGGACCTGGACCACGTCGCCCGCGGCGATCGCGCCAAGGTGGCCGACGCGGATCATCTTTCCTGTCATCTTTCCTTGACCGCCGCCGATCACCACGCCGTACTTCTCGTTGAGCAACTTGCGTAGTGCCGCGACATCGAGGCCAGACGGGGGAACGGCCGAGGTCACCGTGTTGGATCGATAGCCTTCCTGGGCGTAGAGCTGGAAGCCAAGCGCTTTGAGGCCTGCCTGGGTGCCTCGCGCCAAGCGCTCGTGGCGCTCGTAGACTGCGTCGAGGCCTTCCTCCTCGAGCATGTGGAGCCCTCTTGAAGCGCAAAGACGACCCCAATCGCCGGGGTGAAGGGAGTCATTCCCTTCTCGGCCCACACCTTGGCTTCCTTCCAGTCGAAATAGAACCGGGGTGATCGAGCCTGTGCCTGCTGCGCCCAAGCGCGATCGCTGACGCTGACCAGGGCCAGGCCCGGAGGCGCCATCCAGCCTTTTTGCGAGCCGGACACCGCGACGTCAATGCCCCAGGCGTCGGTTTCGATGGCTACAGAGCTGATCGAGCTGACCCCGTCGACGACAACGATCCGGCCCGCCTTGTGTGCAACATGTGCCAGCCCCTGAAGTGGGTTGGTCAACCCGGTCGACGTCTCATTGTGGGTGAGCAGCACGACTTTGGCCTTGGGGTGCCTTTCGAGCACGGAGGCGAGATCGTCGGAGTCCACCGGCTGACCCCATTCAAAGTCGAGCCTGACCACGTCTGCGCCGTACGCGGCCGCAAGGGCGGCGAACCTTTCCCCAAAGAGGCCGCAAACCGCCGCCACCACTTCGTCGCCGGGCGACACCAGGTTGGCGATCGCGGACTCCAGTCCGCCCGAACCGGAGCTGGTGAGAAACAGCACGTCGTTTGAAGTCTTGAACACCCGCTTCGCACCGTTTGTGATCTCCGAGAGGATCGCCGCGAACTCGGGCCCGCGGTGGTCGATCATCGGCCGGCTCATGCTGCGCACCACACGCTCAGGCAAAGGTGTCGGACCGGGGATGCGAAGCTGGGTCTGGAAGGTCATTGGGGCGCGCTCCGGTAAGGGGTTGCGGCGGCGCTCCGAATTCTACCGCCCTGCTGGGCTGGTCGCCCCCTGCGGCCCTTCGGGCCACCTCCCCGCAGAGCGGGGAGGATGAATGGCCTAATGCTGCTCGGTTGTATAGGGAAGCAGTGCGATCGCCCGGGCGCGTTCCAACGCTGTGGTCAACGGGCGCTGGTGGCGGGCGCAGGTGCCTGTCACTCGACGCGGGAGGATCTTGCCGCGGTCGCTCACGAATCGGCGCAGGCGCGAGATCTCCTTGTAGTCGATATAGCTGATCTTCTCGACGCAGAAGCTGCACACCTTGCGGTGCTGGCGCTTCGGGCCTCTCCCTCCGCCGCTACCGCTGTCGCGTTGTGGACGGTTGACTGCCATCAATGACTCCTAAAAGGGAATGTCGTCAGGATCGACGTCGCGCGGCGCATCGTCCGGAGCGGGGATATCGTCGGTTGGTGCAGGGGCGGCGCCACGAGACGGCGCCCCGGGGCCACTGCCGGCTCCGCGTGGTTCGAGAAACTGGACGTCGTTGGCGATGATCTCGGTGACCCGACGCTTCTGGCCGTCCTGGCCTTCCCACGAGCGCGTCTGGATGCGGCCTTCGACGTAAACCAGCGCGCCTTTGCGCGTGTACTGGGCAACGGTTTCGGCGAGGTTTCGCTTGCCGATCGGGTAGGCGACGATGTTGTGGTAATCGGTGAACTCCTTCCGCTCGCCATCGGGTCCGCTCGACCAACGGTTGGTGGCGATGCTGAAGTTGGTCACCGCGGTCCCGCTCGGCGTGTAGCGCATTTCGGGGTCCTTGGTCAGCCGGCCGATAAGCAGTGCCTTGTTGAGATTGGACATCTAAGCCTCCTCCCGATCCGCACCATCCAACCTGTCCGCCGCGCCGTTCGTCTCCACGGCGATTGGTTCGAGGGCGACCTCCGCAGGCGGCGGTGCAACGGGGGTCGGTGCGGGCTTCTCGGGCTTGCGCACGACGAGGTGCCGCAACACTTCCTCGGTGATCTTTAACGCGGCCTCCAGTTCGGGGACCCGGTCTGGACCGATCTGGAAGTCCTGGAGGACATAAGAGCCCTCCTTCTGGTGCTTGACCTCGTAGGCGAGCTTGCGTTTGCCCCAGACGTTGGTGCGCTCGGCTGTCCCGCCCGCCTTCTCGATGATTGTGTTGACGCGCTTGATGATGTCCTGGACCTTGTCGTCCTCCAGGTCGGCGCGAACGATGTACAGAACTTCGTAATCCCGCAACGGGGACCTCCTTCCTATGGGTTCAGGCCTCGATCGATCGGAGGCGGTTGCCACCGGCCGAGGCCAGAAAGGGTAGGTCGGTATTCTATCAGTCGAGTGAACCAGACCCGATCCAAGGTTGCCGTGCGTGGGGCCAAGGTCAAATCCAAAGGTCGACGGCCCCCCGTCAAGGTGAAGGCCGGACCGGAGCTCCCGCTTCTACCGATCGCCGTCGGCGGCATCCTGATCGTGCTTGCCGTCGTCCTCATCATCATCGCCGTCGTCAACAACCGGAGCACCAATACCGGCCTGCCGGGCCCAGCCGCAGGTATCCCGTGCGACCAGCTCGAGCACACCCAGGTCCACTACCACGCGGCAGTCCAGATCGTGTACGACGGTGTCGTCCACCCCATCCAACCCAACATCGGGATACAGAACCCCGCCGCCCCGACCTGCTACTACTGGCTGCACGTGCATCCGGCGGACGTAAACGTGATCCACATCGAATCGCCGAAGAGCCGCGTTTTCACGCTTAGCGATTTCTTCGCTGTCTGGACGAAATGGAGCGGAATCAACCAGCCCCTTGACGCGACGCACGTCTCGACGATCACGCTCACGCCCGATCAGAAGCTCGTCGTCTACGTTGACAAGGGCGACGGCAAGGGCGCACAGCTCTACGACGGCGACCCCAACAAGATTGTGCTGCTCGCCCACGAGGTGATCACGCTCGAGATCACGCCGCCGGCTGTCACACCTCCGCCCGCCTTCACGTTCCCGACGGGGCTTTAACCTCCAGGAGGATCCTGGCCGCCCGGTAGTGCTCGAGGGCGTCGTGGCTGTCGGCAGCTCGCTGCGCCCTGTCCGCCAAGCGCAGGTGGGCTTGAGCCGCGGATTCCAGGTCGCCGTCTCCGATTGAGAACGCCTCGCCGCTTTGCACCGAACGCAACCGACGCAGGCGGTGGAAGTCGCCGTGCGAAGCGATCACCTCCCTCTCCGCCGACAGGACTTCGCCGGCCTCGTCCAGCCGGCCAAGCATCCGCAGTGCTGCCGCCTGGCACAAGCGTGCATCGGTCCCAAGCGGCCATTCGAACGACTCGACGGCGGTTCCGAGAGCGGCCAGCGCCCGCCGCGCGTGGCCACGAGCCAGCAGCACCCTGGCCTTCTCCACCGCCAGCTCCTTCTCCACCCCGGGCAGCCTGCCCTCGAGCAGGTAGTCGACCTCTGTGCCAAGCCTGCCTGCGATCACGCGGAGCACCCGGGTTGACGGCTGGCTTCTACCCAGCTCGACCTGGTTGAGGAACGCACGGCTGAAATCGCCGCCGCTGACTTTGGCCAGGCTCATTCCGCGGTCTTGCCTGAGCCGCCTGATGCGCTGGCCCAGCGTCTCAGTTCGAGGCATCCTGGCATGATACCCGCTTGTAAAGCGGGGGTTTACACCGATCCTAAACGGGCGGGTTGGTCGTCCTCGTTTTCAGCACTCTCCGCAGGCGTCGATCCGTGCGGGCGACGTGCCCTGCCAGGCGCAGGAAGGCTTCCCTCAACGGGCCGGCTTCCGCCTCCGTGCTGGTCAGCTGCCAGCTCACCACCTCGAGGTCCTGCCATGGCGATCCCGCCCTGTCGCTGAACGCCATCCTGACGCGCGGTCCCTCGGCCCACGCCTCGACGGCCGCCGAGCATCGGTCTGTGCGGTCGGTGCCGTCGCGCCAATCGCCGACCGCGATCGACAGCACTACACGGGGCTCCGGATCACGATGGAAGTGGTCGAAGATGTCGGCGCGGTAGATGGCGATGGCTTCGTCATCCTCGTACAGGACGCCGATCACACTCTCGTAAGGAGCGCCGCACTTGGCGCAAATCCCATCGGCCACCTGGTCGTCGTGCTCAAGGCGCAGCCCGCCCACGGCCGCGCCCAACTACACGTAGTCCCGCGGATCGAGGCTGCGGGTGAGGGTGGTGAAGTTCTCGAAGCCCCTGCTGGTCACCATCCCTGTGTCCTCGATCCGAACACCACCCAGGCCGAGGAGGTACAGCCCAGGTTCGACAGTCACCACGTCGCCCTCGAGCAGAGGTTCCTCATTTGGTCCGCGCAGCGACGGCTCTTCATGCACGTCAAGTCCAACGCCGTGGCCGGTGCTGTGGTTCATCTTCGCCACACCCTCAGGCCCCTCGTAACCCTTGGTGGTGGTCCCGTAACCGCGGTCGACCAGGACCTGGCAGACGGCATGATGGACTTCGCGCCCGGCGACCCCGGACCTGATTGATTCGATGCCGGCGTCGAGCGCCTGGAGCGTGGCGGCATGCATCTTCCGGACCTCGTCGGAGATCTCGCCGACCACAACAGTCCGTGTGAGATCGCCGTAGTAGTGGCTGCCCCGACCAGACGGGAAGATGTCGATGATCACGGGGGCGCCGGCTCGGATCGGACCTTCGCCGCGAAAGTGCGGCATGGCGCATTCGGGAGAGCCCGCGACGATCATGTCGGGGCAGCTGAAGCCCATCTCGCCAAGCAGAAGCTGGGCACGGGCATACAGACGCTCGGAGGTCAGCGGCCTGCCCTCGAGCCAGAGCACGCCGTCTTTGGTCTCGGCCTGCGCCAGCTGGCGTACCACCTCCGTGACCGCCGCCTCGGCGGCGCGCTGCGCGGACCTGATGAAACCCGCCTCTTCAGCCGACTTGTGCCGGCGTTCTGCGACGAACAGGTCCCGGTCGATCTCGACCTGGACACCGGCTGAGCGCAGCTCTTCTAGATAGGCCGCCTGCAGCCGAGGCGAAACCCGTGCTTCTTCGTGGCCCTTGTCCCGCAACATTCTTGCGGCAAGCCGTGCCCACGAAGCGTATGGCCCGTGATCGATGAAGCCGGCTTCCGCGAAACCAAGCTTGAGAGCTGCCTTGCTTTGCGTGCGGGCCCGGTCGATCTCGAGCGGGCTGGCGACCAGCACGTCGTCACCTTCGGCAAATCTGATGTAGAGGCCTGTCTCCACTGGGAACCCCGAGGCGTAGGTGAAGTCTGCATCCGCCTCACCGCTGGGAATCAGGACCAGCGGCTTCACCGGCTGCTCTTAGTGTGGCGTTCGATAGCTGTCGCGAACAGGGAAGCCAGCGCCGCAGGTGCGAGCGAATCAACCTCTTCTGTCACCCGCTCGGCCATCCGTTTGGGCAATTGCCTTCGCAGGAGCTCGAGCTGCTGCTCGTACACGCGGCCCAGCGAGCGCGGGGCAGAACGACCTTCCAAATTCAACTTCTCCTGGACCTCGTAACCGCCCGTGTACGAGATCTCATACCCAAGATCTCGCAGCTGGGTGAGGTCCCGACGCAGTGTACGTTCCGAGACTCCGGCCCGTTCAGCGAGCTCGAGAGGATTGAGACCTGGTTCGGCGATGACTACAGCGAGGATCCGCAACATGCGGGCGAGCCGGAGGGCGCGGTTCACGCACCCAACGGAGGCTGGTTAGCCGATCTCTTCCCAAGAGGTTGCATTGCCCTCAAACGGGTCGGGCTCGGCCTCCTCCTGGTTTCCCACCTTCTGGTGGAACCTGCTCGCGATCATCTGGTAGGCCATAGCCTTGGGGATGCCGAGCTTGGTCAGCGACTTGACCTCGTCGGACATCACCTTGTCGCGGGCGGCTTCGACCGCCGCAAGCACCTCTTCGATGGATGCCGTCTTCTTGACCATAGATATCAGATCATACCCAAGCCAACCGTCCCTTAATCTTTACTCGACGTGCCCGTCGCGCCTGGAGGTACTGGGGGAGTGGATGGCTGAATACGCGCCCGACAAGATCAGGAACGTCGTCCTGATAGGTCACTCGCACGACGGCAAGACAGCGCTCGCTGAGGCGATGCTGTTTGCATCCGGCTCGATCGCCCGCATGGGCTCTCCCGACCAAGCGACCGCGACGACCGATTTCGAGCCCGAGGAACACAAGAGGAAGATCTCGATCAACCTCGGTGTGGCCTTTGCCGAGCACAACGGCTTCAAGATCAACATCCTCGACGCCCCCGGCTTCTTCGATTTCGCAGGCCAGGTCCTGAGCGGCTTGCGGGCAGCCGAGGGCGCAGTGGTTGTGGTCGGAGCACACTCCCAGCTTCCTGTCGGCACCGAGATCGCCTGGGAGCACTGCAACCGCACAAGCAAGCCCCGAATTGTGGTCGTCAACAAGCTCGACAAGGAGAACTCCGACTTCTACGGCGCGGTCGCTGCAATGCGTGAGCAACTGGTGCCACGGCCATTCCCACTTCACCTCCCGATCGGTTCAGAGGCCGAGTTCCGTGGCATCGTCGACCTGCTGCACAAGAAAGCTTTCGTGACGACCCCGGACGGCAAGGGGGGCGAGGCGCCGATCCCTGACGACATGCAGAAGCTCGTCGACGAGTACCGGGGCCAGTTGATCGAGGCTGCGGCCGAGAGCGACGACTCCTTGCTCGAAAAATACCTCGATACCGGAACGCTGAGCGAGGAAGAGATCCAGCTCGGGCTTCGTGAAGGAATCCTTGCCGGCAAGGTGGCGCCAGTGGTGTGTTGCTCGGCTACGAAGCTCTTGGGAGTGCGGACGCTGATGTCGACAGTCTGCGAGCTTCTGCCCCCCGCCGAAGGTGACCCCGACAAGCCGGCCAAAGCTCTCGTGTTCAGCACCGGCGGCGACCAGTTCGGACGTGTCAGCTACTTCAAGGTGGTGTCGGGCACGGTCAAGGCCGACTCGCACCTTGCCAATCTGAGCCGGGGCGGAGACGAGAGGCTCGCCCAGATCTTCTTCCCGCGCGGCAAGGAGCATGTGGCCACGACCGAGGTCCATGCCGGCGACATCGGCGCTGTGACCAAGCTTGCCCATACCCTCACGGGTGACACGCTTGGTGCGAAGGACGGAGGACCCCTGCCGGCTCTCGAGCTTCCAGGCCCTGCCTACAGCGTGGCGATCACACCGAAAGCTCGTGGGGACGAGGAGAAGATCTCGAGCGGCCTTGCGCGTTTGAGCGAGGAGGACCCGACGCTGCACGTGGAGCGGTTGGAGGAGACCCATCAGCTCGTCATCTCCGGGCTTGGCGACGTCCACCTGGACGTGACGCTCGAGAAGCTGAAGCGCAAGTACGGTGTCGAAGCGACGACCCAGGTGCCCCGCGTTGCATACCGCGAGACGGTCTCCGGCCACAGCCGGGCGGAGGGCCGTCACGTCAAGCAGTCGGGCGGGCACGGCCAATACGGGATCTGCGTCATCGAGGTCTCGCCGACGAAGCGCGGCGAGGGCTTTGTGTGGGAAGACAAGATCTTCGGCGGCTCCATCCCCCAGAACTTTCGCGTCTCTGTTCAGAAGGGGATCGTCGACAACATGGCCAAGGGTGTCGTGGCCGGATACCCGATGGTCGACGTAAGGGTGACGTTGGTGGATGGCAAGTTCCACCAGGTCGACTCCAACGACATGGCCTTTCAGATCGCCGGCTCGATGGCCATCCGCAAGGCGTCCCTCGAAGCCGGGCCTGTCCTTCTCGAACCGATCGTCGAGGCGGATGTAAGGGTGCCGGAGAAGAATCTTGGCGCGATCATGTCGGACATCAACGGAAGGAGGGGCAAGATCCTGGGCACCGAGCCTGATGACGGGTATGAGAAGGTCCGAGCCACAGTGCCCGAGCACGAGATGCTGCGTTTCGCCCTCGACCTGCGCTCGATCACGCAGGGCCGTGGGAGCTTTCAAATGAAGTTCTCGCATTACGACGAGATGCCCGCGCACCTCGCCAAGGCAATCATCGAAGAGTTCACGAAGCAGCACGAAGAAAAGGCGTGAGCGCCCCCAGCGCTCACGACGTATGCGTCATCGGCGGTGGCGTGACTGGAGCGGGCATCGCCCGCGACCTCTCGCTCCGCGGGCTCTCGGTCCTTCTGCTCGAGAAGGGGGATTGGGGCGCGGGAACAAGCGGCGCCTCGACCTGGATGATCCACGGCGGCCCGCGGTATCTGGAATTCGACTGGGACACGACTCGCCGATCCTCCGAGGACGCAGGCTACATCGTGTCAATCGCCCGCCACATGGTTTACCGCGTTGCGTTCATCGTCCCGATCCTCCACCACGATCGCAACAACATCGAAAGGATGGAAACCGCGATGGAGGTGTATGACCGCTTCCAGCCGCTCAAGAAGTCCAACCCGCATGTTCGCTTGACCGCTCAGGAAGCGAGACAGGCCGAGCCAGGGCTTACAAGTGAGCTCGTCGGTGCCGTGACTCTCGAGGAATGGGGCGTCGACCCCCACCGCCTCGTGTACGCCAACGTGCAGGACGCGGTCGCCCACGGCGCTCGCGCGTTGAACCACACGCGCGTGATCGAGCTCCTGCGCGATGGCGGCAAGGTGATCGGGGTCCGCTACCGATCGCCCGACGGCGCGCTCTCAGAAGCACGCGCCAAGGTTGTTGTGAACGCTACGGGCCCGTGGGTTCCGGAAATCAGCCGCATGGTGGGCGCGGATGTGCAGCTCCGGCCCGCCAAGGGGATTCACCTTGTATACCCGCACCGCATCTCGAACTTCGGGATCAGCGCCGAGACTGTCGACGGTCGGGACGTGCTCATGGTCGCCCACGGCGGCTTCACTCTGCTCGGCACGACTGACGATGACTTCTACGGCGATCTCGACTCAGTCGACGTGCATGAGGACGAAGTCGACTATCTGTTGCAGGCATTCGAGCGCGTTTTTCCGACGATCCGTGACTACCGCCCTGTCAGGACGACGACAGGCGTGCGCCCCACGCTCTTCAAGTGGCGTAGGTACGAGGATGAGCTGTCGCGCCGCTATCAAGTGATCGATCACGCGCGCGAGGGCGCCGAGGGATTCGTCACCATCGCCGGCGGCAAGCTCTCCATGTACAGGCTGATGGCTGAGGAGACCAGCGATGCCGTATGTCGCAAGCTCGGCCACCAGGCGCCCTGCACAACTGCAACCAGTCC
>Ga0193723_1000963_pt1 | contig 11230 bp, 10 predicted proteins | sample H2m2metaG_FD_143042 | JGI IMG/M metagenome (GOLD analysis project Ga0193723, IMG submission 143042) | Soil microbial communities from a riparian zone of the East river system, Colorado, United States - H2m2 | ecosystem: Environmental > Terrestrial > Soil > Riparian zone | place: USA: East River... | reverse complement strand
CAAGCCGTCCTCTCGCGCCGCTTCGACGGCCGCCTGGGGTCGTGGCACGGCATGAGCTTCGGCGACTTCATCGTGCTGCTCCACATCAGCCGCGCCGAAGACGGCCGGCTGCGCCGCGTCGACCTGGCCCGCGAGCTGGGCCTCACCGCCTCGGCCGTGACGCGCATCCTCATCCCGCTCGAGAAGATCGGGCTCGTCTCGCGTCAAACCGACGAGCGCGACGGCCGGGTGGGCTACGCCGTGCTCACCAAGCGCGGCCGCGAGATCCTGCGCGAAGCCCTCGAGTCGGCCGAGCTGATCAGCGAGGAGGTCGTCGGCGCCAAGCCCGCGACCCGCCTCGCCGATGTCGAGAAATTCCTGGGGGCCGTGGCTTAGAGGTAGCGAGCCACCGCCATCGCGCCAAGCGCCAACATCAGCAGCCGGGCCACCCAGCGGCTCAACGTCGCCCCGCGGGCGCGCAGCTTCTGCGCCTCCGCGGGGTCTGTCGTCGTCATCGCTTTCTCCATCAGGGGCCGCATGAAGATGATGCCGATGAGGAACGCCACGATCGCCGAGAGCGCCCCGACATTGAGCGCCATCCCCATGCGCGACGCGGCGAAGTCGCTCGGCCCCGCGTAGAGCCGCATCATCATCCAGATCCCGGAGATGATCGTCAACAGCGCGATCACCGGCATGACGATCATGATCTTCTGCTTCTGCAACGCCTGCATCACTTTGCCGGCGTCGGGACCGACCTCGGCGAGCGCCGGCGTCAGATAGAACGTCATGAACGCCATCATGCCCACCCACATCGCTCCGCTCCCGATGTGCACCAGACGCAACACGATCATCAGCCAATTCATCTGTCTCTCCGTAGCTAGAGTTTCACAACGCGATCGGTGTGGGCACGCGCGAAGGCTTCATCGTGCGTCGCCACGAGCAATCCCCGGCTCCCGTCCTTGACCAGACTTCGCAACACCCGTCCCAACGACTCCCGACGCTCCGGATCGAGCGCCGCCGTCGGCTCGTCGAGCAACAGCAACGGTGGATCGAGCGCCAACGCCCGCGCGATCGCCACGCGTTGCGCCTCGCCCCCGGAAAGCTGACGGGGCAGCGCGTCCGCCCGCGTCCCGACCTCGAGGGAGCCCAAGAGCCGGTCCGCGACACCCCGCGCCTCGGCATCAGTCTTACCGAGTACGTGCCGCAGCGCCAGCGTCACATTGTCCCGCGCCGACACATGCTCGAACAGGGCGTGGGCCTGAAACACGAGCCCGACGCGCCGGCGCAGCGGCCCGAGCTGCGACTGGCGGGGCAGGGGGCCGGGCGCGAGCGCGAAGCCGTCCACCTCGATCCGCCCCGCGTCGAACGCTTGCAGCGCCGCCACCGCTCGGAGCGCCGTCGTTTTCCCAACCCCTGACGCGCCCATGAGCGCGACGATCTCGCCACGCTGTACCGCGAGCGACAGGCGGCGCAGCACGTCGCGCTCGCCACGGCGTACTCCCAGCGCCTCGATCTGCAGGAGCCCTGTCATACGACGCTCCAGCGGCGCTCGAAGCGACGTGCCAGCCGCGCCAGCGGCAACGACATCGCCAGATAGACGGCGGCGCACAACAGCCCCGGCACGATCCAGCTTCCCACGTTCGTCGCGTAGATGGCCGTCTGCTTCGTCAACTCGACCACCGTAATCACCGACACGAGCGACGAGTCCTTGAGCAGCGCCACGAAGTCGTTGGTCATCGGCGCCAGCGCATAGCGGAAGGCTTGTGGACCGCGAATGAGCCTCAGGATCTGTCCTTCGGAGAAGCCGAGTGTGCGCGCCGCCTCGAGCTGCGCGGGGGCCACGGCTTCGAGCGCCCCGCGGTAGATCTCCGCTTCGTAGGCGGCGTAGTTGAATGCGAGCGCGAGTATCGCGGCCAGGAAGGCCGGCAAGCGCACCACTCCGGCGAGGCCGTAATAGATGACGAAGAGCTGCAGCAGTAGCGGCGTCCCCCGCACGACCTCGACGTAGATCGTGGCGAGTATTCGCACCGGCGCGCTCCCATACACTCGCGCCGTCGCGAGGACGAGTCCCACGACCACGGCGATGCCCATAGACAAGAAGGACAGGAGCAGCGTGATTGCCGCGGCGCGCGCCAACGACGGCAGGTACGCGCCCACCGACACGGCCTGCCCGCCCATCACCCCCCGCGCCGCACCTCCGCCTGTAATCCGACTGAACAACTCTCCCTGGCCCGGATCCCAAACGTCCCACCGCCGGTAGATCTGCTCGAGTGCCCCGTCGCCCATCGCCGCGATCAGCACCGCGTCCACCGAGTCGCGCAGCGTGGAGTCAGCCCTGGCGAGGACGCCGACGTAGTAGCCTGTCGCTACGGCCTCCGGTTGAATGACGAAGCGGGGTGATGACCGCCGCTTGGCGATGATGTGATCGAGGAGGACGGCGTCGACCCGTCCGGCGATCAAATCCGAGTAGGGGTGCACGTCGTCGTCGTAGGAAACCGGGATCACCCCGAACGAGTCTTTGGCGGCGAGGAGCAAGTCGTACGCCATCGTCGCGCCCAGGGTCGCCACGCGCCGGCCCTTGAGATCGCGCAAGCGGCGCCAGCGGCCCGCGTCTTGGGGCCGCACCGCGAGCACCTCGCGGAACTCAAAGTAGGGCACGGTCACCGCGTGGCGGGCGCGCCGCGCCGGCGTGTCCTCCATGCCCGACATGCCGATCGCAAAGTCTCCGCGCTCGACTGACTGATCGATCGACGACCACTGCACCTGCACGAACCGCGCGCGCCGGCCGAGGCCTCGCGCGATGGTTTCCGCTACCTCGACGTCGAAGCCCCGAACTCGGGACGCGTCAGCCGGGTCGGCCTCCACAAACGGTGCGCCGCCCTCGGCGTCGCCACCCCACAACAGCACCGGTCCCTGCAAGGAGAACAAAAGTAAGGGAAGGAGCATCATGCCTCAGCCTTGAGCCCCATCTCGTCCAGGAACCGGCTCGCGCCCGCGTTCTTGCCAAACCGCTCCGCCACGCGCGTGAGCACGAGCCGATCGCGGGCGCGCGTCATCCCGACGTACAGCAAGCGCCTCGCTTCTTCGATCTCGTGTTCGAGGTTGTCGACGGTTTCCCGGTAGCCGGGTAGCTGGTAGTCCTCCGCGCCCACGACGTAGACGCGCGAGAACTCGAGCCCCTTGGTCGAGTGCAGCGTCAACAGCGTGACGCGATTGCGCGCGACCTCGGCGCCGCCGGAGGTTGATGACAAGGCAACGCGTTCCAGAAGGCGATCGATTCCTTGGGCGACAGTGATGTCGGGGTCGTTGTCCATGAGCGCATGCAGCCGTGCCAGTGCCGCGGGGTAACGCTCGGCGGGGTCGGGCTCCGCGGCCAGCTTGGCCCGCAGTCCCTGTCCACCGAGCAGCTCGATCACTTCCTCGACGGGCGGCGCGTCAGCGCGCGTGTCTTCTCTCTGCGTCTCGTAGAACTCGAGCGCATCGCTGTAGCGGCCTAGCGTGTAGTAGCGAGCGCGGTCGAACAGCATGTCCCACTCACCACGCCCCACGCCCCGCTCGCCCTCCAACGCCATGCCCAACGCCAGGTAATCCAGCAGGTTGACCAGCAGGGACTTCCGGGCGCGGACCACCCGCTGCTTCTCGAGTACCTGGTAGATCTTGGCAAGCGTGACCGCGTCATCCAGCGCGTGGTGTGCCCGGCCCACGTCGATCCCGAGCCGCGCCGCGACATTCTCCTGGCTGCCACTCTCGCGCGACAACGAGCGCACGAGGGGCAGCGTGTCGTAGAAGACGAGCTTGTCCACGCCTTCGCGTCCCGCCGCGAGCCGACGCAGCACGGGGATGTCGAAATGCTGGCCGTTGTGCGCGATGAGGATGTCGTCTCCGACGAATGCGCGGAACCGTGGTAATACTTCCGCGAACGACGGTGCGTCTTTCACGTCGGCGTCGGTGTAACCGTGCGCCTTCTTCGTGGCCTCGGCCGCAATCGCCTGGTAGGGATTGACCATCGTGTGAAACCGATCGGCGATCTCGCCATTCACCACGCGCACGGCACCGATCTCGACGACCCCGCACGTCGCGACGTCCTTGTCTGTCGTCTCGAAGTCGAAGGTGACGTAGCGGGGGAGGGGAGCGCTCTCTGCGGCGTGCAGGACCTGCAACGCCTTGAACAAGGTCAGCGCAAGGCCGTTCGCACCTCCATCTGTCCGTCGCAATACCTCGGCTGACCCCGGGGCGACGCCCCGGGGTAGGTTCCTCACCCCCGCCGCCACGAGCATCCCCCTGAGAGCAATCTCCAGCCCCCCCTGCGGCTCGATCATGATCGGTCGGTCGTCCGCGATGGCCTGCTCGAGCCGCTTGGCGAGCGGGACGGCGCCTGGGAACTCAAGAGGATCGCTCAGCTCATCGTGCCGCTCCTCGAGCACATTGCGATAGAGGCCGACGCTCTGCGACAGCATCTCGTCAATCAGCGCGGCGACCGAGTGCCGCGATCGCGCCAACGCGCGCAGGTTTTCTACTTGATAGATGAAGCGCCACAGTTTTCTCGTGTCGGGGTCGAGACGCGGGCGCCGCTGAGCCAGCGCGCGCATGCCCTCCAGGAAGTCTCCCTCGATCGCGGCCGTGATTTCCTGCAGAAAGTGCTCTGACAGCGTCACCCGGGCAAACGCGTCGAGTGCCGCGGCGTCGTCGGGATTGCGCACGACGCGCAGTCCTGTGATCACGTAACGAATCACTTCGTCCTCGATCAGCGACCGGCCGCGCGCCAGGCGGCACGGAATCCCCGCCCGCAGCAGGCGCCCCTCGAGATGCTGTCCCACCTCGTGCTTGCGATACAGCATCGCGTAGTCGCCCCAGTCGAGGGCCCCGGTGGCGGCGCGATCGGCCACCATGTCCTCGATCAGCCAGGTCGCCTCGTCGTCTTCGTCACGAAACGCGCGGGCGCGCACTTCATGCTCCGACTGGCGGTCGGCGCTGAGCTGCTTCTCGAAGAGCCGTGGGTTCTGCGCGAGCACACGGCGCGCGGTCTCGAATATCTGGTGTGACGAGCGGCAGTTCTTGTCGAGCACGATGGGGCGTTCGATCCCATAGTCGCGCCGGAAGCGCTCCAGCACCTGCGGATCGGCCCCCGTCCAGGAGAAGATCGACTGCTCATCGTCGCCCACCGCGAAGAAGTTGCCGTGCGGCAGGGCCAGGCGCTTGAGAATCTCGTACTGCAGCGCGTTCACATCCTGGAACTCATCCACGAGCAGATAGTCCCAGCGCGCGGCTAGCGTATCGGCGATGTCGCCGCGGTTCTTGAGCAGCGCCGCCGTCTTGGCGATCAAGTCATCGAAGTCGACCATGTGCCGGCGCGCGAGGTACGACGTGTACTCGCGGTAGAGCGAGGCCTCTTCGGCGGTGAGACGGTAGTCCACCGCGCGGTGCAGCCCGAAGCGGACGAGCACGCCGCCGCGGCGCTCCTTGCGAATCTTGAGTCGGGAGAGGACGCCGTGCTGGTAGGGTTCGTCGGCCACGCCGAAGCCGTTCGGGAGCCCCGCCGCCTCCGTGAACTCACGCAGGATGCCGAGGCAGAGCGCGTGGATTGTGCCGCGCGTGATCTCGTGCTTCAGGCGGGCGACGATCTCTTCAGCGGCTTTGTTGGTGAACGTGACGGCGCAGATCCGCGCCGGGTCGATCGTAGTTGGGCCGAGTTTCGTGACGAGGTAGTCGACGCGCCGCGTGAGGCAGAAGGTCTTGCCGGCGCCGGGGCCCGCGACCACGAGGACGGGGCCGAGGGGCGCTTCGATCGCGAGGCGTTGCTGAGGGAGGGGGTCGAAGTCCCCGGTCACTCGTACATCTCTGCCGTGTTCGCCTTGGCCAGCTCCACCAGGAAGCCGCCAATCTTTTCAGTGACTGCCTCGACGTACTTGCGGCCCTTCTCCGCCGTCGCTGCGGCCGGATTGCCGACGCCCGTATCGTCGGTCACCTTGCGCCAGAGCCGCGGCGCCCAGGCCCACTTCTCCCGCAATGCGGAGATCTTGAAGCCGCGGGCGCGCCCCGGGCCCGCTTCGGCGAGGGGCCGCGCCAACTCCGGCGTCAGGTGCATCAAGACGCTGGTCTCCATCTCCCCGGCGTGGTCGCCCAGGTCTGAGAAGAACTGCTTCAGGTCCACGGACTGGTACCAGTTCACCGTACAAATGAACAACGTCACTGCGCCCTGCAGCTCGCGAATCATCTGCCGGAAGTCGTTGCCGCCGTGCCCGTTCATCACCACGAGCTTCTTGATCCCCTGGCCCGCGAGCGACGCGGCGACGTCGCGCAGCACCAGCGACTGCGTGCTGGGATTCATGCTGACGGTGAGCGGAATGTCGAGCTGCCCCGTGTTCACCCCGAACGGCACCGTCGGCAGCACCACGACCTTCGCGCCGCGTTCCCACGCATATCCTGCCGCCAGCGCGGCGATCCGCTCCGTCGCGATGTTGTCGGTGGTGTAGGGCAGGTGGTAGTTGTGCGCCTCGGTGGCGCCCCAAGGCAGGACCGCGACTTCATAGCGCGTGTCCTTAACGGTCTTCCAGGTCGTCTCGTCGAGGATGTAAGGGCGTGGCGGCTGGGGCGGCATGGCACCGTTCGGAAATCGGGACCCGGGATAGTAACCCCCACCGTACCCACGCTGTAAGCGTGGGCCCGATACGACACTGCGCCTAAGGCGCAGTGAAGGGGTGGGGAGTGATTCCGCCGTTTCCGGCCCCCGAATCTCCTTCGTTTTCCAGGTCCGATTGCGGCACGACACGCGCTGGCCTCCTCGGTACGGTTTCGCGTAACCCCTACCGGAGGCGCGTATGCGTCCCTTGTCGTCGATCCTGCTTATCACTACCCTCGGCGCGTGTAGTTACGAACCGCAGGTCACGCCCCCCTTCGACGCGCGCGTGCATCTCCCCACCGCCGCTGAAACCGGCCCGCGCTACTCGGTCGCGTACCTGCCGACCCTCGGCGGGTCTCGCAATCGCCCCTCCGGGATCTCGAACAGCGGTTGGATCGTGGGCTTCGTGAATCGCCCCGGCAACGCGACGCGCGTCGCCGCGATCTGGCGCAACAACTCGCTCGATACGCTCGGCACGCTCGGTGGCCCCAACAGCATCGTCCAGTGGCCGGGCGTCTCGAACAACGGACTCGTCGCCGGGATCACCGAGCTGGCCGCGCCCGATACGCTGAACGAGGAGTGGAGCTGTACCGCGTTCCTTCCTTCTGTAACAGGTCATGTATGCCGCGGCTTTTTCTGGGACGGCACGATGGCCGCGATGCCGACGCTGGGCGGCGAGCAGAGTTTCGCGACGGGAGTCAACGCTCGCGGACAGGTCGTCGGCTGGGCCGAGACGGGCGTCGTCGATCCCACGTGCAACCTGCCTCAGGTGCTTCAGTTCCGCGCGGTAGTATGGGAGCCGAAGAAGGGGACGATGCAGGAGCTCCCGCCCCTCCCGGGCGACTCGACTTCCGCAGCGACCGCGATCAACTCGAAGGGCCAGGTCGTCGGCATCTCGGGCGCGTGTGACATCGCCGTCGGGCAACGCAGCGCGCGCGCGTCGGTCATCTGGAACGACGGAGTCCCGACGGAGATCGGCGATTTGGGCGGCGACTTCTGGCACACGCCGATGGACATCAACGAGGACGGCGACGTGGTCGGCTTCTCGAACCCGTCGTATGTCTTGGGGATCGACTTCCTGCCCCTCGGCTTCCTCTGGACCAAGGACGGCGGAATCCAGAGTCTCGGCAAGCTCCCGGGCGACACCTCGAGCCAGGCCTTGGGCATCAACAAGAACCGTCAGGTCGTCGGCGTCTCGACCGGCGCCATCAATCGCGCGTTTTTCTGGGAGAATGGCGTCATGCAGAACCTCAACGACTTGGTGGGGCCCGGCTTCCCGGATCTCCTGATCGTCGCGCAGCACATCAACGACGACGGGGTCATCGTGGGGCGGGCCGTCCTGCACGGGACGACGAGGCAGGTGCCTTTCGTGGCGACGCCTCTCTATTGAGGTCCGAATCCGGCGGGCAAGGGCGGCGCGTGCGGGGTAGGTTCTTTCATTATGGTATCCGCCGCGCCGCCATTTCCCGCTTCGCCCGTCCATCGCGAGGCCTACCAGCTCGCCGTCGACGCACGCGACCCGCGCTTCGACGGAGTCTTCTTTGTCGCGATCACGACCACGCGCGTGTATTGCCGGCCGATTTGCCCGTCGCGCTTGGCGTATGACCGTCACCGCCGCTTCTTCGATTCCGCGGCGGCCGCCGAGCGCGCGGGCTTTCGGCCCTGCCTGCGTTGTCGCCCTGAGCTGGCCCCCGGTGCCGGCCGGACGGCGCTGAGCGAGGTCTCTCGCCTCGCGCAGGTCGCGACGCAACGCATCGCCGCCGGCGCGCTCAATGACCGCACCGTGACCGAGTTGGCGGCCGACCTGGGCGTGAGCGAGCGACACCTGCGGCGCGCCCTGGAGCGCGAAATCGGCGTTTCGCCACTCGAGCTCGCGCAAACCCATCGTCTTTTGTTGGCCAAGCGACTGCTCGTCGACAGCGATCTCCCGGTGACGCGCGTCGCCTACGCCAGCGGGTTTCGGAGCCTGCGCCGCTTCAACGCGTCGTTCCGCGAGCAGTACGGCATGCCGCCGAGCGCGCTGCGACGCGGCGCACCGTCCGCTCGCCGTACGGCCGCGGTGCAGTTCACTCTCGCCTACCGTCCGCCCCTCGCGTGGAGTGCGCTACTCGACAGTCTGCGCGCGGTGGCGACACCAGGCGTCGAAGTATTCGAGGGATTGCGCTACGGACGGACCGTCAGGATCGATGGACATACCGGCGTGATCTTCGCCGAGGACGTACCCGCGAGTCATCACATCGCGGTGGCGGTTACACCATCGCTTGTGCCGGTATTGATGCCGCTGATTGCGGGTCTGCGTCGTCTCTTTGATCTCGACGCCGAACCCGCCGTGGTGGACGCGCACCTGGCCGAAGGGGGACTCGCGGCCGAGGTGGCGAAGACTCCGGGCGTGCGCCTCCCCGGAGCGCTCGATGGCTTAGAAGTCGCGCTCCAGCTCTTGCTGCCCGGACGAGGCGGTCTCGGCGATCCCATCGCGACGGGCGTCCCCGGACTCACGCATCTTGCCCCGATGGGGAGCCAGGTGACGGGCACGGGCGTCCCGCAGCGCCGCGCCGAAACGGTTGCGAAGCTCGCCCGCGCTATAGAGTCGGGGGGGCTGCGCCTCGAGCCGGGGAGCGACGTGGGCGAGACTCAGCGCGGGCTGCTTGCGCTGGGAGGCATCGGGGAGCGCCTCGCGACGCTTATCGTGACGCGCGCGCTCTGCTGGCCCGACGCGTTCTATACGAAGGACTGGGCGCTGCTCGCCCGTGCCGAGGCGTGGCGGCCGTGGCGTGCCTACGCGGCGCTTCATCTAGTTGCGCCCCGCGGCCCTGCTACGCTCGAGCGCACTCGGGCTGGCCAGGTTCGTTAGGCCAGGCCACGTCACGTATCCTGGCGGCGGGCCGTAGACGACCGACGGGATGCACGCGCAGAGCGCGCTATGGGGCGCCACCGCCTCCGTGCCGGACGGCACCTGATACGACACTGCCCCTGGGTCGGTGATGAACCCGCCGCAGGTGTGACAGTGAATCTGGCTCATGGGCTGGCTCCTTCAGGTAAAACGGGGGACGGCTATGTGCCGCCCCCCTCTATGTCCGACAGGTGCTGCGCCTGCTAGCCTAGTTCTTCGACGCGATCTTGTGGAACGTCGAGTTCGAAACTTCATAGGTCTCGACCTTCGGCGTGCCCTCGACCACCATCTGCAGGCTCGTCAACACGGCGGGATAGGTGTCGCGGTCATAGGCTTCCGCGTTCTCTTTCTTCTCCCACAGGCTGATGGCCAGCGCTTCGGTGCCGTTCTGTGCGACGAACGTGATCTCGTCCTTGAAGCCGTTCTGCTTGCGCAGCACCGGCAGGACGTCCGTCTCCAGCTTCCGCGTGAACTCGGGCGCGGCGTTCGTCTTGAGCTGCAGCGTGACGTTACGTGCAAACATGAGGCGACTCCCTTACGACTTGAACATGAGCTTCACTGCGATCACTCCAACTCGGGCAACGTACCCGGGTGTACTATCTTTGTCAAGTCACCTGTAGTAAGTTGCACCATTCTTAACCGTACTAGTTAAATCGTGAGGAGATGGGGCCGTGGACGTGGCGTTTGTGATCCGGGAACGACTCGCGGAGCTGGGCCTGGAGCAGCGCGACCTCGCCCGCGCCGCGCAGGTCACGGAGTCCTACGTCTCGCAGCTGCTCACCGGGAAGAAGGCTCCCCCCGCGCCCAACCGCACCGCGATCTACGACCGCATGGACCGCTTCCTCAAGCTGCCGCACGGCGAGCTCGCCAAGGTCGCCAAGCTGGCGCGCAAGGAAGAGCTGAAGCGCGAGCTGGGCGACTCGCCGGAGCCGTTGTTGCCGCAGGTCCGCGAGCTCCTGCTGCGCAAATGCCGCTCCAGAGCGGCGCGCGCGATCATCGCGGGGCAGCCCTTCGGGGAGCTGGAGCGCCTCGCCGTGCAGCGCCTGCTCCACGTCGCCGAGCTGGGGAGCGACATGTTTCGTCTGTCGCCCAGGCAGCTGGCGTCGCTCGATGCGCTGATCGACTCGTGGGACGTCGAGCTGGCGACATTCTCGGTCGAGATCGTCCTGCACCGGCGAGTGGGGCTCGGCAAGGTGCGGCGCTTCGAGTTCGTGGAGCAGGACACCGAGTCGCAGCCAGGGCTCGCGGAGTTCCTGGCGAATCGCTCGTTGAGCGGCAGCGCCAGCAAGCAGGAGCTCGCGTTCCTGACCGGCCTGAGGTTCCAGGGGCGCCACCCCACCGCCCTCTACTATTACCGAGAGCTTCAGAACTTGCGGGACCCGTTACACTTCGAGGGTAAGTAACCACCAATGACCATCTACCGCCGCCTCCAAACGCCCGTCGGAGAGCTCCTGCTCACCGCGTCGGATACCGCCCTCACCGGCGTGTACTTCCCAACGTCCCGCCGCGGCCCTCCTCCGACGCACCGCGCGGACTGGACCGAGGACGCCGGCCAGGGACCGGCGGGGCCCACGGGCGAAATGCTCGCGCGTGCCGTGCAGCAGCTCAACGAGTACTTCGCCGGCCAACGCACGACGTTCGATCTGCCACTCGAAGCGATGGGCTCGGTGTTCGAGCATCGCGTCTGGAAGGCGCTCCGCAGCATTCCCTACGGCACGACGACGAGCTACGGGGATGTGGCC
>Ga0193723_1000962_pt1 | contig 11233 bp, 8 predicted proteins | sample H2m2metaG_FD_143042 | JGI IMG/M metagenome (GOLD analysis project Ga0193723, IMG submission 143042) | Soil microbial communities from a riparian zone of the East river system, Colorado, United States - H2m2 | ecosystem: Environmental > Terrestrial > Soil > Riparian zone | place: USA: East River... | reverse complement strand
CGAGCAGGCGCAGGCCGAGGGACTGTATCGCGGGTTCGTTCATGGGGTTCGGGAGAACCTAGCCGGTGGCGACTCGACTTCAAGCGCCACCCTCGACTAAGTTGTCCGATACGTGACCGACAGCCCTTTCCTTCCTGCGCCGGCGCAATGCGTGCATCGCGCGCCGTTACGTGCCGAAAGCCGGCGCCGCCTCGCCCTGGCGCTCGGGATCACCGCGGCTGTGATGGTGGCGGAAGCCTTCGGGGGATGGTTTGCCGGCTCCCTGGCGCTCCTGGCCGACGCCGGCCATATGCTCGCGGACACCGCCGCGCTCGGCTTGGCCCTGTTCGTCGCACGCGTCGCCCAACGCCCCGCGACTCCCGAGCGCTCGTTCGGTTTGTTACGGCTCGAGATCCTCGCCGCGTTAGTGAACGGCGCCCTGCTCATCGCCATCGCGATCGGGATCGGGATCGAGGCGTGGCACCGCCTGCGGACGCCGCCGCCGGTTGACGGGCCGCTGCTGCTGGGCGTGGCAGGCGTGGGGCTCGTCGCCAATCTCGTCACGCTCCGCATCCTGCACCACGGACACGAGCACTCGCTGAACCAGCGGGGCGCGTACCTGCACGTGCTCGGTGACCTGCTCGGCTCCGTCGGCGCCCTCGCGGCGGGCGCGTTGGTCGTCACCACCGGGTGGGTCCTGGCCGATCCTCTCATCTCGGTGCTCATCACGCTGCTGGTGCTCGGAAGCGCCTGGCGCCTGATAAAGGAAAGCACGGACATCCTCATGGAGGCGACGCCCGACCATATCGCTCTGGGGGATGTGCACGACCGGATCGCTTCGGTACCGGGCGTAGACTCGGTCCACGACTTACACGTCTGGACCGTGACCAGCGGGGTAGTCGCCATGAGCGGACACCTGGTGGTCCGCAACCCGACCGACAACCAGCCCGTCCTCGAGGCTGTGCAGGACCGGATGCTGGCCTTGGGGATCAACCACGTGACGGTCCAGATGGAGCGCGATCAGACGTGTGATTAGGCTTGTATTTTGCCCGCCCCCTCCCTATACTGCGCCCCTCATTCACCCCACACCCTGAGCAGGCAAGTCAGTGCAGATCCGCAACATCGCCATCATCGCCCACGTCGACCACGGCAAGACCACGCTGGTGGACCAGATGCTCCGTCAGGCCGGGGTGTTCCGCGCCGGGCAGCAGGTGGCAGAGCGCGTCATGGACTCGAACCCGCTGGAGCGGGAGCGCGGGATCACGATCCTGTCCAAGAACACGTCGGTGCGCTGGGGCGACACCAAGATCAACATCGTGGACACGCCGGGGCACGCCGATTTCGGCGGCGAGGTGGAGCGGATCCTGCGCATGGTCAACGGCTTCCTGCTGCTGGTCGACGCGGCCGAAGGGCCAATGCCGCAGACGCGATTCGTGGCGGGCAAGGCGCTGGCGCTGGGGCTAAAGCCGATCGTGCTGGTGAACAAGATCGACCGACATGATGCGGAGCCGCTGCGGGTGCACGACGAGGTGTTGGAGCTGCTGATGGACCTCGAGGCGACGCCGGAGCAGTTCAACTGCCCATTCCTCTATACGTCGAGCCGGGCGGGCACGGCGACCGCGGACTTGGCGCGGCCCGGGACCGACTTGAAGCCGCTGTTCGATACGATCCTCGAGACGATCCCGCCCCCCGCCGCGGAGCTGAACGGGCCGTTCCAGATGCTGATCTCGACGCTCGACTACTCGTCGTACCTCGGGCGCATCGGCATCGGACGGATCGAGCGCGGCCGCGTCAACGTCGGGGATACGGTTGCGTTACTCCCGATTGGTGCGCCGGGTCCAGTGGGGGATGGGTCGTTCGAGCAGGCGCGGATCGTGAAGCTGTTCGCGTTCGAGGGACTGGAGCGCGCCGAGGTCGAGGAGGCGACGGCGGGCGAGATCGTGGCCATCGCCGGCATCGCGGGCGTCGAGATCGGCAAAACGATCACCGCGCCGGATCACCTCGACCGGCTCGCCGGCATCGCGGTGGAAGAGCCGACCATCTCCGTGGACGTGCTCGTGAACAACTCTCCCTTCGCCGGGCGCGAGGGGAAGTTTGTGACCGGCCGACATCTGCGGGAGCGGCTGTATCGCGAGCTGGAGCGCAACGTCGCGCTGCGGGTAGAGGATACCGACACCCCCTACGCCTTCACGGTGTCGGGACGGGGCGAGCTGCATCTCGGCATCCTGATGGAGACGATGCGGCGCGAGGGGTACGAGTTCCAGGTGAGCCGGCCGCGGATCATCCCGCGCGAGGGCCCCGACGGGGAGCGGCTCGAGCCGTACGAGGAGCTGATGATCGACGCTCCCGAGGGGTACGTTGGGGTGGTCATGGAGAAGCTGGGGCCGCGTCGGGCAACGATGTTGGACATGCGGAATCCGGGCCTCGGGATGGTGCGAATGCGGTTCAGCGTGCCGGCCCGGGGGCTTCTGGGGTACCGGTCGGAGTTCTTGACGGATACGCGCGGAACGGGAATCATCCACCACCGCTTTTTCGAGTACGGTCCTTGGGCGGGGCCGATTTCGGGGCGGAGCCGGGGGGTCCTGGTGGCCGACCGGGAGGGGGTGGCGGTGGCGTTCGCCCTGTTTAATCTCCAGGAGCGGAGTACCATGTTCGTCCGGCCCGGGGATGCGGTGTACGAAGGGATGATCGTGGGGGAGCACGCGCGGGCGGGAGACATGGACGTGAACGCCACGAAGGAGAAGAAGCTGACGAACATGCGCACCACGGCATCCGACGAGATGATTATGTTGGAGCCGCCGCGCGAAGTGACTCTGGAAGCGGCGCTGGAGTACATCGAGGACGACGAGTTGATCGAGGTCACGCCGTCGTCCCTGCGACTCCGCAAGCGCATGTTGGGCGCCACCGAGCGCCGCAAGCTGGCCCGCAGCGAGAAGCGAGCCGCGTCGGAGGAGTAGGGAAGCTAGGAGGGTCGTTCGACTCGAACCCCAGCCGGAGGTGGCAATGCTGGCCCGCGAGACGTCGACGGATTGGTCGCTCAAGCGCAGGAGCGACGACGTCGACGAGGAGTTCGGAGAATTCGAAGAGGATAAGGAACTCGACGAAGACTTCGACGACGATCTGGACGAAGATGAGCTCGACGACGAGGACGGCGACGACGCCGACGATTACGACGACCTGGACGACGAGTTCGACGAGGGGGACGAGGACGAGTTCCGGCCCAAGAAGGGGCCGAAGCGGGAGTGGGACTAACACCTAGGCGCCTAGGCGCCGAGACGTCTAGGCGCCTAGCATGCAGGGCCTGTAGCTCAGGTGGTTAGAGCGCACGCCTGATAAGCGTGAGGTCAGTGGTTCAACTCCACTCAGGCCCATGGTGTGAAACAGAAGCCCCGTCAGCCGGTTGCTCGGTTGACGGGGCTTTGTTGTGCTGCGTTTGGGATCGAAGAGGTTGTGGATCAAGGAACAATAAGGCCTGGGTAGCAGCTGTTTGCAAACGAAACGGCCCGTGTTGCGCTGCCGCGACCACCAGCCCGCCGCTCACCCCGTTCGATTCGTACCCTTCACGTGGTGCGGGCTTAACCTGCGTCAGTGGAATTGCTCGCGAACACCGCTCCGGTCTGGCTTTGGCGCGAACCTTGCCAAAACAGCGACCACGATTCTCGAAGTTCTCGCTGGGATGCGCCCCCCAAGCGAGGTGCGGACATCCACCAAGGAGGCGCATCATGTCGAGACCCACAAGAGTCGCAGCACTCATCGGAGCCACCGTTCTCGCCGCGGCCTGTCGGGACGCCGTCAATCCGCCCGTCCGCGAGCGGGGCGGGCCCGGCACTCCACTGTTCTCCTACTCGGCGAACGGGATCACCCTGGATACAGTGAACGGCTCGATGCGGGAAAAGGGGAGGTTGCTCGTCAAGGGGTTCAACCACACGAACCCGCACCACGGCGATGCGGTTGTCGCGACGTTCTTCTGGCTCGGCTCGACGAACATCATCGACTCCGTGGTCGATGTCCTGACCACCACCCCCTATACGCGGGTGGGCAACCAATATCACCTCGTCGAATACGTCACTTCCGGCGGATACTCGATGGCCACATACGTCGCCACGAACGTCCAGAACTTTCCCGACCCTAACACGGACCCCGGCGAGGGCGACATCTTGGCGGTCGGGGCGTACCTCTCGGATTCGGTCACCGACGGCGGGATAACGATCTCAGCGTGGACGGGGGTGGAGGACAACTTCGCCGTGGCACTGGGCGCACACCGCTCGAGCTCGGGCTCGGGCTCGGGCACCACGGCCGCACAAGCCGGCCCGATCGCAGTCGACGCGGATGCGCTCGTCTATAGTGTCACCATGTCGGGCCTGTTCAACGGTGCTCCACCGCAGGGGTATTCCAGCATCGGCGTGGGTTCGGACGACTCCATCAGGAATGACCAGGCGTACGCCGTGCAGGCAAGCGCGGGTACCGTTAATCCCGGCTGGACGTGGTTCTTCGATAACCAAGTCCGCCCATGGCTCGCCACGACGTTCGCGCTCAAGCGCGCGCCGCCACCGCAGGCGATCGCGCTCGATCAGTTGAACGGCACGTACAACGAAAGCGGTCGGGTCTTGATGGCAGGGTTCAACCCCATCAACCCGCACGTGGGTGACGCCATTGTCGCCACGTTCTACTGGGTCGGCTCGACGAACATCATCGATTCCGTGACCGACCACATCTCGGCCGTCGGCTACCCGCCCGTCGGCAACCCGTACCACCTCGTGGAGTACGTCACCGCGGGCGGCATCTCGATGGCCACGTACGTGGCGACGAACGTTCAAAACTTCGGCGATGCCGACACCGCCAACATCTACGTGGTGCGCGCGAACCTCTCGGACTCGGTGACCGGCGGGCTCGCGATCACCGCGTACCGCGGCGTGGCGCCGACATTCGCCGCTGCGCTCGGCGCGCACCGGTCGGCGACGGGGTCGGCCTCCGGCACCACGGCCGTCGGTGCCGGTGCGATCAACGTGGGCGCGGGCGCGCTGGCCTATGCCACCACGTTGTCGAACGGCCTAGTCGGTCTCGAGGGGCCGCCGGGATTCACGGCCTTCGGCACGGGATCTGATGCGTCCATCAAGAGCGATGCGGCGTACGCCGTGCAGGGAAGCGCGGGTACCGTCGATCCGCAATGGACCTGGTTCTTCAACTCATCACCCCGCACGTGGCTCGCCACGGTGCTCGCACTCAAGGGGCCGTGAAGGGGAGTTTAAACAGAAGCCCCGTCAGCCAGGTACACGGTTGACGGGGCTTCGTCGTGCCTGGGTGACCCGCAGCATCGCCGCAACTTCGGGCTCAGCTCCACTCAGGCCCACTCGACCACGTTCTATGCGAGCGTTTGCGTCGTGCTGCACGGCTCCCTAGGTTGTGGCAGCCGATGCCCGCTGGACGGCGCGTCTTCACACGGGAGACCCAAACATGCGCGAGCGACTCACCGCAATCGGTGCCGCAATCCTGCTGTGTGCCGTAGTGTCGCAGGGTCAGGCTCAAGGCGCTGCGAAGCCGCTGGTCCGCGCGACGATGCGAAATGATGTCGGGATCGAATTGCTGGGCAAAGCGCTGATTTACAGTTTTTCATACCAGCGGATGGTCGGCACGTCCCTTGGTCTGGAAGCCGGCTTGGGAGCTTTGGGGGGGAGCGGCGGATCCTCGGGGGGCACGACGATCGTCTTCGTCCCGGTGAGTGCGAAGCTCTATCTGATTCCCAAGGATGGCACGCTGTATTTGACCGGCGGTGCGGTGTTGGTCACGGCCTCCACCAGTTCGGGACCACTCGACAACGCCACAGATTTTTACGGCGACGTCGGCCTCGGCTTCGAGTTCCGCTCGCCCGGCGGCTTCCTGTTCCGGGGCACGGCGTATGCATTGTTCGCGGGGGGGGGCTATTTCATCTGGCCGGCCATCTCCATCGGCTATGCGTTCTAGGGAGTAGCGCGCCGCCGCAGCAGCAAATCGCCCCACCTGTGCCGCCGACCGGGTGGGGCGATTCTTGTGCGACAGCCAACCGACGGGGATCGTGTGACGGAACCGGGACAAGTGCAACAAGCGGCACCCGACGAGGCCGCCCATGGATTCTGGGCGACCGTCCGCGAAGCGTTGCGCGGCTCGCATCACGACTACACCGCCGGCCCGATCGGCCGGGCGATCATCCTGCTCGCCATCCCGATGGTGATGGAGATGGTGATGGAGTCGGTTTTCGCCGTGGTGGACGTGTTCTGGGTGGCGCACCTGGGGCCGAACGCCGTGGCGACGGTGGGCCTGACGGAGTCGATGCTGGCGCTCGTCTACACGGCGGCGATGGGGCTCTCGATCGGCGTGATGGCGATGGTCGCGCGCCGCATCGGCGAGAAGAACCCCGCCGGCGCGGCCGAAGCCGCCACGCAGGGTATCGCGCTGGGGGTGATCGTCGCCGTCGTCATCGGTGCACTCGGTGCCATCTTCGCCCCGCGCCTGCTCGGCCTCATGGGGGCGTCCCCGGAAGTCATCGCGATCGGGTCGGGCTACACCCGCGTGATGCTGGGCGGCAACGTGGTGATCGTCCTGCTATTCCTCATCAATGCGACGTTCCGCGGCGCGGGCGACGCGGCGATCGCGATGCGCGTGCTATGGCTCGCCAACTGGATCAACATTCTGCTGGGTCCGTGCCTGATCTTTGGACTGGGGCCGTTCCCGCAGTTGGGCGTGCAGGGCGCGGCGATCGCGACCACGATCGGTCGCGGCACCGGGGTGCTGTACCAGATCTACCGCCTGATGCGGCGCGACGGGCACATCGTGATTCACCGGGATCAGTTGCGACTGCGGCCCGCCGTGATGCGCACGCTGCTGCGGCTCTCGGGGAGCGGCACGTTCCAGGTGCTCGTCGGCACCGCAAGCTGGATCTGGTTGATGCGCATCATCTCGACGTTCGGCGCCCAAGCGGTGGCGGGATACACGATCGGCATCCGCATCCTCATCTTCGCGCTGTTGCCGTCCTGGGGGCTCTCCAACGCGGCCGCGACGATGGTAGGGCAGGGCCTGGGCGCCGGGAAACCGGAGCGCGCGGAACGGGCCGTGTGGCTGGCCGGGCTGTACAACATGTTCTTCCTCGGCAGCGTGGGCGTGGTGTTCGTGTTCCTCGCCGGCCCGATCGTGGCGTTGTTCACCACCGATCCCGCGGTCGCGCCCGTGGCCACGGCATGTCTGCGGATCGTCAGCTACGGATATGTGTTCTACGCGTGGGGCATGGTGCTGACGCAATCGTTCAACGGCGCCGGCGACACGTGGACGCCGACGTGGCTCAACTTCTTCTGCTTCTGGCTATGGGAGATTCCCCTCGCGTGGGCACTCGCCGTGCACTTCGGCCTCGGCCCGCGGGGGGTGTTCTTCGCCATCACCATCGCCTTCTCCACGCTGGCCGTGATCAGCGCGATCTTGTTCCGGCGCGGGAAGTGGAAACTACGAAGCGTGTAGCGGGCCTTCGTGGAGTTATCTTCATCCTCATGCACAGGCTCTCATTCGTCGCTGTCGCGTTGATCTCCGCGACGTCCGCCAACGCGCAGATCCCCGTACAAGTTCGCGTCGATTCCGCCCGCCGCGAGGTGGTGATCACCGCGGGCCCCTATCGCCTGCCGGCCAATCCGCCGGGCATGCACGAGGGGATGGAGCACGAGCCAGAGGATCTCCTCGTGCAGCAGTTCGCGTGGCCGCTGACGACCTGGGTGCGTGGGTTCCGACTCGCGATCGTGGACGGCGCCGGCCGCACGCTGCCGCGGGGCCTGATGCACCACATGAGCATGATGAACTTCGATCGGCGGGAGGTGGTGTACCCGATCGTGGAGCGGCTGCTCGGCGCGGGGCGCGAAACGGACGACGTCGTGTTTCCCACCACGGTCGGGATTCCGCTAAATGCCGGCCACCGACTGGGCCTGTACATCATGTGGGACAATCAGACGGGCGCCGAAGTGCCCGACGCGTATCTCCGTCTCACGCTGCCGTGGATCTCTCCCCGCCAGGTGCCGAAGCCGGTCGTCGCGCTGCCGTTCCTCGTGGATGTGAACTTCGTGTTCGGTGGCGCGAACTCGTACGCCATCCCGGCGGGTCGCTCCACCCGCACCTACGACTTCACCGTGCCGCTCGCCGGCCGGCTGCTCGCGGCGGGCGGCCATCTGCACGACTACGGCTCGGGACTGCGGCTCGAGGATGCACAGTCGGGGAAGATCTTGGTCCGCATCCGGCCCAAGCGGGCCCCGGACGGACGGGTGGTCGGGATGTCGCGCCAGCTGTTTGGCACGCGTGGGCGCGGGCCGAAGCTGCGCCCCGACCGCACGTACCGGCTCGTCGTGGAATACGACAACCCGACGGGCGCTCCCGTGTCCCACGTGATGGGCTCGATCGCGGGTCTGTTCGTCCCGGACGACCTCCGGCAACTTCCCGCACTGAATCCTGACGATCCATCATATCGGGCGGATGCAGCGTGGCTGGCGCGCATCAAGGGCGGCGGCGACGCGGGCATGATGGAACACCACCACGACCACGACTAGCGCGCGCCAGGCCATCCCTTAGATTGGCCTTTGCATGACGCGACCCTGGTCAACTCGCCACCACAGCGCCTCCCTGGCGCTGTGGTTCGGCCTAGCGATGGTCGGGCCGGAAGTGCACCAGTGCCCGTTGCACGACGTTGCCCCCGCAACTGCTGCCGCCGCCGCACACGCTTCCGGTCACGCCTCGCACGACGCTCCCAAGGGCCACGAGCACTGCTCGTGCCCACAGGTCTGCTGCGCGGTCGGCGCGGGTGTCGCGTTGCCGGCGCCGTCGTTCCAATGGACGACAGTCGCGGCGCGCGTCACCACGGCCGTGCCGGTTCTCTATCGCGTGGTCCTCCCACGCGCGCCGCGCCACCTTCTCCCCTTCGCTCTCGCCCCTCCGCAGCCGCTCGCGTAACTCGCCCGACTCGGGCGCTCTGTAACACAACTCGAACGACGCTATCACCCCTTGCGGAGGGGGACGTATGACCATTTGCAAAGTGCTGTGTTGCTGCGGGCTGCTTGCGGCCGCGCCGATCCTTGCCGCTCAGCAGCCGCCGGCGGCCGACTCTTCGCGCCGGCAGGCGGACAGTCTGGGGCGGCACCCGGCGTTGCTGAAGGCGATCACGGTCACCGCCGCGCCGCCCGAACGACGCGATCCCATCGGGTTCACGTCGGTCTCGCCTCAAGCGCTGCACGCGAGCGTTGCCATCAACGCGTACGAGCTGCTGCGCCAAACGGCGGGGCTCGAGGTGCACGACCAGGGCCAGGGGCCGGGCTTCGCCTCCACGGCCTCGCTGCGCGGATTCGCCTCGGACCACTCCACCGACATCGCGCTATGGATCGACGGCGTGCCGGTGAACGAACCGGTGAATGGGCATGCGGAAGGCTACAACGACTGGAGTCTGCTCTTCCCGGCCGTGGTGCAGGAGATCGACGTTTACAAAGGCCCTACGAGCCCGTTGTACGGCAACTTCTCTCTCGCCGGCACGGTGAACATCCGCACGTTGGAGCGTGTGTCGGGCACGAGCGCGCTCGTCAGCGGCGGCATGTACGGGCGGGCGGACGCTACCGTGCTGACCGGCTACGACCGAGGCGCCAACGGCGGCGTGTTCGGGCTCCGCGGTGTGCGGGAAGACGGTTGGCGCCCGAATAGCCAGTATCGGACCGCGCAGGGTCACGCGCGGGTGGTGCAGGCACTCTCTCCCTCCACCGCCCTCGACGTTGGCATCGAGCTGTATGCGGCGGGCTGGGATTCACCCGGGTTTCTCACCGACTCGCAGTTCGCCGCGCGCGACTACGCGGTAGTGGTGGACCCCACCGACGGAGGCTTCAAGCGCCGCGCGCAGGAGCGCGCCAGCCTGCGGGTCCTGTGGGGCGACACGCGCCTGTGGCGTACCACGGTCTACGCGACCCAGGGCCGGTGGCAGCTGTTCCTCAACATCCCCCCGGAGCCGGGGTCCGGCGAAGGCACGGGGAGCCAGACCGAAGAGGAGGACCTGCGCTACGGGTTCGGGATGACGAGCGCGCTGACGTGGGCGCTGCGTTCGACGGAGATCACGCTCGGCGCTGAAGGACGCTGGGATCACACCAATTACCAGAACTGGCTGACGACGGCACGGGTACGCGACTCGGCGCAGGATCTGCTGACGGCGCGGCAAGGGGCCGGTGCGCTGTTCGCACAGACCTCCATCGCTGTGGGGGCGCGCCTGCGGCTGAATCTGGGCGGCCGCTACGATGCGTTCGCGACCGCTTCGACCCCGATGGGTCAGCCGGAGGTGACCGGTACGACGCACGCCTTCTCGCCCAAGTTCGGCGCCTTGTATCAGCTGTCGCCGTCCGGTCAGGTCTATGCCAACGTGTCCCGGGGCTTTCGCCAGACCGATGGCGTGATCAACGATCCCTCGCTTCCCGTCATCACGGCCTCGGCGTACGAAACCGGGGTGCGCGTGCAGTCCCGCGGAGTGGAGGCGAGCCTCGCCGTGTTCCGGATGGACCTGACTAACGAGCAGACATTCGATCCCCTCACGCTCGCGACGACGAGCGGTGGACGGAGTCGCAGGCAGGGAGTGGAGCTCGCAGTCCGCTCGCGGCTCGGGGCCGCGGTGTCATTCGATGCCGATGCCACGCTCAACGACGCGAAGTACCGGCAGCTGGTGACCGAGGACGGCGACACGCTGAGTGGTGCGCGCGTCTTCAACACCGCGAGGTACGTCGGCTCGGCCGCGCTGGAGCTGGCGCCGCCGCGGCGACCCTGGCGGGTCCGGCTGGCCACCAACGTGGTCGGACCGTACACCCCGTTCGAGGGCAACGGTCTGGAGCTGCCCGCCTACGCGCTGTTGCACCTGGGCGGCACGGCGACACTGGGACGAGTGGAGATGCAGATCGGCGTCCGCAACATCTTCAATCGCGCGTATCCTGAGCTTCGGGCCGGCGCGTTCGTCGCGCCGGGGCAGCCGCGCTCGCTGTACGGCGGCATCGTGGTCCGCTAGGGCGTCGCTCCGCCGGCGCAGCTGCCGTCCGGCGCCCGGACCGTCGGGTAGGCGATGCCGAGCTGATCCAGGTACGTCCGGTACTTGGCGGGGTCGTAATAAAAACGGCGCATCGCCGGACGGTAGCGCGCCATGATGTCCTGGTTCAGCTCGATTGCCGGCCGGTCCTGCGGCCGAATCAGCGGCTGATAGTGGATGTCCTTCGTCTGGACGTTGCGGAAGTAG
>Ga0193723_1000961_pt1 | contig 11248 bp, 10 predicted proteins | sample H2m2metaG_FD_143042 | JGI IMG/M metagenome (GOLD analysis project Ga0193723, IMG submission 143042) | Soil microbial communities from a riparian zone of the East river system, Colorado, United States - H2m2 | ecosystem: Environmental > Terrestrial > Soil > Riparian zone | place: USA: East River... | reverse complement strand
CCGTCGACCGCGAGAAAATCGAGCCGCGCCCCACCGCTGACCCGAACCGGCCCGACCCGCTGCTCGCTCTGGCCATACGCCGCGAACTCCGACTGGGAATGGCTGCCGAAAATGTCGCTCGTGACCGTCGAGTACGTCGCTTCGGTGCCGACGATCACGGTGCGGGCAGGGTCCGGATGCGCCTCGATCTGTCCCGCCGCCCCGAACCGATCGCCGATGCCGAACTCTGTCGCACTGCGCCGCACATCCACGAAATGCGTGCGCAGCCACGAGCCCCTAGCCGTCCAGGCGAATCGCGGCGAGACCGTCGTCCGCACCCGGGCCGAGAGAAAGCCCTTGCGCGAATCGGTGCGCGCGCCGCGCTCGGTGGTGTCGACCATGAAGGGCTGAAACACCTGGCCCTTGTCGTCGCACTCGGCGCGGCTGCACCAGCTGAGCGGCACATCGTAGCGGTCGGCAGCCCATGCGCCCGAGAAATCGACGCGCGTGTTCGCGTGCTGCCAGCGGCCACGGGCGGCGAAATGCAGATGATCGTCTTGATCCTGTTGCCGATAACCGTCGGAATGCCGATCGCCGCCCGAAATGCGGCCGCCAAAAATGTCGGTGCCGTAGGACGCCGAGAAATCGCCGCCGCCCAGCATTCCGGGGCTGTCGCGGAACCGCCAGATCTGATGCGGCGGATCGCCGTACACTCCACCCGTCAGGCGGAGGCCGGTGTGGAATCCGGTGGGGACATCGCGCGTCGTCACGTTGATCACACCGCCGAACGCCGCCGAGCCGTACAGCGACGAACCCGCGCCCTTGAGAATCTCGACGCTCTCGATCTCGTCCAGCGACAACAGGTCCCAGTTGATGCCGCCGCGGTCACCCTGGTTCATGGGAACGCCGTCCACGGTCATGAGCACGCGGGAGTTCAAGCCCTGCACGTAGCCGGTCGAGCCGCGGATGTTGGTCTGGCCGTTCACCATCTGCACGCCGGCGACGTGTTCGAGCGCCTCATCCACCGTGTTCACGGCGCGACGACCCAGCTCCCGTTCGGTCACCTGGCCCACGCTGGTCGCAGGTCGGTCGCCGAAGTGCGGGACGCGATCGCTGACGACGTCGACCGGCGGGAGCGCGAGCGGCGCCGGGACGAGCCGGAAATCGACCGTCGTCGAGTCGCCGCCGGTGAGGGCGACGACGGTATCGACAGGACCGAATCCGAGCGCGGCGGCGTACACGCGCACCTGGCCCGGCGGCACCACCGCGATCCGGTACACGCCTTGGAGATCGGACCGGGTAGACAGCGTCGTGCCGGGGATCGCGATGCTGGCGCCGCTGATCGGCGTTCCGTCCTGGTCGCGAACGGTGCCTCGCACGATGCCCTGCGCCGCCGCCGTGAGCGGCGCCACGACGAGCAGCACCGTCGCTATTGCGCGGTGCATGTAACGAAGTCTGTGGCGGGTCGCAGATGGTCGAAATCGACGACGAAGTTGATGCTGTCGACTCTCGCGCCGCTCGGCACCGTGACGACTCCCGGCTGCGTGGTGTCTGCGAGATTCCGGTAATAGCCGGCGACGCGCAGCAGCGCGGTGTCAGCCGCACTGAGCGTGAGCTGGCCGCGCTTTTTCCAGACGGCGAGCACCCAGTGATAGGCACCGGGGTCGAGGGGCACGCCGTACGCGGCAAACGCACCAGTGTAGGGGACCGAGCCCGGGTAGACCGGCCGGCGATTGAGGATCAGATCGGAGCAGGTTTGGGGGAACGTCAGGTAGGCAGCCATGAAGAGATTGTCGGTGCTGTCCGGAATCGTGCCGCGAAATTGCAGTCGGCCGCACACACCCACGAGCGCCGGCGCGCACACCGGTTCCGGCTCGAGGCCGCTGCCACATGCTGCCACTACCGCCACGAGCAGCAGGATCTTCCGCATCCCAGCAATTTGGGACCACCGGGGGAGGCGTCAACTTGACCCCCGTTTTGCGGGGGAATAACGTTTCTCCATGCCACTGTACGAGTACCGGTGCAAGGTGTGTGACGTGCGCTTCTCGCGCACCGAGTCGATGGCGGAGCATGCCGCGCGGCCGAGTCCTGCCTGTCCGAAGTGCGAGTCGCCTGCCGTGGAGCCTGTTTTCTCCGACTTTTTCGCCAAGACCGTTCGCAAGAGCTAGACACGTTCGAGCGCTTGCGGGACGCCTTCCGCGCCGCCCTCGATGCGGCGTCCACCCCCGATCTGCGGTCGCTCGCGCGGCAGATGCGTGAAGCGGTCGTCGACGCCAAGGTTGCCGTCGCCGAGGTCCAGGAAGCTGTCGCGCGCACGGAGCGCGAGATCGCCGTCGAGCGCCAGCGGCTCGCGGACGCCGAGCGCCGCGGCAGGCTCGCCGGCGAGATCCAGGACGCGGAGACCGTCGCCGTCGCGGCTCGGTTTGCGGCGAAACACACCGAGCGCCTCGGCGTGCTCGAGCGGAAGCTGGCCAACCAACGTGAGGAGCTGGCGCTCGCGCAGCGGGAGCTCGACGACATGCAGACGCAGCTCAAATCCGCGGACCGCGATCGCCCCGCTATGGAAGCGCGGGCGTCTGCGCAAGCAGCCGGGAGTGCAGAGGCCGCGGTGGATCTTCAGGACGAGTTGCTGAAATCCGATATCGATCGCGCGGCGCGCGACGCGGCCGCAACGCGCCAGCTTGAAGAGCTGAAAAAGAAAATGAGAAAGGAATAGACTCGTGCTTCTGCTCTCTCTCCTTCAGATCCTCCACCAACCTCCCCAACCTCCACCATCTGATTTTCTCAAACGCGCCCACACCTACAGCATCGTCGCCTACGACTCCGTCACCGGAGACCTGGGGATCGCCGTACAGTCGAAGTTCCCCAACGTCGGCGGGCTCGTGCCGTGGGCCAAGGCCGGCGTCGGCGCGGTCGCGACGCAGGCGTTGAGCAATACCGACTACGGTGAGAAGGGGCTGGAGCTACTCGCGCGCGGCGCGACGGCGCCCGAAGCGATGCGGATCATCATGCGCACCGATCCGCAACCGTCCCAGCGACAGGTCGGGATGGTGGACGCCCGCGGGAACTCGGCGAGCTGGACCGGAGACTCGACGTTCGATTGGGCGGGCGGAAGGACGGGCGGTCGGGCCGATGGGCAGATGGGCGGCAAAGGCCAACTCATCACCGGCCGCGATTACGCGGCGCAGGCGAACATCATGGTGTCGGACGCGACGGTCCGAAACATGGCCGAGACGTTCGAGCGCAGCCGCGGGTCCCTCGCCGACCGGTTGCTCGCGGCGCTGGTTGCCGGACAGGCGGGTGGCGGGGACAAACGCGGGATGCAGTCGGCGGCGCTGCTCGTCGTGCGCGCCAAAGGCGGCTACCTTGGCGGTACCGACCGGTACATCGACATCCGCGTCTACGATGCGCCCGATCCAATCAAAGAGCTGCAGCGGCTGTACGCGCTGCACAAGCTGTATTTCTTCACCAGCGACTCGGCGGATCTCATCGCCATCACGCCGGCATTGCAGAAGGAGCTGGAAGCGATTCTGCTGACCGAGCCGGTGAATCAGCCGCAGAAGTGGCTCGCCGCGCCCCAGCCCTCGCTGAACGCAACGTTCCTCACCGCGCTCGCCAATTTCATGTACTGGGAGAATTACGATGTGCGGGTGAGAATGGATGGGAAAATTGACCGCGTTGCACTGGATGACATTCGAAAGAATCGTAAGCGCAGGTAGTCGCCATCAGCCATCTGCCGTCAGCAGACGGCTGATGGCAGAACGCTGAGGCAATTATGGATGTGAAGCGAGGCCGGATGGTCTTTCTGGGCTACGGGAAGTACTGGCGCTCGGATCGCATTATCGGCCTGACGCCCATCGAGCAGGGACGCGGACCGGGGCAACGGACGAACGTCTTCATCGAGGGCCAGGCGGAGCCGATTGTCGCCTCCCGCACCGAGCAGGCGATCCTCGAGGACATGGGGGCGAGCGATGACAGCTTCCAGCAGGAGGCGCTGCGCCAGGCGACCCGCGAGCTGCTCGAGGCGACGCACGAATTCTCACCGGTCCTGCGGCGCGCGCTGCAGAACGAACACCACTTCGACGTCGAGAAGTGGGAGGGCCGGCTCGGCACCCTGCTGAGACCGGCCGAGCATCCCGACTCCGCGGCACAGGACGACCTGTTCGAACCATGAACGGCGAACGAAAGTTCTTCGGGCATCCGCGTGGGCTCGCCACGCTCTTTTTCACGGAGATGTGGGAGCGCTTCAGCTACTACGGGATGCGGGGCTTCCTCATCCTGTACATGACGAAGGCGCTCGCCTTCACCGACACGCAGGCGAGCAACGCCTACACCACCTACGTCTCCAGCGTCTGGCTCACTCCGATCCTCGGCGGACTGATCGCCGACGCATGGCTCGGGCAATACCGCAGCGTGCTGCTCGGTGGGATCATCATCGCGCTCGGCCATTTCACCCTCGCCTTCCATGGCCTGCCGTTTCTCTATGCCGGCCTGGGCTTGATCGTCATCGGCACCGGCCTGCTGAAGCCCAACATCAGCACGATGGTGGGCGGACTCTACGAACAGGGCGACGAACGCCGCGACGCCGGTTTTTCGCTGTTCTACATGGGCATCAACCTCGGCGCTTTCCTCGGCCCTATTATCGCGGGCCGGATCGCCGAGGGGATCGATTGGCACCTTGGTTTCGCCTGTGCCGGGTTCGGCATGCTCTTGGGTCTCACGCAGTACGTCCTCGGTCGTCGCCATTTGCAGCCCGCGGTCGAGCGCATCGCCGCGCAGAAGGCCGCACGCCGAGCAGCCGACGCGACCGCGGCGGGAGGGCAGGGCGGGCGGAGTCCGCTCACCAGCGATGACTGGCGCCGGATCTCGGCCGTCTTCGTGCTGTTCATCTTCGCGTCGCTGTTCTGGGGCGCGTACGAGCAGGCGGGCTCGACGTTGACGCTGTTCGCAGACCGCTACGTCCACCTCGAGATCTTGGGGCTCAAGTTGTACGCGTCGTGGTTCGTGTCGGTGCAGGCGGCGTTCGTCATCCTGCTCTCACCGTTGTTCGCGTGGCTGTGGATCCGGCTTGGGCCCAGGCAGCCGTCGAGCCCCGCCAAGTTTGCGCTGGCGCTCCTCTTTGTCGGACTGGCGTTCCTGCTCCTCATCCCCGCGGGCTCGTTGGCACAGCAGGGCATCAAGGTGTCGCCACTCTGGCTGTTCGCCGCCTACTTCATCCAGGAGCTTGGCGAGCTCTGCCTGAGTCCCGTGGGTCTCTCCCTCGTCACGAAAGTCGCGCCGGTGAAGCTCGTGAGCTTCGTGATGGGGATCTTTTTCCTCTCCAATTTCCTGGGCAACCTGCTCGCCGGTTGGTCGGCGCGGTTCGTCAGCACCGTGCCGCTCGTGACGCTGTTCGGCGTCACGGCTGCCGTGACGATCGGCGCCGGGCTCGTGCTCTTTCTGCTGCTGCGCCCCGTCAGGAGCCTGATGGGCGGCGTGCGGTAAATGTCGCAGCCAGTCACTCAGCAACGAGACACCGCCGGCTGGTTCGGCCACCCCCGCGGTCTCTCCACACTCTTCGCCACCGAGATGTGGGAGCGGTTCAGCTTCTACGGGCTCAAGGCGCTCCTGATCCTGTTCATGACGGCGACGGTGGCGCAGGGCGGTCTGGGATTCACCGACCAGCACGCCGGCAACGTCATCGGCTGGTACGGCTTCGGCGTCTACGCGTCGGCGATTTTCGGTGGCCTGGCCGCCGACAAGGTCTTCGGCCAGTATCGCAGCGTGCTGCTGGGCGGCATCATCATCGCGCTCGGCCATTTCAGTATGGCGGTGCCGACCGTCCCGACGTTCTATCTCGGTCTCTGCCTCATCGTCGTCGGGACCGGGCTGCTGAAGCCGAACGCGAGCACGATGGTCGGCGCGCTCTACGACCCGGAGGACGCGCGGCGCGACGCCGGCTTCTCGATCTTCTACGTGGGCATCAACGTCGGCGCGTTCGCAGCGCCGCTCATCGTGGGAACGCTCGGGCAAGAGGTCAACTGGCACGCCGGCTTCGCCTGCGCCGGCTTCGGCATGATCGTCGGCTTGATCCAGTACGTCGCCGGAAAGCGGCGCCTCATGCCGGCGCTCGAGCGGCTCGGGCAGACGGAACGGCACGCGGCCCCGGTCAGCGAGCCCTGGTGGCAGTTCACGGGCGACGAGTGGGGCCGCGTTGCCGCCATCGCGATTCTCTTCGTGTTCTCGTCGATCTTCTGGGGTGCGTTCGAGCAGGCGTCTTCGAGCCTGAACCTCTTTGCCGATCGCCTCACGGAGAACCGGCTCTTCGGCCTCAATTTCCCTTCGACCTGGTATCAGGCGCTGAATTCGATGTTCATGATTTTTGGCCTGGCGCCACTGATCGGTTGGATCTGGGTCCGAATGGGGGACCGTCAGCCCTCGAGTCCCGTGAAGTTCTCGCTGGGATTGCTTTTTGTCGGACTCGGTTTCGCGCTCATCGTGCCGGCCGCGATGATGACGCAGCAGGGGATCAAGGTCAGTCCCTGGTGGCTGATCGGATTGTACTTCTTGCACACGATCGGCGAGCTGTGCCTCAGTCCGGTTGGGCTGTCGATCGTGACGAAGCTTGCACCCGCGCGGATTGTGGGCTTCATGATGGGCTGGTGGTTTCTCTCGATTGCGGTGGGGAACAAGTTGGCGGGGATGGCAGGAGGGTTGTTCGCGACGTTGCCGTTGCCCAAGCTGTTTGGAGCGGTGGCGGGCGTGACGTTTGCTGCTGCGCTGATACTGCTGGCGATCGCGCCATGGCTTCGCCGATTGATGGGTGGAGTGAGATAGTCGGACAGAAGACAGTAGTGAGAGACGCAACAGACGCCACAGACGCAGCAGTGGTTTTCAGTTATTGAGGCGCATGCCAGGTTAGGTCCCCAATTTCTGCGGCCGCTCGAATCTTGAGGGCATCGGAGTCGGTACTCACACCCACCGACACGATGGGTTTGGGCGCACGATTCCACAGGCGGCGATAATCACTGAACGGATTGCGACGCTCCTCGTGCCACGACCCATCCGCGTCCTCGGCGCGCTGTAAGACCACCACCATCCGGTTGTGCCCCGCCCAGCTCGCAAAGCTCTCGCCGCGGCTCTCGCGATTGCCCCACGCATAGGCGATGGAACGACCGTCCTGGAACGTGATCACCAGGCGGATGGGACTGTCGTCCGCGGCGCGGCGTTTCAGGTCGGCGCCGCGGAGCGGCGTCCCGGCGCGCCAGCGCCACGTGATCGTCCCCTGGCGCAGGGATGGAGCAGGACCAATCGGACTGCGCAGCCGGTAGGTCGCGGTCCCGCCCTGACCGACTGCGATCAGGCGCATGGTGTGCGACCGCGTGATTTCAAACGTCGGCGGATCGACGCCTTCTATACGGTTGAGCTTCCAGCCTGACGGCAATCCCGATCCTGCCGGCAACACCATCAGGTTCGTGAGGGTCTGAGCGAGCGCGAGCAGGACGCTCACATCGGCTCCGCGCCGAAGTGACAGGCCGCATCGTGCCCGGGCGTGATCGCGCGCAGCGGCGGCGGCTCGGTGCGGCAGCGCTCGTTTTTTTTGGGATGCGGGCACCGCGGATGGAACGGGCAGCCCGGAGGCGGATGCGCGGGCGACGGGATGTCGCCCGGGAGCACGATGCGGCGCTTGGTCGCGCGCGGGTTCGGCTCCGGCACGGCCGAGAGCAGCGCGCGCGTATAGGGATGCCGTGGCTGCGCGTAAATCTCGGCCGCGGGGGCGCGCTCGACGATCTTGCCGAGGTACATGACGGCGACGTCGTCGGCGATGTGCCGCACCACGGCGAGGTCGTGCGCGATGAACAGATAGGTGAGGCGCCGTTTGGCCTGCAGGTCGGCGAGCAGATTCAGGACCTGGGCCTGCACCGACACGTCGAGTGCGCTGACCGGCTCGTCGCACACGATGAACTGCGGCTCGACCGACAGCGCGCGCGCGATCCCCACGCGCTGGCGCTGACCGCCCGACAGCTCGTGCGGATAGCGTTTGGCAAAGGCGGCGTCGAGCCCGACCTCGTCGAGCAGCGCGGGGACGGTGCCGTTCAGGCCGTGAATCTCGAGGGGCTCGCGCAGCGTGGCTTCGACCGTCATGCGCGGATTCAGCGAGCTGTAGGGATCCTGGAAGACGATCTGCATCCGGCGCCGTAACGCGCGGAGCCGGGTGGCGTCGAGCGCAAAGACGTCGTTGCCGTCGAACAACACCGTTCCAGACGTTGGCTCCTGCAGCCGCAGCATCGTGCGTCCGACCGTCGTTTTCCCCGAGCCCGACTCGCCCACCAGCCCGAGTGTGCGGCCGGAGGCGATCGCAAACGACACGCCGTCCACCGCGCGCACCGGCGCCTGCGGGCGTCCGAGACCGAACCAGCGACGTTCGCCGGCGTAGTGCTTCACCAGGTCCCGTACGTCAACGAGCGTCATTGCTTCGACACCTTCCGCGCGGGCTCGGAGACAAGCCAACAGCGGGCGGTATGCCCGGCGGTGCCGGTCTCGAGCAGCGGCGGCTCCTGCGCGGCGCATTTGTCCCACGCGTACGGACAGCGCGGATGGAACCGGCAACCGGATGGCCACGCGGTCGCCGCCGGGACCTGGCCGGGGATCGCGTGCAGCCGCGTCCGCGGTGCGTCGATGCGCGGGACCGCAGCGAGCAGTCCCTCGGTGTAGGGATGCGTCGGCCGGTCGAACAGCGCGTCGGTCGGCGCGGTCTCGACGACGCGCCCCGCGTACATCACGACGACCCGATCGGCGTGGCCGGCGACCACGCCGAGGTCGTGCGTAATCAGGAGGACCGACATGCCGAGCTCGTGCTGCAGGCGGTCGAGCAGCTCGAGGATCTGGGCCTGGATCGTCACGTCGAGCGCGGTGGTCGGCTCGTCCGCGATGAGGACCTTGGGGTGACACACGAGCGCCATCGCGATCATGACGCGCTGGCGCATCCCCCCCGAGAGCTGGTGCGGATAGTGATCGACGCGTTCGTCGGGATCGGGAATGCCGACCAGCCGCAACATCTCGATGGCGCGCGCGCGGGCGGCGCGGCGCGACAGGTGCTGATGAATGATCGCGGCTTCGGCGATCTGATCCCCGATCGTGAACACGGGGTTCAGCGATGTCATGGGTTCCTGGAAGATCATCGCGATCTGATTGCCGCGAACCGCGCGCAGCTCCGGCGCGGGGAGCGCCAGCAGATTGCGGCCTTCGAATTCGATCAGGCTGCCGGGGAGCACGTGCCCAGGCGGCTCCGGGACGAGCCGGAGAATCGAGAGCGACGTGACCGTCTTGCCGCACCCCGATTCGCCGACGATCCCCAGGGTCTCGCCGGGATACAGGTCGAATGAGACGTCGTCGACCGCCCGCGCGGTTCCCTTGCCGTGCTCGGTGACGAAGTACGTCTTCAGATTGCTGACGCGCAGCAGCACGGGAGGGAGGGGGGGGGGAGCGCCAGGTGTCGTCACGCCGCCTCCTCGCGCGGGTCGAGCGCGTCCCGCACGCCGTCGGCGACCGCATTGAGCGACAGGATGACAAAGGAGATAGCCAGGCCCGGAAAGAGAGTCGACCACGGCGCCGTGTAAATGCTCGGAGCGTTATCGGCAATCATGTTGCCCCAGGTCGGGTCCGGCGGCTTGACGCCGATCCCGAGAAAGGAGAGTGACGCTTCGAGCAGGAGCACGTTCCCCACTCCCAGCGCGGCGGACACGATGATCGGCGCCGCGGCGTTCGGCAGAACGTGGCGAAAGATAACTCGGCCGCTGCCCGCGCCGAGCGCGCGGGCGGCCACGACAAAATCGCGCTGCCGGAGGGAGAGGACCTCGGCCCGGACGAGCCGGCTGGTGCCGAACCAGGACGTCAACCCGATGACGATGATGAGTGCCGCGAACGGCAGACCGTCCCAGAGCGCCACCGCCATCAGCAGGATGAAGATGCGGGGGAGGGCGAGGCCGACGTCGACGCCCCGCATCAGCACGGCGTCGACCCAGCGCTGGTAGTAGCCGGCGACGGCACCCACGAACGTCCCCAGCGCGACCGCAACGAAGGCGCCTAACGCGCCGATGCCGAGCGACACGCGCGCGCCGAATACGGTGCGGCTCCAGACGTCCCGGCTCACCCCATCGGTGCCGAGGAGGAAGGTCCATGACGGGGGATGGTTCGTGAGATGCACGATGTCCAGCTGCTTGTTCGGATCGAACGGCGCGATGAGCGGCGCCGCCAACGCGACGATGACCAGGAATGCGAGGATGCCGAGCCCCCAGGTTGTGGTCCGGTGCCGGAAAAAGCGCCGCCACCGTTCCTGCCGCATGGCCCGCTGGCGCAGGAGGCGGACGAGCTCGGCCGCCAGGACCAGGGCGACGAACAGCGCGAGCCACGTGCCGAGTGTCATGCGGTCACGACGTCGACATCGGCCGTCGCCCGGACGCGCAGGCGCGGATCGGCGAGCCCCAAGAGAATGTCGGCGAGCAGATTGCCGGTGACGACGAGGACGCTGGCGATCAACGCCGTCCCGGTCACCACCGGATAATCGCGCAAGAGAATCGCATCGAAGGCGAGACGACCCATCCCGGGCCAGGCGAAAATGGTTTCGATCAGCACGGCGCCGGTAAGGAGGAAGGGAAAGGCCAGACCGAACCGCGTGATGAATGACAGCAGCGCGTTGCGGAGCTGATGCCGCAGCACCACACGGCGTTCCGGCAGGCCCTTGGCGCGCGCCGTACGCACGTAATCCTGCTGCGCGACTTCCAGCATCGCGGCCCGCTGGAAACGCGCGGTTCCGGCCGCTCCGACCAGACCGAGCGTGGCCGCGGGCAGCACCGTGTGCCAGAAGCGGTCCACGATGCAAAACACCGAGTTCACCACCGGACAGAGGACCGGATCGCTCGCCCCGCCGACGGGGAACCAGCGCAGCTTCTCGCCGAAGACGAGCAGCAGCAGGAGCGCCAGCCAGAACGTGGGCAGCGAGTAGATGAAGAGCGTGACATTGCCGAGCACCACATCGGGGAGGCGATTGACGCGGACCGCCTGGTAGATGCCCACGCCGAGCCCAAGGAGGAAATCGAGCACGAGCGCCGCGCCCGCGAGCTGTAGCGTGAAGGGGATCGCGCCGGCGATCGCGCTGCGGACCGGGCGGCCGTTGGCGTACGAATTGCCCATGTTGCCATGTGCCAGCGCGACCAGGTATCGCCAGTACTGCACGGGGATGGACTTATCGAGGCCGAATTGCCGCGTCAGCTCGTCACACACGGCCCGA
>Ga0193723_1000960_pt1 | contig 11248 bp, 7 predicted proteins | sample H2m2metaG_FD_143042 | JGI IMG/M metagenome (GOLD analysis project Ga0193723, IMG submission 143042) | Soil microbial communities from a riparian zone of the East river system, Colorado, United States - H2m2 | ecosystem: Environmental > Terrestrial > Soil > Riparian zone | place: USA: East River... | reverse complement strand
GCCAGGCGGCAACGGGCAGTTGTCCGTAACATCATAGCTCACGGTCACGTTCACCATCCTGTGATTGGGTGGCCATAAAACCGATGGATCAGCTGTCGCATTAGTGATCGTCGGCGGAGGGTTAGAAACAGTCGTAGTTGCTGTCGCGGAGTCGTTAGTTGTCTCAGGATCAGATGTAAAAGAGCTCACTGTAGCCGTATTGTTTATTGCTGTGCCGTCGGCGAGAGAACAGCTCACATTGGCTACAAACGTAATGGTCTCAGACTGACCTGATGCAAGGGATGCAAACGTGACAGTCTGGTTGTTACCTGAGCCACCACAGACTCCTCCTCCTGTTGAAGAGCATGAGACAAAGGTTGTCTCAGCGGGAAGGTTGTCAGTCACAGTAACTGAAGTCGCAGTATCTGGCCCGTTGTTGGTTACAGTAACCGTGTAGGTCAAGTCGTTCCCGGCGATCACTGGGTCTGGTGAGTCGGTCTTTGTGATTGCCAGGTCTGCTTCACCAACGCAGACTCTGAAGAAGATCGGGTCGTGGTTGGCGAAAGGCCGGCCAAAGGGAACGCCATTTCCCGTGAAAGCTCCAAAGAAGCAAGTGTCCACGGCCTTCATCTGCATATAGTCTCCCAGCACTCGCTGCCTGGAATTACCGTTATCCATCGCAGAGGACAGAAAAGTCAACAGTACCTGATCGCTGAAAGTAACGCTTTGGTCGCTGCTCTGTGCCAGATGGGCCGAGAAGGTTGGGAAGTTATCTGGCGACAAGCCATCGAAGGTGTAATAGAAAACACCGACTATTCCGTTGCTGGCTACTGCAACCGACGGAATCGCGGCTTCTACTTGACCAGTCACGAAGTTTTCCGCGCCTACAGTCACGCCGCCCGCTCCGTCGTCCTGGATTCGGCGAATGGCGAGGCGGTCATTGCCGGTGCCGACATCGCGATTGCCGTAAACGTAATAGACATCCCCGTTATTCGGATCCACAGCGGCGTGATCCACCCCGCCAAGAAGAGCGTTAACAGTGCCAAACTTTGGAGTTGGCTGCGTACTATCCGCATTGGCCACGATGATCCCACCGGCCATCCCATTCAAGGTCCAGGTGGTTCCGCCGTCCGTGGAGCGATTGAGCATGTAGTCGATGTTTTTCGATCCTCCATTTCCTGGAGCGATATTCCGTTGGAACAAGCTGTAGACGAAGCCATTTCGCGGATCGACTGCAAGTCGATGACCCGGGTTGATGCTACCCGTCGCCGTTCCGGATTGGTTATCGGCTGTGAAGTTAGGCGGGTTGACACCATAGGAAGCCGATACTCGCTCGATGCAGGCGTCCCCCGCGCAATTGGATCCGTTAGTGAAATCGTCGTAGGCGGTATAAACATTGTCCTGGGCTGGAATCGTCGGGTCCACATTAACCAGCAACCAGGGTTGATCTACCCCTCCGGGCGGCGGCGAATTATTGAAATTTGTAGGCTGCGTGACGCCAGCAATAACCAGCCAGTTCCAGGCCGCCGCGCTGCCAGGATCCGTCGTTGTGCCGCTAAAGATGTCGCTGATAAGAAAGCTGCCAGACATCTGATTACCCGTTCCGTAATCGATGGCTTGATCACACGGACATCCAGCTGCCTCTATGCCGGGCGGCGCAGGGATTGTAAATTGTTTGGTCCAGATATTGCCTCCATCGGTCGACTGCCACAGGGGGGAATTTGCCCCCCAGCCCCCTGAAAAGGCGGTGACGACAACTTCGTTTGGGTTCGCCGGATTCACGGTTATAGACGTTTCGCCATCGTTAAAAGTATCGGTGTTCGTCAGGTTGGGATCGGTGTTGTTCACGACGGCGTCCACGATAAAAACCGCCGGCAAAAGCGGAATTGGTCTGATGCCCTTTGGAGCGAAATCCTCACGAACTGCCGGCCGCCTGTAGGGTGTGGTGTCCGGCGGTGCGTCTCGGGTTGATTCTTGTGCCTGTTGTTGTGGATTATTCTGACCTTGGGCAATCGCCGTTGTCACTAACGGTGAACTTCCTTTTAATAACAATACCATGCCTGCGATTGCTACAGCTAAGCCTACCTTTGTTAGTCTTTTCATGGCTTCGATCCTCGCTTATTGGCCGCGAGACTAGCGCGTTGCGCGTTTCGTCGTCTATAGGGGACTCTCCCCGATATTTTCAGCGCCTAATCCCCGATTGAGATGTCAGCAGGTTCCCGGAGTTTACTAGCGGTGATTCACCTCGAACCACTCTCGCGCGCCACGGCGAAGCGCGTTAGCGTCGCGGTAGCCCAACTTGAGCTTGATGTGCTCGTGATATGTTTCAACGGTTTTAGGACTAATCCCGAGTTCTTGCGCGATCCGGCTCGTTCCGAGGCCGGCACCGCTCAACGCAAAGACATGCAGTTCGCGGTCGGTCAGGTTAGGTACCTTGGGATGTGTTGTCGGCCGATCGACGATCTCGTGAACGGCGCGCAAGGCTATCCGCGGACTAACATAAAGCTCACCTGCGAGAACAGTATCAATGGCACGGATCAACTCTTTCCGCGTACTGGTTTTCATCCAGTACCCAGAGGCGCCCGCACGCAGCGCGCGTTCTGCATAAATTTCTTCGGGCTGTCTCGATGCAGCGAGAATCCGGGCCCGGGGAAAACGCGCGGCAAGTTGTTTGAGAAGAAAAATCCCGTCGTAATGGCCAAGGAATGGTTCAATGACAAGAAGATCTGGCTGATGCTTTTCCGTCAGCTCACGCGTAGCTCTTTCATCAGTTGCGAGTCGCAGACTGCATAGCCCAGATCACGCCGGATAATCGCAACGAGTCCTTCTCTGGCGACCGTGCTGTCGTCAGCAATAACTACAGAAGGCTGTCGCGAGGAGAGCGCAGTGGAGAGGACCCTCACAGGCTTTTGAGGGTGGTCAAAAGTTGTTCAGATGACAAGCAAAATTCGTTACTCGCGGGTAACTCGCGGTTACAGCCACTCTTGAAAAATCCGTAGCCAGTTTCGGCGCAGGATTTTTTCGATCTCTTCGTCGCTGAAACCGCGCTCGATTAGTTTGCGAGTGAGGTTCCCCGCCTGAGAATGGTTCCTCAGATTGGGAATGAAGCGAGGCGTTGTAAGCTTTTCGGCAAGCTGCTTTTTTGCCCACTCGGGCCACTGGCTGTAGATAAACTCAAAGAAATCAAATCCAATTCCGACTCCATCGATGCCAATCAAATTGGCTATGTGTTCAATGTGATCGACGTAACGATCGAGAGTGGTTTCTTCTTCTTTTGCACTCACCAGAACCGAGTTAACGCCAATCACACCGCTCCGTTCCCCGATCATCTTGATCTGGTCATCGTTGATGTTGCGCTCGATATCGTAGTAGCGCCGGACGTTCGTATGCGAAACAATTGGTGGCTTTGTCGTCACTGACAAAATGTCGTTGAAACCGGCTGGATTGATGTGCGCAAGATCGATAATCACGCCGAGCGCCTCGCATTCTTGCACCAGATCACGGCCAAACTCGGTGAGACCCTCCTGCGATGAACCGCTCGAAGCGAAGATTCCGCCGTGTCCCGCCGCATTGGTTCGTGCATGGGTGAGTCCCATTGAGCGGACTCCGAGCTCGTGGAAAATGCGCAGAAGATTTAAGTCTGTTCCGAGCGGCTCCGCTCCCTCCATCGTTATGAGCAGCGCGATTTTGTCATCTTTGAGTGTGTTCTCGATGTCGCGATAACTCTTACAAATCGCGAAGTGAGGGCACGCCTGCGTCTCAGCATATAACCGTGCGATTTGATCAAGCGCCACACGCAGGCCCGCGTCCGGGAGATAACGGTCCTCGATATAGATCGCGACACCCACTACGCCAATATTCCCGGCTTCCAGTTCCGGTAGGAATTCGGTAGCGAGCACGTTCTTGCGCTCGCGCTTTTCATACAAATCCATCGGTAGATCGAAGTGCAGGTCGATAATGCCGCCGGCTTGCAGCCGCTCGATTCGTTGCTCGATGGATTTTTCGCCATTCATGACTTCTACAGAACCGCGGATTACGCGGATGTCACGGATAGAAAGTAATTTGGTTGTAGCCGCGGTCGTTGACCGCGGCCGGGGAGAGTGACCCGGCTAAAGCTTACTGACTATTAGCAACCATTCGCGACCCAGCTTTGCTCAGCTCAATTTGGTTGGTTACCTTCTCCAGACCCGCGGCAAGGGCTTCAATTTGCTTCTGCTGCCGTGAAACAGTTGCTTCCAATCTCTCGACCTTGCGGTGCTCTTCAAGGAAAGCCTCATGATCTCTTAGGAACTCATTAAGTAACATCGCGTTGACAGCTTCGTAGCGTACGGTCTCTGGTTTGCCCTCGCCGTCCGCTGTCACCAGATCTGGGTTGACCTTGGCCACTTCTTCGGCAATCAGGCCAAAGGAGAGCACGCGCGTCGGATCAACTTCCTTCTTATAGCGAAAGCTTACCGGCCTGAGCGAGTGGATCGCCTCGCTAGCCTTCTCCATCGGCTTGATTTGCTCCTTGTAACGGCGTGAAGAAGATAACGTCCCGATCCTGTTGTCTGAAGTGACGTAAACCGCCCGCTCAGTCGCTACCGACTCATATACATTGCCGATACGGGTGATGTTGCTCTCGCCAGCAACTCCATTGACGCCAGCGCCGATGCAGACGTTGCCACTGCCGGTGATGTTGAAGCCAGCCGAATCACCGATAGCGGTGTTGCTGCCGCCAGTTACATTGTCTCGGAGCGCTTGAGAACCGATGGCTGTATTGAATTCGCCTGTGGTGTTACTAAAGAGCGCGGTCGTACCAACGGCCGTGTTGTCGCCGGCTGTTGTGTTGCTCAAGAGCGCATTATAACCGTTGGCCGTGTTATTGAAGCCGGTGGTGTTGTTAAAGAGCGTACCAACGCGGCTGGCTGTGTTGCTGTTGCCGTCGGCGTTATTAAAAAGCGCGAATGCTCCATTGGCTGTGTTCTTGACACCAGTGGTGTTGCTCAAAGCGCGCCAGCGCCAGTCGCCGTATTTTGTTGTCCGGTGTTGGCGAGGAGGGTGCCGGCCCCAACGCCCGTGTTGAACTGGCCTTCTTGGTTGCTCATGAGCGAAAATAAGCCAACCGCCGTATTGTATGTGCCAGCCGTAAGACTAAGAAGCGCGTTTCGCCCTTCCGCGGTGTTCCCACCGGGATAACCGCCGTCTGGTGCTGGGCTAACTGCTTCCGCATTTGGCAAAAGCCCAACCCAGGCAAGCAATGTGGCAATGACATACGTCGAAAGTTTTCGACCTTGCTGAATTTGATTGAATGTTTTCATAGACGGCAAGTCTTGAAGATTTACTCCCAGTTTGGCGAGCGAAAAGAGATTGGCATCGCTGCGTCTTTGGAGCGCCTCAATCCGTCTTCGCGCGGCTACGGCGCGGCAGGCTCAGCGAGCGGACCGCTACTTGCTTAACTCGAGCATCCGCCGAATGGGTAGCTCTGCGCGCTTGCGCAATGGCTCCGGTAAAGTGATTTCCGGTTCCATGTTCAAGAGCGCGTCGTACGCCTTTTCGAGCGTGTTCATCTTCATGAACCGGCATTCGCCACAGAAGCAGTTATCTGTCGGACCGGGAATGAAGGTCTTGTTAGGGATTTCCTTACCGAGACGGTGCAATAGACCGGCTTCAGTTACGACAATGATCTCGCGCGCAGGCGATTCTCTGCAAAAAGTCACCATCTTTTCGGTGGAACAAACTTCATCGGCCAGCATGCGCACAGCGTATGTGCATTCCGGATGCGCGACGACTGGCGCATTCGGATATTGTTGGCGAATGCGATTAATGCTGCGCGCCGTGAACTCGACGTGCACGTAACAGTTCCCCTGCCATAAGTCCATTTTGCGCCCCGTCCGTTCCATTACCCACGCGCCAAGATTCTGGTCCGGAACAAAAAGAATGTTTCGATCAGCCGGGGCGGCGCGCACGATTTTATCCGCATTGCCGCTGGTGCAGATCACGTCGGCCAACGCCTTTACTCCGGCGCTGCAATTGATGTAGGCGATGACGTAGTAATTCTTGTCCGCGTGTTTCTTTAAAAACGCCGCGAGCTTTTCCGGCGGACATGATTCAGAAAGCGAACAGCCCGCGTCGAGATCTGGCAAGATCACGCGCTTGGTTGGATTAATGATCTTCGCCGTTTCAGCCATGAAATGGACACCGCAAAACAAGATCACGTCGGCCTCCGTTTTCGCCGCCTGATAACTCAAGCCTAACGAGTCGCCGACGAAGTCAGCAACATCCTGTAACTCGGGCACTTGGTAGTTATGCGCGAGAATAACAGCGTTTCGCTCGCGTTTGAGCTCTTGCAGCTCTTCTGCAAGAACAACACCAGTTCGCTGTGGACTGCCAAAGTTTATACCCGCACTTACCATTGGCTAATATGGCGGTTTTCGGAGGAATTACAACAGTCCGTGCAGCTACAGCGCTTTGCGCATCGCGTCGATTGGTGGTTCGCGATCGAACCAGATGGAAAACGAAAGTGCGCCCTGGTGTAGCAGCATTGATATTCCATTCGCACTGCGCGCGCCGGCCTGTTCGGCCGCGCGAAGCAGAGCAGTTTTCGAACGCCCATAGACGCAGTCGAAAACCATGTGATGCGGAGCGATCAAGCGCCCCGGGATTGGCGCGGAATCGCTCGGATTCATTCCAAGCGGAGTGGCATTAACGATTAGATCGATGTCCGCAAGTTGCATGCGCATTACCGATTCCTCCCACGCTACGGCTTCAAGGCGCGCCGCGGGGCCAAGCACGCGAGCTTCCATAAAAAACGAACGCAAGAGCTCCGCCAGTGCATTCGCTTTTTCGAAAGTGCGATTAACGAGGACGAGGCGCTCACAATTCTCGAGCGCGCATTGCCAGGCAATTGCACGTCCCGTTCCGCCCCCGGCGCCGATTATGAGCACTCGAAGATCGCGCAGATCGACAGAGAACTCGCTGCGGATGGCGCGCAAGAATCCTTCACCATCAGTATTCGATCCGACCAGTTTCTTATCGCGAAGGCGAATTGTGTTTACGGCTCCTACGCGACTTGCGGATTCATCCGCGTCGTCGATCTGCCCGAAGGCCGCAAGTTTGTGCGGCACCGTCAGGTTCACTCCTACGAAGTCCAGATTTCGCAAAAAGCGCAGAGCCGACCTCAATTCATTCGGCCGGATATGAAAACGCGCGTATTGGGCTTCGATCTCGCAGGCTCGCAGGGCGGCATTTTGCATCTCGGGCGAAAGCGAATGCGCAACTGGATCGCCAAAGACACCCAGGCGAATCGGTGGATCAATGTCGCGCGCTATCTCACGCCACTTCTCAAGATCGCCGAGCGTATATCGTTGGGTTGTCTGCATGTTTTTCATGTCATCCCGAACGAAGTGAGGGGCCTCACACAGACACGTAGAACATTCTCGGGTCCTAGCGTGATCCAACCTTTGTAGGTGAGGTGTTTCGCTTTGCTCAGCATGACACGCGTAGAGAGTAGCTTAGCGCCGCAACGTTCAGCGCGAAAGTTGTGGATGTGTTCCTTCGCCGGTAGCTTTGCTCGTCACAATGACGACTGAAACTGAAAGACCTTCGGATTTTATTCGCGATATCGTCGCGGACGACCTTCGTACCGGCAAGTACAAACAAATCTGCACACGTTTTCCGCCAGAGCCTAACGGCTACCTGCATATTGGCCACGCGAAATCGATCTGCCTCAACTTCGGGATCGCGCGCGAGTTTGGCGGCATTTGCAACATCCGCATGGACGATACCAACCCGATAAAAGAAGAAGCGGAATATGTCGAGTCAATCATGACTGATGTGCATTGGTTGATCGATGGCTGGGCGGACAAGCACGTCGGTGGCGTGCCGTTTTACGCATCCGACTATTTCGACCGCTTCTACGAATACGCCGTCGACCTTATACGCAAAGGCAAAGCGTACGTCTGCGATATGACTCCCGAGGAAACGGACGCGTATCGCCGGCTCGGAAAGGCGAGTAGCTTTCGCGATCGCCCAATCGAAGAGAATCTCGATCTGTTTGCGCGAATGAAAGCAGGGGAGTTTTCCGATGGCGCGCGCACGTTGAGGGCAAAGATCGACGTAAACGCCGCGAACATCTGGATGCGTGATCCCGTGCTCTATCGGATACGGCACGCATCGCATCATCGCACCGGCGATAAATGGTGTATTTATCCAATGTACGACTGGGCGCACACGCTTAGCGATTATATTGAGGGCATCACGCACTCGGTTTGCACACTGGAATTCGAAGTGCACCGCCCGCTCTATAATTGGATTCTCGAGGCGCTCGAATTGCCTGAGCCGCGCCCTCATCAATACGAGTTTGCGCGACTCAATCTCACCTATTCGGTCATGAGCAAACGCAAGCTGATCCAGCTGGTAAACGAAAAACTTGTCAGCGGCTGGGACGATCCGCGGATGCTTACGATTTCCGGATTGCGGCGACGCGGGGTCACCGCGAGCGCGTTGCGCGCGTTCGCTTACAACATTGGCATCACGAAATATCCAAGCATGACTGACATGGCTGTACTGGAACACACCATGCGTGGCGAATTGAATCGCGCAGCTACACGCCGGCTCGCTGTGCTGCGGCCGATCAAGGTTGTGCTGACGAATTATCCCGAGGGAAAAATCGAAGAGCTGGATGCAATCAATAATCCCGAAGATCCAAATGCGGGAACACGCAAGCTTCCATTCAGCCGCGAGCTTTACATCGAGAGCGACGATTTCATGGAAACGCCGCCGCCAAAATATTTTCGGCTGCGGCCTGGCGGCGAAGTGCGTCTGAAATACGCTTACTTCATCAAGTGCGATGAGGTCGTCAAGGATGCAGCCGGCAACGTGGCTGAGCTCCGGTGTACAGTCGATCTGGACAGCAAATCAGGCGGACCGACTGCTGGTCGCAAAGTAAAAGGGACTATACACTGGGTCAGCGGGGCGCAGGCGATCGATGCAGAGGTTCGATTGTATGACCGCCTGTTCAGTGTTTCTGAACCCGACTCGGGCGGCGATTTCAAATCATTTATTAACCCGAACTCGTTGGAGGTGGTGACGGCGAAATGCGAACCAGCCCTTGCGAAAGCGCATCCGGAAGAGCGGTATCAATTTGAGAGGCTTGGCTATTTTGTTCTCGATCCGGATTCCACGCACGAAAAACAGGTGTGGAACCGCACAATCACCCTCAGGGACACGTGGACCAAAGAGGCGAAGAAGTAAATCGCGTGTCATCCCTGAGTCGCGCAGACGACGAAGGATCTCGCTCTGGGATGGTGCATCACGCCAGATAGCTCGCGTGATCTGGCAGGTTGTAGGAGGTCCCTCGCTTCGCTCGGGATGACGTCTCGTTAAAACACGGAAAGCGCGCGGTCGATACGTGCTAGCACCTTTTCCTTACCCAAAACTTCCAGCAAGTCATACAGACTTGGTCCCACATTGCTGCCAGTCACAGCGAGGCGAGTTGGATGAACGATCGCGCCTACTTTTATCCCTAGTTTTGCAGCCGTGGTTTTTAATGTGGCTTCAAGTGTAGGAGCATCGAATTTCTCAAGCGCGCCTAGCGCCTCCCGAACAGCTTTAAGCCTTGGTTTGTTCTCAGCTGTGAAATGCTTGGCGACTCCTTCCGAATTGTAATCGAAGGTGTCTGTGAAATAGAACCCGCAATACGCAGTCAGCTCATCGAAGGTATTGATCTTGCCTTTGCACGTTTGCAGCGCGTCGCGGACGTATTTCTCCGGAAAATCATCAAGCTTTACACCGCTCGACTTCAGCTTCGCGACCGCCAGATCGTAAAATTCGGAGTCGCTCAATTCGCGTGCGTATTCACCATTCAACCAGTGGAGTTTATCGGGATCGAACGTCGCCGAGCTGCGTCCGACGTTTTTGAGATAGAAAATCCGGATGATTTCGTTGATATCGATTTTCTCGCGATTGTCCTTGGGCGACCAGCCGAGCAGACACAAATAGTTGCGCACGGCCGCAGGGAGATAGCCGCGTCGGAGGTAGTACTCCACGCGCGCGCCTTCGTCGCGCTTGCTCATCTTCGATCCGTCGCGGTTTAGGATGAGCGGGATGTGCGCGTATTGCGGCGGCGTTGCACCAAGTGCGCGAAAAATCTCGATGTGCTTGGGCGTATTGGAGAGGTGATCTTCGCCTCGGATCACGTGGGAGATTTTCATCTCCAGATCGTCAATCACATTCACAAAATGAAAGATCCATGAGCCATCCGGACGACGGATCGTCATGTCTGGGTGCGTCGCCGGATTGCTGAGATCGAAGTCAATTTTGCCGCACACGACGTCATCCACGATGACGTGCTCGCGCGGCGAACGAAATCGCAAGGCGCCCTGGTCCTCGAAGATGTGTCCGGCATCCTGAAGCTTCTTCAAGTAGCGCTCGTAAAGCTCGGTTCGCTCCCTTTGCAAGTAAGGTCCGAATTCGCCGCCGACGTGCGGACCTTCGTCCGAATTCAAGCCGAGCCACTCTAGCCCCTCATAAATGGCTGCCATCGCTTCTTCGGTGTTTCGCTTAATGTCCGTGTCTTCAATTCGCAGAACGAATTTCCCGCCGTGATGCCGAGCAAAGAGCCAGTTGAAAAGCGCCGTGCGCGCTCCGCCGATATGCAGATAGCCGGTGGGCGAGGGGGCGAAGCGGACGCGGATGTCAGAAGGCATTAGCCACAGATTACACAGATTTTCACAGATGTTGTAGCGGCGGCTGTCTCCGTCGCCGGGCGCTTGACACAAGCGCCCCTACACCTCACTCAATAAAAATCCTTCCCGCGCGGCGGCGCACGTGTCGATCCCGCGGTAGGTTCACTTTGGCGACACGACCATCGCGACCGAGCAGAGAGCGGACGCTTTCAATCACATCGAAGCCGATCTCGGAAACGTTTTGTGCCCGCAGCCATTTAAAAATCGCCCGACGCTGAAGTGCCACTGGCAACGCGCGAAGTTTTGCCACCGAAAATTCTATGTCGCTCGAATCGGCGAGGTGACTGTCGATCCAAGCTTCTTCTTCGCCGGCAATTGTCGCAGCACGCCAGATGGCGGGACGAATGTTTCGGCCGAGGATTTTCTCCAGGTAAGGAATGACGCGATGGCGGATGCGGTTGCGAAGAGGATTGAGATTCTTGTTCGATGCGTCCTCGCGAAAAGTAAGCCCATGTTTGCGCACATAGTTGTCGATCTCTTTGCGCCAAACACCGAGCAATGGCCGCACGATTGTCAGCCCAACATCGTCAATACAGCGCGTG
>Ga0193723_1000959_pt1 | contig 11256 bp, 10 predicted proteins | sample H2m2metaG_FD_143042 | JGI IMG/M metagenome (GOLD analysis project Ga0193723, IMG submission 143042) | Soil microbial communities from a riparian zone of the East river system, Colorado, United States - H2m2 | ecosystem: Environmental > Terrestrial > Soil > Riparian zone | place: USA: East River... | reverse complement strand
ACCCTCCGTTGTTTGTGCTTCAAAGTCTGGGGCTGTATCGCCAATTTTCATTGTTCTTCCTCCTCGTTTGTCTCTGGGAGTCTTATTTCAAACACAGACGCAAAAGTCAATCGTCGCTTTGCGAGATCAACTCGCAAAATTTTTGCAAATCGATATTGCCGCCGGAGATAATCGCGACGATCGGCCCTTTGCCAGCTTTCCCACTCAACGCCGCAGCCACTGGCAAAGCGCCGGCACCCTCAGCAATGACACGTGCTTTTTCAGCCAACAGTCGCATCGCGTTTTTTGTGTCCTCGAGAGTGACGACGATGCAGCCGTCCATGATCGGTTTCATTCTTTCCCACATGCGAGGGAACATGCTTTGACCGCCGGCGCCATCCACAAATGATGCTTTCCAGTTTGGAAAAACCTGCGGCGAACCTTTCTCGAACGAAAGCGCCGTTGGCGCTGCGGTTTCTGGTTCAACACCGAATACTTTTACTTCCGGTCTTAGCGCCTTGATTGCGCTGGCAACGCCCGTGATTAACCCGCCGCCGCCAATGCTGCCGATGACAGCGGCCACGTCTGGCGCGTCTTCGAGAATTTCCAATCCCATCGTGCCGTGACCGGCGATAAAAGCGTCGTCGTCGAATGGGTGAATAAATGTTCCGCGGACTCCCGGAAAGGATCTTTCATCGAGCGCTTTCCAAGCAATTTCGTAGGGAACTGGAATGAGTGTCGCCCCGAGCGCTTTCATTCGCTCCAATTTTGATTTCGGCGCCGTCTCAACGACCACGACCGTGCACGGCACGCCTGCAGCCCTCGCCGCATAGGCAACGCCCTGACCGGCATTCCCCGCACTGATTGTCCAGACGCCGCGTTTGCGATCAGCTTGAGATAACATCGCCACGGCATTGGCCGCGCCACGCAACTTGTAGGCGTTGATCGGTTGCAGGTTTTCCAGCTTGAGACGGGTACGATCGTCTTCGCGATCCGTTCGCGGGCAGCGCGTATTTCTGAGAGTTCAATCGGTCGAACGGGTTCCAGCGTCGTTGACATGCGATTAGTGTAAAGGTCACTTCAATCGCCGCAATCCTCTTGTCATCTTGAGCTTGAGAGTTGCGGCAGAAAAAACATCCGAGCTTCTTCGCTCAGAATGACATGTTGGATGATCGATACGAACAGTTGAACAGTTCTGGCGTCGTGCTCATCTAAGCACTCACTATGATTAGAACCGCTACCACCCTAATTGCCGCTTTGATGCTTGCCGCATCGAGCGCGTTTGCAGGAGACCACGCGTGCTGCGCAAAAGGCGCATCCAACGCGCATTCAATGGAATGCATTAATTTGGCCTCGTTGAATCTCACAGCCGACCAGAAGACTAAGATTGAGGCCTGGCAGGCCGAATGCATGAAGGCTGGCTGCACGAAGGAAAGCCGCCAGACATTTCTCAGTCACGCTAAAGGAATTCTGTCGCAGCAGCAGTTCGCTGAATTGAAAGCGCAGTGCAAAAAAACAGGAATCTCCAAGAAGAGCGAAGCCTGATTCTAGCCTGACGGTTCTTTCAAGAAACGCGCCGAAAAGTTTGGCGCGTTTTCGTTGCCACTGTCTAGAACGCTTTGTCTGAATCCAGAAGAATGGTCACAGGACCTTCGTTGACCAATTCGACGGACATCATTGCGCCGAAAACTCCTGTCGCCACGGTGACCCCCAACGTGCGCAGCGCTTTCGCAAATTCTTCGTAAACGTTCTTTGCGTGTTCCGGCGGCGCGGCAGCGACGAAGCTCGGTCTGCGTTGCCCGCGCGCGTCGCCATAAAGTGTAAACTGTGAGACGACCAAGGCGCTGCCTTTTGCGTCGAGCAACGAGCGATTCATTTTTCCCGCCTCGTCCTCAAAGATCCTCAGGTTTGAAATTTTCTCCGCCATGCTTGCGGCCACAGCAGAGGTGTCGTCGTGCCCGACGCCGAGCAAAATCAAGAGTCCCATGGGAATTTCTCCCGTGACGCTGCCATCCGCGGTTACACGCGCGCGGCTTACACGCTGGACAACGGCTCGCATTGTAGTGGTGAAAAATTTCTACTGGCGGGATTTCAGCAGCTAAGTACGTCGCTACAAGATCTTCTGCAGTAAATCGGCAAGACGCCAGCCAGCTTTGTGCAGCTCGTCGCGCACGACGCCGGTTGCCCAGGTGCGATACCGTGTTCGATCTGACGTCGGTTTTTCAATTGCCTCACCCATCGCAACGACTCGGTCGCCATCGAGCAACGGTTTTACATTCCTAAACTCCAGACGATCATGCGCCTCGCGCGCGATTGGCAGGATTTCGTCCGCCCAAATTTCGGCGTAACTGTCGATCGATTTCGTCCGCCCAAATTTCGGCGTAACTGTCGATCGAGACATTCGATGGCATTTGCCAATTGCTAGGTTCCTGAGTCGCCATGTCGTGGACCAGTTGATGCTTGAGAGGGTCGATTTGCGCTTCGAGTTCCTTTTTCGGCAACATGCCGGGCACCTGAGGGAACAGCGCGTTTACGGCATCGGAATCCCAAAACCCATGGAATTTCTTCTTACGCATGCCTCGGCGACGTGGCGGCTCATCACTTAACTCGAGTGAAAATGTATTTCCGCCTTCATCCGCCAAAACTGATTTGGTTTTGTCTGGATCAGTGGGGCGGCCTTCTGCATCGAAGTAGTCCGCACCAACGTGCAACGGCTGATGAATATCAGCAACGTAATGGGCCAGGAGAATGACGGCGACAGGCTTCGTGATCTTCCGCTCGTTCTGTTCGGGGATTCGCCCTTGCAAGACATCTATGCAGAACGGAATCATGTGCACGACATCCCATTTGCTTCGACCGGCGTACCCGTCGCGATATCGTTGCGCCGGCATAACCGGGACATCAGTGTAGTGAAACCAGTGGTGCGAAGGCGCAGGTGAATTGAGATCGTGCGTTGGCTGATTCGCGCGCCAGAAATCACGCAGCTGTTTGTCAATGTTGCGGCGCGCCAAATAATGAAACGATCGTGGATCGTCCACGCCCTTTTTGTCCCAGCCCTTAATTTCGTCTGCAAGTAGGGCGGCCTTTTCTAATCTGAGCCCATCGAGTAACGCATAGACCTTTGCGGCTGTAGGCGTGTTCGCCAGGCGCTCATCTGCAATTGCGCCGACGATCTCATGTCCCAGCGGCCCGTAAGCAAGAGTCGAAGCGTGAAACGCGACGACAACGAAAGCGACTGGAAGTCCGCGATTAGCGAGATTCATCGATGTAGTGCGCCGATCAGAACTTCAGCGATGCATCGAGAAGATGGTATTGCCATGCAAACAGTCCGAATGCCATTCCGCCAATCGCCAAAAGAATTGCGTGAGCACAAAACCAAAGGCCCTGCCCCGGCAGTCTGACAAAGCGAACCGCGGCAATAATCAAAAGAACGATACCTGCCATCAAGACCCAGCCAATGACATGGAACGCCTGGAGCCAGGGATTGATCGCGTTCCCAAGGATCACGATATGCTCCAATCCCTGGCTAAGCATAATGATTGGCGCGAGAATGAAAACCACTTCGGCGAGGCAAACAATTCGCGAGACAAGATATAGAACCCGATCACTTTTGGTACTGAAGAGCGGACGCTGATATCGTTTGCGGATCACGACCGCGACGGGCCACAGCAACACGGTGAGGAGCGCGAGCAACAAACTTCCACCAATCAACAAACCGATAAAAATTTTGCTCGCGTACCACGGAACGCGTTGTCCTTCGTAGATCGCAGGGAAGGGGAGCATTTCGTCGACAGCGCCGGACGCGTCGCGGCGAAAGCCAATTCTTTCCAAGCCGTCTATCTCTCGATAAATGAGCGGAGCGATCTCCCGCCATCGCTTTAATTCTCCGCTTTGGTTCTTCATTTCTTCAATTTGGAGGACACCTTCCTTGTCGCTGCTGACCTTAAACTGACCGACCAACGCGAGGATTTTCAGGAACGTTGTCTCTGCACGGCGCGTACCATCATAAAGGCCGCTGACTGCGCGGCCGTCTGATTTGGCGGTGTTTGGATCAACATCGACCTTGGGTTGGCCTGCACTAGGGAAATAGCGATTCTCAAAGGTGCGCAAGACTTCGCCCCGGCCGCCACCAACGTCCTTACCGAGGCTGTTGTAGGACAGGAAATAGCCGAGGTGCGCGTCAGGAACGAGGATCATGTCGCTATGGAAATAAACAGTGTCACCGCCGTGAGCGATGATGCGAACAGGATCGATCAGATATTCCATGAACGTGATGCCGAGCCCGGGGAGCATCGGGTGAAATTCAAATTGCCGGGTCTCCATTTGCCGTACGGTCTCTGGTTTTAGAATCGATACACCGTCGACTGCGCCATCTTGCAGAAAGGCGAGCATGAACCGCGTCATGTCAGCAGCCGTCGTGGTGAGTGCTCCGGCTGGCGCCGCCTGCACGAATTCGAAATCGCGCGGTTTTTTAGACGCGCTGAGATAAGCTTTCGACATTTGCGGCGCGAGCTGCGGTGGCAACGGTTGATCGAACGTCGAATTGTTCATCCCCAGCGGTTTCAAAATGTGATTCTCAACGTACCGCTCAAACTTTTCGCCGCTCAAACGCTCGACGATGTATCCGGCGAGCGTGAATCCATAATTGGAATAAGACGGAATTTTGCCCGGCGGGAAAATGCGAGCGGGCATTTCATTCACGAGATAAGTGCGCAACGGTTTGATATCGCTTGATGGGCGACGAAGAGATTCTTCAATGTTTCCTCGAATCCGCCCGTGTGGGTAAGTAATTGCCGCAGCGTGACAGGCTCCGAATAAGTTTTTGGGATCGGGAAATCGAGGTAATCATCCACGTCGCGGTCGAGATCGAGCTTTCCTTGTTCGACCAACTGCATGACGGCTGTGGCAGTGAATAGTTTCGAGATCGAACCTGGGCGAAATAACGTCTGATCAGGGAGCACCGGTTTTTTCTCTTCGACATCGGCGTAGCCGTAACCCTTTTGAAATAACACCTGACCGTCTTTCACCACCGACACGACTGCGCCAGCGATGTTTCGATTTCGCAATTGCGAGGGAATGAGAGCGTCAAGAAAGGTTTCGAAATCGGCTTTGGTCAATTCTGGCTTCAGACTCGGTTCCGTAGGCGGGGCAGCCTCCTTGCTGGGCGCCGGAGCCCCTTGTGGAAGCAACGGCGATGGCGCCGGACCTTGAGCACTGGTAACGCCAATCACAATCGCGTTGACGACAGCTAAGGCCGCAAACTGCGCGCGCGGCGAAAATGCAAGCTGCATATGGCAGCGCAGTCTGCCAGTTCCGCTGAGCTCGTGACAAGCCTATGCTTTGCCTCGAACCCGGGAGCGAATTTCTTCGATTCGCTTTTGCAGTTTAGGGAAGTGCGACCCTGACCAGTAGATCTGTTTGCAGCCAGCACAGCGCCGAAACTGGTTGTAGTAGATTTTGGTAAGCGGCTCAAGTTTGCCGATTATGTCGGCCTTGGCTGCCTCCTCTAACGCGATTATGTCGCCCTTGGCTGCGGCTTCCAACGTTGCGTTACATCGCAGGCACCGGGTGAAAGGCGCGATCAATTCCGAAAGGTCAAAACGGCGGACAACCTCGATCGTCTGTTCGTCCGCGTTTTGGGACCGGGGCCAATATCCGTGTTGAACGATCGCGTGCATGAGCAGACGCCGATCACGCGTCAAGAGCGCTCGATTTTCGCGGACCATCACCTCGAGCAGTTGGCGGTCATCAGCGTTTTGACGGTAGGCGACATCAAATCCGAGCAGACGAAGATGGCGCGTGAGGCGTCTCAAATGTCCATCAGCCACAAATCTTACAATTCCAACGATCTGTAATTGTTTTTCCGTTCGATCCGTGCCTCGATTCTTGACCGGGAAAACTTCTACTTTTGTGTCGTTGGTCAGCGTGTGATCAAAACCGACTGTGTGGTCATCGACCAGGATCAAGTCAACCTCAGGGTGCGGAACGCCACACGATTCAATGACGTCTTTTATGGACGTCTTTTCTGCGAGCCGCCGCTCGATTACTGCGTCGCCGGCTTTTGACCCGAGAAAAACACTAAGGTCGCCGTGAAAGCGAAGCCGGACCTTGAAGGGCTTCACGTCAATTTACGATTCGCGCCTTGGCGTATGCGTACTCAAAGGTAGTCGCACGCGGGCGACCCTGGAGCTTGCCGGGCCCGAGCGGTTCATCTTCGCCGAAATAACAATCGATTTGCCATCGCCGCAGGCCGCCGCCGGTATCCATGATCTTCCAACGGCTGCTCCCGAAGATTTTCTGAAGTTCCGGGGACGTTGTCTCTATAACCGCTCCGCGACGCAAGCCACCGTGCCCTCCCACCATCGCCGCCGAATAATGCGGCACCAGAACACCGCCTCCACCTGTCGCATCTGAAGCAAACGCGTACGAATCGGCTCCGTTGTAGCGAATGTAATATCGCCCGTTAACAGGTGTAGTAATTCGACCGAAGCCTTCCTTTTTTACGGAGCGCAGAAAATCGCGCGGATACTTTCGGCCGTGCAGCCCAGGTTTCGTAACCGGTGTCGCGTCAAAGCCGCGCTCGAAAGTAAAACCGGATTCCTTCGCTGTGTAATAAAGCGTGCACACGACGAAGTATTCACCGTTATGTCCCTGGGGACGCCGCGCCAATTTGTCGTTCTCAGAAGCGAGGCGCTGCACGACTTCCGGCCACGGGATGTCGGCGTACAGTTGCGAATTGAGCGCTGCTGCGAGAATGAAAACGGCGAACCCGAGGATCAATCGCCAAAGACTGATTCGATTGGACCGCCGATTAGAATTTCGATGGGGAGTCGCTTCCATTCGTATTCGTAAGGGGGTTGTTTCCATTGAAAATGCTCAGGGTAAGTGTTGCGGATGTGCTTGATAATTTCCACCCCGGCGCGAAACGGCTGGAAACATTCGCGATCGATCACATGAATTTGCGCGCCGGCGCAAAGTTGACCGGCAAATTTTTGGAAGGTTGGCTGGAAATAGTTCTCGCGAAAGAAAACGCCGGGCATCTTTAAGGCGTTTAGCTCGGTGCAAAATTTCTCCGCATCAATAAATGGCGCACCAAAAATTTCGAATGGTCGCGTCGTGCCGCGTCCCTCGGAAATGTTCGTGCCTTCGAACAGACACATCCCGGGGTAAACTGTCGCGGTCTCGAGCGTAGGCATGTTGGGTGATGGCATTACCCATGGCAGATCGGTTTGGTCAAACCACATTGCGCGCTGCCAGTTTTTCATCGGGAGGACCGACAGTTCACACTTGGGAAATGCTTCGTCGCGAAACTGCTGTGCCAGTTCGCCAATTGTGCGGCCATGCCGAACGGGAATAGGATGCATGCCGACGAACGACTTATAATTCAGGTCAAGCACCGGCCCTTCAGTCGTTAGGCCATTGAGGGGGTTTGGCCGATCCAACACGACGACTGCGATGCCGCATCTCTCGCAAGCACGCATGGAGAGATACAGCGTCCAAACGAAAGTGTAGTAACGCGACCCGACATCCTGAAGATCAACCAATAAAACATCCAGCCCTTCCAGCATTTCTGCCGCAGGCTCGCGATGTTCGCCGTAAAGACTGTAGACCGGGATATGCAAACGCGGATGCTCGTAACTTTTCCATTCCACCATGTTGTCCTGCGTCTGGCCGACAAATCCGTGTTGAGGGCCAAAAAATGCGGCGACGCGAAACAAATCGCCACTGTGCCGCTCCAGGATTCGTGATGCGTGTTCAAGCTTCGAGGAAACCGAAGCCGGATGAACCAGCGCACCGATGCTCGCGTCGCGAAATTTGTTAGGCCAAAGTTCTGATAGATGATCAATCGGCAGTTGGACGGGCACAACGATCTTTTACTACAACAGGTAAATTGTAGCGAACCAGTTGTAGGGCGTCTGTGTCAGACGCCGACCAGGCAGAAACGCCTCTACATCCGTTTCCAACGACGTACGCCGAAAAGTACAAGAATTGAAACCACCGTGATTGCTGCGCACGATTTGGCGAATAACTCGCCATGCCGGACATAAAACGTCAACTCTTGCTCGGTCGGCACCTTGATTTCGCCGGCAAGCACGCCCTCGGTAAACGTGCTGCCCGTTTCATCCTGGAGTATCTTGGTGACGCGGCCAAATTGGTTGATGAAACAGGTCACGCCGGTATTCGCCGCGCGGATCATTGGCCGACGCGTTTCTACGCAGCGAAAAACTGCATTCGCCAGGTGCTGATGCGATCCAGCGGACCGCTGAAACCAGCCGTCGTTCGTCACATCTACGAGCAGGTTCGCACCGGGACTTGTCTCATTTGGAAGCACAAATTGTCTGGTGAGCTCGCCAATCGTGTCTTCGAAACAGATTAACGGCGCCACATGGACATCGCTGTTGGTTAGAGTGAACACGGTGTGTTCTCGTCCTCCTTTAAAATCGCCGGATACCTGATCGCCTACAATCCGTGCAAGCAGCGGCACCCTATGTCGACCGGGAACATATTCGCCAAAAGGTACGAGGTGGACCTTTCGATATACCTGCACGCGTTCGCCGCCATCGGCAACAAGCAGCGCCGCGTTGTAAACGTCTCGCTTGTCTACGTCGATCGTTCCCAACAGAAGGTCGGTCTCTGCCGACGCGGCCAGTTCCATGACGAATTTGTGACTCTCCTGGTCCGCGAGGACTGGCCCGGGCATCGAGCTTTCTGGCCAAACCAACAAATCAGGTGGAGGATTTGAGCGCAGCGCGATTTCACTCAACCGCAGGAATTGATCGAAGATTCTCCTGGTGAACTGCGGATCCCACTTTTGATTTTGCGGAACGTTCGATTGCACGGCGGCGACGCGGAACGGTTTTGCAGGCGGCGAAACCTTGGTCGCGCGGAGTCCGAAAATCAAAACGCCCACAATGGCGGCCATTGTGACAGTAAAATCAAAATGCGGTCGCATCACGCGTGTGCGCGCCTCCACAACCAGGCGATACGCGGTCGTGATGACAATTACGTTGGTAAACGCAACCATGAACGACAACCCGGCAACACCGGTGAGCTCTGCGAGTTGTATCAACGGCCAATTATCATGTAGCGCGACGCCGAGGCAGTTCCATCCAAATCCGGAGAAAACCCAGCCGCGCAACCATTCAAGCGTGGTCCACGCCGCCGCCAGGATGAAAGCGAGTCGCAGGTTGCTCGTCGATTTTGTCCACGGAGATTGCGCGGGGGGCGCAGTGCTGCGGGCTTGAACGAGCATCTGGTCCCATTTGCTTGCGGCGGTTGATTGCCTCTTGCCTGCTCGTGGCCGCACCAGATCGCAAAACCACGCCCAGATCGCGAAATAAATCGCCATATAAAACTCAAGGACAAACCAACCGAGAACCGTGACCGTCGTGAGCCAGGAGAATACGATCCAGAAAAACGTCAGGCCGGCGACGTAACCGAGAAGCAGGTTTCGAAGCCACGGATGACGTGAATCCGTGCCGGAAAACCAAATTGCGGCGATGAGCGGGGTCAGCGCGATCCAGCAGAACCACGTCAGGTTGAAGGGCGCAAAGCAAGCCGCGTAAAGAGCCCCGCTACAGATCGCAGCCAGCCACGGCCAAACCTTTGTGAGCCATTTCATCGAGGTGCGCTCGTGCTGTCATGTTGAGCGGAGCGCTGCAACGAAATGCGGAAGCATGAGGCCAGGCTTTCAAACATCTCAGGTTGTATTCTAGGAGTCTGCGAAATCTCAGAGATCCTTCGCTTCGCTCAGGATGACAATTGCATGTCTGGAGTTGGAGCTCAGACTATCGCAGCCGCGACTCGGCATCCTTTCGCAGCCAATTCCAGAGATCCTCCAGGTGTTTTTCAACTTCCGCTTTGATTCGGTCGAGGTCTGCGCCGGTGAATTTTTCGCTTTCCGGCTGGCGGCGCGCAAGAAGGTAATACTTTATTTTCGGCTCTGTGCCCGACGGGCGCACTGCGATGCGCGTGCCGTCTTCCAACTCAAGCATTAACATTTTCGTCTTTGGAATCAGATCGCCTTCGACGTCTTTGATCTCATCCGTCTCGAAATTTCTAATGTTCGCCACTTTTGAATGGAGTATTTCGCGGACCGGATCGGCCGCGTATGATTTCATCAGACTGGCGATCTTGTTTGCTCCCTCTGCGCCTTCGAAAACAAGCGAACTGGTTTTCTCCGCAAAATAACCGAACTGCGAATAGATTTCGTCGAGCAACTGATCGACGGTTTGTCCACGCGATTTCGCGTAAGCGGCCACTTCACAAAACATGATTACTGCGCCGTTGCCATCCTTGTCGCGAACAAAGTCAGCGCCGCTGTAACCATAACTCTCTTCGCCCCCGAAAACGTAAAATGAAGAGTATGCGAGCCGAAGCCGTCGCGTTTCGTTCTCGGCAAGATCGGCATAACTCTGTCGCAGTTGTTCGGGGATCGCGCGCTCGTAATTTGTCAGCTTCGCGCCGATGTACTTGAAACCAGTCAACGTCTCCACGCAGCGCACGCCGTAATGATCGGCGATCGCGTTCTGCAGATCGGTGGTGACGAAAGTTTTGATGAGCACGGCGCGCGCCGCGTTTTGCTTGTCCAGCACGCCTTTGTCGAACAGCGTCTTAATTCTATACCATGCCAACAGCGAACCGATTTGGTTTCCGGTCAGCAATTTCATCTTGCCATCCTTGGTTCGAACTGCCACTCCCATGCGATCGCAGTCCGGATCAGTAGCAGCGACCAGGTCGGCGTTCTCTTTTTTAGCAAGGTTGATCGCCATGGTTAATGCTTCGCCGTATTCCGGGTTCGGCGATTTCACCGTTGGAAACCGGCCATCGAAACAATCCTGCTCCGGCACGACTTGGAAATTGAAGCCGAGCAGGGTAAGCATCGGTTTGATGATTACGCTGCCGGTTCCGTGCAATGGCGTGTAAACAATCCGCAGCGATTTCGCCTCGCGAATCACTCGCGGATCGAGGATCAACGTTTCGAGCCTGCGCATATAAGCCTGATCGATATTCTTTCCGATAATCGTCACTTTTCCTTGTTGCTCTTTAGGAAGCGGCGTGAACGACTCGGTCGTGATCGCGTTCACTTTGGAGATAATTCCACTGGCGGGTGGTTCGATCACCTGCGCGCCGTCGTCGAAATAAACTTTGTAGCCGTTGTCGTGCGGCGGGTTGTGGCTCGCGGTGATTACGATCCCTGCGCTCGCGTGCAGATGACGAACAGCAAACGAAAGCTCCGGGACAGAACGCGGACCATCGAACACGAAAGCGTCGCAA
>Ga0193723_1000958_pt1 | contig 11262 bp, 6 predicted proteins | sample H2m2metaG_FD_143042 | JGI IMG/M metagenome (GOLD analysis project Ga0193723, IMG submission 143042) | Soil microbial communities from a riparian zone of the East river system, Colorado, United States - H2m2 | ecosystem: Environmental > Terrestrial > Soil > Riparian zone | place: USA: East River... | reverse complement strand
GGGACGCCGGAAACCGTTCGAGATCTATGCCATTGTAAACCCTGTGAATTTTCGCCGCGGAATTGGGACAACGCTGGCGGAGCAAGTCGCGGCTGTAATCGGTTTCGGCTGCGACGAATTCCGCTGCGGCGCAGATCTCGCGTAGCAAATCGTCGCTGCCGAGATCTTTCATAAAATCCTGCCCATGCGCCGTGACGCTGAACGGAATCCCTGAAATTTCCTTCAGGAAAACCGCGGTATGCGCTGCACGATTTGCGAAATGCACGTGCACATGATCCACGCCGTTGCGGGCAAAGAACTCGGCAAAGTACAAGGCATTGCGCGCGCGCTGTTCTGCCTTAGCCATCGGCCCGTATCGGCCCTCGTGCTGCTCGACGAGGTCGCGCGGCCATTTGCGGGTAGTTTTCGCGTTCCGCTCAACGATCCTTAAAATCTCCTGCGGCGGCGCATAATGAATTGGCGCAGCCAACCTGGCGATGTATTCGTGGCGCAAACTGGTGAGCGGCGGATAGACTGAGCCGATCACGAGCTCGATGCCCCGCCGCTCCAACGCCAGCATCTCCGCGTCGCAAAACGTTTGCGAGATTACTGGGTAGCGCGAATACAGATAACCGAGCCGCATTGAGATCGATGATTATGCGCGGCGCGTCGAATAGCAATGACCTGTAGTGGTAGGCGTGCCGCCTGCTCCTTCAACACCGCAGCCGACACCCCGAAAGCATTCGGGGCTACAATCACGAAAACTGCACGTCTTTCCCCGGGTCCATCTCGAAATCGAGCACCAATGAATCTGCCGTGTTCGGCTTAATCACTTCCTCCACGAATTTCACGTAGATCGAGTCTTCTCGGAACATGGCGAACTTATCCATCGACTCGAAATCGATTGCTATGAAAAATGGCCAGTCCATTTCTGGGTCGATTCGCTTGCCGCATTTGATGCTCAGGACCTCGGGAATTTTCAGGAGCTGCATCCGCGCGTTCATCATCATCTCCTCCACCCGGGCGGGCGTGACCTCCGGCTTTAATCTGTAGAGAACGATATGGTGAACCATGAGGGTAAAGCTAATAGGCGTTTCCAACGCCGCGTGCAAGTGCGAATCCATGCCTCCGAGAACGATGGCGTCCGCACATGAATCTGGTGTGATTGCCGCAAGAGAGAATGACGCTAATCTTCGGCATGGACAACGGTTCTGCAGGCGAGTCGACGAGTTTTGCCGTTTTGCCACTCGACAGAGAAAAGTCACATCGCCGGGAGAGATGATTTCACAAGAAAGCACCGCAAACGTCTCTGCCAAACTTGAGTATCCCGCGTGCCTGATATGCGGCAGCGACCGACGCGAGTTTCCGTTTCGTTTGCACGACCCGTACAGTGTCGCACGCTGTACAGCCTGTGGATTTTATTATCTTTACCCGCGGGTCATCGAGGGCGCGATGCAAGAGGCGTATCGGCAGCCGTCATATTACGAAGGCGGTGCATGTGGGTACGCGGACACGAGCTACACGGCGCAGGAATCTGCATTACGCGCAACGTTCAAGTGCCTGCTGCATAATCTTGCCGCCCGCCGATTGACCGGCGGCACTCTTTTAGAGGTCGGGTGCGGTTATGGGTACCTGCTTGACGAGGCCCGGGCATATTTTGATCGTCGCGTTGGCACGGAATTTTCACTAAATGGTGCAGAAATCGCCAGCGCGACAGGTGCAGAAGTATTTGTTGGAGGAATCGAACAGATTTCCGCGGAACGTATGTTCGACTGCGTCCTTGCGGTCCAGGTAATCGAACACGTCTACCAGCCATCGACCTTTGTTAAGCAACTGATAAGACATACGCAACCGGGCGGTCATATTGTGGTCGCGACGCCCGATATAGGAGGCGTATTGCGGAAGGCCATGGGCCGACATTGGCCATCATTTAAGGTGCCTGAGCACGTCGGTTACTTCGATTTTAGGACTTTAAGCCGGCTAATGGAAAAGGCTGGATTGAGTGATGTTCGCCGGCTGCCTTACCCTCATGCCTTTCCATTGGGTCTGATAACAGCTAAGTTTGGTTTGAATATACCTTCTGCGCTTGGGTGCCTTAAGATATGGGTGCCTGCTACCACCGTTGCCGTTTATGGACGAGTCTCGAGAGATTAGGACGGACCCGAGGGCCCCGCTCCTTTCAATTGTTATGCCGGTTTTTCGCGAAGGCGCTCAACTGGCCGGCTTTCTTTCGGCAGTTCGTAGCGCCGCGCAGGAGTGTAACCTCCCGTATGAACTTCTCCTTATCGACGATGGGTCACCGGACGACACCTGGCGAGTGATAGAAGCGGAGGTTACAAGTGGTCGGCTGTTGCGCGCTCTGCGGTTGACCCGGAATTTTGGCAAAGAATCGGCGTTATGTGCAGGACTAGAGCACGTGCGCGGCGACGCAGTGATCGTTATGGACGCCGACGGCCAACACCCACCGTCTCTGATACCGAACATGGTTCGCCTTTGGCAGAGTTCTGGAGCTGATGTCGTCGAAGCAGTTAAGCAGAGACGTGGGCGGGAGTCACTATCAAGCAAATTGGGCGCCCAGCTATTCTACTTTATCTTAAACAAGCTCTCAGGATTTCATTTTAAAGGCGCATCCGATTTCAAGCTAATCAATCGCAAAGCTGTCGATGCGTGGTTAAAAATGCATGAGCGCAACGTGTTCTTTCGCGGGATGACTGTCTGGATGGGGTTCACCACCGTACAGATTCCATTTGAAGTCGTGCCACGCTCAGCAGGTCAATCCACGTGGTCAGTCTTGAAACGCGTAAAGCTGGCTCTGGTCGGAATTACTGCTTTCTCGTCGTTCCCGTTACACCTTGTCACATTTGCGGGTGTCGTTTTTCTTGGAATATCAGTCCTCTTGGGACTGCAAACGTTATATCTGAAGCTGGTGGGCCGTGCTGTCAGCGGTTTTGCTACAGTCATTCTGTTGCAGCTGATCGTCGGGAGCCTGTTGATGATCAGCCTTGGTATCATTGGGGAATACCTCGCCCGGATTTATGAAGAGGTAAAAGGCCGGCCCCGGTACCTGGTAAAGGAATCAATCGAACCTGATAACAACTAGCTTAGTCCTCCACCAGGAAGCGATGCGAGCGACTCATGGATCCTACAGGTTTTTGTTCGTTTACAGATCGATCACGCTTACTCGGTTCCCATACATGTTTAGGACATAGAGCTTCCGGCCTGACAAGGCCAGGCCTGATGGACCTTTAAGCACGTCCGGGGGCTTTGGCGTCAACGCGCCGATCCTGATGCCATTGAAATCAAAAATAAGCACAGTGTCCATGTGTGCGCTCGACGCGTATAGTCGACCTCCCTGCGAATCGATGGCCAAATCTTCAAAGCCTACTGGTTTTCCCCATTCGGGCACTGACCATTTGTTCAGAAACTTACCATTCGAATCAAATACCTGTATCCGCTTGTTAATTGGATCGGCGACATAGATTTTGTTGGTCGCCGGATCGACCGCGACTGACGTTGGATCGTTAAACTCGCCGGCACCAGTTCCTTTGCTGCCCCAGGTCGATAGCACTCCTCCGTCGGGGCTGAACTTGATGATGCGAGTATGGCCTTGATCGACGACATAAATTGAGTCGTCGGGACCGATGGCGATCCGCCGCGGTCCGTAAAATTCAAGCTCGGGGCCTTTCCACTCGGCGATGAATGTCCCGTCACGGCCCAGCTTTTGGACGCGGTGATTGTGGGCGACTTCTGCTACGTAAATATTGCCAGCGCGGTCGATGGCGATCCCGTTCGGTTCTCCTAATTGCCCGTGGCCGCTTCCTTTCGTTCCTATAATGCTCAGAAAGGTGCCGGTCGGCGAGAATTTTTCGATACGCCCGTTATTCGTATCCGCGACCAGAATATTTCCGTTGGCATCAACAGCAATTCCAGACGGTGAATCAAATTCTCCTTTTCCGCTTCCGCTGCCGCCTTCAAACATATTAGTTACACCTTCAGGCAGGGAGCTAAGTTGAGTAGCTGATGTCTCCGGTGTTACTTGAACAGGAGTAAGAGGAAATACCCTCACGCGTTCCTGGAACTGACGAATGTTTTTGTTACCGATATTTAAGGCGTAAAACGTCCTTACTCTTCCGCCGAAGGAAAACGAAATAGAGTCCTCGGTTCCGAGATCGCGGAGCGATTGAAACATTCGGATGATTCTTTCCGTCTTTGGATCTCTTTCCCAGATCAGCTTCAGATCTTTGTTGCCGGGAACATAACCGAAAATGGCCCTTTTATTAGCCTTCCATACATCCTGCTCGCTCATCAACACGACAAATGGCAAGTCGGAACAAAAAGAGAGGATTTTACCGGCATCGTAATCATGCAAAAACAGGTGAATGATTGAATAAGCATCATTCTGGCAGATGAATGTGTCGTAAGGAGGATCGGGGATGCCTTTAATCCGATTAAACTCGTCGCGTTCGAGGTGAGGAGAACCGGGGCGCTCCTGGCCGGCTACGACATGTTTTAAGAACCGTGACACAGCGACCTGATGTTGCGCATACTGACCGATCTCAAACGGGGTTTTCGTCTTGGCATAGATATATCGAATTGAAGGAATCAGGCCGTCGAGCAGTATTAATGCTGCGATAGCGCAGAATAGAATTTGCACGCCCGGCCACGGCCGAAGTTTCAGCAACGCGGCAAACGTGAAGCTCATCAGGATGATCCAGAACGGGATTGCAAGCAACAGCCGCTGCTCAACGGCAGCTCCCCCAGTAACAAATACCCCTACGACTGGAAGCGTTGCCAGCAGCACGACCTCATAACGCTTCTCCCAGACTGCGAGCACAACTCCGGGGACTAAGAACCAGTAATATGGCAACGGAATAGGCAAGAAATCCGGAAACAAAAGCCGGGGCCAAAACAGGGCAGCAAAAAAACACTTCCAGAGCCCAGTGATATAATATCGCATATCATGAGGGGCCGGGGTTCCCCGCACCGCGTCCCAGAATTGATGAAGGTACGCGCCTTCATAATATGTATAGGATTCGCGATTGAAAATGATATAACAGAGAATCGGCGTGGCAGCCGCCAAAAAGCCATAAACGATAATAGCCACCGAGCTCCACGCGCAGGTTCGCTTTAAGCTTCTCCAATAAAACACGGCGTACAACGGCGCAGCAATCGCCAGCGCCAGCACATATTGCTTCCCGGGTATGGAGCTGGCCAGGCAAAGGCCCGCAGCGACGCCGCCCAGCGAGAGGCAAAACGGCGAGCCGTTCGTAAACCCTGCGTGCAGAAAGTAGAGAGACACAACAGCTAAAGCCACCGTCATCGGATAACGGTATCCAACGAAAGTGTAAATGAAGGCAAAGGGAAGAAAATTAAGAACTAGCGCGGTAATAGATGTCACCACGTAAGACCTGAAAAACAAGTCAACTAACAAGAGCGTAAACACAAAGGCCGTCAGCCAAATAACAAAGAGCGCTGCTTCATACGACAGGATATTAAAGCCGAATAGCTTAAGAAAACCCCACACATAGTAATGAAACAGAGTCTCTCGCGAAATAATGCCATGAAACCAAGACGCCTGATATGGATGACCGATAACGTTACTTTTTAGATACCCGAGGTCATTGCCGGACTCGTCAAAAAGTGCGTCTCCGTTCCACGGCGCGGTCCGGAAATTCCAGAGGTGCGAGACTACAAAGAACAGGATCCAGAAGAGAAAGAATGCGGTTTTCGGTTTTACAAGAGACTTGAAACCGATCGCTCGGCCACGGGGGTCTGGCAAGAAGGCACAAAGCAAGAAGAACATGCTAAGCAGCCACCCAATCGGCTGCCACGGGTCTCCCCAAGCCAATTTTCGGTAGTGCGCAGCGGCAGCCCAGGCGCAAATTACCAGACTAATAAATGAGAAGCCGAGTAACAGAACGCGGGGTGTAAGAAGTCGCGATTTTCTCTGAGATAGGTTCATAAGGCTGGCCATCAGTTCTGCAGAATCAAACGCTAAAACGGCGTAGGATTGTGCGATGCGATGGGTTGTTATCCGCTTACAGATCGATCGCGCTTACACTATTCCCATACATGTTTAGGACGTAGAGCTTCCGATTAAACAAAGCCAGGGCTGATGGGCCGCCGAATCGATCCGGCGGCTTTGGCCTCAACGTGCCAATTCTGTTTCCATTCAAATCAAAAACGAGCACTGCGTCCATGTTTGCGCTGGATGCATATACCCGACCCGTTTTCGAATCAACGATCAAATCTTCGAAGCCAGCTGGCTGTCCCCATTCCGGGATTACCCATTTAGTTGAAAACCTCCCATTCGAGTCAAATACCTGTATCCGTTTGTTACGCGGATCCGCGACATAAACCTTGTTGGTTGTGGGATCAACCGCGACCGAAGTGTGGTCGTCAAACTGGCCGTCGCCATTCCCTTTGTTGCCCCAAACCGTCAGCACCTGTCCATCCGGGCTGAGCTTAACGATTCGCGCCCGGCCTTGGTCGACGACGTAGACAGAGTCATCCGGGCCAATAGCGATACGGCGCGGTCCATAAAATCCGACGTCGGGCCCTTTCCACTCGGCGATGAATGTCCCATCGGGAGTTAATTTCTGCACACGATGATTTGACGCGACTTCTGCTACGTAAATATTGCCACTGCGATCAACGGCGATTCCGTTCGGCTCTCCTAATTGCCCGTGGCCGCTCCCCTTACTTGCTATAACACTAAGAAAACTGCCAGTCGGCGAGAATTTCTCGATGCGCCCGTTACCAGTGTCGGCGACCAGAATATTTCCGTTGCCATCAATGCACATTCCGAGGGGTGAATTGGATTCCCCTTTGCCGCTTCCCCTGCCGCCTTCAAACATGTTAGTAACACCTTCGGGCAGGGCGCTGAGCTTGGGAGGCGATGTCTCGGGCACTTTGTAAATGATCAGCCCGTTGTATCTGGGGTCCTCAAATACCTTGGGGAAATAGGTGGCATAGAGCTGATCATTTGGTCTCTTGATGAACTGACCCTGCCGAACCGCATTGTCGTAGGCCACATAACTGATGCCATTCTCTTTCAAAAGATGATATACTTTCCAGGGGTCCTTGCCCTCGAACAGCTCTGTGTAAAGTCTGTCGTACTTGCTCGCGTTGTAACCCGCTGACCATCCGTAGTAAGGCCAGCCATACAAGATCCGCCGTCCTGCCATCAAGATAGGATGATTGACGAAGCGATCTGTCAGAAAGATATCGCGCGGCTCCGTGTTTTTATTGAGCCAATCGATCAATGGATCGTTCTTATAAGTCACTTCGCTCCAGCCGGTGTTATGAATCGGGAAAAAATCAATGATGCCACCCGAAATGACTAGCAGAAAAAGAACAACCGCAACGAATTTCCCGGGCAGTGTAGTTCCACCCAGTGAGAGACGCCACAAACGCCAGAGCGCAAAGGCGACGAACAGGTTGGCGATGATTACCCAGATGTGCAAAAACTTTTGATTGGCAAAGACCTCGATCGTGAACTGGAAGCAAAACGCAACTCCAAGCAGGCTCAAAGCTGCCAGGAACAGGCGCCTTTGGAACCAGCTAGCAAAAATCAGCGCCAGCGCAATTAACAACCACTTGAAACCAAAGGTGAAACCAAGATACTTGGCCACATTCATAGCCGTCGGCTGGTCAACCATATAACCCCAGTGAAAGAGGCGCGGCATCGGTGCCCTGCCGCTGCCAGTCCCCAAATAGAGCATCTGTGGCAGAGCGATCAGGCCCGCGGTGATAGCCAAAGCCAGCATTTGCAGCCGCAGTGGAAACAAAATGAACAACACTCCCAACACAGCAGCTCCCGCGATAAACAGCGCACTATTCCACATTGGTATGAGGCCTAATAGTACCCCAGAAAAGATGAAGCCTGGTAGGGTGGCGCGGAAAGATTCTTCCGTACCCATTGTTTGCGGCTTCACTTCTGTTGCGATCGACACCGGAGCAGGTTCCGTTTGTGACTCCGCGACCGTTTCGGGGCGAGTGGTATCTTCGGACACTGCCAGCGCCGGAGTTTCAACCAACGGATCCGGCTCCGGCCGGACAAAGTCGGGAGAAGAGAGTGACTTGCTTCGCGTTGCCGCCCGCGCGCGGTATTGGGTGACCAGGAAAACCAACACCAGCACAAAAATGCCAATCGCACTGGCGAAATGCCGCTGATTGAGATAGGTCACTTGCGACCAGGTGCCCCACGTTTCCCCGCGATACGGGAAAATGCTTGGGAGAAAGTCGCCTAGGTGCTTAACAGCTTCGATCGCAGCGCGGATTGAGACCTGCTTGTGAAGGAACGGAACGTAAGAAAGCGAGCCGAAAAAGAAGAAGAGGAGAGAGCCGAGCCGGCCGACAGTACGGGAATTGAAAAGCATTTCGCCCAGTGTCATCACGACGATAAGCATCGCCACCAGCGTGGTTATGCTAAGCAGATTCAGACTCCAAGCCGGATCGAGTCCGAGGAATTCAAGGTTTCCCGCCTGAAAGTAGAAGAGAAAATGGTAACGGATGCGGTCGCCTGAGAAGTGCGGATATTCAGTTGGAAAGTTATGTCCCACTGCGAAGCTCTGCATGAGGGCAGTATTGGGCCCGAAATCGCTATACTCGGGGTTGGAGATCTTTAGCTTGCCAGCGCTGGAATTAAACGAGGCAAACATCATCCATGATACGAGCACCACATATCCAGCAATGACTAACCAGTCACCTATGCCAGAGCCATTAGGGCGTGGAATGTATGTTTCGGTTGTTTGGGAGCGGTGAGCCGCGTCTGGAGCGGTTTTAACAATTCTGTGCTTCCATTTGGGCCAGCTCAGCAGCGCGAGCACTGCCAGAAAGAACAACAGATTAGCCCATAAGAGCGGCCCCGCCGTCCATGCAAATGCGAGTCCAGCCAAATAGGTGAACCACGAACTGATTAGTAGCCCTACGAGTAATGCTGCCGCGCACCGATGCGCAACCGACGCGAACCGATAAAAACGTCGGCAAAGAAAGTCGCCGACACAAATGGCCAACGCGAAATAAATCACGGCTAACATTCCCAAATCCTTGGTCTACGATCCGCGCCCGAATTCGGCCGACGGCTGCCGGAGTTCGGGGTGCAGGCGTAGGCACAGATCCTAAACGCGCGATTTTTTCCGTCAAACCTTCGACTGGCCTTTTTCAGCCGCAGACGACAACAGATGCCTGCCAAAAAATCAGCGAGCCCGATCAAGAAAACAATCGTAACAACATTAAGTTAGGTACGCAGAATGTGTCGGTAATTGTTAAAGATCGATGGCCGCCACGCGATTACCCATCATGTTTAGAACGTAGAGTTTTCCGTTGGCGACAGCGAGTGCCGACGGTCCGTCGAGTCGCTCCCCAGACTTTGCCGTCAGGGTGCCAATCCTGTTACCATTCAAGTCAAACATCAGCACTGCATCCATATTTGCACTGGACGCGTATAGGCGATTGCTCTTTGAATCGATGGCTAGGTCCTCGAAGCCATGTGTGCGTCCCCATTGTGGTATGGACCATTTGGTTAAGAACTTGCCATCCGAGTCAAATATCTGAATTCTTCGGTTAATTGGGTCGGCCACATAAACCTTGTTGTTCGTGGTATCGACGGCTACCGAAGTAGGATCGTCAAACTGACCGTCGCCATTGCCTTTGCTGCCCCAAGTCCTCAGCACCTGTCCATCCGAACTAAACTTCACAATTCGAGTGCGCCCCTGATCCACGACATATACCGATTCATCCGGGCCGATAGCGATCCGGCGTGGGCCGTAAAATCCGGGAGCAGGACCTTTCCACTCCGTGATGACACTCCCGTCGGACGCCAGTTTCTCCACAACGTGCTTGGAAGCGTCGGCCACGTAAATGTTGCCAACGCGGTCGATGGCGATCCCGTTCGGTGCGCCTAACTGTCCATAGCCAATTCCCTTGATTCCCATACTGCTGAGAAAGCCGCCAGCCGGTGAAAATTTCTCGATTCGGCCGTTGTTCGTGTCGGCGACCAAAACGTTTCCATTGGCATCAACAGCAATTCCCGTCGGACCGTCAAATCGTCCCTTGTCGCTTCCTCTGCCGCCATCGAGCATGTTAGTTACACCCTCAGGCAGGGACCTTAGATTGGCGGGCGGCGTGTCCGGTATCTTGTAAATGATTAGTGAGTTATACCTGTTTTGTTTGTCTTCAAACACCTTGGGGAAATAAGTAGCGTAGAGTTGTTCGTTCGGTCGCTTAATGAATGAAACCTGACGAACAGCGCCATCGAACCCCACGTATTTGATACCATTCTCTTTCAACAGGCGATACAGTTTCCACGGATCCCTGCTTTCGAATAACTCGATGTAAACTCTGTCACGTTTACTCGCGTCGAATCCCGCCGACCACGAATAATAGGGCCAGCCGTAAAACACGCGACGTCCAGCCATCAAAATCGGATGATTAACGAAGCGATCCGTTAGAAAAATGTCTCGCGGCGTAGTATTTTTGTTAAGCCAGTCGATCAATGCATCGTTACGGTACGTCACTTCACTCCAGCCAGTGTTATGGATCGGAAAGAAATCAATCAAGCCACCCGGGATGATCAAAAGGAAGAGAACACTCGCAACGAATTTCCCAGGCAGGGTAGTGCCGCCTAGTGAGAGGCGCCATAAGCGCCAAAGCGCAAACGCGACGAAAAGATTCGCGATGATTACCCAGATGTGCAAAAACTTTTGATTACCAAGGACCTCGATCGTGAATTGAAACGAAAACGCGACTGCAATGAGGCTCAAGGCTGCCAAAAAGAAGCGCCGTTGCAGGCTGGTAGCGAAAAGCAGCGCCAGCGCGATCAATAACCACTTGAAGCCAAAGGTGAACCCGAGGTACTTGGCCACATTCGCGACGGTAGGATGATCTATCGTGTAGCCCCAATGAAGGAGCTTTGGCATGTGCGCTCTGCCGCTCCCGGTGCTCAGAAAGAGCATTTGAGGCAATGCGATCAATCCTGCTGTAACGGCTAGCGCTAGCATTTGAAGTCGCAGAGGACACAGGATGAATAACAATCCGAGAATCGCGGCAGCGGCGATAAACACCGCGCTGTTCCACATCGGCAGTAAACCCAGAAGGGCACCCGAAAAAATGAACGGTCGTAAAGTGGTGATAAAAGGCTCTGCAGTGGTCGTGGTTTCTTCTGTCGATTGTATGCCCACCGATACCGAAGGCATCTCGATTTGTGATTCTCGAACATCTCCACCTGGATTAGCTGAAACCGCAAGGGGCGCGGTGTCGGGTAATCCGTTTGCCTGCGGC
>Ga0193723_1000957_pt1 | contig 11263 bp, 11 predicted proteins | sample H2m2metaG_FD_143042 | JGI IMG/M metagenome (GOLD analysis project Ga0193723, IMG submission 143042) | Soil microbial communities from a riparian zone of the East river system, Colorado, United States - H2m2 | ecosystem: Environmental > Terrestrial > Soil > Riparian zone | place: USA: East River... | reverse complement strand
TCGAGCTCGAGAGGGTCGAGGCCGGCATCCCCGGTGGGCGTCAGGACCAGTTTTCCTCGGCCCATGGTGGGTTCCTCCGATTGGATTTCCGGGACCCCGAGGCCGAGGTGCAACGGCTCAAGCTCGATGCAGCTTTCACCGCTGACCTCGCTCGGAGGATGCTGCTCTGCTACACCAGCGCATCCCATTTCTCCGGCACCACGATCGCACGGGTGATGCGTTGCTACGAGCAGGGCGATCGTAACGTCGTCGCGGCGTTTCACGGCTTGCGAGACGTCGCCGAATCCATGGTGACCGCGTTGGCCGCCGCCGACTTTGCCGCGATAGGGCGCCTCTTGAGCGAGAACTGGACCCACCAGCAGGCGCTCGATCCCAAGATGTGCACTGAGGAGATGGCTCGGCTCGAGCGTGCGCTGCTCGCTGCCGGTGCGCTTGGCGGAAAGGCCGCCGGATCCGGGGCCGGCGGCTGCATGTTCTTTCTCGCGCCGGACGACCCGGCTGGCGTGATCGAAGCTGCAACCGCCTGCGGCGTGCGCCTGCTTCCGGTTCGCTGGGCAATGCGGGGCGTGTACCAGTGCTGAACGCCGAAGAGCTGACCGCCAGGCGCGCTGCCATCGAGTCCGAGCCCGAATTGCGTGCATTGCGGGACCGGCTCGTTCAGCGGGCCGAGCCGGTCCTTGCCAGAATGCCGCCCGTCCCGAAGTCGAAGGCGCTATTGACGGCGGATGGGGGTGTTTGCCCTGACGACGGGACTCATCTGGTCTTCGATCCCTGGAGTCCCACGGTGCACCGCTGTCCCCACTGCGGTCGTCAGTTCAGCGGTGAGCGTCATGACGGGGCCTGGGCGCATTACCAGCACCTCTGGCTGGCGGAGCGCGCGGCGCACCTTGCCACCGTAGCCGTGACGGCAGGTCGAGACGATGCTGCCGCCCGAGCCAACCAGCTGCTCCAGGCTTACCGCGGTTATCACGAGTACCCCAATCGGGACAACGTGCTGGGGCCGAGCCGGCTCTTTTTCTCGACCTATCTGGAATCGATCTGGATCGGCAATTACCTGGCCGCGGCGTGGCTGATGCGCGAAGCCGGGCTGCTCTCAGACGAGAGTGGCGAGATCGTATCCAGCGTCGCGGATGAGGCCGCCAACCTCATCGGCGAGTACGACGAGGGATTCTCCAACCGCCAGACCTGGCACAATGCGGCGCTCGCCAGCATCGCGGTATGGTTCGAGGACGGCGACTTGGCGGCCCGTGCCATCGAGAGCCAGACCGGAATTCTCGCCCACCTGCTGCATGGGTTCGGCGAGGATGGGATGTGGTATGAGGGAGACAACTATCACCTCTTCGCGCTTCGAGGCCAGCTGCTGGCCCTGGGATGGGCGCGTCTGGCGGGGGTCGATGTCCTGGGCGATCCGCGACTCGCCGCTCGCGTGGCCGCGGCGCTGCGCGCTCCGGCGCTCAGCGCTCTTCCCGACTTCACCTTTCCGGCCCGGAAGGACTCCCGCTTTGGCGTGTCGCTCGCCCAACCGATGTACCTCGAGCTCTGGGAGATCGGCCTGGCCCGGCTCGGCCGCAGTGCCGAAGGGCATATGGATCTGTGGAGCTGGCTCCACGGACTGTACCAATCACCGGCTCCGCCGGCCCAAACTTTCGACTCATACCTGCACGAGGCCGGCGAGCCAGCCCCGACCCGGCCCCGGTCTCGCGCCGATCTCTCCTGGTGGTCCTTACTGGAGATGGTACCCGCGGTGCCGGCGGAGACGCCGGCCTGGTCGCCCGGTAGCGCTTTCATCGAGGGACAAGGTCTTGCGTTGTTGCGCTCAGGCGACCGTTACGCCAGCCTCGAATGTGGACCGTCCGGGGGAGGACACGGTCATCCCGACCGGCTCAACCTGGTGCTCCACGCCGGCGGCGAGTATTGGCTACCGGACTTCGGTACCGGCTCGTACGTGGCCCGCGATCTCTTCTGGTATCGTTCCACCCTGGCGCACAATGCTCCGCGACTCGACGGCCTGTCGCAGCCGATGGGCGATGCCTTCTGCGAGAACTTCGAGGAAGGCGGAGCCTGGGCCTGGGCCCGTGGCCGCTACGGGGATCTGAGCCGGACACTGGTGGCCGGTCCCGGTTACCTGCTCGACGTGGTCCAGCTGTCCGCGGCCGAGGATCACCTGCTGGAGCTACCGGTTCACTTGAGCGGACGGGTCGAGGTGAAGCCGACGGGAAGCTGGGAGCCGGCGGAGCTCCCCGACGAGTTTGCCCGCCAGGTCGAGCGCTACCGTCCTACGGATTCCGGCAACATCGTCCTTGGCGCCTGTGGTCGTTCCGGAGCGACGCTGAGTGCGCATCTGGCTTACCGGGGCGATCTTCTGCGAGCCCTGGGCCCGGGCGCTCCTGGCTCGACCGAACCGGTGCCATTCTACCTGGTCCGCGCCCAGGGGCGAAACCTTCGCATCATCACCGTCCTGGAGCCTGGCAGGGGTGGGTCGGCGGTCCGTGGAGTTCGGGAATCGGAGAACACCATTGAAGTCGAGACTGAGAGCGGCGTAGATCGTCACGTGGCGACCGTCGAAGGCTGGGAGATCCGGAGCCCGGCGGGAGTCACCCGGCTCGTTGGCACCCAGCGGCAACCGAAGCCATTCGAGCCCCTGGTGCGGGACCGGCCGCTGGTGGCTCGCGGAGTGGCGCTCCCGCTTGCCGAGCCTCCCGCGCTGGACGGAAGTGTGGAGGGTTTCGACCCATCCGAACCGCTTCAGCTCGATCACGAGGACCAGTACCGGCGGAGCGAGGAGCCCTATGCCGGCCCGGACGAGTTCTCGGCAACCGCGGTCGTCAATTGGAGCGATGAGGCGCTCTACCTGGCGGTGGAGGTGGTGAAGCCGGAGGTCGTCGCACGCGATCCGGCCGCTCCCCCACTTCTCCTCGACAACGAGCCGGACGAGATCCACGCCGACGGCTTACAGGTGTATCTCCGGTTGCCTCCCGATGAGGTGGTCCATGGCTATCTTGTCGTGCCGGCCACCAAAGACCGTGGGCTGATCGCGCGACGCGTGTCCGGTGGGGCGTTACCGGACGGCGAGGTCCATGGCCGCTGGGAGCCGATCGAGTCGGGTTACCGTTTGACCGTGGCCATTTCACCGCCGCAGTGGGGACCGTTTCGACCCGGCGACGAGATTGGTTTCGATCTGTTGGTGAACCAGATGCTACCGGACCGAATGAGGCGCGCAGGCCAGCTGGTCTGGACCGGCGGCGGCGGCTGGGTCTGGCTCCGCGGCGACCGGCAGGATCCGTCGCGATTCGGGACCCTGGAATTGCGTTGACATGACCGATCACATCGTTGGCTTCACCTCCACCGGCAGCAAGCGGCCCGAGGCGCTCTTCGGCGAGCATAGTGCCGATCTGCCCTCCCGGATGGTGCGCTCCTCGGGCTGCCACGTGTGGGACGACGCCGGGCGCGAGTACACCGACTACATCATGGGACTGGGCTCGGTTGCGCTCGGCTACGGCCACCTCGACGTGACCCGTGCGGCCACCGCGGCGGTCGAGGCCGGTGTAGTCGGCCCCCTGGCCCCCGTGCTGGAGGAGGAGGTAGCGGCCGAGCTGTGCCGGCTGATGCCCTGGATCGAGCAGGTGCGGTTTCTCAAGTCCGGCGCCGAGGCCATGGCCGCTGCGGTACGACTCGCTCGGGTTGCCACCGGTCGTGAGTCCATCCTCGGCTGCGGCTATCACGGCTGGCTCGATTGGTGCCAGGGCCGCGAAGGCGTTCCCCACTCCACCCGTGCCTTGTACGACGAGCTTCCGTTCAACGACGCGAATGCTGCGCGAGAGCTGATTCGCTCGATCGGCGACCGGCTGGCGGCAGTAGTGTTTGAGCCCCTCATAGTGACTGAACCCGACCCCGAGTGGCTCAAGACCCTGCGGGAGGAGACCGCTCATGTCGGCGCACTGCTGGTCGTGGACGAGATCAAGACGGTGGGCCGGCTCGCGGTCGGTGGCGCGTGCGAGCGCTACGGTATCCGGCCGGATCTCGTCGTCATCGGGAAGGCCCTCGCGAATGGATTTCCCCTTGCCGCGGTCGGCGGGCGCGCAGAAATAATGGCCGGCGTCTCCCACACCTGGATCTCTTCGACGCTGGCGACGGAATTCGTCTCCCTCGCCGCTGCCAAGGCCACGCTCGGTGTCCTGGCGTCGCAGGGGGTGCCCGAGCACCTTCGCCGGGTCGGTGGCCGTTTGCTGGATGGGTTGTCTGCGTTGCGGCGGCGGCATCCGGATCTGGTCATCGGCGTCGGAGGCGTGGCGGAGATGTGTTTCCTCCAGTACGCCGATGAGGCCGCCTCTCGCGCCGTCACCGCGGCCTGCGCCCATGCCGGCCTCCTCTTCAAGCGCTCGGCCTACAACTTCGTCTCCCTGGCGCACACCGATCCGGTCATCGATCGGTCGCTGGAAGTGCTGGCCGAGGCCCTCTCGGTCGCTGCAAAACCTGCCTAGATTGGGAGAGCCGGCCGGACCGTCGTTGCAACTGCTTCGAGGAGGGACTCATGTCACCGCGTAAACCCACCATCGATGATCTCGACGATATAGACGATGAGGATGGAGTGCTGGAGGAGGAAAAGGCGCAGGAAACCGACCTGGACCTGACCATCGTGGATGCGGAGGATGTCGCGACCGTTCTGCCCCCCGAGCTCGAGCAAGAGGAGGAGAGGTAGCGCCGGGTGCTCATCGACGTTCATGCTCACTTTCTTCACGACCGCTCTCCTCGCTCGGACTGGCCCGCTCGTAACGCCAGCCGGCTCCGCGCGGGAGACCGCGTCGGTATTACGGTGCACGTGGCGTCGATCCTGGGGAGCTGGGGCGCCACCTCGCCGATCTATTTCCCGTCGCCGCCCGACATCGAATACGGCAACGACTTCCTCCTCCAGTTGCAGCGTACCAATCCCGCGCGCATTCGGGGCTACGCTGTCGTCAACCCCAACTTCACCACTCACGCGCTGGCGGAGCTCGCCCGCTGCCTCGATGCCGGGATGATCGGTGTCAAGCTCGCGGCCAGTCGCCGGGCCAACGATCCGCTGCTCGATCCGATCTGCCGTGTTGCCCGGGAACGCGGCGTACCGGTGCTGCAGCACATCTGGCAGCACCGCCGCCGGGAGTATCCCGGACAGGAAGCCTCCGACGCCACCGAGCTCGGCGCACTGGCGGCACGCCATCCCGGCGTCAACTTCCTCCTGGCTCACATCGGCGGCGGCGGTGACTGGATCTACTCGCTTGCCGTGGTGCGCGATCTCCCGAATGTCTTCGTGGATCTCTCCGGGAGCGGGGTGGACGGCGGCATGCTGGAGGCGTGCATCGAGGCGGTTGGTGTGAATCGTCTGCTGTGGGGCTGCGATCTCACCATCGATACGGGTTGGGCCAAGCTTCGCTACCTGGAGCATATCCTTACGGCGGACGAGCTCGAGCTGGTCAAGTGGCGGAACGCATCCCGCATCTTCCCCCCGACCGCTTTTCCCACCGACTGATGCGTATCGATGTCAACAGCTTTGTCGGCGCCTATCCATTTCGGAAGGTGCCCGGTACCTCTCCCGACGGGCTGCTCCGCTCCATGGATCGCGTCGGCATCGATCAGGCGTGGGTTGCTCATCTGCCGAGCGTCTTCTGGCGTGCCCCGGCCGACGGCAACGCGTGGCTCTACGAGACGGCTGGGCGGCAGGCGCGGTTCCGGCCGGTGCCGGCGGTGCATCCCGGCCTCGCCGGCTGGGAGCACATGATAGCCGGGGCATTCTCGGCCCAGGCGCCCGCGGTTCGGTGCGATCCGATGTATTACGGGCTCGATCCGGTCGGCTCGGAGATGCGGGCGTTGGTGAAGGTGTGCGGCAAGGAGCAGGTCCCGCTGATGCTGGCCGTGCGCCTGGAAGACGCAAGGCAACGGCACCCGAACGATCGGGCGGGCGAGCTCCCGCCGTGGGCGGTCAGAACCCTGGTCCGAAGCGATTCTCGGGTGCGTCTGCTCATCACCCATGCCGACCGGCCGTTCATCGAGGAGGTGCACTTCGGGTCTACGCCGGAAGAATCGGCCCGGATCTGGTGGGACATCTCCTGGGTCTGGGGTCCCCCCGAAGATCATTTGGAGACATTGCTCGGGACCATCGGCGTCGAGCGGTTTGTCTTCGGAACCGGACAACCACTGAGGCTGCCCGAGACCAGCATCGCCAAGCTCGATCTGCTGGATCTGACGAAGGAGCAGCGAGGCGCCATCGAAAGCCAAAACGTTGTGACAGACATATGCCCACTCTGACAGACCGCATTTACGGCGGCCTCATCCCCGCCGTCCCCGTTCCCTTCCGCGGTCGCGATCTCGACATCACCGCACAGCGGCAGTACGCGGCTTGGATGGCGGCACAGCCGGTTGCGGGCGTTGCGGTCTGGGCTCACACCGGGCGGGGTCCCCACCTGGGGGCGGACGTTCGTCGCGAAGTGCTCGAGACCTGGCGCGAGGCGATGGCCGATCGGGTCATTGTCGCCGGCGCGCGCGACATCGGCATGGCCATCGAGGCCCGGCGCGGAAAGGCCGATGCCCTGCTGGCGTTTCCCCAATCGAACGATCCCATCGGCTATCACCGGCGGCTGGGCCGCGAGCTGCCGGTTATTGCGTTCTTCCTCTATGAGGCCGCCGGCGGGGTGGACTACGATGACCCGACCCTGCACGGAATTCTCGAGCTGCCCGAAGTCCTGGGCATCAAGGTGGCGACGCTGGACTCGGTGATGACCTTCCAGCGGATCGCCGCCGTGATGCGCCAACATCCCACCAAGCTGCTGATCACCGGGGAAGATCGCTTCCTCGGCTACTCGCTTTTGCTCGGCGCCCGTGCGGCGTTGATCGGCATGGGGGCCGCGCTCCCCGATCTCCAGGCCGACCTGGTCCGGGCGTGCATCGCGGAAGACTGGTCCCGCTTCGTGTCGCTCTCCGAGCTGTGCGACCGGTTCTCCCAGACCACCTTCATCCAGCCGATGGAAGGGTACATCCGCCGAATGCTCTGGGCCGCCGCGGCCGAGGGGGCTCTCCCGCCAGACGCGTGCGACGACCCCTGGGGCCCTGCACTTCCCCCTGGCGAGCGCGACGCGGTCGAGCGCGCGGTGCGAGATGCGCGCGCAACTCGAGCGTGACTTCGAGCGGTTCAAGCGCGAGCTGCCCCGCGATTTCCCGGCGCACGTGCGGGATACCTACCGGATCGATCTCGGCGCCCGCTATCTCGGACATCCGCTGCCGCATCCCATCGGCAAGGGATCGGGCCAGCTCTCGCTGAGCCAGGAACAGCTGGAGAGCGACCGCGCGGCCGGCCTCGCCTTCGTGGTGCTCAAGACGGTTATCGCGGAAGATCCCGAGGGTATCCGGTCCATGGGGGCCTGGGCCATCCATGAGACCCGGATGAAGGTCGAGCGTCGTGTGTCCGAAGGCGGGCGCGAGGGATGGACGGTCACCTGGAAGGGACGTGGATGGGACCGCTCATTCGAGGATTATCTCGCCCTGGTGCGGACTGCGGCCGACCTCACCCGTGCGAGAGAGCTCGTGGCGGTGCCGTCGGTCAAGTACCACCTGCCGCGCCTCGACGAGCCGTTCCGCGCCGCCGAATACGAGCACACAACCGGCCTGCTAGCTCTGGCCTGGGGTGGGCCACGCCTCTCGTTGGAGAAAGACTTCTCTCCCACGCTTGCCGGGGACGAGCTCGCCGACGAGCAGGCCCGCATTCTGCGATGGCTGCGGGAGGTGCCGGATCAGATTCGCCGCTCGGTCAGCGATGGTGCAGTGCGGCTGGCGCTCAAGCTGATGAATGCCCGATTCGACGACGCCTTTCAGCTCGAGATGCTGACCGCGGCCGCCTCAGCCGATGCGCTGGTTGTCTTCAATCGGCTGTGGGATCCGGTGAGCGGCGTCGCCTTTGGAGGCCATGACCTCAGCGAGCGCAATTGCCGGGTGCTCCGCCAGGCCCGCACCGAAGGCCGCGCGCTGCCGTCGCTGACCGCCAGCGGCAATGTGTGCAGCGGGCGCATGATCCTCGAGTACGCCCGGCTCGGCTGCGAGAGCGTCCAGATCCACACCTTCTTTCAGCTGCCCCTGTCGGAATACCCCGCCACCGAAGGCTCCCGTTCCCAGCGCGCCTTGCACGCCCTCATCTTCCACCCGACCGACGGTCTCATTGCAGGCATGCTCGAACTCGAAAGCAGGGGTCTCCTCGAGCGCCAGGGCGGGGAGCTCAGATTTCTTGATCTGCCGGGCCCTGGCACTACTTCACCACGAAGGCACGAAGAACACGAAGGTCACGAAGGACCAATAAAGACCTCGACAGCCGCTGTACAAAAGACCAAAAGGCAGTAAGAACAAAAAACACAGCAGGACGATCATTGAGTGATGACAGACAAACTGTGGCTGTTCTTCGTGTCCTTCGTGTTCTTGGTGCCTTCGTGCTGAGGTTGTGTCATAACGTGGATGCTGAGAGCCATGCCGATTGAGCGCATTGAGCTTTACGAATTGACCCTCCCGCTGCTGGAGCCGTTCATCATCTCCGGCGGCACAATGGTGGAGCGGCGGTCGCTCGTCGTGGTATTGCACGATAAAGATGGTCACCGGGGCTACGGCGAGTCGCCACCCTTCGAGTTGCCGTTCTACTCCGAGGAGACCCTGGCGAGCGCACGCTACCTGCTGGAGGAGGTACTCATCCCCCGCCTGCTCGAGAGCGAGTCGGAGTCCCCCGAAGCCGTTGATGAGATTGTGCGCCGGGGCGTCCGGGGGAATCCCTTTGCCCGCGCTGCGCTGGAGACGGCGGCCTGGGATCTCGAGGCAGCGCGCCGCGGGGTCGGCCTTGCCCACCTGCTCGCCGAGCGGCTCTGCGTCGAGCCGGTCTCTACGGTGCCCTGTGGTGTCGCGCTCGGGATTCCCCATGACCGCTCACTCGACACGCTCCGCCGGTGGATCGAGGAAGCGCTCGCTCGCGGATATCAGCGGGTCAAGATCAAGGTGGCTCCAGGCTGGGATGCACCCGCGGTGCAAGCGGCAAGTGACGCGATGACCGGCTCCGGCCTGCCGCTCACGGTGGACGCGAATGGAGCCTACGCCTGGCCCGAGCACGAGACCAACCTCCGTGCCATCGACCGCGCCGATCTGCTGTACTTCGAGCAGCCGCTTGCCCCCGACGAGCTGCTCGCGCACGTCCGGCTCACGCGCGAGCTGCGGACGCCCATTTGTGTTGACGAGACCCTGCGCGATGCAACCGCCGCCACCCAGATCGTCGAGCTCCATGGTCCACGGGTCTGGAACCTGAAGGTGCACCGGGTTGGGGGTCTCTCCGAAGCCTGCCGCATCTACCGTATCGCCCAGAAATCCGGGGCCCAACTCTGGGCCGGGACGATGCCCGAGTCCGGCATTGGCTCCCAAGCCGCTCTCGCCATGGCCGCCCTACCTGGCTTCGCCTACCCATCGGACCTGGAGCCGAGCGCTCGGTGGTTCGGTCCCGATGGGGACGTCATCCAGCTCGCCATGAGTGGAGAAGGTCGTATGGATGTGCCTTCGGTCTGCATCCAGCGCCAGCTCGACCGGGAGCGGTTCCAGGCCTCCAGCCACCTTATTCGCTCCTGGGCTTCCGCCCGGCGTTGACGGTTCCCGTACCTAGGTCTAAACTCGAACCCTAACATGGTAGAATACGCGGTCCTGGTGGCGCACAACTCCGCAAGCTTCATGGGCGGGGTAGGTAACGACGTCCTCTCGTGGGCGTCGCGGCTGGACTGGACCATGCTCGGGTACGCCGCCGGCGGCCTTGTCCTTCTCCGCCTGGCATTTGGGGCCTTCAGGCCAACTCGCCGCCACTAAGCTCCTAATCCCTCCCGTCTTCGGCTCACCTACCGCATGTGACCGGCGGTACAGCCCCGCTCAGCCCGCACTTAGCATCTTTGTCTCGTCACCTTTCGTGGAGACGAGTCCATGGATTCCGGCGAAAAGCTGCGCCGCTGGGCGGGCTGGTTTTGTCTCGGAGTGGTAGCGCTGTTCGCCCTCTTGGGGTACTACTTCCGCAACGTGCGTTTCACACCCGTAGCCGGCGGATTCCTGATCCTGTCCGCGGTGTTCTTGATCGAGCGTGGTAAAGGCCAAGTGGAGCGCAATGCCATTCACCCGGGAGCAGATACGGGACTCGGTTGAGCGCGCGGGCGACGCCCACTGGCAGGCCCTGATCCGGCACCACGAAGACGCCTACCCGGCCAGTCGCCCCACCCCCGGTGAAGTCGCTCGGCAAGAGGCCGAGCGGCTCAACTCCATGGGTCTGGGCGACAACCCGAGCCTCCGCCTGGTCGAAAGCCGGGTCGAACAAGTCCCCCCCGCCGTCCGAATCACCCATGTGTTCGAGGATCTGACCAAGGGCACCCGGTTCCAGACCGAGCCCTTCACCGGGTACGACTGAGCCCGGATTCCTCGCCACCCTTCCTGGCCGGGGGTAGGTTTCCCGCGATGCCAGGGTACACCTTCCATCTGATCCCGCATACCCACTGGGACCGGGAATGGTATCTCCCGCAAAGCGTCTTCCTGGCGCGACTGGTTCCCGCGCTGGATGACCTGGTTCGCCGCCTCGAGTCCGAGGCCGACACCACCTTCCTGCTCGACGGCCAGACCGTACTGCTCGAGGATTACTTGCGAGTCCGCCCGGACCAGGAGCCTCGGGTCGGGGAGCTGGTGCGCGCCGGCCGCCTTCAAGTCGGGCCCTGGTATGTCCTGGCCGACGAGTTTATCCCGTCCGGCGAGTCGTTGATCCGGAACCTGCTCCTGGGCCAGGCCGATGCGGACCGGTTCGGCGGGCGGAGCGACGTGCTCTACTCGCCCGACGCCTTCGGCCATCCCGCGGTCTGGCCCCAGCTCGCGGGGGAATTCGGGATGCGCTACGGGGTGGTCTGGCGCGGCATTGGGGGGGAGCCCGGGCAAGAGCGCGACCTGTACCGATGGCGGGGACCGGATGGGCGCGATGTTCTCTTATACCATCTTCCGCCCGACGGATACGAGGTCGGAGCGGGACTGACTGCCGATGCCGATCGACTTCCCGACGTCTGGGCGAGCGTCCGTGCCACGTTGGTACCCCGCGCCTGCACTCGGCAGGTCGCGGTGTTCGTCGGGGCCGACCACCACGCGGCCCATCCCGACATTACCGCGGTCCGCTCCCTCCTGGGCCGGCTTGAGCCCGAGAGCGAATTCCGCATCTCCCGTCTGTGCGACTTCTTCAACGCTGCGTCATCCGAAG
>Ga0193723_1000956_pt1 | contig 11280 bp, 7 predicted proteins | sample H2m2metaG_FD_143042 | JGI IMG/M metagenome (GOLD analysis project Ga0193723, IMG submission 143042) | Soil microbial communities from a riparian zone of the East river system, Colorado, United States - H2m2 | ecosystem: Environmental > Terrestrial > Soil > Riparian zone | place: USA: East River... | reverse complement strand
GTTCGCGACCGAACCGAGGGGGACCAGATCTCCCTTCTGCGATCGCACGTACAACATTCTCAGCGCGTTGACGTCCCGCTGGAATTCCGGTCGGAGCTCCATCACGACCATGTACTGGTTGTTCGGAGTGTAAATCGTCGAGACCTGCCGCGACCCGTAGGCATCGTAGAGCGCGCTCTCGATCTGGGTCGCGGTGACGCCGAGCGATGCGGCTCGATCGCGGTCGATCTGCACGTTCACCTGAGGGTTCGCGATCTGGAGATCGCTGGTGACGTCCTGGATCTCCTGAATGCTTTTCATCCGCGCTTCCATTCTCTTTGCCGACGAGTCGAGCGTCGCGATGTCCGGACTCTGCAGCGTGAATTGATACTGGCTCTTGGAATTGCGGGCGCCGATCTGAATCGCGGGTGGAACCTGCATGAACACGTTCATTCCCGGTATTCCCGACAGCTTTGGCCGCAGCTCGTTGACGATGTCGTCCGCGCTCAGCCGCTGGCCGTGTGGCTTGAGTCCGAGAATGAGTCGTCCCTGATTGCCACTCCCGCCTCCTGATCCAACGGAAGACATGAAGCCGGCGATGTTCGTGTCCCTTGCCACGATCGCGGCGACCTGTTGCTGGTGCCGGACCATCTCCGGGAACGATGTTCCCTGCGCGGCCTCGGTGGTGGCGACGATCTGTCCGGTATCCTGCGTCGGGATGAAGCCGGTCGGAACCAGCTTGAACAGGATGACGGTACCCACGAGGACGGCGAGCGAGAACATGAGCGCCGCGAAGCGATGCACCATCACCCACCCCAGGCTCGACTCGTAGCGGCCGAGGATTCGCTCATAGATTCGCTCGGACGCGTTGAAGAGCTTCCCGTGCTTCTCCTGGGACGGTGGCTTCAGGTACCTGCTCGCGAGCATCGGCGTGAGCGTCAAGGATACGAATCCGGACACGAGAATTGCCGTGCCAATGGTGACGGCAAACTCGTGAAAGAGCCGGCCAAGGATGCCGCCCATGAACAGCAGCGGAATGAACACGGCCGTCAACGACACGGTCATCGCGAGAATCGTGAACGCGACCTCGGCCGAGCCGTCAAAGGCGGCCTGCAGTGGCTTCTTCCCCATCTCCATGTGCCGCACGATGTTCTCGAGCATCACAATCGCATCATCGACGACGAACCCGACCGCGAGCGTGAGAGCCATCAGCGACAGGTTGTCGAGCGAGAACCCCAGCAGGTACATCACCGCGAAGGTTCCGATGAGCGACATCGGCAACGCCAGGCTCGGAATGATCGTCGCCGAGACGTTGCGCAGGAAAACGAAGATCACCATCACGACGAGGAAAAGCGTGAGGGTGAGCGTGAACTTCACATCGCGCACTGATTCCTGAATTGGAACGGAGCGGTCGTAGAGCGTGTGAATCTCCACGCTGGGCGGGATCTGCTCACGCATGGAGGCCAACAGCGTCTTCACGCCGTCGGCGACAGCCACCGTGTTGGTGCCAGGTTGCCGCTGGATGGCCAGCACAACGGCGCGGTCGCCGTTGTACCAGCTTGCGACTCTGTTGTTCTCGACATCGTCCATCACGTTGCCGAGCTCATCGAGACGCACCGGGGCTCCGTTCCGGTAGGCGACCACCATCCGCCGGAACTGCTCGGCGTTCTGTAGCTGGCCATTTGCCTTGATGGTCGACGCTCGGTTCGTTCCCCAGAGCGTCCCCGTAGGCATGCTCACGTTCTGGTCGTCGATCGATGAGGCCACTTCATCGATGCCGATCCCGCGATTGGCGAGCGAGGTCGGATCGAGCTGGACCCTCACGGCGTACTTCTGGCCGCCGAAGACCTGGACCTGCGCGATACCCGGGACCATGGAGATACGTTGCGCCATGAACGACGTGCCGTACTCATCGAGGCGGGAGAGCGGCATCGTTTTCGAAGTCAGCGCGAAATAGAGAATCGGCTGGTCGGCGGGATTAACCTTGCGATACGATGGCGGCAGAATTCCCTGTGGAAGGCTGCGGAGAGTCTGAGAGATCGCGGCTTGAACGTCCGCCGCGGCGGCATCGATGTTCCGGTCGAGCGAGAACTGGATCGTGATCGAGGTCGATCCCAATTGGCTCGACGATGTCATGTTGTCGATGCCGGCGATGGTCGTGAACTGTTTCTCGAGCGGCGTCGCTACCGATGACGCCATCGTCTCCGGGCTGGCACCCGGCAGATTGGCGTTGACCTGGACCGTCGGAAAGTCGACCGACGGGAGATCGCTGACCGGAAGCCTGCTGTAGGAGACTGCACCGAAGAACAGGATTCCGATCATCACCAGCGCCGTCATAACCGGCCGCCGAATGAAAAGCGCTGTCATCGCGGTACCCCCTTGATCGACACCTTCGATCCTGCAACCAATCGCGACTGGCCGTCAACTATGACCCGTTCGCCTTCCCTCAGTCCACTCGCGATGACGGCTACCGAGTCCACAGTGCGCGATACCTGAACGGGGCGTTGCCTGGCCGTGACTGCACTGTCGATGACAAACACGTAAGTACCCTGCTGTCCCGTCATGACCGCTAGCGCGGGGAGGGTGAGCGCATTGGGATCAACGTACAGCTGGAGTGCGACATTCACGTACTGCCCCGGCCAGAGCGTTCCCTCCGGATTGGAGAATCTGGCCTTGAGAAGAACGGTCCCTGTCGTCGAGTCGACGTTGTTATCCACGAATGCGAGCGTTCCGTCGAGCGGCACTCCGGATCCTTCCGATGCAGAAGCGCGCACCTGCAGCGCGTTGCCGCCGCGATAGTATCTCTGGATATCCGGTAGCTGACTCTGCGGCACTGCAAAACGCACCAGAATTGGCTGGATCTGGTTGATCACCACGAGAGGTGGCTGGCTGGTGCTTCTGACGAGATTTCCCTGTCGAACCAGCAGGCTGCCCGTTTTTCCGGAGATCGGCGCGCGAATCGTCGTGTTGGCGACGTCAATTGACGCGCGTGAGACTGCAGCGCGATCGGCGGCTACCGTCGCCGCCGCAGACGCTGCCGTCGCCTCGGCCTGATCCGCTTGAGAGCTTGTTACGTAGCCTTCCTTCACCAGCGCCGCATAGCGGGCCGCATCGCGGCGCGCGTTGGACGCTATCGCTTCGTCCCGCGCGAGCTGCGCCCGCGCCTGCTCGAGGGCCGCGACATATTGGCGCGCATCGATCTGAAAGAGGACCGGACCCGCCTGTACGTTCGCGCCTTCGGAAAACGTGACCTGGTTGAGGATCCCGTTCACCTGCGCTTCGACCGCGACCGTTTGCATCGGCTCGGCCACACCGTTGGCCGAAACGACGTACGGGATCGTCGCACGCTTCACGGTCGTGACGCTGACCGGCACCGTTGGCTGGCGTGGCGGATCCTTTTTCGAGCAGGCAGCAATCGCGAGCAGCGCAACAGTGACCGCAGAAGCCGACAGATTGCGCATGCTCATGGGCGAATAGTATCCGGAACGGGACGCGTCAGGACTGAATCTGCGGAAATGGAGAACGGGGTTTCACCGCGAACGCCGAGTACGCCGGCGTCGCGCGCCAGCTGCGCGAGTGACGTATACCACTGCCACCGCGATTGTACCTGCTGCGCCCGCGCATTTGCCAGCGCGGTCTGCGCGGTCAGAAGGTCGATGATGCTGCCTACACCCTCACGATAGCGTCCGGCCGCGACTTGGACGGACTGCTGCGCGCTCGCGAGCAAATCGTCAGCGGTTGCGACGCGCGCCTCGGCTGTCTGCAATGCGTAGTAGGATACGAACACCTGCGTGATCACCTGTTGCCGCGTCTGATCTGCCAATGCAGTCGCCGCGTCTGCTTGCGCCCGGGCCGCCGCGACGTCGTACTGGCGCGAGAATCCGCTGAAAATCGGGATCGCGAGTCCGAGCGAGACACTGTATGACGGTCCAGCGAATTGCTGCGGACTCGAATACGTACGCGCTGCGTTGCCCCCCAGTGTCAGCGCCGGAAGCTCCGCGGATCGCGCGACGCGCACTTGCGCGGCCGCCGAAGCAGCTTGCGCTCGTGCGGCCGCGAGGTCGGGGCGGTGTCGAAGCGCTTCGTTGATGACACTGTCAACGCTCTGGGTAATCATGCCCACTGGAATTTCCGTGGGCAGCGGCTCCAGCTCGAACGGCAGATTTGCAGGCAGTCCGAGCGCTGAGGCGAGGGATCCGCGGGCCGCCTGAAGGTTTCCCTGAATGGTCTCGAGATTGAGCTGCTCCTGCGAGAGCGCAGTGCGAGCTTGCAGGACATCGGCGATCGTTGCCAGCCCCACGGTGTTCCGTCGCTGTGCCGCGGTGAGATTCGCCTGCGCCTCGGCGACCGCCGAGCGCTCCGCGCTTAGTAATGCGGATGTCGCCATGTAGGTGAAGTAGGCGACCTGCGCCTGCAGAACCGTGTTCTGCAGCGTGGCGTTGTGTTCGAGGTTTGCAGCGAAGAGACTCTGTCGCGCTCGCTCGACGGATCCGGATCTTCCACCAAAGTCGAGCACGAGATAATTGAGCGCGATCGAAGGTCCGTACTCCGTCCGCTTCCCGGCGGGACGCTGCAAAGTGGCGGGCGACTGGATGCGGGAGAGCGTGGCATCTCCGTCGACGGTCGGGTAGTACGCTCCGCGCGCGGAGCCAAAGAGACTCGCGGCGGCGCGAGCCTGGGCCCACGACGCGCGCGTTGCCGGATTGTTTCGAAGCGCCAGGTCAACGACGTCAGCAAGCGAGAGTTGGCGAATCCGCTCCTGCAGGTCCGGTGGAACCACCGCCGCAGCGGCCGGGACTACGACCGGCTCCGATTTGATGGCGCCCGCCGGAACCTTCCACGGAACGCTCGGCGATGGCGGTGCGCCCGCGACGCCGCTCACGCGAGGAGGGTTCCCGCACCCCGAAATGTCAAGGAAGAAGAGTAGAGAAATCGCTTGGAGAATTCTGGTTGAGTGAGACATTATTCCCAATACGCCGTGGACAATGGTTCTGCTGCCCCGAAACGAAGGTTCTGCGCGGGGCCACGTTGCACTACATTTGGCGATTCGCATCGATATTCGGGAGCCAATGACGAAGTATAAGTTCGCGAAAGTCCCGCCGCGCGGCGAAGGCATAGGCTTCAAGGACGGCGTTATCTCCGTTCCGGACAATCCGATCGTCCCATTCGTCGAAGGGGATGGGACCGGACCGGACATCTGGCGCGCGTCCGTTCGCGTGTTTGATGCCGCCGTCGAGCGGGCGTATCAGGGTCAGCGGCGCGTCGCCTGGATGGAGGTGTACGCAGGGGAGAAATCCTTCAAGCAGTATCAGGACTGGCTTCCCCAGGAAACCGTCGATGCCATGCAGGAATTCCGCGTGTCGATCAAGGGGCCTCTGACGACGCCCGTCGGCGGCGGAATCCGGTCACTCAACGTGACCCTCCGCCAGGTACTCGATCTCTACTCGTGCATTCGCCCGGTCCGCTACTTCGAGGGTGTCGGCGCCCCAGTGAAAGAACCGGAGAAGGTGAATATCGTGATCTTCCGCGAGAACACGGAGGACGTTTACGCCGGCATCGAGTGGAAGGCGGGATCCCCAGAGGCCGAGAAGCTCGGCGCGTATCTGCGCAAGGAGTTCAAGAGCGAGATTCGCGAGAAGTCGGCACTCGGCGTCAAGCCAATGTCGGAGTTCGGATCAAAGCGACTCGTCGAGATGGCGATCCGATACGCGATCACGAAGTGCAAGGAGTCCGTGACGCTGGTTCACAAGGGCAACATCATGAAGTTCACCGAGGGGGCTTTCCGCGACTGGGGCTACGAGGTCGCGCGAGAGAAATTCCCGGAGGACACCTGCACGGAGGCCGAGCTGGCCAAGGGCGGACCGACGGCGCGCGCTGATGCGATCGTGATCCGCGACCGCATCGCGGATTCGATGTTCCAGCAGTTGCTCCTACGGCCGTCGGAATACTCGGTGATCGCCACACCGAATCTCAACGGCGACTATCTGTCTGACGCCGCGGCTGCGCAGGTCGGCGGGCTCGGCATCGCGCCGGGCGGCAACGTTGGTGACGGAGTAGCCGTATTCGAGGCAACGCACGGCACAGCGCCCAAGTACGCGAACCTCGACAAGATCAATCCGGGCAGCGTTATTCTCTCGGGCGTGATGATGTTCGAGTACATGGGTTGGAACGAAGCGGCGTCGTTGATCATCAAGGGAGTGGAGACCGCCATCAAGTCCAAGCGCGTTACCTACGATCTCGCGCGCCAGATGCCCGGCGCGACTGAAGTCTCGACATCCGCGTTTGGCGATCAGGTGATCGCCGGGATGAAGAGCTAGCTAGTGCTTTCCGTCAGCATCAACTCGGTGAATCCGGCGGAAGTCGGCACCGCGCTGCTCGTCGTGGCACTCGTCGAGAATCCGACACTGGCTGGGATCGCGGGGCTGGACAGCGCCACCGAAGGCGCGCTCTCCCGAATGATCGAGATGAAGGATTTTCGCGGAACGAAGGACGAGACGCTTCACCTGACGGGCGTTGCAAAAGGTCCTCGCCGTCTGTTGCTGGTCGGCATGGGAGCAGTGACAGATCGTAAAGCCGCTTTCAGACGCGCGGCTACGCTCGCCGGCAGGAATGCACACCGACTTGGAGTCGGCGAGATGGTGTGGTACTCCGGCCAGATCTCGCCCGATGAGACTGAAGCCATCACCGCGGGCCTGATCGCTGGCTCGTGGGAGTACGCGGATCTCAAGTCCCAGCTCCCCGAAGCGGAACGCAAAAAACCGCTCGAGAAGGCCGTGATTCTTACCAGCAACACCGATGACAGCCGTCGTGGTCTGGCAAATGGCCAGGCGATCGGCGCGGGTCAGAGTCTGGCGCGTCGTCTTGCGATGATGCCCGGGAATCTCTGCACGCCGGATTTTCTGGCGCAGACCGCGACTGATATGGCGAAGCAGTACGGAATGGGGATCACTGTACTCGGGCGCCGCGAGATGGAAGCCGAGAAGATGGGCTCCTTCCTCGCTGTCGCTCAGGGGACGCCGCAGGATCCAAAATTGATCGTGCTGGAGTACAAGGGCGGCAAGCCCAACGCAAAACCGGTGGTGCTCATCGGCAAGGGACTCTGCTTCGACAGCGGCGGCATCTCCATCAAGCCGGCGCAGGGGATGGAGTTCATGAAGTTCGACATGTGCGGCGCTTCCGGAGTGCTTGGCACTTTCGAGGCACTCGGGCAGATGAAGCCGGAGGTGAACGTGGTCGGCATCGTCGGCGCGACGACCAACATGCCTTCCGGCACGGCGATGAACCCCGGCGACGTCGTCAAGGCGCACAACGGAAAGTCGATCGAGATCATCAACACCGACGCGGAGGGCCGCCTCGTCCTCGCCGATTGTCTCTCCTACGCCAAGCGCTTCGAGCCGGATGTCGTGATCGACGCGGCGACGCTCACCGGGGCGTGCGTGATCGCGTTGGGCCATACCGCGAGCGGCGTCTTTTCCACCGACGATGGTCTGATCGCCGAAATACTTGCGGCGGGTAAACGGGCGGGCGAGCCGGCGTGGCCGCTCCCGCTGTGGGACGAGTACAAGGATCTCATCAAGTCGGACGTCGCGGACGTCAAGAACTCCGGTGGCAGGCCCGCGGGCGCCGTCACCGCCGCGATGTTTCTCAAGGAGTTCGCGGAGGGCTATCCGTGGGCCCACCTCGACATTGCGGGCACTGCATACTCGGAGACCGACCTCGTTACGATTCCAAAGGGACCGACCGGAGTCCCAATGGGTACTTTCATCGAGTTCATTCGCGGGAGAGTTCGCTGAGCGGGAGATCCGGGCCCTGGTGCAGCCCAGCCCGCCTCGGCCTTCTGGCCGGGGCTCTTTTTTACGCGACCGCGATTCCGGCCCGCGCGCAGGCGGTGCCGCCACCGACGAGCGCGGTTCCGATTTCGGCCAAGCCGAAAACGGATTCGATTCCGGACAGCCTGAAAGTCAAGCGCGATTCCATCAAACCCCCCGTCGGCAGGTTTGCCGACCCGGCGACCTACGAGATCGGTCCACAATACGAATGGAATCGCGAACAGCTTTTCGCGACTGGGGCGCTCACCGTCGTTGATCTTCTCGACCGCATCCCGGGAATCACGACCTACAGATCGGGCTGGCTTGCGACTCCGCAAACCGCGACTTACAACGCGGACTTCCGGCGGGTCCGCATTTTCTACGACGGCGTCGAGCTGGATGCGCTCGACAATACCACCGGTGGGCTGATCGATCTCTCGACGGTGCAGCTATGGACGCTCGAGCATCTGAGCATCGAGCGGACGGCCAGCGAGCTTCGCCTTTACATGCGGACCTGGCGCGTCGAGAACACCGACCCCTATACGCGCGTCGATATCGCCACCGGCAACGAAGACACGAATCTCTATCGCGGCTTTTACGGGAAGCGGTTCGACAACGGCGGCGTGCTTCAGTTCGCCGGTCAGCAGTACGGAGTGACTAGCCCGCGGTTCGCGGGAGCGGGAGATGGACTGTCGCTCCTGAGTCGCATCGGAATCGCGCGGAAAACGTGGAGCGTCGACGCATTCGTGAACCGTACGCACGCAACCAGAGACATTGAGCGTTCGAGCGTTCAGTCGGGAAGGCCATCGGTCCTCGCCCTCGATGCAACGCACACCGACGCATACCTGCGCGCAGCCGTTGGCCGAGTGGGCAGCGGACCGTGGGCGCAGGCAACAGTCGCGTCACTGGGATTCAAAGGCACGACAGCCCCGGACAGAAGTGTGGGTGCCACCAGTCAGCCAGACACCCTGCCGCGAAAGAACTCGGAGACGCAGTACAATCTGAGCGCCGGTTATACACTCGGTGCGGCTCGCGTGGAAGTGCAGGACCGTTTGAGAGCTATGGGCGGTACCAGCTACAACTCCGTCTCCGGGCGGCTCGACGTCGCGACCCCCTTCGCAGTGCTCAGCGGTTTTGCCGAGCACGATGGGTTTCGTCAGGTGACCAACCTGGACGCAGGGATTCGCTTGCAGCCTCTGTCGTTCATCGCCGTGGCGGGCTCAGTCGGCCGAACGGCCGCAATCTCCCAGTCGAATCCAAATGCAGGAATCGGAACCCTGCTAAACGGAACGTCAGCGCGCGGGGAAGTCGCGCTCAGGATCTTCGGACCGTGGGTGTCGGTGGGGATGATCAGCGCCGAGAAGACGCAGGGGCTCGCCCCGATCGTGTACGACACTCTGCTGCTGCCGACAACTGCCGGCCGAACCAAGGCGAGCACAGGCTCCATCCGCGGACCAATCGGACGAGGGTTCGGCATCGATGCATGGATCACCCGGTGGGACAGTACGGGGAACTACCAGCCCCAGTACGAAAGCCGATCCGAGATCAACTTCGCCAACAACTTCAGCAAGCGCTTTCCGAGGGGCGACTTCGCGGTCCGCGTAGCGGGAGTGTACGAGTATCGAGGCCACAACATCTTCCCATCGAGCGCAGGTGACATCCGGATAGGAGCGGCGAAGACGCTCTCGGCTCTGCTCGAGATCCGAATTCTTCGAGCCGTCATCAGTTACCAGCAGCGGAACATACTCGCATACCAGTACGCGGTAATCCCCGGATTCGAGATGCCGCGGGTGCTCGCGATCTACGGCGTGAGATGGGATTTCTGGAATTGACAAACCCATTGTCGCGTCGTAGGATAGCCCACTCCACATGATATCCAGCATGACGGGGTTCGGCGCGGCCGATGGTGCGGTCGGCGAAGCGCGCGCGAGCGTTGAGATCAGGACCGTCAACCACCGGTTCTTCAGCCCCAATCTCAAGCTGCCGTCCGCCTTCTCCCGCTGGGAAGGGGAGATCAGGGAGCTGCTTCGGCAGAAAATCGCCCGCGGCCACGTGACCCTTACGGTTCGTGTCGATCGGGAGGCCGCGCTCGGACCCATCATCGACGAAGCACGGATCGCGGTGTACGCCGCAACGCTGAAGGAGCTTCAAAAGAAGCTCGCACTCGGCGGCGAGGTGGATCTCGCAACTGTGCTTCGACTTCCCGACGTCGTGGCGGCGCCAAGCGACAACGTTGACCCAGCGGCCGGTCAGGCGCTCGCCGGCATTGTCAGCAAGGCAATCGACAACCTGATCACCATGCGACGGGCGGAAGGGACACAACTAACGGCGTTTCTCCTCGACAGGGTGCAGGCCGTGGAAGATCGGCTGGCACAAATAGAAAAGCGCGCCCCGATTCGCCTCAAGGAACAGCACGAGCGCATCAAGCGCACGGTCGGCGAACTCATCGGCGGCGCGGGCGCCGACCCGCAACGCATCGCGCAGGAGATCGCCATCCTTGCTGACAAGCTCGATATCGCCGAAGAGCTCGATCGGTTTCGGTCCCACCTCAGCGCATTTCGCGACACGGTTCGCGCCAATACCAGCGAGCCCGTGGGGAAGCGCCTCGGATTCATTCTCCAGGAGATGGTCCGCGAAGCGAACACCGTCGGCAGCAAAGCCAATGATGCGCCGATCCTGGAGGATGTGATCGCGACGAAGGAAGAGCTCGAGCGAATCCGCGAGCAGGTAGAGAACCTCGAGTAATGGCGTTCCCGATCATCCTTTCTTCACCATCCGGCGGGGGAAAGACGACCATCGCCCACAAGTTGCTGGCGATGAGGCGGGATGTCGGATACTCGGTGTCGTGCACCACGCGGCCTCCGCGCGAAGGCGAGGCGGACGGTCGCGACTACCATTTTCTCTCGGCCAAGGAGTTCAAGAGCGCACAGAAGGCGGGAAAGTTCGCGGAGTCGGCCGAGGTCCACGGCCACCTGTACGGAACCCTGCGGGCCGAGGTGGAGCGGGTGCTTTCGACAGGGAAGCACGTGATCATGGACATCGACGTCCAGGGCTCCCGGCAGTTCGCGGCTGCTTTTCCCGACTCGGTACTGGTTTTCATCCTTCCGCCCTCGGCCAAGGCTTTGATCGACCGGCTCGAGGCGCGTGGCACGGAAGACCCCAAATCACTCATTCGTCGATTCAGAAGTGCCATAGACGAGCTAAAGGCGATAGATTTGTACCAGTACGTCGTGGTCAACGACGAAGTGGATTCGGCCGTCGCGGCGATCTCCAACATCATCGAAGCAGAAGGATTGAAGCGCTCCCGCGACGGAGCACTCGATGCGCGTGTCAGAGACCTGATGACCGGGATTCAGCGCGCCATCGATCATTATTCAGCGAGGAAGTAAATGCAGGTTTTCATTCCGACCGAAGTCGCGAAGCACGCGACCAACAAGTATCTGGGAGTTCTGGTCGCCGCCAAATACGCGCGCGTCCTCAACGAGTTCCCGCG
>Ga0193723_1000955_pt1 | contig 11280 bp, 7 predicted proteins | sample H2m2metaG_FD_143042 | JGI IMG/M metagenome (GOLD analysis project Ga0193723, IMG submission 143042) | Soil microbial communities from a riparian zone of the East river system, Colorado, United States - H2m2 | ecosystem: Environmental > Terrestrial > Soil > Riparian zone | place: USA: East River... | reverse complement strand
CATCTTCATCGCGGGAGGATAGACGCCGGCCAGAAAGAACCCGGTGAGAAACCTGAGCGCGAGCGCGGAGCGGTATCCCGGCGCCGCCAGAATGGCGGCGTTCGCGGCCGCCCCGAGGAATGCGGAGGCGCTGAACAGCCGTCCGGCGGGAATGAGGTCGGGAAGGTTGAGCAGCGCGGCAATCGCGGTCCCACAGACGAACCCGAGCTGGACGATGGTGGTGAGCCAGGCGGCCTCGCTCGTAGTCAGGCCCCAGATCGCCCGCAGCTGGGGGGTCACCGCACTCGCCGCGAACCACAAGGACATTCCAAATAATTCGGCAATTCCCAGTAACGCGAGGACCCGCCAACGCGTCGAGTATGTGTCAGCTGACATCGTAAAAAATTACCCCCGGTCGATCGCAACTTCGACATTGACGAATCCGTCCCAGCCAGCTTCGCCCCCGTCGCCGCCCAGTACCCCGCCGTCGCCAGTGTCGCCATCGTCGCGACCCGCCGTGGCGACGCTTTCGCGCGATCTGGCGGATTTCCTCGTCGAGCTCTCCATCACCCTCAACAAGCACGCGATCTATCCCAGCAGCCATCCGCTGCTCGACATGGCAGTCGACGGAGTATCGAACCGGCTCGGAATGCTCTTCGTTGGTGATCGCGAATCCCTCTCGATCGGTGTCGCGCGCAGGCAGCTGATCATCGAGGGTGTCGCAACGGATCCGCTGAATGCGGTGCTGAAGGAGCTGGCGCAGCGCCTCCACGAGCACCGAGTGGGCGCTATGAAATTCGTACGCGGGATCGGGCGCGACGAGCTGGGTCAGGCCCTCGCCGCCCTGGCAGTCGATCCAGTCAGGTCCGCGAAGCCGATCGGGCTCGACACCGACAGAGTGGGTGATCTATGGCCGCACGTCCGGTTTTTCCCCCTGACGTATGACCGACTTCAGCTAATCGAGGACGACGGAACGGAGCGGGCAGCACGGGACCAGATGAATTCAGGGCGCGCAACGCAACTCTGGATTGGACTCGCACGGGCGGCCCTGGTGTCCGACACATCGACTTCGTCCATAACACCGCAAAACGATGATGACGATACGGCGCTGGAGCCTGCCACCGTCGCGCGCGCGATTGACGAGCACCAGCGCGAAGAGGCCTACGACCAGGTGATCGTTGGGTACCTGCTCCAGATCGGTGAGGAACTGAAGACGGCCGAGGGCGCCGAGGCCGCGGGCCTGCAGCGCCGTGTTTCGCGCCTGGTCGGCTCGCTCAAGCAGTCGACGCTCGAAACACTCCTGGAGATGGGCGGTGACAAGGCCCAAAGGAGAAAATTTCTCCTCGACGCCTCCCAGGGAATAACTGTCGAAGCAGTCATCGATCTGGTCAAGGCAGCCTCCGCCGCCGAAGGCCAGACGGTTTCACATTCCATGCTGCGCATGTTGTCGAAGCTCGCGCACCATCCGTCGTCCGGCAGTGCGCCGCGCGCTAAAACCGACCCCACTATACGCGATGTGATGAGACGCCTCGTTGACGACTGGAGCCTCGACGATCCAAATCCGGAGGCCTACCGCCAGGCGCTAGAAAACATCTCGAGCACGAGGGGGATGGCCGAGTCCGCTTCGACCAATGGCATCGCCACGGAATGCGAACCCGAGCGAATGATTCAGATCGCCATTGAAATCGGCGCCATTGGTCCTCAGATCCACTCCGCGATGGCCAGCCTCTGCAAGGCCGGACGCCCGGAAGTCCTGCTCGATTTGGTCGAGCAGGCCCCCAAGGGCGGAGCGGCGACGCCGGTCTGGGACTTCCTCGTGGAGGAGGGCATTTTCGAGTCACTGCTCAACCGTCCACGAATCGACATGCCGTTGGTTACCCGCTTCGTTCGCAGACTGGGCGCGACCGCAACCCCCACCCTTCTTTCCGCGGCGCTTGTCTTCGAAGATGCGAAGATGCGATCGCAGTTCTACGAGCTGCTCCAGCCTTTCGGTGACGAAGTCGCTCCAGCGGTCGCGGAGCGAATTCCCGACGCCCCACCAGGTGTTCAGCGAGAGCTGCTGGCGTTGCTTGGTCGCCTGAACACCCTGCCCCCCGGCTTTTCCGCGGAGAGCTATCTCGGACATTCCGAGCCGCTGGTTCGTCGCGAGGCAGTGAGATTGCTGCTTCGCGAAGAGTCGGCGCGTGAGAAGACCATCATGAGCGCGCTCGCGGACCCCGATGACAGGGTAGTGTTCGCCGGTCTCACTGCCGCCCAGGAAAAGTGCCCGCGCGCCGGCATTGAGCTGATCAAGGAGCGCGTCGATCGTGGAGAGCTCGATTCGCAGCTCCGTACGATGGGGATCAGAATCGTCGCCCATCAGCGAACGAGCGACGCTCTCGAGTGGCTTCTCGGCTTTGTCGTCACAGAAGCCCACTGGCCCCGCCGGCTCAAGCTTCGCCCGCCGACTCCGGAGATGCTCGCCGCCCTCGGCGTGGTCGTGTCCGGATGGCGTAACCATCCGGGCGCCGCCACCGTCCTCAGGCTTGCCGAGCAGAGCAAGGTAGCCGAGGTAAGGGCGAAGCTCGCCCATGGCCACGCGGCCACAAGCGAGAGGACGCCGTCGAACAATGAGTGATCCAGTCCGTTTTCTCGTCTCGTTCGGGCAGGCAGTCTCGACGATGGCTCTGTACAACGACGGCCATCCGGCACGAGAGCGAGCCGTTGACAGATCGTATCAGTGCCTCCGTGATCTCCAGGTATACGATCCCCTCCCGCGCTTCTCGTTCCTGGGTGAGGAGACCATTTACCAGGAGAACGCGCTCCGCGAGCTTGGGGACTGGGAATGGGGAACGCGCCTGGCGCAAGCCGGCGTCCAGCGCATGGAGCTGGACAAGAACGTCACGCGAGAGGAGTACGAGGAGTTTCTGGAGGAGATGATGGCGCGCATTACGCTCTCCTTCATCGACTCCGCTGAAGCGCGACCAAATCGGCCATCGGGCATCAAGGTCGGAACGCTTGGCATCCGTGGCGATACGAAAGAGCTCCAGGACAGTTTCGCGGCCGAGGTGCCGGTCGCGACGATCTCATATGCCCTCGACGACGAAGCGGCATCGATCCTGTCGATGCACCGGGAAGTCCAGGAACGCGGCAAGCTGCCGCTAGCCGAGGCGGAAGCAGTCGTGCGATCGCTGTCGATGGCGATGCACGGCGATCAGGAGATGATTCTGCCGCTGCTCCAACTGAGAGAGTTCGACGAATACACGACTACGCATTCGCTCAACGTCTCGGTCCTGACGATGGCTCTCGCCGAGTCGCTGGGTCTCGCGCAGCAGGATGTGCGCACTTTCGGCGTCGCCGGCCTGCTCCACGATCTGGGGAAGGTGAACGTGCCGCAGGAGATCCTCAACAAGCCGGGCAAACTGACGGATGAAGAGCGCGCAATCATGCAGAACCATCCCGTCGCCGGAGCGAAGCTGATAATCGAGAGCGGCCGGCGCCTCGATCTGGCCGCCGCGGTAGCCCACGAGCACCACATCATGATCAACGGGCATGGGTATCCGACGTGCCATTACCGGCGCGACTGCCACAAGGCCAGCAAGCTCGTTCACGTCTGCGACGTTTACGATGCGCTGCGGACGCGCCGGCCCTACCGCGATGCGTGGGAGTCGGAGCGAGTGCTCACCTATCTTGAGGAACGTGCCGGGACCGAGTTCGAGCCCGAGGCTGCCAGTGCCTTCGTCCGAATGATGAGGAAAGCCGAGAAGGGGATCCAGCTTTCGGCGTTGGCGCCCGAGAACGGAGCCGCGCCCCCACCGCCGCCGGCCGGAAAACAAAACTAGTTTCGTGCCACCGGCGCCAGGCATCGCGCCCAAAAAGCATGCCCAAACGCACCCGTAAATGGCCTCTTCGCAAGCCCGATGAAAATATGCGTCGGTACCGACATATTCCGCGTTGCACGGCGTTTCCGCTGCTCGTCCACTAGATGGAAGTCGCAAAGCCAGAAATACTCCAGTGGAGGAAGCGTACACATGTCACAAAACAGAAAGGGGTTTACCCTGATCGAGCTTCTGATCGTCGTCGTCATCATCGGTATTCTTGCGGCGATCGCCATTCCAAAGTTTGCCAACACGAAGGACAAGGCCTACGTCGCTGCGATGAAGTCCGACCTTCGCAACCTGGCGACTTATGAAGAGCAGTATGCGGCCGACAACAACGGCGCTTACTTCGCAGGTACCGCGACTACGGCGACCCCGCTCAACGGCTTCACCCCGTCGCAAAACGTCACCATTAACGCCGCGATCATAGCTGGCCCGCCCCAGAGCTGGTCCGCTACCGCGTCGCACTCGCAGTCCGCGAAGACTTGCGACAACTCGAGTGGCGCGATCGTCTGCACCTGATCCAGGTGATGGGCGGTTGGAGCGAAGAAGGGCCGTCGAGGGACGGCCCTTCTTCATTTTATTCGCCCGCGTTTTGGCGGGAGAAGGGGCTTCTCGAAGAGCATCGTCGACCGCACCCCGCCCAGGCCCGAAGTGTCGAGCCATCGCTCGAGTCCGTTCGCCAAGCCACGACGCTCTGCGGGGCGCAACGCCCCAAACCCCTTGATGAGATCAGCCTGAATGATGCGGGGAGACTTTTTGACGAGATTCGCACCCTGACGTGTAAGGCGTAGGACGGAGCGGCGTCCATCAGAAGCGTCGGCTGTGCGCGTTACGAGCCCCTTGGCGATCAATTGACCGACGACCTGCGACACTGTGCTGTGCGTCGTCATCGTGACCAGAGCGAGATCCTTCACCGACTGGTCGGGTACCTGGCCCAACCGGGTCAGGACGAAGAGCTGCGCGGCGCTGACGTTCAACTCACGCTCGATGCCTTCTGCCGCGGAGCGAAGTCCGCGCACCATTCGCCGTAGCGCGTTGAGAGCGCGCGAGAGGTCGGGCTGCCCGTCCGTCGTCGGCTTCGGCATGAATGACCCGGGTGGGTTTCGAACCCACGACCTACGAATTAAAAGTCCGTTGCTCTACCAACTGAGCTACCGGGTCAGGAATACTCAAAGTTCACACCGCTGAACGACTCAGACAACCTGCGCGAATCCTGCTTCCTCCGCTCAAGCGCCGGATTTTTGCCCGAATTGTGCCCAGCGCGATTGGAACCACGCTTCGAGGCGCGGCGCCTTTCACGGTTCTTGGTAACGCATTTCGGCGAGGCGACGGCGCTACAGCTTTTGCCTGGGACTCCTTTACCTAGTTGGCGATGATGCCAACGCACTTACCTGCTGTCTTTTCCCGTCTCGATAAACCGGACACACTGCCCCTGGTTCTCGAAGGCGAAGATGACCCAGCCGCCGTTTTTGCACTCGTCCTTTGTGGCCGGGTTGCCCTGGAAGCTCAGCGACCCGCCAAAGACCACACCAGCCGGATTGCAGCTATACGGGCCGCTGCCGCAACCAAAGTTGCCGTTTGCTCCCTCGACCGTGATCACGTTGGTGCCCGGGACAAGGAACGGTCCGATGTCGAAGGTCTTGAGTGACGATGAAGCCGCACCGGCAAGTGCTGCATCGGTCCGGCTCCCGGTCGTTCCAACCAGTACGCCGTTGACAAGTACGGCCGCGAAATCATCGGCAGCAACCGATATGGAGCCTGAGATCGGAAGGCCTACGGTGCTGAAGGTCTTGGAGAAGGTGAACTCCGCCGGAAAGGCCGGGACAGTTGCGCCGGTGATCCCCGCTGCCCAGATCCAAGTGGCGCCTGGAATACTCGATAGAGGCGCCGTCCAGCCGCTCCCGGAATACCCGTACTGCGTTGCTCCTGCCGGACAGGGCGAGGGCGATGAGGCGTTCAGGCAGACGTTTTGGGACGCCGGCAACCACGTCGGATCAGAGGCAAACGTTGTCGACGTTGTGGCCAGAGCCTCCGCAAAGAGGGGCGCTACCGTGAATTGTCCCTCGTTCGGTGCGCTCGGCAGGTCCGAGCAGGCAGAGAGCGCGATGAGGGACGAGGCAAGTAGTGAGGTTGAAGCCGCAAAACCTCTAAAAGCGGTTGGCATGGATACACTCCAGACGGAGAGCGGAAGGGAACTGCGCATCACGGATAGGGATACGGATACGAAAGCCTTTGTCAATAGTGTGTAAATGATGTCAGGCGGCGCGCGGACTCGGGTTGGTGTAAGGGTGCAGACTCCGTCAGTAAAGGACTCCATCGAAGACGGCCGCGGAGACTAACGGCGAACGGAGCATTGATTGTCTGGCCCGCGAGCAGCGGCAAAACATCACAAATCTGCATTAGCCACGGATAGACGGCGCCAGGGAAGCCGGGCAGACACTTCGAGTGGCCCTGCGCGGTAAGGAATCGTCGACAGAGTACCCCGGACTGCGGGCGCGAAAATGCCATTTACCTTCTCCAAGGTCAACGCGGTAATTCGCGCTGTGAGGTTGTCTCGCCAGCGCGAGGTCGCGGCTGCGCGTATGGCCGCCCTCGAGGAGAGCAACAGTCTCCTCCAGAACCAGGCCCGCCAACTCGAGCACCAGACAAACGAAGCGCGCGAGCTCGCGCACGAGCTCGCTCTCACCAACGAGGAGCTGCGCGCCGTCATCAGCGAAGCGAAAAAGGCGTGGGCAGTGGCTGACGCCGCAAATCGGTCGAAGGCCGAGTTCCTGGCGGTAATGAGTCACGAGCTGCGCACGCCGCTCAACTCGATCGGCGGCTACGTGGATCTGCTGGAGATGGAGCTGCGCGGCCCCCTCACCGACGCCCAGAAATCCGACCTCTCCCGCATCAAGCGGAGCCAGGAACACCTGCTCGGGATCATCAACGACATCCTGAACTTCACCCGGCTCGAGGCGACCGAGCTGAAATACGACATCATCGACGTGCCGCTACGCGCGCTGATCGCTGATCTCGACGCAGTCGTCAGCTCGCTCGCCCGCGCGAAATCACTGAAGTATCGGTGCGATTATCCGTCGAGCCGCGTCTACGCCCACACCGATCCGGATAAGCTCCGCCAGATCATGATCAACCTTCTCTCCAACGCCGTGAAATTCACACCGGAGGGAGGCCGCGTCAGGGTGTCGTGCGGAGTGAAAGACAGGCAGATCTCGATCCGGGTCGAAGATAATGGACCGGGTATTCCGGCCGACAAGCAGGAGGCGGTGTTCGAGCCATTCGTGCAGCTCAATCGGGGCCTCACCAGGACAACCGATGGGACCGGACTCGGCCTGGCGATCAGCCGCGGACTGGCGCGAGGTATGGACGGTGACGTACTGCTGAAGAGCGATGTCGGTCGCGGCTCAGTGTTCACCGTGAGGGTCCCAGTCGGGACACCACGCAAAGCGGCGGGCTAAGGCACCTCCTTTGTGCTCCGGGCGACCGTGGCCATGGACGCTCGTCGCTCGTCTAGGTAATGTGCGACTACACCCCCTAACCTCCCGCCATTGCCCAGCTCTCGAGCTCTAGCCAACCCGACGAGGCTGGCGGCTCTCCACAAAACGGGACTTCTCGATACGCCTGTAGACGAGCGCTTCGATGCCTTCACTCGGCTCGCGGCCCAAATCCTCGGCGTTCCGACCATTTTGATGTCGCTCGTCGACACCGATCGGCAATATCATAAGAGCGCCGTCTGCAGCAACGGAAAGATCGCAACCGGGTGGAACGCACTCGAGTCGTGCCTGTGCCAGGATGTGGTGGCCAATGGGAAGCCGCTGGTGGTGAGCGATGCGCAGGCTGACCCGGAGCTTTCTGAGCGGGGCACGAAGTTGCGCGCGTATGCAGGCGTTCCACTCATCACGGATGACGGAAGCATACTCGGCGCTCTTTGTGCCATCGACTCCGCGCCGCGCGAGTGGACCGGGAAAGACCTCTCGATTCTCAAGGCGGTCGCGGCCGGTATTGTGTCGGAAATCCAGCGGCGCATGTCGGACCGGGCCGCGCATGACATGCAGCTCCGGCTGATTGCCGAGCGCACGCTAGCACACGCCGTCCAGCAGCAGATGCCGGTAGGCGTGATCGTGTCGGAGGTACCGTCGGGACGGCTCGTGTCGGTCAACGCACAGATGACGGCGATCTTTCGTACGTCGTTCAAGCCGGCGGCCGATCTCAAGAGCTATCACGAGCTGGTCGGCTTCCACGAGGATGGAACGCCATACCCCGCGGTGGAGTGGCCGCTGGCGCGGACGATCATGACCAAAGAGAGGGTCGGCGGCGAAGAGATCCGGATTCAGCGCGGAGACGGGACCGACGGCTTCATTCGCATGAGCTCGGCACCGGTGCTCGACGACGGCGGCAATGTGGTCGCCGCTGTTGCCATCGTGGTCGATATCACCGACCAGCGCCAGGCGGAAAAGGCGGTCCGCATCACCGACGAGCGATTCAAATTCGTCGCGCGCGCAACGACAGACGTAATCTGGGACTGGGACATCATCACCAACTCGCTCGTCTGGAACGACTCGGTCGAAACAGTATTCGGCCACAAGCAAAACGAGATCTATCCCGAGATCCAGTGGCTGCACGATCACATCCATCCGGACGACCGTGACAGAGTGATCGCCGGCATCCGAGCTGTTCTGGATACCGGAGGAACCAGCTGGAGCGACCACTATCGATACCGGCGCGCCGATGACTCCTACGTGAACGTGATGGATCGCGGCTACGTCGCGCGCGACAATGCGGGAGTAGCTCTGCGGATGATCGGGGCGATGACCGATATCACCGAGCGCTCGCGCTCCGAAGCCGCAATCAGATTCCAGGCGCAGCTCCTCAACGCCGTGCAGCAAGCGGTGGTCGCTACCGATCCGGAAGGCATCGTGATTTTCTGGAACAAGTTCGCCGAGATTCTCTACGGCTGGACCGCGGAAGAAGCCGTCGAGCACGGGGCGGAGATCATGGAGCGCGGCGCTTCCGGCGGCGGCTGGACCGGCGAGTTCCTGGTGCAGGGTAAGTCAGGAAAGGCCTTCCCTGCGCTTCTAACCACGTCGCCAGTTCGCGACGAGGCCGGCACCGTGCTGGGGTTCGTGACGGTTTCCATAGATCTCACCGAGCGGCGTAACCTCGAGGAACAGTTCCGACAATCCCAGAAGATGGACGCTGTGGGAAGGCTCGCCGGCGGCATCGCCCACGATTTCAACAACCTCCTGACGGTCATCCGGCTCAACACCGAGATCATCATGGACGGGTTCGATCCGACTGATCCACGCAGCGAAGATGTGAAGCAGATTCGAAGCGCGGCAGAGCGCGCATCAGGTCTCACGCGCCAGCTGCTGGCGTTCAGCCGCAAACAGATTCTGCAGCCGCGCGTACTCGACATGAACAGCGTGGTCGGGAACGTCGAGCCAATGCTCCGCCGGCTCATCGGCGAGGATATCACCATCAGCACGACGTCCAGCGCCCGCGGGTACATCGTCGCCGATCCGGGACAGCTGGAGCAGGTGCTGATGAATCTCGTCGTGAATGCGCGCGATGCCATGCCGCAGGGCGGCCGGATAACGATCGAAACACGCAGCGTGGAGCTCGATGAGCACTACACGAGCGAGCACGCTCCGGTGATTGCGGGGCGCTACGTGATGCTCGCCGTCGGCGACAACGGCATCGGAATGAGCCGGGACACGAGGGAGCATGCGTTCGATCCATTCTTTACCACCAAGGAAGCGGGTAAGGGAACTGGCCTTGGACTCGCGACCGTGTACGGGATCGTGAAGCAGTCCGGGGGCTACGTCTGGATATACAGTGAGCCGGAGCTCGGAACGACGCTCAAGCTGTACTTCCCCGAAGTGAGCTCCTCCGCCGCGTTCACGACGAGCGAGCCTCGAACGGCATCGACGGAGACGAGCCGTGGCTCGGAGACCATCCTGCTCGTGGAAGACGAGGAAGCCGTCCGAAACCTGACTTCGCGCATTCTGAAGAAGCAGGGCTATCGTGTCATGGCGGCTCAGCACGGTCGTGAGGCGATGGAAATGGCGGCCAAGGAAGAAGGCTGGATCGACCTCGTGCTCACCGATGTGGTGATGCCAGGGATGAACGGCAGGGGGCTGGTCGAGCGCCTGACTGGGATCCGGCCGAGAATAAAATCGTTGTACATGTCCGGGTATACGGACGACGACATCATCCGACGCGGGTTCATCGAGCCGTCGAAGAGTTTTCTGCAGAAGCCCTTCACTTCGGACGCTTTGCTGCAGACCGTGAGGAAGGTTCTGGACGGAGGCTGAGTCCGTATCGAGAGCGCGCGCAGCGCTCTATATATAGGACGATGAACGTCGGGAGTTTCATCGCGATCGCCGGTTCCTGCTGCCTTGTTCTGCCCTGCGCAGGTCGCGCGCAGGATACAGTGGCGACGCAACTGGCTCCTGTCGTAGTAGAAGTCGGGCGAGGGGCGCACAGGTCGCCACTTGACTTGCCATTCGCGGTCACAGTCCAGACTCCTGATTCGTCGCGACCGGGCCAGCGACATCTCGCGCTCGACGAGACGCTCCTGCTGATTCCCGGACTCACGGTGTCGAACCGGAACAACCCATCGCAGGATCCGCGGATCTCGATTCGGGGATTTGGAGCGCGCTCGGCATTTGGCGTTCGCGGCATCCGGGTCTTGCGCGATGGACTCCCGCTCACGCTGCCGGATGGCCAGACGCCAGTGGACTACCTCGACCTTGAATCGGTGGGCAGGGTCGAAGTCATGCGCGGAAGCGCGTCTTCGCTGTACGGGAACGCGGGCGGCGGAGTTGTCGATCTGCGGACAAGCGACCCATTTCACGGGCCCGTGTCCGCTGCGGCGAGGGTCTCGAGGGGAGGCTTCGGGTCATCGCGGCTCGTCGCCAAAGCGAGCGGTACCTCTGGAAGCCTGGGATATCAGGCGAACGTCGCCCGCACCGAAAGCGACGGGTATCGCGATTATTCCCGTCAACGGATGACCAATGGGTTCGCCCGGCTCGCGCTGGATCGGGGCGGTGGCTCGTATGTGCTCGAGTGGCTGGGCGTTAACACGCCAGTCGCGCAAAATCCCGGAGCGTTGACCCGGGCGCAGCTCGAGCTGAACCCGCGACTCGCCGATCCACTCTCCATCAGAAAGGCCGCGCGCAAAGCCGTGACGCAGTCACAGCTTGGTATCACCGGACGCCGCGCAGGGGCGCGCGGAGAGATCGAAGCATCCGCATACGCCGCAACGAGGTCGCTGGACAATCCGTTGACATTTGGCATAGTCGATGTTGGGCGCGCGACTTCGGGCGGAAGTTTCCGGGCGACTCTCCCTTTTTCGTTCTTCTCGTCGGATCACACGCTGACGCTTGGCACCGAGCTGCAGCTTCAGAACGATCTCCGCCGGAATTTCGCGAACTGCAAT
>Ga0193723_1000954_pt1 | contig 11283 bp, 6 predicted proteins | sample H2m2metaG_FD_143042 | JGI IMG/M metagenome (GOLD analysis project Ga0193723, IMG submission 143042) | Soil microbial communities from a riparian zone of the East river system, Colorado, United States - H2m2 | ecosystem: Environmental > Terrestrial > Soil > Riparian zone | place: USA: East River... | reverse complement strand
GGTCGAAGCGCTTCACACCAGCGGCGCCGAGACTCTGGTCGTCCTGAATCGATTCTACGACAAGGTGAAAGCGTTTCAGGCGACGACGTCGCTGAAACGGATCGTCACCACGAACATCAAGGAGTACCTGCCCCCCTTCCTTCGCATCGCCTACACGTTTCTCAAGGAGAAGAAGGAGGGCGACCGCATCTCGGTGCGCAACGGAGATTATCGGCTCACTCAGTTGATGCGAGCCTTCCGCGGTGCGCCGCGGCCCGCGGGGGTTGTCGCGCCGAGCGATCGTTCCGTCATTCTCCTGAGCGGCGGCACGACCGGAACGCCCAAAGGGGTCGTTGGACTGCACGGCGGAATGGTGGTCGCCGGCCTACAGCTGCAAGCGTGGCTTCGCCCGGCAATGAAAGAGTGGACCGACACGATCATGCTGCCACTACCACTCTTTCACACGTACGCCAACACCGGCGTTCAGAGTCTGGCGCTCATCAACCACAACCCCATTGCGCTGATTCCAAATCCTCGCGAGATCCGTGACTTGCTGAAGGAGATCATCGACGTAAAGCCGGCGTTCATCGCCACGATTCCGACACTGCTCAACGGGATCATGAATCATGCGATGGCGCGCGAGGGGAAAGTCGATTTCAGCTCCATCAAGCTGACGTTCTCCGGCGCGGCGCCGCTCATGGCGGAAACGAAAAAGAGATTCGAGGAGCTGACCGGCGGCGTGATTGTCGAGGGATACTCTCTCACCGAAGCGCAAATGGCAGTGATCGCCAACCCCGTGCTCGGCGAGAAGAAAATCGGATCGGTCGGGATGCCGCTGCCCGACGTGCACGTGCGGATCGTCGACGCAGAGGATGGAAAAACACCAGTGCCGCAGGGTGAGGTCGGAGAGATAGTCATCCAGGCGCGCCAGCTGATGCAGGGTTACTGGCAGAAGCCGGACGAGACGCGCGAGATGGTGCGCACGAACGATCGCGGCGAGCGCTTGTTATACACTGGAGATCTCGGGTATCTCGACGAAGACGGTTACGTTTTCATCGTCGACCGCAAAAAGGATCTGATCAAGACCTCAGGCTTTCAGGTCTGGCCGCGGGAAATCGAAGAGGTGATCTCGTCCCATCCAGCCGTCTTCGAGGTGGGCGTCGTCGGGGTGCCGGACAAGATGCGCGGCGAGACGGTGAAAGCGTGGATCGTCCTGCGTCCCGGACACACTGCGACCGGAGTGGAGCTCAAGAGCTTTTGTCGCGAAAAGCTCGCGCCCTACAAAGTACCGGGGAAATACGAGTTCGTGCCGGAGCTGCCGAAGACACAGATTGGCAAGGTGCTCTATCGCGTGCTGCGGCAGCAACCCGCGGTAACAGAGGAGCCGGTCGAGGTCGGGGCGGCGCCGTAGAGGCCGCTACCCGCTACCCGCTACCCGTTGCCCGTTGCCCGTTGCCCGCTACCCGTTGACCGGATGCGACGCGGGCGAGCGGATCGGCGGAAGCTGCGACTCGATTTCCTTCCGCTGCGACTCGAGCCACGGCGGAAGCACGAGGTGCTCGCCGAGTGACTTCGGATCTTCGTCGACGGTGAACCCCGGTCCGTCAGTCGCAAGCTCGAACAGAACGCCGCCCGGCTCGAGAAAGTAGACCGACTTGAACCAGAAGCGGTCGATGACCTCGGTCGGGCGGCGGCGCGCGCGATTGATGCGCTCGCGCACCTCGAGCTCCGTTTTGTCGTCCGGGACGCGCCAGGCCACGTGGTGAATCCCGCCAGTTCCCCACGCGCCACGCTGGGCATCGGGTATCTCCCGGAGCTCGAGGTACCTGCCCGATCCGCCGCCGGCGATCTCGAATCCCGACCACTCGTTCTCGACACCAACATCCACAAATCCCAAAACGCCCGTGAGGAAGCTTGTCGTCAGCGCTAGGTCACGCTCCCACAAGCGCACGGAATGCAGCCCGCGAATCTGACGCTCGACCGGTACCGGACTGTCGGCCCACGGAGTGAACTCGCGATCATCTCCGGTCTCGTGCAAAGTCAGCGGCAATCCATGCGGGTCGGTGAAGGAAAGTGCTGAAGTCCGGCGTCTCGTTTCGATCTCGCCGACAGCGACGTGGTGTTCCGCGAGGCGCTCTCCCCAGTAGTCGACGGTTCCGAGTGGAATCGCGAGGGAGACTTCCATTGCCAGACCGGCGCCCGCTCGGGCCGGCGGCATCTCCGGCCACGGAAAGAAAGTGATGTCTGTTCCAGGATGGCCGGCGCCGTCCGCGTAGAAGAGGTGATAAGTACGGGGCGAATCCTGATTCACGCTCTTCTTTACAAGCCGCATCCCGAGCACGCCGGAATAGAAATCGACGTTGTCCTGCGCGTCGCCCGCGATGCAGGTGACGTGGTGAAGTCCGGTGACGTGGTGAAGTCCGGTGACCTGGGACATGGTGGGCAGACTCTAATCCGCGCCGGGGCCTTTGTAAATCACGCCGCCCTTCATCACGAAGGACACGCGCTCGGTCGCGTGGATGTCGTTGAGCGGGTTGCCCGGAACCGCGACGATGTCCGCCAGCTTGCCCGCCGCGAGCGAGCCGATTCTGGCATCCCAGCCGAGCAGCTTCGCGCCATTCATCGTGCCGGCGGTGAGCGCTGCCATCGGCGACAGCCCACCCCATTCCACCATCAAGCCGAATTCTCGCGCGTTCGTGCCGTGCGGGATTACGCCGGCGTCGGTGCCGAGGGCAATCTGAACGTGGTTCGCCACGGCAAGCTTGGTCGCCTTTCTTACCGCTGCTCCCGCCGCAAGAGCCTTCTCTGCGCGCAGTCCTTTCAGCACGCCGTTCTTCGCAAAGCGCTCTACGGCTTCGCCGGCCATCATTGTCGGAACCAGGAAGGTGCCGTGCTGCGCCATCATCCGCGCCCCTTCTTCGTCGAGAAATGATCCGTGCTCGATTGACGACACTCCAGCTCGGACGGCGATCTTGATTCCCTCCGTGCCGTGCGCATGCGCTGCAACTTTGCGTCCGAGCTTTGTTGCCTCGTCGACGAGCGCCTTCATCTCTTCGTAGGTGTACTGTGTGGCGCCGACGGCGTCTCCCTCGGACAGCACGCCGCCCGTAGCACACGTCTTGATCACGTCGGCTCCGGCCTTCACTTGATAACGAACCGCGGAGCGAATCTGGTCAGGTCCATCGGCAACTCCGTCGGCGGGACCCAGCTGGATCAGCCCGGGCCTGAATCCATTTTCGTCGCAATGACCGCCGGTAATTCCGATCGCGTGGCCAGCGTTCTCCATTCGTGGTCCCACCACTCGCCCGTCGGTAATTGCCTGGCGGAGTGCCATATCGTCGAAGTTGGACGAGCCGACGACGCGGATTGTGGTGAATCCCGCCATCAACGTGTTGCGCGCGTTGGCAACTCCAAGAATGGCGCCGTATGACGCGTAATCCTTGACGACGGCGAGATCGGCCATCGGATCGCCGAGCGTTCGACCGATGATGTGAGTGTGCGCGTCTATGAATCCCGGCAGAAGCGTCACGTCACCGAGATCCAGTACACGAGCGCCGGTGGGAACCGCCACACTTGCAGCGGGACCGACGGCTACGATGCGATCGTCAGTCACGACGATTGCCGCGTTGCTGATTGCGGCAGCGCCGGTGCCGTCGATCAGCCGGGCGGCGCGCAGAACTGTCGTCTGCTGGGCGAAACCAGCTGCAGGGATCGCGAGCAACAGCACCGCGAGGGAAGCGATTGACGTCCGACGCATATCGTACCTCAGTGGGAGTTGACCGCTATTGCCGTTCGCGAGCCTACGGCTTGAGCGCCCGGGTCGCCAGCTCGTCTTCCAAACGCGCGGCGAAATCCGCCACGGTAATGATCTCCTGCTTCTTCCCTGCACCGCGCACCCTGAGCGCGATCGAGTCAGCTTCGGCTTCGCGCTTTCCGACGACGGCCATGTACGGAATCTTCATCATCTCGCCTTCGCGGATCTTGTAATTGAGCGTATCCGACCGGTCGTCGAGGTGCACGCGAACGCCCCGCGCCTTGAGTCGGTCGACTACAGTCTGCGCGAACCCCTTGAGCTCGTCAGCGATCGGAATGACGCGCACCTGCTCCGGCGCGAGCCACAATGGGAAGGCTCCCGCAAAATGTTCGATCAGTCCACCGACGAATCGCTCCATTGAGCCCACCAACACGCGATGCAGCATGATGGGGCGGTGCGGCGTGTTGTCGGGCCCCGTGTACTCCAGCCCAAATCTCTCGGGCAGATTGAAGTCGAGCTGCACCGTCGGTCCCTGCCATTTTCTGCCGATCGCGTCGATCAGCTTGAAATCGAGCTTCGGCCCGTAAAACGTGCCGCCTCCCTGGTCGTACGTGAACGCCTGGCCACGCTTGTTGAGAGCGTCCGCGAGCGTCTTCTCCGCGTTCTGCCAGAGCTCGGGAGTCCCGAGCGATTTGTCGGGGCGCGTTGCCAACTCGATCGTGTACGGATATCCGAACGTCTTGAGCATCTCGTCGCAGAGATCGAGGAGCCGGTCGATCTCCGCGGGCACCTGCTCGAGCGTACAGAAGATGTGGGCGTCGTCCTGGGTGAATCCGCGGACGCGCATCATCCCGTGCAGCGTACCACTCCGCTCATAACGGTAGACCGCGCCGAATTCGGCGTAGCGGATCGGCAGATCGCGATACGACCTCTGCTGCGACTGATAGATGACGATGTGGCCCGGGCAGTTCATCGGCTTCGGACGATAGCTCGCACCTTCGACATCCATCGCACCGAACATGTTCTCCTTGAAGTTCTCGAGGTGTCCGGAGATCTGGAACAGTTTTTCGCTCACGATGTGCGGCGTGTAGACCAGCTGGTAACCGTGACGAAGAATGAGCGCCTTCTCGTATTCCTCGATTTCGTTCCGGATTGTCGCGCCTTTCGGGTGCCACAGAATCAGGCCCGGACCCACGCGCGCGTCGGTCGAGTAAAGGTCGAGCTGGTGCGCGAGGACGCGGTGATCGCGCCGTTTCGCTTCCTCAAGACGGTGCAGGTGCGCCTCGAGGTCCTCCTTCTTCCAGAATGCCGTGGCGTAGATGCGCTGGAGCATCTGCCGGTGCTCATCGCCCCGCCAGTATGCGCCGGCGGTGTGCAGCAGCTTGAAGTTCTTCAGATACGACGTGTCGGGAACGTGCGGTCCCTTGCACAGATCTATGAATGGCCCATCCGTGTAGGTCGAGATGATCTCGTCGTCCGAGAACTCGCCGAGTCGCTCCAGTTTGAGCGGGTCATCCGAGAACCGCTTGCGCGCTTCCGGCTGTGACACCTCTTCACGCACGAACGGAAACTTCTCGGCGATCACCTTCTTCATCTCGGCGTCGAACTTCTCGAGGTCGTCGGGAGTGAACGGCTCCTTCACCTCGAAGTCGTAATAGAAGCCATCCTCGATGGCGGGCCCGAAGCCGATCTTCGCGTCGGGTCGGAGGCGGCGCACAGCCGTGGCGAGAATGTGCGCGCCGGAATGTCTGAGCACGGCTAGCGACTCAGGGTCCTTCTCTGTCAAAACCCTGAAGCTTCCGGCCTTTCTGAGCGGAGTGTTGAGATCCAGGATTTCGCCATCTACTTCGACCGCGATCGCGTCGCGCAGCAGGCGGGGCCCGATGGATGCGACAATGTCGCGGGGCAGAGCGCCTTCGGGAGCTTCACGGGTGGCGCCGTCGGGGAGCCTCAGCGTCAACATTTTTTGGTATAATTTCGAGTACTGCGGATGGCCTTTATTTTGCTCCCCGTTAAGCTATCGTTTGCAGATACCCTTCGCCACAGGCCCAGTATATGTCCCCCTTCCGTTATCGTGACGAGCCGCCATACATCTACTCTGAAGAAGATGAGGAATCTTCTGGACGCAGCGCGCTCTACATCGCCATCGGCGCCGCAGCCGGTTTCGCGGCGGGCGTGCTGATGGCGGAGCGATTCGGAGGCTTCAAGGGATTGACTGACCGGATCAAGGATACGTTCGGCGGCGGAACCGGCGAAGAGGAAGAGGAGTTCGACTACGAGGGTCTCGACGAGGATGAATTCGATCCGGATTTCGACGACGAAGACGTCGAGCCGTCGAAGGCATCCCTGAACGGAGTCGAAGACCTCGAGGAAAGAGTGCTCGAGGCATTCAGGAATGATCCCATCCTCAGCGAGCGCGCTGTCGACATCGGCGCCGTTGAGGACGCCATCATCGAGCTCACCGGCTGGGTCAACTCCGACGACGAGGCGCACCAGGCAGTCGTGATCGCGCGCGGAGTACCGGGGGTCGAGACGGTGGTCAATCGCCTCACGATCCGCAGCGAGGAGGATCTTCTGGACGACGGCGCGCATCACTACGAGGATGGAGATCCTCCGTTCACCGAGCGACACTGGGAAGGCCAGCAGGTCGGGACGGGTCGGCGCAGACAAGGCAACTCCACCGAGATCGACCGTCACGCCGATCCGCGCAATGTGCTGGAAGATCGCTCACTCAAGGAAGACCGCGCGTTCATGTCAGCGGCTGAGGACATTCCTGACGCGACAGTGCGCCGCACCAAGGCCAAGAAAACTGCGCGAGGCGGGCGCAGCGATGGCTCGGCGGTAGCACCGAGTGGAGTTCCAAAGGGCGATCACGTGTCAGATCCGGAGAGCACTCCGGCGGACGTTCGAAGGCAGCGACCGATCGAGTAGCTACGCTGCGGCGCTAACGGGCAGCTCGCGCGGTCTTACCCGCGAAAATGGCGCCCGTTAACTTGCGCCGGAGATGAGCACAACACAGGAACTTCGCGAGCTGCCGGCGCAATACGACCCCGGCCAGACCGAGCGCGCCATCTACGAGCGTTGGGTCGCGGCCGGAATTTTTTCCGCCGACGAGAAGCGCAGCAGCCGCAACGGTGGCGACCGCGAGCCCTTCGTGATCGTCATGCCGCCGCCCAATGTGACAGCCGTGCTGCACATGGGGCACGGCCTCAACAACACCGTCCAGGATGTCATCATCCGTTGGCGGCGGATGGTCGGCGACGAAGCGCTGTGGGTTCCCGGCACCGATCACGCCGGAATCGCCACCCAGAACATCATCGAGAAGCAACTGGCGTCCGAAGGAAAGACCAAGTTCGACCTCGGGCGCGAAGCATTCGTTGCACGCACCATCGCGTTCGTCGAAGAGACGGGCGGAGAGATTCTCCGCCAGCTGCGCGCCATTGGTTCGTCCTGCGACTGGAACCGGACGGCCTACACTCTTTCGCCCGAGCTTTCGCGCGCGGTGCGCGAAGCGTTCGTGCAGCTTCACGAGCGCGGGCTGATCTACCGCGGCCACCGCGTCATCCACTGGTGTCCGCGATGTCTGACTTCGCTGAGCGACGAGGAAGCGGAGCACGGCGAAGAGATGGGGAACCTGTACCACATCGCGTACCCCATCGTCGGCGCGAAGAATAAATCCAGTTTCTTGAGCGTCGCCACCACACGTCCCGAGACGATGCTGGGCGACGTCGCCATCGCTGTTCACCCGGACGATACACGCTACAAGAAGCTCATAGGCAAGTTGGTCCTGCTGCCGATTGCCAACGTCGAGATTCCCGTCATCGCCGATGAATATGTCGATCCTGAGTTCGGAACCGGCGTCGTGAAAATCACCCCCGCGCACGACCCGAACGATTTCGAGGTTGGCATGCGGCACAAGCTGCCCATGCCCGTGATCATGGCGCCCGATGGCACCATGGCCAACGGCGCCGACGCCGGCGGTCGCGTTCCTCCCGACCTGCTTGGAATCGACAGATTCGAGGCGCGCGAGCGGATCGTCAGATCACTCGAGAAGTCGCGCCTCCTGAAAAAGATCGAGGCGCACCAGCACGCTGTGCGTCATTGCTATCGCTGCGACACCGTGGTCGAGCCGCGCTTGTCGGACCAGTGGTTCGTAAAGATGGAGCCCCTCGCCAAGCCGGCGCTAAAGGGTGTGCGCGACGGCACGATCCGGATTCTCCCCGAGCGCTGGGAAGCGGTCTACATCAACTGGCTCGAGAACATCCGCGACTGGAACATATCGCGGCAGCTCTGGTGGGGACACCGAATCCCGGTCTGGTACTGCGACAAGTGCAACAAGACGATAGTGAGCCGAACGGACGTCACTGCGTGTGATGAGTGCCGCGGTCCGGTTCGCCAGGATGAGGACGTGCTCGACACATGGTTCTCGTCGTGGCTGTTTCCCATATCCACGCTCGGCTGGCCCGACAAGGACTCCGCGGCGCTGGCCGCATTCTATCCGACCGACGATCTGATCACTGCTCCCGAGATCCTCTTTTTCTGGGTCTCGAGAATGATCATGGCCGGCTACGCCTTCATGGACGCGACCCCCTTCCACACCGTTTATCTGCACGGAACGGTGCGCGACATGGATCACGTGAAGATGTCCAAGTCGCTGGGTAACGGAATCGATCCACTCGACGTCGTCGCGCAATACGGTGCCGATGCACTTCGGTATACCGTGGTCGCCGGCATGGGCATGGGCGCTGACCTGATGCTCGATCACCGCGATCTCGAGCGGTCGTTCGCTCCGGGGCGTAATTTCGCGACCAAGCTCTGGAACATCGGCCGATTCCTGCTGGCGAACGTCGGTGCGACTCCGGTCAGAAGCGTCGACGAGCTGCGCGACGACGAGCTCACGCTTGCCGATCGTTGGATCCTCGGGCGCCTGAACGCCACGATTCTCGAATGCGATGTTGCGCTTGGCCCGGCGCGTCCGGAGAAGCGCAAGTGGCGCAAGGAAGAGCGGTTTTCCGGACTTCGTCTAAGTGAATTCGCCGAAGCGGCCCGTCGATTTGTCTGGAACGACGTGGCCGACTGGTATCTGGAGACAACGAAAGGAAGAATCGGCGGCACTGGAGGCGACAGCGAAGTTGCCCGCGCGGTGCTCACTCACGTTTTCGACTACGCGTTGCGGCTCCTCCACCCGATCATGCCGTTCATTACGGAAACACTCTGGCAGCGCCTTCCCGTCCCAGTCGCCACTGACCGCTGCGAGTTTCTCGCGATCGCGCCGTGGCCGATCCCTCATCCGGAATCGTCGGAAGAACGAGGCGAGATGTCGCGGTTCGATCTGGTGCGGGAAGCCGTCGGCGCGGTACGCCAAATCCGCTCGGACTACGCGATTCCTCCGGCGAAGTCCGTCGATGCCGTGATCCAATCGCGAACCCACGCGCCGGTCTTCACCGAGCAGGCAAGGCTGATCGGACAGCTTGCTCGCGCCACCGTGAAAGTTGGCGGCGCACCATCGGGCGCCGGCGCTGCTCATTCCGTGCTCTCGGATGGCAGCGAGGTCATCGTTCCGCTTGGCGGCCTCGTTGATCTGTCGAAGGAATGCGGCAAGCTGCGTGGAGAGCTCGAGCAGCTCGAGACGCAGCTCGAGACGCTGTCGAAGCGCCTGCGCAACGATGGATTCACGAGTCGAGCGCCGGCAGCGGTCGTCGAGTCGGAGCGAAAGAAGGAACAGGAATGGACCAAGCGGCGTGGTCAGCTCGCCGAAAAGGTGAAAGCGCTTTGCGGCGGGTGACCGCCGCCGCGCTGCTCGGACTGGCGTGCGCCTCTCCCGGCATGCCGCCTGGCGGCCCGCCGGATGTCGCGGCGCCGCAGGTCGTCAAGATCGTTCCCGATTCGGGCAGGGTCGGAATCTCCCCGAAAGAAGTGATCTTCCAGTTCGACGAGGTAGTGAGCGAGCGGCCACCGGCAGCAACGACACTCGATGATCTCTTTCTCATCTCCCCGCGCGATGGCACTGCCAATGTTTCATGGCATCGCTCGGCGATCACCGTGCGGCCGCGGCGCGGGTGGCGCCCGAACACACCCTATACGGTGATCATGTTGCCAGGGATCGCCGACATTCGGGGGAATGTGCGTAACACGGGGGCGACGACGTTTTTCTCGACGGGGAAGACGATTCCACACACGCGACTCGCCGGTTACGTGTTCGATTGGGTGGCTGGTACGCCCGCGAAAGGAGTGCTGGTCGAATCGTTCGTCAGCCCAGACAGCCTCCGCCCCTACATCGCGTTGGTCGATTCCAACGGGGCATTCACAATCGAGCATCTGCCGCCGGCGCGATACACCGTGAAGGCATTCGCGGATATCAACAAGAATTTTGGAATCGATCCCGGAGAGCAGTGGGATAGCGTTTCGATCAATCTCACCGACACCGCCAGGACGACACTCCTGATCTTCGCGCACGATTCCGTGCCTCCGAGAATTCGCGAGGTATCCGCGAGCGATTCTGTCACGCTGCGCGTCGGCTTCGACAGACCTGTCAGTCCAGCGCAAACGCTCACGGCGGCCAACTTCGCTGTGATCGGTCCGGACTCGGCGCCCGTGCCCATCTTGAACGCGGGCCCGCCGGTCAAGGATACTTCTACTGGTCGAGTGAGCCCCGTGCTGCCTACTCCTCAACCCGCTCCGACGCGTGCTGCGCCCCGTCGAGATACAGTGACAGTCGTGAAGCCCGTGATGCCGCGTCCCTCGCCGATATCGGAGGCAGTGATACGATTTGCCCGTCCTCTCACTCCGAAGACCACGTACCGCGTCCGCGCGCTCGGAATTCGGGGACTTCTCGGCCACACCGGAGACAGCGAGCGGCCTTACACCACACCGGCCCCGCCACCTCCGCCGGCGGCCAAACCCGCGGTGACTCCGGCAGTGCCGCCGCCGGTCAAGAAATGAGTGATGCCAGGCGAGAGCTGCCGAGCGTGAATTCGCTGCTCGAGACATCCGGTGTGCGCTCTCTTCTCGCGCACCATCCGAGACGCGTGGTGCTCGACGCCGTGAGAAGCGCGGTGGATGATGCACGGAGCTCGGGTGACGCGCACCGCACCGAAGAACAGTGGATCGAGAGCATCACCTCAGTCGTTCGGCGCAACACACAGTCATCGCTCCGCCGCGTCATCAACGCCACCGGTGTGGTTTTGCACACGAATCTTGGGCGGGCGCCGCTTTCGGAAGTTGCAATCCGAGCAATCGAGGAAGCAGCAGGCGGATTCAGCAATCTCGAATACGACATCGAGACCGGACGGCGTGGATCGCGCTACTCACATTGCGTTGGCCTGCTCCGCCAGCTCTGCGGGGCTGAAGACGCACTCGTAGTGAACAACTGCGCCGCGGCAATTGTGCTGTCGCTCAATACGCTGGCGCAGAGGAAGGAAGTTCTCGTCTCGAGGGGAGAGCTGGTCGAGATCGGCGGGAGCTTCCGGATTCCCGAGATCATGGCGCGCAGCGGTGCCAAGCTCGTCGAGGTCGGCACCACTAACCGAACCCACGATGACGACTATCGC
>Ga0193723_1000953_pt1 | contig 11305 bp, 7 predicted proteins | sample H2m2metaG_FD_143042 | JGI IMG/M metagenome (GOLD analysis project Ga0193723, IMG submission 143042) | Soil microbial communities from a riparian zone of the East river system, Colorado, United States - H2m2 | ecosystem: Environmental > Terrestrial > Soil > Riparian zone | place: USA: East River... | reverse complement strand
GCCGGCGGTGTTACCCGTGCTCGAGCCGGTGCTGTTGTTGTTCACGGTCCCGGTCGTGCCGGCGGTGTTACCCGTGCTCGAGCCGGTGCTGTTGTTGTTCACAGTCCCGGTCGTGCCGGCCGTGTTGCCTGTGCTTCCGCCGGTGCTGTGGTCGTTCTTGGCGGTGCCGGATGTGCCGGCCGTGTTGCCTGTGCTTCCGCCGGTGCTGTGGTCGTTCTTGGCGGTGCCGGATGTACCGGTCGTGTTGCCTGTGCTTCCGCCGGTGCTGTGGTTGTTCTCCTTGCCGTCCTTGTCGTCGCCTTTGCCCTTGTCGTCCTTACCGCTCTTCTTGTCGCTGTCTGACTTGTTGTCCTTGCCGTTGGTCTTGGCGGACACCGTACTGGCGCCACCATCGCCGCTGGTCTTACCTTTGCCTTTGCCCTTGCCGTCGCCATCACCCCCACCACCGATCTGGTGGTCGGTCTTGGCGGGCGGACTATCGCTCTTATGGACAACTGCCGCATTCGACTTGTTGTCGCCCTTGCTGCTGTGGTGGTTGTCAGCAGCAAGCGCGGGCGATGTCCGCGCGAGCATGAGAACCACTCCCGCCACAAAGACGCAAGACTTGATTGCGACACGTTGGCCTAGAGGTGGCCGAACCGATAGAAAGTCGCCGATATTATCCAAATGAACACCCCCGCGTTGGATTAGCGATTGCCTGCCGCCATCCTGGACACGGGCCCTGGAAATTTCTTTCCCGAGATATGTCGCAGAACGCCCCGCTCAGCGTTCCCTATTTGGGCAATCCCTGAAATGACAACGCAGCCAGCGACTTTAGTAACCATGGAGCAGTCCACCAGCGAGGACTCTGTAAGCGCTTTTGTCGAGGAAGTGCTTGAGGGGACGGGCTGGCATCTGGACCGTGTCCGCGAGCGCTCATCGCGCCTCGATCCACCTGAATCCTACTGGACCCTCTTTGAGATCACTGTCAGCAAGGGCGAGCTCGAGCGGAAGCTTCGTATGGTTGCGAGGGGCGCTTTTGATCCCGCCGCGTGGGAGAGGTTTCGCAAGCGAATCGAACGCTACGGCGCCTCAGATCGCCCGTGCGAGCCGATCGATGGTGTTGGGTTTCCCCGCTTGTTCCCCGAAACGCAGCACGCTTACTGGTTTTACCCGTACGACCCCTCGATGCCCAACCTGCCCAGTGCAGCCGATCCGGCGACGATGGCTGGCGTGCTGCTCGGGATGGACGAAGCGTCAGCGTCAGCATTTGCAGCTGCGGGCCGCATTGAGATCGAGCGCGTTCGTTACGTTCCCGAAGTCGGGGCCATCCTGCGCTACACCATTGACACCGGAGCTGGATCGATAAGCATCTTCGGAAAGGTGCAGCCCGGTGACCGAGGCCTGCGCACCTACAAGATCGTCGATGGCCTGTGGCAGGCGGCGAAGCAATATGAGGGGCTGATCTACCTCCCGCGTCCGCTGGGCTATATCGACGAGTTCGGCCTTCTTCTCGAGGAGGCCATACCTGGCAAGCCCGTTGGTGGCAACCGTCTGAGCACGGAGTTTGGTCTTGCCTCCTACGCGGCCGCCGAAGCGCTGGCAGTGATTCACGAATCCGGAGTTCCAGCCGATCCTGAAGTCTTCAGGATCGAAAACGAGCTCGCGCGCCTCGATCGTGTGACCAAGCAGTTCGCCAATGTCGCCCCGCGAGCCCACTTCCTCCTGGCAGACCTGGTCACTCACATGAGGGATCACGTGCGCGCAGCGCCCGAAGAGGCTTGGCTCCCCACGCATGGGGACCTCAAGTACGACCAGTTCATTCATCACAACGGCAAGCTCACGCTTCTCGACTTCGATTACTTCGCGCTGGCTGAAACGAGCTACGACCTGGGCAAGTTCTGCGCGTATCTCATTCCATCAATGCCTCGCGACTGGGAGGACTCCCTCGCCGCCGAGGAGAGGCGGCTGCTTTTCCTCCGCCGGTATCAAGAGCTAAGGCCGTACGCAACACTGCAGAGATTTCAGATCTATGAAGCGCTCCAGCTCGCCCTGCGCGCGATGGCGGCGATGTGGTCGCAGTCCCGCGGATGGGAGCGGGTCGCGGAAACGTTCCTTGTGATGGCTTTCGAGCGTTTGAAGACTCGACTTCCGCAAGCCGAACGTTCCGAACTGGCGAGTTAAGACAAGTAAAGGCCTGCCGCTAGTCCAAGGCGTTTCCTTTTACAACGATTTACCCCGAAGACACCGGTACGCAGTCCTGATCCCGTCAGACTCAGCGACCGATGAAAATTCTTTCCTGGCTTGGGGCCTTCGCACTTTTCCTCGCAGTCGCTGCCGGCACGTCGTCGGTGCTGCAATCGCACTTCGACGCCACCCCGGCTGCAACTACCACCGCACTCGCCCTTGCCTCTGTCTCGCGCACCGCGGAAGAGACGATGGGTCGCTCAAGGCTGGCGCCAAGCGCAAGACCCGCTGCCCAGGCCAAGCCGAAGCCGAAGCCAAAGCCGGTGGCGGCTCCCATCAAGGCTGCAGCTCCGCGACCGGTCGCGATAGTGGTCAAGTCGACTCAGCAAGCCCTTATCAACCAGGATCGCGCAAGGTACGGCCTTCGCCCGCTGACCTGGAGCTCATGCCTCGCCAACGTCGCATACAGCAACGCTGTCCGCATGGCCAACGCCCTCCGGATGTGGCACACCAACGGAGCCAGCCTCGACCTCGGGTGCCGCCTCGGCTCGCACGGTGGAGAGAACATCGGCTACTGGACCGGCGGCGTGAACGACACCCAACTCAACACGATGTTCATGAACAGCCCTGAGCACAGAGCCAACATCCTCAGCCCCTATTACCACTACGTCGGAACCTACTGGAGGGTAGGTTCCAACGGAACCGCCTACATAGCAGTGGAGTTCAGCTAACCGCCCCCCACCGAGTAGCGGTGTTGGACGGGGCGTTGTTCCTGCGTAGCGCCCAGAGCGTGCCGCTTGGCCACGCTCAAACGTGCGCTTTGAGGAGGATCGCGAAGGGTGAGTTTGAGCCCGGGCACACGCGGTCATCAACCTCCGGCGCCATGGCGCCGATTCCCCAACTGGATCTGGGCGAAGAGGGGTTGGTTTGCCGCGGGGATTGCACTCGTCTTTGCTGTTGCCACCGGCTACGTCGTCTGGGCGGTGCAGGACCTCCCGGATCCGAACCAGGACGTGCTGGTGGCCGGAGACGTCGTGGTCCTGGACCGCCATGGGAAGCTGATCGAGGACTGGAACCACGAAGGTCATTACCACATCTCCCTGCGACTCGACCAGATGGGCAAATACGCGCCGGCGGCCACTCTCGCCGCTGAGGACCGCAATTTCTACAGCCACGGCGGGGTCGATATCGGCTCGACGCTCAGGGCGTTGTGGGTTGATATCACCAGCGGCGGGTTGAACGAGGGTGGCAGCACCATCACTCAGCAGCTGGTGAAGATCCAGCTCCTGACTCCGCAGAAGTCCTTCGAGCGGAAGCTCCACGAGATGGTGCTCGCTGTCGCGCTCGAGCAGCGATTTTCGAAGGACCAGATCCTGACCATGTACATGAACCGTGTGTACTACGGCCATGGCGCCTACGGCATAGGGGCGGCGGCCCGCACTTACTTCACTAAAGACGCCAAAGACCTGACCCCCGCGCAGGCAGCGTTCCTGGCAGGCTTGGTCCAGGCGCCCAGTGCGTACAACCCTCAGACGCACTACGACCTGGCCCGCGAGCGCGAGCTGTACGTGCTCCAGGGGATGGTGGGCACCAACGCTCTCAGCGCCGCCGACGCAGACAAAGCGGTGGCGGAGGACGTCAAGTCCGAGTTCAAGATCCAGCCAACAGCGCGCCAGAGCAAGGCACCGCATTTCGTCGACTATGTCCTGTCCAAGCTGGAGTCGACTTTCGGCTCGGCCGCGATCCAGCAGGGCGGCCTTGTCGTCCACACCACGCTCGACCTATCCCTCCAGCAGTCCGCAGACCAGGCGGTCAAGAATGGCGTGAAGGACCTGGCCTGGGCCAACGTCAACAACTCGGCCCTTCTCGCGGCAGACCCGAAGACCGGTGAGATTCTGGCGTGGGTCGGGTCCGCCGGCTACGGCAGCGACAAGATCGCCGGCCAATTCGACGTCGTGCTCGCGCCGAGGCAGCCCGGCTCGTCATTCAAGCCTTACGTGTACGAGGCGGCGTTGCGCGATCACAAGATCACTCTCGCGACGATCCTCAACGACACGCCCACCGACTTCAACGGCTACCGGCCGATGGACTTCGACAACGGGGCGATGGGCAAGATGACAACGCGGCGTGCGCTGGTCATGTCACGCAACATCCCAGCCGTCCAGGTCGGCCAGATGGAGGGGATGTCTAATGTCATCTCGCTCGCCCGCCAGATGGGCATCACCAGCCACCTGGACCCAGGCCTCTCGACTGCGATAGGTGGCAGTGACGTGACGATGCTCCAACACGTCCAGGGCTACCAGGTCTTCGCGGACCAGGGCAAGCGCGTGGACTTGAATGTCATCAAGGAGATCGACGATTCAACCGGCCAGAACATCGTCTCGGAGAAGCCGGGCGGTACCGCCGTCCTGAGCCCTGCCGCCGCCTACCTGATCACCGATGTACTCAAGAACTATCAGAACCAGTGGAGCTTCGGCTGGAATCGGCAGATGGCGAGCAAGACGGGCACCAGCGACAACGGCAAAGGCGGCATCCCCGACTCGTGGATCATGGCTTACAACCCCGACATCGTGGTCGGGGTATGGGTCGGAAACACGGCGCCGGACGGCGGTGGCGGCTTGATCCACGCGTTCGGCGAAAGCGTCGGTACGACGGTCATGGCCCGCTTCGTCAACGCCCTTCCGGCGGGCATGCAGAGCTGGTACAAGCAACCGCCTGGAATCGTGCATGGCTGCGATGCGCAAGCCCAGGAGATATTTCTAAGCGGGACTCAGGGCTGCACGCCAGGATCCTCGACGCCAACTGCTACGCCGAGCGAAACCCCCGGCGCAACGCCCTCGCCGCTCCCGTCACCTTCAGAGGCTCCCACGCCATCAGAGGCGCCCTCGCCGCCTCCTTCGCCGCCGCCTTCCCCAGCGTCCCCGCCTCCCGCAGGCGCGATCGCACCATCCCCGTCCCCATCCCCTTGAAGGTGAACACAGAAATGGTGATCGACAGCCCGTTCATGCAAAGCGTGGAGCGGCGGCGACCAGGCGCATCGATGCGCGCCTATGTGACTCGCACCCTTCCCCACAACTCGGTCATCGTGGTGAGCAACCGCGGTCCGCACGAACCGAGGCCCGAGGGTGGCTTTGCAAGGGGCGCCGGCGGCGTGGTCACCGCCCTGCTGACCCTAGCCGAAGTGATGGAGGCCGACTGGGTGGCCTGCGCGCGAACTGAAGCCGAGCGGGCGTTGGTTAGGGAGCACGGGCCAAGCGGCAAAGCGCCGCTTATCAGCTCGCAGACCCAGCTGCATTACGTGACGCCAACTCCGGAGCAGTACGAGATGTACTACTCGGTGATCTCCAACCCGGTGCTGTGGTTCGTACAGCACTATCTCTGGGACCTTGCCAACCAGCCGATCATCAGTGGCCGCATCCATAAGGCGTGGAGGGATGGCTACGTCAAGGTCAACGAGCAGGTGGCACAAAAGGTCGTCGAGGTGGGGCGGCAGCTGCCAGACCGGCCGCTGGTCCTCGTGCACGACTACCAGCTCTACCTCGTCCCGCAGTTGGTCCGCGACCAGCTGCCTGGCGCTATCATCCAGCACTTCATTCACATCCCTTGGCCGACGCCTCAGTACTGGAAGGTGCTCCCCAAAGGGATGCGCGACGCTATCGTCAGAGGCCTGCTCGGCTGTGACATCGTCGGCTTCCAATCGAGCCTCGACGTCCGCAACTTCCTCATGACGTGCGAGGAAAACCTCGGGCTCCAGGTGGACACGAAAGAGAGTGCAGTCCTCCTCGATGGGAGAATCGTTTACGCGCGCCACTACCCGATCTCAATCGAGGTCGCCGCCACCACCCGACTGGCTTTTTCGCACGGCGTAATGGTGGAGGAGCGAAAGCTTCGAGACTGGCGACCGAAATACCTGATCGCCCGCGTCGATCGAACCGACCCTTCCAAGAACATCGTTCGCGGCTTCCTCGCCTACGAGAAGCTCTTGAGTCAACACCCCGAGCTGAAGGGCGAAGTCCAGTTCTGGGCTTTCCTGCAGCCCTCGCGCCAGGACGTCACCGCCTACCGCACTTACATGCGCAAGGTGAGGCAAGTCGTGGTTCGGATCAACCGCCAGTACGGTGGGGAGGGATGGCTGCCCATCCGGCTCGAGTTTGGCGAGAGCGTCCGCAAAGCGATGGCTGCATTGCGCAACTTCGACGTCCTTCTGGTCAATCCCGTCTATGACGGGTTGAACCTCGTTGTCAAGGAGGGCGCTCTTGTCAACCGATCGGAGGGCGTGATAGTGCTCTCCGAAAATGCCGGTGCTCACGAGGAGCTGCAGCCATATGTCCTGTCGATCAACCCGTTTGACATCGAAGCCACCGCAGAGGCTCTGCACGAGGGCCTCGTGATGGCCGCCGAAGAGCGGCGCCGGCGCCACGAGGGGGCCCGGGAAGTCGTCAGAACCAACGACATTGCGCGCTGGATCACGCGCCAGGTACAGGACATTCGCGATCTGGCGGCCATTCCAGGCCAACGCGACCGCGAGGCAACGGGCTAAGAACCAGACCAATCAGCGGCATATACGTGGGCGAAACGCTCATGTTGCATGCGCGGAGGGCCTGAAAAGCGCGTACTCGGGCCGTATTCGGTCTACTTGACATTACTTGAGCCTTATTAACCGCATCGCGGGAGGTTGGACCGACACCCGCAGGTAGCTTCCGAATCACGCGGTCTCGGTTTGACCGCACTCAAGCCGCCCCGGCAGGGCGGCGAGGGGAAGGAAGCGGATCTGAACTCTCTACACCGGTTCATGCGTGTCTTGCGATCGCGACCGAGGGCGCGTCTCGCGCTGGCTGGTCTCGTCGCGTGCAGCCAGCTCAGCCTGGTTGCTTTCGCGGCCGCCCCCGCTGTGACGATCGCCCAGAACGGCGCAAACGCCGCCGTGCCCGATGGCTGGAGCTGCAGCATCAGGACAGGCCTCGGTACTTCTCTCCGTGACAACTGCAAGCCGGCACTCGTTGATCAGACACCCAAGGTCAAGCTGCCTGCGGGGAAGAAGCAATGCCCTGACTCGGGTCCGCAGGTCACCTGCCACGTCTCGGAGACTTCAGCCAAGCCCGCGCCAGGGATATCGTCGATCCCCACTGGCACCGGGCGTTGTCCTGTCGTCCCTGGCAAACAAGGCCCAAGCACCCCCGCCTCTTGCAACAACGAGGTGCTGACGGCGTCCGGACCTTCCGGACCCAACGGCAGATTCGGTACGACGCGCCTTCCCCTGCAGGTCACGCCGAGCGTTCCCGCATCGACGCTGTCGGTGGCCAGCGCACAACGCCTCATCGGCCTTAGCTCGGACGTATCCTCCCTGCAGCCGGGCAAGAGCACCCTCCTTACTGCAACCTCCAACGGCACCGTGAGCGGCACGCCATATGGCATCGAGATCTTCGATCAGACCACTTCCACACTGGTGGGAGCGTGCATGCAGGCGAGCCAATGCCAGGTGGCTTATACCGCGGTCTCTGGCGCGCACACGTTCAGCGCTTTCATCGCACAACCGAGCGCCACGCAGCCTGTAGACTCCGTCGCAACCTCAAGTCCCGTGACAGTCGCCTGGCTTGGTGTGACGCTCGCGGCAACCTCGTCATCGATAGTTAGTCCGGGCCAGCCCGTCACGCTCACAGCGACGACCACGGCTGATTTCGGCAACGCGGGCTATCTGCTAGGCCTTTACGACCAGGCCTCCGGGTCGCGACTCACCTTCTGCAGCCAGGGCACCACCTGCAGCACGACACTTACCAAGTCGGTCTCTGGAAGAAGCTCGATCGTCGCCTATCTCTCTGGCTCGTCGGAATCCCTGCCGCCGCCCGCGATCCAGGCGCAGTCAGCGCCGATCACAGCCACCTGGCTGGGAGTCTCGCTGGCCGCCAACACAACGTTTCCACGTGGCGGGGGCACGGTCTTGATGAAGGCTTCGGCCAACGCCGACCTGACCAACACACCCTGGAGCATCGGGATCTATGACGAAGCCGGCAGCCTGGTGAGTGACGCCTGCAAGAAGGGCGCCACGTGCACTGCCCGGGTCTACATTCCTGCGGGCGGAACGCTCCCATGGTTCACGGCGGTCATCGGCACTCCCCCGGCGTTGGTCGACGGCACCACGGCTTCAGTCCAGCTGATGCGCACGGCACAATCGCATTCAGCATTTGGAGACGTCCAGGCACTGTCAACCGCAGTGCAGCCGACCAGGCTCCTTTGGGGAGTGGACTCGTGCAAGGCGATGACCGACGACGCCACTGGCGCCAGCGGGCTTTACGCCCAGGTCAAGCGTTACTACGGCACCCCTGACTTCTGGGGCCGGTACATGACTCGGACCTACAACTGTGGGGGGCTCAGCTCAACGGAGATCGCGGCGGCCGCCTACCGCAACCTTGGAATCCTTCCGATCTACAACGACTACGACTGCAACGCTGTGCGGACCTATAAGGTCGGGCGCCAGTACTCGGCCGAAGCGACTGCCGCGGCGGTGAGTCTCGGCATCCCGCAGGGCAAGGTCATCGCGATAGACATCGAGCCATACGGGGAACAATGCCCTGGTGCAGCAAGGGTCGACGCCGGCTTCGTTGAAGGCTGGTACGACGGCATCATGATGGGCAACTACATCCCCCTCTTCTACGGCAACGGGACCGCGGGAACCGAGTTTGCAAACGCCTGGTGTCGCGCAGTCCAGGAGCGCCCGGAGGTGGCTGTTGACTCGTTCCTCTGGACCTTCCAGCCTTCGCTGGTCGGGCGCTGGAAGAAATCAACGGCTCCCGAGTTCTCACCCCACCAGCCTGGCTGCGCAGGCAACTTCGATGTGTGGCAGTACGTACTGAGCACGGGGGCGAGGCCGGATGTGGACAGCGATGAAGCTCTCTCCACAATTCCGTTCTGGTACCCCCAGAAGGCTTCCTAGCCAGACCTTCAACGCCAGCGTTGGCGGCTGGTCTGATGAGAGCGCTTTACGCGGTGGATGCGAATTTTTGGCGCCGGTTTTCAAGCCAACGACTGACGAATTCCGCGCTGAATGTGGCTTCCTGACCGGGTCGCATCGGACGAAGCAGCTCCCCGGCGAACTCTCCGCTGATCAGCTGGGCCACAGCATCCATGGGCTTAGCTTCATTCGGCTTGAAATGAGACGTGGCGAGCACATCGCGAAATATGGCGTGCGCCAATTCTCGTGCGCCGACTCGTTCGTCAATCTGGCCTGACGATGGCTCTCCGTCCTCCTGAATTGAGGCGGCCTCATCAGGTTCGAGTCGTACAGGCTCACGTCCCTTCTGGCTGACAGTCGCCATCCAGCCCCCAAACGACAGGTGGTGAACCGTGTACGTCACCTCTCTGGCGGTTGGGATGCCTTCTCCCCGTCCGCAGTGGTCTGCGAGGAAATTGAGCGCCCAGTGCTCGAACTCGGTGACCGAAACAGAGCCCGTGGCGCGAGGCACCTGATCCGCGATCCCCAGGCGCAGAAGGTCCGGCTCGATGAGCTTCAGAGTGTTTTGAACGTCGGCCGCTCGTGAAAGGGGAGTGGTCGAAGAAACGCGGGCGAATTCGGACATCGCTTCGATTATGCGAAAGATGGGCGCCCAGTCTGGGAAGGCTGAGGGCAGCCATTGCAAGACGTCTACGAGCTTTGCAGGTCGGGAGAGGCGATACACCAACCTGTTCGCGGTGGGTTGAACCTGGACGATGCCGGCCATCGTCAGCATGTCAAGGGCTTGGGCGACGCTTCCCTTGCCATAGCCTGCTGTATCGGCGAGCGTAGACGCGGCCTGGCCTCGTTCGGGATCCGCAAGCATCAGTTTCAGGATCTCCGCCCGCGCTGACACTCCGACCAGGGCCCGCAGCCGAAGCTGGATCAGCGAAGGACGGCGAAGATCCGGCTCGCCGATGCGCTCGGAGGTCCACATGGCCAGAGGATCGCCGAGGCTCGGCCAAGGCACTTTGGCGTGCGCTCTGACAGTCGCGGCATATCGGCCAAAGGCCTGGCGCGTGACAGCGTCCGCTTGCTCGGCAAGGTTGCGCAGGCGAAACGCCGACGCAAAACGCGTGTTGGCGATGCACCAGTCCATCGAGTTGGCTCGCAGGCGGCTGTCAATGTTCCCGATGTAGGCGGTGAAGATGATGAGCGGCTCGAGGTCGATCGCCTGCCAATCGTGCCGCCTGAGCCGGCCTTCCAGTCCGAGCTCTGCCCAGAGGCTCCACGCCAAATCGAGAGCCAGTCCGCCGATCTCATCGTTGAGGCGAGTCATCTCGCCTCCTCCGATATTTCCGTAATTCGCATCTTCCCCTCGGCCCGGTCTGAGATCGCTGCCGTGAAATTAAAGAAGCAGCCCGGGGCAGGTGGGCTGCTTCCTACTTCCTACAACGCCGGCCGACGCCTGGCTACCGATGGTCTCGTAGGGCGAAGGTCGATTAATGTGAGCCGGCGCCCAGGACGTTGCCGTATGTGACACCCAATGCGAAGAGGCCGAGCAGCGACATCAGCACCAGCGTGAAGGTGCGCGCGCAGGTCTCGACAAGACCCGTCTCGTTCGTGGCTTCTGAGCTGGCCGGGCTCAAGTTGCCCCTACAGACTCCCGCCCTGATCGCGAGCCCGAACGTGATGCACAGGATGATCAGAAGTACTGCCATGGAACCCCCAAGAAAAGGGCTTGGACGCTGAGCGGGTCAGCGTCCTTGCCACTCACTAGAACGCCTCTAAAGGCGATTGTGGCGATTGGCTTTCAAATCGACCGGCCGGCTACCAGTGCGGACCCCTCATTTGTATGACCAATACTTGCGATCCCAGACGCGTTGTGTAGGCGTGGGAGCACCGCTAGGGCTGCAATTCTCGATCGCGCTGTGCACCGGAATGGTGGCGGCGACATTCGCGCCGTCAGTTCGGCGCTCGATACCGCGCTGGTTCGAGATCGCCCTCTGGGTCGCTCTGATTTTCGTCTGCTGGCTGGGGCTCGCGAGCATAAGCCAGCCGCAGGTGCGCGAGCTGACCGATTCCGTCAACTGGGCGGCGAGTCAGATCCTCAGCACGCTTCTCGGCCTGGTGGGTGCAGGCGTTCTTGACCTCCTGTCGTCCAACCGCTTCGGAATCGCCAATGCCGTCGTCACCCTGTTTGGAGCAGAC
>Ga0193723_1000951_pt1 | contig 11317 bp, 8 predicted proteins | sample H2m2metaG_FD_143042 | JGI IMG/M metagenome (GOLD analysis project Ga0193723, IMG submission 143042) | Soil microbial communities from a riparian zone of the East river system, Colorado, United States - H2m2 | ecosystem: Environmental > Terrestrial > Soil > Riparian zone | place: USA: East River... | reverse complement strand
GGTGCACGAGATCCCCAACCGCAAAGCAGGTCCGCACGCTTCGCAGAAAGGTGGCATCGTTCATCCTCGCGACGGAGGCAGACCCCGTTTTAGCCTGTTCTGCGACGTTCTCGCCCCTGCCCAAATCCTCCGGAAGAACTAGTAAAGGTGCTCCACCTGCAGGAACGCGCAACTTCTCGATCAGCGGCCCAACCGGCGTGCTGGACGCCCGACACAATATTAGTAGGAGGTCGTACGATTTCTTTTCGAGTTTCGCCTGAGCGTCTTCCAAACGGGGCACGCGAACGATTTCAGCGGAGGCGAGGTCACTATGCTGCAGGAAATTGATAACATCATTCGACTGCTGTTCGTCGTCGGCCAACACCAGCACCTGCAATCGATCAGTGGTTCGTTGGTCGGACTCCTGCTTCGTCATCATGTCGAACCCCCGTGCCTGTTACATCGGAAGGCCCGAGAACACGCTCCGCCCTCATACGGGCAGTGACGAAAATAACCTGGATGTATTTCCCAGATCGAAAACTGTTCCAAGCCGGGTCATGCAGGTTGGACTCGACAGTCAGGTCTGTTTCCTGCTACGGCGAAATGAAATAGCCGGTTCGCGAGCGTACCCGCGCTCCGTCCCGTTGATTGGGAATTACGTGGACGGTTCGAAACGCCCGGCTGCCCCCTACCTCCGGTACACGGTAATACAGAAGGTAGGAACTGCGCAGCTCGTCATTAATCTCGGATAAGGCTTTGCCCAGCTGTGCCGAATCCTTGACAATAAAATCACGTCCTCCGGTGTTGTCCGCCAAAAACTGCAATACCGCGTCGCCGCGCGCCAGTTTCTTGGGGTTGTGGGCGGCCACGGTATAAACGGCGACGCCAGCGCGTTGGGCCCGTGCTACCGTTTCCGGCAGCCCGTGCGCGCTCAAGTCATCCTCGCCATCAGAGAAGAGTATGAGGGCGGAGCGATGCGGATCTCGATTGTCGGAAAATACAGGCCGCGCGCAAACCTCGAAAAGCGTGTCGTAAAGCGCCGTCAGGCCACCACTGGACTGGCCCTTCAGCACAATATCCAGTTCGGCTGGGTCCTCCACCATGCTTTCCAGTTGAATCTTGTTGTTGAAGCCTAGAACCATCAATTGGTCGCCGGGTCGCATCAGTTGTTGCAGGGAACGGGTGATCGCTGCGCGCGCTGACATCCAGGACCGCCGCGTTGAATCGCTCGAATCCAGCACAATCGCAATTCTTAAGGGAAGGTCGGCGGCCGACCTAAGCTCGAAGCTGGGAACCGGTTGCCCGTCCTCCAAAACCGTGATATCGGAGGGGGAAAGATGCGGTAACGGACGATCGTTACGGTCGGTGGCGACCAGCGTGAGCCGCACCTCGCTCACGCGTTTGCGAATCAGCAAGGCCGATTCGGCGGAAATTGGGGGAACAAGCACGAGGAAGGCTGCCAGCAAGCAAGCAATTTTTTGCCTCATCCTTCCGTCATCGGCACCAAGTGCTGAGTCCTTTCGTGCCCACACAAACGTCGGTAACCCGCGGAGCCTGAACCCCGACCGTTTCCGGTCAAACAACTCCCCATGGCCGTTCGGCGGGCCCGCGCTAAAACACCCGCTGACCTGCGGGGAAAGCCGCGGCCGCTTGCCAATGGCTGCCTCCGAACCTGCGGGCACCCTCGTAAGTGTTTGTAAAGTAAATGACATATGAGTTCCGCGATCCATCCCATTTTGGCACTGCGGGTGCCCTACATAACGGTGTACCGGCATCTAGGTCCGGCGCCCAATGCAAATGCAAATGCCCACTAACCCCACGTCCACCCATGACGATGGTTTTTGGCCGGGGAGGGTTGTGTATGGAATGGCCACCCTCTCCCTGCTGCTCGGACTTGCGGCTGGTTATCTGCTGCGAGGCTCGCAGGCGCCGAAACCCGCAACTGGAACCAGTTCCACCCCGGGTGCGCCGCCCAGCGATATGCGCCCGATGCCCACGATCGAGCAGATGAAGCGCATGGCCGACCAGCAGGCAGAGCCCCTATTAGCGCAACTTAAAAAAAATCCGAAGGATAAGGACCTTCTACTACGGCTCGCCCACTTCTACAAGTCCGCCCACCAATTCAATGAAGCGGTTTCCTATTTGGACAAGTCGCTTGAAATCGATCCCAGAAACATCGCGATCCGCACTGAGAAAGCATCGTGCCTTTACTACGCGGGCGAGATCGACGGCGCGCTTGCCACGTTGCACGAAGCATTGAAATTCAATCCTAAGGACGCGAATACGCTGTTCAACTTGGGCGTGATTCTCTGGAAGGGCAAGAAGGATGCGACCGGCGCCATCGCTGTGTGGCAACAACTGCTCAAAACGAATCCCGATCACGAAAAGAAAGCGATCGTGGAGCGCATGATCGCCGAGGCGCGCCAACCGGAAAACCTGAACTCACTGGGCGGCGCAAACCGGTAATTTTAAGGAGTAGCGAGCAATGCCTAACGTTGAAAAAACATCCACGCCTAGTATCTGGACAAGCTCCCAGGCCTATACCCTGTCAGTGATTTGCCTGCTCATAGGCCTTGCCGGCGGTTGGTTCATTCGTGGTTCCCAAGGCCGTAGGAGCGCCTCGTCCGAAAGCCCGGCGCCCGCGGCCACGCAAGCCATGACAGGTCAATCGGGAGAGCCGACGTCTGAGCAGATGAGGCGCATGGCTGACAAGCAGGCCGAGCCTCTCCTTCAGCAGCTGGGAAAAGAGCCCAACAACGCCGACACGCTTGCGAAGATCGGAAACATCTACTACGACACACAGCAGTTCCCGGTCGCCATCGACTACTACCAGCGTGCTCTGAAACTGAGACCGGCCGACGCTTCCGTTCGTACCGACATGGCCACGGCATACTGGTATACGGGAAATGCCGACCTCGCCATCTCCGAGTTCAATCGCGCCCTGGCCGACGAGCCCAACAAGCCGAACGCCCTGTTTAATCTCGGGGTCGTGCAATGGCAGGGAAAGATGGACTCGGATGAAGCCCTGGCCACCTGGCAGCGGTTGCTCGAAACCAATCCCAACTATGAAGGCAAAGGTAAGGTGGTTGAACTGATGGCACAAGTCAAGAAACATTCCGGCATCAAGCCCGGAACACAAGCGAAGGCATTGCCCCAATAAGGAGGGCATAGCGAAGAGATTTGCGGCTCGATGCGTCTGCGATTGGTGAGTGCCGGCAGCACCAAAGGACTTCAGGCGTGCAGGCGCGGGCAGCGAAATAGTGGCTAATCGGAAACCGGAGACTCTACTACCGCTCCTTCGCCACGCAGGCTCTGCATGAGCCGCCGCAGTACGGACACCAGCGTTCCGACGGCTGCAATCCACACTGCGAAGGCAACCCGCACCACCCACGCGGGCGCGATTCCTACCCGCCGCAATACGAAGGGAAGAAAATTCCAGGTGGTGATATGGACATAATCCCAGGGGTCCGTCGTCATGTCAGAATTGGTCAAGCCCCACGCCTCCATCCTGCCCAGAGCAAAAGCCACGATATTCTTGAAGCGCAACCAGACCACGAAGGTGGGATGACCGAGTGTGGTCATCTGGTACAGTTCCAGCGAAAGCCAGAAAGCGACTGAAGCCAGTTGCACTGCGGCGCTGATTAAAACCAAGCCCACCCCCAGCCTCCAAACCGTCCGCCCAAACTCAACGCGATAGTGCAACAGAAGTGGCACGGAGAGGAGGGCTGCTAGCTGAGCCGCTGTCGAAACGTAACGGTCTCCCCACGCCGAATCTCCGCTCCAGACCGTATAGCGCGCGTAAAAGGCGATATATGTCAGCAGCAGCATGAACGAGCTGAGAATGTACGCGCGCATTTCGGGACTGAATCTGCGCCATCCCACCGCTAGCAGAACGATCATCAGCACCAGCAGGGGATCAAACAGGAAGATCGACTTCTCCGGCGCGAACAGCGCGCCTAGAAACCCAACGTGAAACGGGGTCTCGAAGGGATAATTCAAAGGCAGTGATGGATTGAGTGCGCGCTGTTGCTGAGCAAAGATCGCGACATATGTATTCGTGAAAGAGCCAAAACGATAAAACTGGTACAGCCGGTCGATCACTAGAAAAATGGCATAGACCGGCGCCGCGATCGCAGCATAAGCCCGGATGCGTCGGAATAAATATGCAGGAGGCTCGCGCGCAAACCAAGCCACGAGCAGCAGGAATAATCCCCCGGCAGCCATGTCCATTGCGGTAGTCAGGCGAGTGAGAAGGTTGAGTCCGAATGCGGCCGAGCCCACCAGCAAAGCGCGGCGCTCGCCCGTAACCATCCATTCGTATTGAAAGGTGAAACCCGCAAGGGTCAGAAGGAGAATGTAATTGTTCTCCATCATGTTTTGGGTATAGTGCAAGTGCGTGGTGCATAAGAGCAGGGCCAGCACGCCGGCCACAGACTGCTCTCGCGTAAATTTCAATAGCAGCAGAAAACGGAAGCACACTACCGCAGTCAGAACATTGACCAGAATATTCGTGGAGTATGCGACCACCATGTTCCGAACGCTGGGATCATTTCCCTTGTAGTCATTGAAAATCGGCAGTTTTTCGAGGTAAGTGCCGGCGATGTCTGAGGGCAGCATCAGCAACGACTGCCCCATCCCGTACCAAGCATAAATCCGGCCGTCGCGACCGCGCAGCCCGAAGTCCGGATAGTCGCCTGGCAGCACGGGCGGCGCCGAGGTCCAAAACGACTGGGTGGTCTGCAACCGTCGGGCCGTATCTACGGAATCAAGGTCCCCGGATTGCACGACGAACGCGATGAGTCCAGCCGCCACACACAGCAAAAATGTGGGATTGCGCATCCACCGGTGAAAAGTCCCGACCATGGCTCGTGATACTAAACTGACCACAGGGCTCGCCTCAAATTTCGTAGCGGGATTCTGCCCGGCGGGTAAAGCGAGTGGCTTTCACGGAGGGTGGTACCGCCTGTCGGTCTCGACCTACTGTCAGGAGCGGTTGCTTATGTCTCGACACGGCTGAGCATTTCAAGACGGCCGGCAACACAGGACAAGCAACGAGCGTATACTACCCGGCGCCAAGGGCTTGTGGTTTTTCCGCGCACCTGTAACTTGGAGGACAGTATGCACTGGCTTTGGGAAATATTGATCGGGCTCGTCGTAGGGGCACTCGCCAAATTCATCATGCCTGGTAAGGACCCCGGTGGTTTCATCGTGACCATCCTTCTTGGCATAGCTGGATCACTGATTGCAACCTGGCTTGGTCGAGCAATTGGGTGGTATCAGGAAGGACAGTCGGCCGGCTTCATCATGTCTTTGATCGGAGCGATCCTTCTGCTGGCTGTGTATCATTTAGTGAGAAAAAAGACAGCCTAGTTCGAACCAGTCTTCGAGAAGAATTCCCATCGGACGCGAGTCTAAGCTTGCCTAGAGCAGAGGTGTGTCGGGCCCGAGACCACACTCGGATCAGCCGCTGCTACATTCGAGGGCGTCTCTCGCACAGCATCATTTATGGCTATGTCCATGACAAGTCAAGCTGCATGTGCCGGTTGCCCGGTTGTATGTAATCGGTGCAGCTCCGTTCGGAGCCACCACGTTTACATCAAAATTTACCAAGCGCTCGCCCGAGATGCCGCCGCTCGCACCCATGACGCCGTGGGCCGAGTGGCAAACGGAACACGATGCCCCGCCTCCGTTTACGTGTTTGTCGTGTTCCGGAAAACTGCTGGTTGCCGATAACACAATGGAGAGGTTGTGGCACTTGCCACACAAAGCATACGGGCCATTTACGCTCAGGTCAGGATTCGGATAGGCGTTGAGCAGGTCTCCACCCGGAGCCGATGCGGTAGTGATTTCATAGCGCCGTTCCAGAATGTGGCTGAACTTCGAACCGTGCGGACCATTCGGTCCGGTTCCGCCAAATTCCCGGTTGTCGTCGCTGTTGTGACAGTCCGTGCACAGAATACGCACTCCCATGGCGCGCGTTGCTGTCACACCGTCCAGGCTCAACATGCTGGGTAGCAGGCTAGGTTGCGGCAGGGGGCTGGAACGATCACGCATCACCGGGTGCGTGGAACTTGCGGTCAATGCGAAACTGGGCAGAATGTTTAGCGGATCAGCTGGCGCGACCATGCGACGCGGCAATGGCCCGTAGTCGATGGTCGTTGTGCCCTTTCCGGTGCTCGCCCCGTGGCAGCGCAGACAATTTTCGAACTGATTGACGGCCGGTCGCACGATTGTATTGCCATCCGCCGAACTGACTCCGGCGATCTCGATTTGTGAGTTCCGAACCCCTGGTGGCAACCCGAAGGCTACGACCGGCTGCGCCGCATGGCCGTTGTGGCAATCGACGCAGGTCGTGTGCCGATTCTGATTCAGGACCACTGGTTCGGTGGCGCTGTGCGGGTTGCTTGCGTTTGCGTAGGGATGACCCTTCTTGCCATTTTCAAACTCAGCGAAAACATTCGCGGTCGGTTGTAGAAGGGCATTGCTTCCGTTGTGGCAGGCAAAACAGCTTTGGCTCGTGTTGTCGACGTTGGTGGCCGGAGGCACTGGATTGTGAAGCAGACCGGCAGCGCCGCCGGCGTTGTGCATCGAGTGGCAAGAGGAGCATCCAAACTCCGCCACCGTCGAGTATCCTCCCAATCCGGAAACCGGGTTTACCACTGCGGCGGAAGTGGCGTGCACACTGGTAGTCCAACGCGCCAAGGGATTGTCGAGCGCGTTCACCGTGCGCGGAGTCGCCGTGTGGCAAGACAGGCACAGCGCGCTATTGGCATTGTCCCGCACCAGGAAATTTGGCGATTTCTTGTCGATCGCCTGGTTATGTGGATTGTGACAGCTGCTGCACTCGATATTGCCGTTGATGAGCTTTACGGATTTCGTGCTATCTGTCGTGATGCCCGTGACCACCAGGCCTTCCACAAGATTGGAGGCGTCCTTCAATGGTAGTTTGAGACTAAACGGATGCGATGCATCCAGGCGCTGTGTCAAGCCTGCCGACATGGGTTGCGACAGTGCAATCCCGCCGTACGCGATCATCTGTCCTGGCGCCACCGTGCCGTCGTGACAGCTCAGGCAAAGCGTGCTGCGGTCGTCGATTGTCGGCGATACCGCCATATTTTGTGCCGTGTCGCTGGTATACAGCTGCGCGTAGTTCTGGGTTGAGAGTGTCTGGTTCCAGAGCGCCTTTGTCCCGCCCGAATGGGGTGCATGGCAATAAAGGCATGCGCTCGCCATTGCTCCTCGCACTGGCGAAGCTGTCGTCGACAGGTCGTGCACGCCCAGTACATCGCTGGTCTGTGCAAAGCCACGGCATGCGAATAACAGAGCCCACGCGAAATACGCGCGCTTCACGGTTTGGCTCCTTCCACTTTCGCCCGTAGCCCGTGATATTGAAAAACCTGCACGCGGCGGTTGTAGGAATCCACCACGTACACTGCGTCATTCTTATCAATGAAAAGACCCGCAGGCAGCTGAAAGTCGCCCAACCGGGTTCCGCGCTGGCCGAAATTGTAGAGAAGCTGCCCCTCGCGATTGAAAACCTGTACGGTGCCCCAAAGACCTTCGACCAGGTAAATGTGATCCTCGGAATCGATTGCGATGCCCTTGGGACGATACACCTGGCCCATGGTGTCGCCGATCCGGCCGATCTTCCCCACTAATTGATCATGGGCATCGAAGATCTGGACGCGGAAGTTCATGGCATCCACCACCGCGAGCACGCCATTCCGGAATCGTAACTCGGTTGGAAAGTTAAACTCGCCGTCTCCGCTCCCGTGCTTTCCGATGGTGCGCAGTACCTGCCCACTCTTGTCGAGCACGTACACCCGGTCGCGCAATGTGTCTGTTACATAAATTTGTTGCGTCTCGTCGTCGATCGCGATCCCGGTGGGTCGCTTGAAATATCCCTCGCCGCCCTTCAGGCTCCCGAGTGCGCCCTGATATTTGCCGCTCGCATCGAAGACAAAAATCTTCCCGCTGCGGGAGTCCGTGACATACAGATTGTCTTTGGCATCGACCGCCACGCACTGGGGCTCGAGCATGTTGTCTCTGGTTTTCTCCGTGCGCTCCAGGAACTTGTACTTGTGTTGTGCGACATCAAAGATGTGTATCCCAGCCAGGCCCGGATCGGTCACGATTACGCGGCCGCGCGAGTCTACTGCCACTCCGTACGGGCGGACCATCTCCTTATAGTCAGGCTCGCCCGCAACCCCATTCAGCAGCTTGCTCCAGATGCTCGCCTTCCCTCGCGTATCGCGTTCGGAATTGAACGTGCGCTCGAAGCTCAGCCGGCGTCCACCCTCGAGCAGGAGGTCGGGGGGTGGCGCTTCCGGTGTGACTTTATGCCGCTTCGTAGCCGTTGCCCACACCGGCACCATGAGCAGCAATAGGAAGCAGCTGATCCTGACCCCATTCTTCAATTTGGCAGTGTCCGCGCGCCTTAAAATACGTTGAACCATCTGGATACACCAAAGAAGTACGCATTAATCGTGGTCGGCGGCGTGCCCGACGCGCTGATGCTCTGGTACGCACGCGAATAGCCAGCTCTCAGCACCAGCTTGCGAAGATTGTAGTCCAGACGGGTGTAGTAGCGGTCCGTGTCGTTGAGGGAATCTCTTGAGCTTGAAAGCATGTCACTGTGCGCCCTGGTGAAATTGAAGCTCACGGTTAGCTTCCGCAAAGGCGACGCTCCCGCCCCCAGGCTGTAGGCGCTACCGTTGAACAGGATCAATTCATTGGCAAAGATACCCGGCACCGGGCTCGGATTCAGAAAACCGCTCGGGGTCAGAATGGTCCGGCCGTTCGATTTCGTGTAGTTTCCCGTAAAAGTGTAGCGATGCCAGCCGAAGGTGCTGGAATACATATTGGACTGGCTGGCCGAACCCTTGTCCTGCAGCAACCCGCTTTTCGAGCCGCGGTAAGTACCGCTCCAATAGGAGTGGTCGCTCGTCTTTCTGCGAAGATACCCTCCATAGCTGATACTGTTCGTCGTGTAGGTTGCTATGAGTGTCTGCACGTTCTGCGCATAAGAGAAGTCGGCTGACGTTTCCCATCGCCCGAAGCGTTTTTGCATGCCCAGGTTTCCAGTGAAGGCCAGGCCACTGTTGCCAGTCTCCTGCGCGCTATCGACGAGGCCGAAGGCGAAGTACAACAGTCCAAACAAAGGTCTCGAGTAGTTGTAGGAAACGGTGCCGCCATACTGCGTGAAGTCGTGGCCCTGTCCATTGAAATACTGCGCCTGATGGCTGATCCTGCCGTGCAGCATGAAGCCCTTGCCCAATGCGTAGTTCGCGAAAGCGCTGGTGCCGAAAGAGTGGGACTTACCACTACCGACCAGAAGGACCGGTTCCGTTCCCCCTCCGCCGTTGAGCAACTTCTGGCGCAACGCTCCCGCCAAGTTGTCCGTATAACGAACCTCTCCAAACAAGTTCAGCTTGCTTGTCGGATTAATCGTTGCCATTGCATCCGACGTGCTCGTATTTCCGTTGTTGCTGCCACCTTCGCTTTGGTTGTTGAAGCCCGTGTGACTCCAGGACGCCGAAAAGTAGCCGTCCAGGGGCAACATGTGGGACGCCATAAACCCATAAGTTGTGGACGAGGAGTCGGACGTCGCACTTGGGTTGCCGACAAACGCCGGCGTATCGAGACCTAGGGACTGGCGAGTGTAGTAACCACTCAAGTCGAATTTGGCCAGTTGGTAATTGGAGTTCAGACTGAATAGCCGGGTCGCTGAATGGATGTTACCGCTCGCGCCCAGCAGCGACATGTCGTCACTGGACCTTGTGAAATTTGCCGTCAGGCACGGATTCGCTCCAGCCCGCCGAAAAGGTCTGTCCCGAGCCGCGGGTTGTCAATCCTGTCAGCCCCGGAATTCCGAACTCCCCGCTGCTGTTGAAATTTCTGCCGTAGCCCACATAGCCCGGGAAGTGGCTGCCTCCAAAAAAATTTGCGCTCGCCGTTACGCCCGATTCATTGAAGATCGACTGGGATGCTGAATTGCTTTGATTGCGATCGTAATAAGGCTGCACCGTGAAGGACAGGAAATTGGGGTCGTAATACGATCCCGATACAGTTCCCGAGCCGGTCATGCTCAGGCTGTGACTGGAGGAGCCCGGGTCGCCGAAACTGCCTCCGTAACCGGACCCAACAGTCCCGTTCATGTTCATCTGGAGGTTGTCGCCAATTTCCAACTGTGCAGCGCTGCGAGGAACCCACATCGCGAGCGCCGCCAGGATCCAGACCGCGCTCCGGATTTTGCTCAGTGCATGCATCGCATCCTGCCTATAACGTTTCGATTTTGGCGCCTTGGCGAAGCTTCTTTCCCAGTGCCGCGCGCAGTTTCTCGACCCTTTCCCGCTGCAGATCTGATTGCACCTGGCCCTTTACTTCCCCGCCGGCGTGTGTACGACCAGACGAATCACCGTAAAAGCCGTCCCCAGTTGGATAAGGTCGCTCACCTCCCCGGGCTTCATGGCCAATGCGGTCTTCACCACTTCCGGTGGAAGTTGGTCGCGCCCGCACGGCTTGTGGTCACCCATGTTGACCCGGTAGTCGTCGTCAGAAATCTTTTCCGCCAATAGGCCGAATTCCTGGTAGCTCTTTTTTGATTTGGCTTGCTGAGCCGCATCTTGCGCCCGGCGGCGCGCTTCCTTCGATATATCCGCGCTCCCATTCGCCGGCGGCAAGATAGAGATCGTCTGGATATGAAACTGTTCTTCCCGCGCAAACTGTCGAGGGTTTTTCTCGTAGAGGCTTCTGACCTCAGCCGCAGTCACCTTGGCTTTGTTGACCACTTCCAGGTTCAACAGGGACTCGATTAAAAGCGAGCGGCGAATCTTTTCACGCAGCAACTGCCGAGAGCCTTTCAGTTCCTCCTTGAGGAACTGCTGGTAGACCTCGGGGCTGGGAAACTGCTTGCGGAACTCGCGCTCCTCGCGGGTAATTCGCTCCACCGAAATGCTCATGTTCCGATGTTTCGCTTCCTGGTAAACCAGTTCTTCGAAGATGATCATGTCGAGCGCGCCCTTGCGGATTTGCGGCTCGAGCTTTTCCGGAAAACCGTTGTGCTGCTTGGCGTAGGGGAAGATCGCAAACATCTCGCGAACCAGGTCGCGATCGCTCAGAACAGCCCCGTTCACTTTCGCCACAGTTTTGCCGGTCACCTGCAGAGTAGTGACCCTTGCAGGAGGCAGCGCGCCCTCGGCGGATGGACTGGCCGATGCCGGGTGGGAAGCAACCTGTGCGTTCATCGTCACTGCCAGCAGCAGCAGGATCGCGGGACTGAACTGAATTCTCATGACTTTCCTCTCAACTGGGTGAAACAGGGGGGAAGGAATTCCCT
>Ga0193723_1000950_pt1 | contig 11320 bp, 8 predicted proteins | sample H2m2metaG_FD_143042 | JGI IMG/M metagenome (GOLD analysis project Ga0193723, IMG submission 143042) | Soil microbial communities from a riparian zone of the East river system, Colorado, United States - H2m2 | ecosystem: Environmental > Terrestrial > Soil > Riparian zone | place: USA: East River... | reverse complement strand
CCGGCAGCGGACTTGCTCGACTTCCCTTCGCTCCGCTCGAGATGACCAGCGCGCTTGACCACAAAATTGCCATTTATTTTTCCCAAACGCGACGTATATGATAGGCGATGTCTTTCCCCATATCCATTTCGAAAACGGCCGAACAGCTTCGACTTGACCCGTTGCTTACGGTGACGCGCACCGCGATCGGTCTCGGTCTTGGACTTTTAATGGCAGACAAGATCAAACCATCGATTCGTCAAGCAGCGGCCATAACGCTGGTTGCAATCGGCGCGTTAGCAGCGACGCCGTGGCTGGTGAAAATAACCGTCGGCCAGATTAATCGCTCTGAATGGGGCAGCCGCGCCCGTTTGCGTTCGATTCGCGACGACTCCGGGTACAGCGGCGATAACGACATCTACTAGTCGAGTCTGTAGAGGCGTTCGCTCTGGCGAGCGCCTGGCAACCGTTCACCGGTGCTTGCACAAGCACCGCTACAACGCATCGCAATTTACGGATTTTTCGCAATCGCTTGCACAGCAGCGTTGCTGGTCTGCAGTTGTGCGCTCACCTTCCGCAACTCCGATGCTTGCTCGTTTAACATTGCAGCCAAATTCCGAATTTCAGATCGCAGCTCTGCAATCGTCGTTTCTTGCTCCTGAATCCTGCAATCTTGCTCCTCGCCTCTGCCATGCTCTTTGAGAAACTCGTTGAGCAACATCGCGTTGATCTGTTCGTAGCGGACGGATTCGGGCTGCCCTTCGGGATTGCGCCCCACCAGATCGGGAAACACCTCGGCTACTTCCTCCGCGATCAGGCCGAAGGCGAGCGTCTGCGTGGCATCATACTCCTTGTTGTAACGGAAGGTGACCGGTTTGAGGCCAAGAAGAGCTTCGCTGGCGTTCTCCATCGGCTTGATCTCGTGTTTATACCGGCGCGACGATACGTTACCCCGGCCAAGTCTGCCGGTGCTATTTACGCTAACAACGTCCGGATCAGTCCCAACAACAGGTTGCACTGTCGCGTAAATGTTGCTGATACGGGTGGTATTGTTTTCGCCAACAACACCTTCGACGCCCGAGCCGATACAGACATTGTAACTGCCCGTGATATTACCCCCAGCGCTGTCACCAATCGCCGTGTTGTCGTGGCCAGTGACGTTGCTGAAGAGCGCCACCTCACCCACGGCGTTGTTGCCGCCGCCAGTCGTGTTGCTAAAGAGGGCGAGAAAACCGACGGCGTTGTTGTTGCCGCCTTCGGTGTTCTTATTAAGCGCTTGAGAGCCGACAGCCACATTGGAGTCGCCTTGGGTATTGTTTAAAAGGGCGGCCGCTCCAACGGCTGTGTTGTTGAACCCGGTGGTGTTGAATAAGAGCGCCGCCGCGCCAAATGCCGTGTTTGCGTCTGCGGTGTTGAAAAGGAGCGTCCCCGCGCCGGCAGCGGTGTTGAAGCTGCCCTCTGTGTTGCTCCAGAGCGAAAACCAACCAACTGCTGTGTTCGCAGAGCCGGTGGTGAGGCTAAAAAGGGCGTTTTGCCCTTCTGCCGTGTTGAACCCGGGATAGAATCCGCCTGGCGGCGGATTGACGGCGTGCATTGTCGGCAAAAGCCCAAAGCAGAGGAGCGCCAGTGTCATTAGAATCAATCGAATGTTTAGTTTCACAGGCGTGGAGTTTCGCAAGGATCTTTAGAACTCGTCGAGATTAAAAAATTCTGAGGAGCGCAGGCTGCCAGCCTGCAGTCGGCGGCGGCTTCCCTGCGAACGGAGGGCGTGAACACGCGAGTTTGAGTGTGCATAGAAGCTTTTCGGCAAGCTTCCGAAAAGAGAATAGGCTGGCAGCCTGTGCTCCCCAGAGTCTGATCTCCGTCGCGATATTTTCTTGTATTCTTATCGACCTTCGACCACCACTTGCAATGCAGCTTTGCTAATGTCCACTTGCGCGCTCACCTTTTGGATCTGCGCGGCCTGCTCCTGGAGACGCGTGGTGACAGTCTCTTCCAGCTTGGCGATCTTCGCCTGAAAATTCTTCTGTTGTTGGGCCACCGTTGCTGTTAATTCGGCAATAGTGCCTGCCTGTTTTTCCACTTTGCGGTGCTCTTTGAGAAACTCGTTAAGCAACATCGAGTTGATCTGCTCGTAACGAACCGATTCCGGCTCGCCCTTGGGATTGCGCCCAACCAGATCGGGGTACACCTCGGCCACTTCCTCCGCGATCAGGCCAAAGGCAATAGTCTGGCTAGCGTCATACTCCTTATGGTAGCGAAAGCTGACCGGCTTGAGCGCGTAGAGCGCTTCGCTGGCTTTTTCCATCGGCTTGATGTCGTGCTTATATCGGCGCGACGATACGTTACCGCGGCCAAGTCTTCCGGCGTTGGTTATGGTAACCGAATCCGGATCTGTCCCAACAATAGGCTGCACGTTCGAGTAGATGTTGCCGATAAAGCAACTGCTGCTCACGTCCTCGCCACTGGTGCCGATGGCAATAACGTTATTGGCGTTGATGACATTATTGCCGGCTAAAACCCCCAATGCGATATTGCTATTGCCTGCGGTATTGTTAACTAGCGCAAAGACGCCGACGGCCGTGTTGGCGCTGCCAATGGTATTGCTGGAAAGCGAACTGGCACCGATGGCCGTGTTGGAGGAACCGGGTTCACCGTTCGGGGTGTCAACAGCTGCGCTCGTGTTGTTTGAAAGGGCGGCTGCTCCAACGGCTGTGTTGCCCACTCCGGTGGTGTTGAATAAAAGCGCCGCCGCGCCAAACGCAGTATTTTGGTCTGCGGTGTTGAAAAGGAGCGCCCCCGCGCCGGTAGCAGTGTTGAAGCTGCCACCTGCGTTGGTAAAAAGCGAAAACCAACCGACTGCTGTATTCGCAGAGCCGGTGGTGAGGCTAAAAAGGGCGTTCTGCCCCTCTGCTGTGTTGAACCCGGGATAGCCCCCGTCCGGCGGCGGGACGACTGCTTGTGTCTTTTCGGCCCCAGTCGCTAGATAGAGGAATGTCATTGTTACGAGAACTGCTCGAATTGTCGTTTTCATAGCAGCTAGTATCAGAAAAATCCTGCCTCACTGTCGAGAGCAAAACTCTAAAATTCACCTGTCGGGCAAATTAATGGTCCTCCCTAACGCTTTGCACGCCATGTAGAGGCGCTCGTTGCCGAACGCTTACCTATTCGTCACGATGCTCGGACCAGCGAGCACCGCTACACATGACGGTAACTTTACGGATTTTTCGCAATCGCTTGCACAGCGACGTTGCTGATCTGCAGTTGTGCGCTCACCTTCCGCAATTCCGATGCTTGCTCGTTTACCATTGCAGCCAAATTCCGAATTTCAGATCGCAGCTCTGCAATGGTCGTGTCTTGCTCCTGAATCTTGCAATCTTGCTCTTCGCCTCTTCGGTGCTCTTTGAGAAATTCATTGAGCAGCATGGCGTTGATCTGCTCATAGCGAACGGATTCGGGCTGACCTTTTGGATTGCGCCCCACGAGATCGGGATTCACGTCGGCCACTTCCTCCGCGATCAGTCCAAAAGCAATCGTCTGCGTTTGATCGTACTCCTTGTGATAGCGGAAGCTGACCGGGTTGAGTGCATAGAGCACTTCGCTGGCTTTGTGCATTGGCTGGATGTCGTGTTTGTATCGCCGCGAAGAGACGTTTGCACGGCCGAGTCTGCCGCTGCTGTTTATGGTAACCACGTCTGGGTCTATCCCAACCTGCGGCTGGACGTTGGTATAGATCTGGCCGATAAAACAGCTGTTGTTCACGTTCGCGCCCGGGCTGCCTATGGCAATAACGTTGTTGGCGTTCATGACGTTGCTGCCGGCCGCAACGCCCAAGGCGATATTACTGACACCGGTATTGTTGTTACCCAGCGCAGCATTGCCGATGGCGGTATTGAAGTTGCCTAGGGTGTTCTGAAAGAGTGCGAAATTCCCGGTAGCCGTGTTTCCGCTGCCGGTGGAGTTCGAATTGAGCGCACCAGCGCCAACGGCGGTATTTCCGGTGCCAGTCAGGTTGCTGAAAAGGGAAGCAGCGCCGCTGGCGGTGTTGCCGTCACCGGTAGTGTTGGACTGAAGCGCGCTCGAACCATTAGCCGTGTTGTTACCGCCTGTGTCATTGTCACGGAGGGAAGCAGCGCCGCTGGCGGTGTTGCCGTCACCGGTAGTGTTGGACTGAAGCGCGTGCGAACCATTAGCCGTGTTGATATTGCCTGTGTTATTGTCATGGAGGGCAAAGCGGCCGGTAGCCGTATTTTGCTCACCGATGGTATTACTAAAAAGTGCATGCTCACCAAAGGCCGTATTCTGGTTGCCCGTGGTATTGTTCTCCAGCGCAGACCAACCGGTGGCAGTATTGCCACCAGCAGCGGTAGTTGCGGATAGGGCTGAAAACCCGACAGCCGTGTTACCCGAACCGGTCGTGTTGCTGAAGAGCGCTCCCGCACCAGTGGCAGTATTGAAGTTGCCGGTGGTGTTGCTAAAGAGAGCGAATGCACCATTGGCCGTGTTTTGGTTGCCGCTTTCGTTAAGTTCAAGCGCAGCTGTTCCATTGGCCGTGTTTTCTGTGCCGGTGGTGTTAAACAAAAGCGCTGCAGCGCCAGTGGCCGTATTTGAATCCGCGGTGTTAAGATCAAGCGCTCCAGCGCCAAGAGCGGTGTTGAAGCTGCCAGTGGTGACGCTAAACAACGAAAACGTACCTAGTGCTGTGTTCCCAACGCCTAAGGTGAGAGCCTGAAGGGCGTGGTCCCCCGCAGCAGTGGTGAAGTTGGGATAGCCTCCTGGGGGCGGCGGCACTAGGGCCTGCGCAGTCGGGCCGATAGTCACGAGATAAAAAGATGCGAGGAATAGAACCGTTCGAAGTGTCGTTTTCATAGCGCAGAGTTTCGGAGAAAACTCAGTTCACTGTCGAGACCAAAACCGCAGGGGAGCGGTCACCGCGGCGACCAGATTTTCGGCACCCCTCGCCGAAATGGCACCATCGTCCGAAGCAAGAACGCACCGAAAAAGATTAGCGAGCGCCAGTTCGCGGCGGCGACCGCCCCCAAGAGATTGCCGCTGTAGTTGTGCTACATGGCTACATTACAGCAACGCGCGGACGATGTTGCCGGTTTTTACTGATTTTGCACGAATTGCGGTTTAGCTCCGCGCGTTTCGATTGACGCGCTCACTTTCTGCAGTTGTGACGCTTGCTTGTTTACCGTTGCAGCCAGAGCCTTCATTTCAGATCGCAGTTCTGCAATGATCGTTTCTTGCTGCTGAATCTTGCAATCTTGCTCCTCGCCTCTGCTATGCTCTTTGAGAAACTCATTGAGCAACATTGCGTTGATCTGTTCATAGCGAACGGATTCCGGCTGTCCTTCTGGGTTGCGGCCTACCAGATCGGGATTCACTTCCGCCACTTCTTCGGCGATCAGGCCAAAGGCGATCGTCTGCGTTTGATCGTACTGCTTGTGATAGCGGAAGCTGACCGGCTTAAGTTCATAGATCGCTTCACTGGCTTTGTGCAGTGGTTGGATGTCGTGTTTGTATCGGCGCGAAGAGACATTCGCGCGACCAAGTCTGCCGTTACTGTTTATAGTAACGAGGTCTGGATCGGTACCAACCTGCGGCTGAATATTGGAGTAGATTTGACCGATGTAGCAACTGTTGTCCACATCCTCACCAGCGGCGCCGATCGCGATCACGCTGTCAGCGATAGTGACAGCGGATCCAGCGAAAATACCCAAGGCGATGTTCCCGTTGCCGGTAGTGTTGTTGGCCAGCGAAGAGTTGCCGAGGGCAGTGTTGAAGATCCCTTGAGTGTTCCCAAAGAGTGCCCCAACCCCGATGGCGATGTTGGATGCGCCGGTGGTGTTGGACACTAGCGTTTGAACACCGATTGCCGTATTTCCCGACCCGGTGGTATTGCTAAAAAGGGCTCGGTCGCCGTTGGCGGTGTTAAAGCTGCCACCGATACCGCTCGGCCAACTCGGGTTGTTGGCAGGTCCGGTATTGCTAAACAGCGCGAACGCTCCAGTGGCCGTGTTTTGGATGCCGGCGTTATTACTTAAGAGGGCGCCCACCCCGATCGCGGTATTTTCATCGGCGTTGTTCCGGAAGAGCGTGCCCGCGCCAACGGCCGTATTGAAACTACCGGTGGTTTCACTGCGCAGCGAAAGCCAACCAACTGCCGTATTGAAACCGCCGCTAGTGAGATTCAAAAGGGCATTTTGACCTTCTGCCGTATTGCCGCCGGGATAACCGCCATCAGGCGGAGGGACCACTGCTTGAATTGTCGGGGCGACAGCGACGACGCAGAGGATTATGAATGATAAAACTAGCTGAATTGTCGTTTTCATAGCACAGAGTTTCGGAGAAAACTCCGTTCGCTGTCGAGACGAAACCTCTGGCGAGCGGTCGCCGCGCGGCGACTGCTTCCCAGACGTTGTCGCTGCGGTTGTGCCAAATGGCTACATCACAGCCAGGGGCCGAAAATGTTGCTGGCCTCTACCGATTCTGCGCAAATTGCGGTTTAGCTTCGTTCGTTTCGATCCAGGCGCTCACTTTCTGTAGTTGCGACGCCTGCTCGTTTACCATTGCAGCCAAATTCCCAATTTCAGACCTTAGCTCTGCGATCGTCGTCTCCTGCGCCTGAATCTTGCAATCTTGCTCCTCGCCTCTACGATGCTCTTTGAGGAACTCATTGAGCAACATCGCGTTGACCAATTCATAGCGGACGCTTTCCGCCTGGCCCTTGTTGTTGTGGTACACCAGGACGGGATCGATTTCTTCCACCTCTTCAGCGATCAGACCAAAGCCAAGCCTCTGTGTTTCATCGTACTCCTTTTTGAGGCGAAAACTGACCGGCTTCAGTGCATAAAGTGCTTCGCTCGCTGCGGCCAGCGGTTTGATGTTCTCCTTATAACGTCGCGAGGACACAACAGCAGTATGGCCAAGTCTGCCGTCGCTCAGACGGACGGTGACATAATCGTTAACACCTGCGCTAAAATTCTGCGTCAGGGTGTTAACATTGGCGATCCAGGTAGTATTGTCTACGCCAGCAACCCCTATTGCCCCGCCGATGCAAACATTGTTGTCCCCCGTGACGGCCAACCCCGCCCGATAACCAATGACGGTGTTTGCGCTGCCGGTTTCATTGTCTTGGAGTGCATTGCGACCAATGGCCGTGTTGTTGCCGCCTTCTGTGTTGTTAATGAGCGCAAAAAGACCTACGGCGGTGTTGAGGCCCCCCGTAGTGTTTTCACGCAGTGCACTATAACCGATGGCCGTGTTTTGGGTGCCGGTGGTGTTGTTTGGGAGCGCATTATAACCGATGGCGGTGTTGCCGTTGCCTGTATCATTATAGACGAGCGTACCAGTTCCAACGGCAGTGTTGAGTGTGCCAGTTGTGTTGAGGAGCAACGCAGCAGTGCCAACTGCGGTATTGGAATCCCCATCTGCACTGGTAAGGGCCAGCGCTCCAGCACCAACACCGGTGTTGTAGTTGGCGCCAGCAGCTGAAAAGAGGAATGCGAATAATAGAACGGATCCAATTGTGGTTTTCATAGCGATAGTTTTGAAGACGGATTGCCGCAGTGTCGAGAGCAAAACGTCCATGATACAGCTGTTGCTGATATCGACTTCCTAGGTACCCGAGAGTTGTGGGAGGCGTTCGCAGCGGCGAACGCCTTTCCGGACTCGCTTCGGTGCTCGCTGCGGCGCGCACCGCCCACAATCGCGGTTGCGATTACGGATTGTCCGCGATCAGTTCTGCGGCAGCATTGTCGATTTGAACTCGCGCGCTCACCTTCCGCAATTCCGATGCTTGCTCCTTTACCATTGCAGCCAAATTCCAAATTTCAGATCTTAGCTCTGCAATCGTGGTTTCTTGCTGCTGAATCTTGCAATCTTGCTCCTCGCCTCTGCGATGCTCTTTTAGAAACTCATTAAGCAGCATCGCGTTGATCTGCTCGTAGCGAACGGACTCGGGTTGGCCTTCGGGATTGCGCCCCACGAGATCGGGACTCGCTTCGGCTACTTCTTCTGCGATGAGACCAAAAGCTATTGTCTGAGTGGCGTCGTATTCCTTATGATAGCGGAAGCTCACCGGCCTGAGCGTGTAGATCGTTTCACTAGCGTTGTCCATCGACCGGATGTCGTGTTTGTAGCGGCGTGAAGAGACGTTCGCCCGACCAAGTCTGCCGTCGCTATTTATGGTAACCACATCGGGGTCGGTTCCAACAACGGGCTGCACATTGGAGTAGATCTGGCCGATATAGCAGGTGTTGCTCACGTTCGCGCCACTGGTGCCAATAGCAATCACGTTGTTGGCTGTAGTCACGTTACTGCCGGCTCCTCTGCCCATGGCTGTGTTGAAACTTCCACTGGTGTTAGCCGAGAGTGCAAGGACGCCGGAGGCTGTGTTGCTGTCACCGGTAGTGTTGGCAAGAAGCGCCCGGTAACCATTTGCCGTGTTGTCTTCGCCGTCGGTATTTTGAAGGAGCGCGTCAAGCCCAGTTGCTGTGTTGACATTACCGACGGTGTTGCTAAGGAGCGCCCGTTCGCCGACGGCCGTATTACTGAATCCGGTAGTATTGCTCTGGAGCGCAGACAAGCCGATAGCTGTGTTGTCGTCACCAGTGGTGTTGCTAGAAAGCGCTTCAGCTCCGATGGCAGTGTTGTCGTTACCGGTCGTGTTGCTACCCAGCGCAGAATCACCGTTGGCAGTGTTTCGGCTCCCAGTGGTGTTGTCACTGAGGGCAGACATTCCGTTGGCGGTGTTGAAGCTGCCGGTAGTGTTGCTAGAAATGGCGAACGCTCCGGTGGCCGTGTTTTGGTTACCAGTGGTGTTGTTGATTAGTGCGTTAAAACCAGTCGCCGTGTTGAAGCTGGCGGTGGTATTTCCTCGGAGCGCACTATTACCGATGGCCGTATTGGCTTCGCCGGTAGTGTTGAATTGGAGTGCAAACGCCCCGAGGACGCTGTTGTAATGGCCAGTGGAATTGTCAGCGAGCGCAAACGCTCCAAATGCACAGTTGTAGGATCCGTCCCCGAACCCAGGGTCTCCGTTGTTGCTGAAGAGAGCATGATGTCCCACAGCGGTGTTGCTAACGCCGGTGATATTGCTAAAGAGTGCGCTACCGCCGACGGCCGTATTTCCCACACCTTCGGTGTTGTTGACAAGAGCAGTCGTTCCAGTGGCCGTATTGAAGCTCCCGGTCGTGTTGTTCAAAAGCGCTGCCGTCCCAATGGCGGTGTTTTGGGCTCCCTCACCCGTACTTTGATTTCCGACGTTGAAAAGGAGCGTTCCCGCACCCACAGCGGTGTTGTAGCTCCCGTCAGTGTCGCTCCAGAGCGAAAACCAGCCCACTGCAGTGTTCCCCACGCCGGTGGTGAGGTTGAAAAGAGCGCTTTGCCCCTCCGCCGTGTTGAACCCGGGGTAGCCGCCGTCTGGGGCTGGCACAACCGCTCGCACCGGAGATGCAATAACAAAGCAGACAAGCACAAAGGCCACTGAAGACAGTGATGGCGTTACCCTTTTGAGATAATTTTTCAGAATCATGACTCTTCCTTTCCGTTCCCCCGCTGTATGAATTTGGCATGGCGGGTCCGGAAGAGACGAAGAACCTAGCGGGGAAAGTTTTCCGCCTGATTCAGATCCGTTGAGCGACACCGAGTGTGGAAAAAATTAGCGACATTGGCAAGGTAAATTGTCGCGAGGATCCGTACACGACCGGGTTCTGTTTGGGGGCCGCATAGTCGTTTGGCCTTGCGCGTTCAAAGAAATGCTTCGGTTACGGAATCGGCGAGAGACTTACCCCTGCGAGTCAGCACGAAATTCCCATTCGATTTCCGAAGCAGCTGGAGCCCGATAAGTTCATCCGTTTCTTGCGCGAAGTTTTTCAGCTCCGAAGCGGAAATTCCGTCGTGCGTGCGCAACCCGAGCGCGATCCGCTCCGTACGCTTCATTTCGCGCGTCAGATTTTCGGTCGTTGTGTGTGTTGATTCTCCGGAAAACGCCCGATCAATGTAAGCGCGATAATCGCAGACATTTTGCCAGCGCTGCATTCCAATGGTCGAGACCGCGCTCGGTCCGATTCCCAGATAATCTTTGCCCAGCCAGTACGCGCGATTGTGAACTGATTCGAAACCAGGACGCGCATAATTCGAGATTTCGTAATGTCGGTAACCGGCATCTTCCAGGATACCGATTTTCATTTCGAAGAATTCTGCGTCTACATCCGAATCCTGCCGAAATTCGCCACGAGCGTGGCGTAGGAAAAATTCCGTGTCATCCTCGTACGTCAGGCAGTATGTCGAAACGTGCTCCGGTCCGAGCGCAATTGTTCTCTCCAGCGTTGCGCGCCATTGATCAACGGTTTGACCGGGCAAACCGAACATCAGATCGACATTGACGTTGGTGAAACCTGCGTCCCGCAGAATCCGAAACGATTCTTCTGCCTGCTGCGCGTTGTGCTCGCGTCCGAGCAATTTCAACAGTTCGTCGTCCCACGACTGAACGCCGAGGCTGATCCGGTTGACTCCGAATTTTTTTAGGAGGGCCGCCTTTCGCGCGGAGACGCTTCCCGGATTTGCTTCAATCGTCCATTCAACCAATTGCGATAATTCGAGCCTTTCATGGAATCCGCGCAGCAACGATTCCAGTTGCGCGATGTTAAGCGCCGTAGGCGTACCGCCGCCGAAGTAAATCGTAGATGGACGAAGTAAGGAGCGGCGGTCTCCAGTCCGCCGACGCGATTCGTTCAGTTCGAGCTCCCGCAGGAGCGCCTCACAAAATCGCGAGGTCTGCGAACGATCCAGCAAATCTTTGTAAAACGCGCAATACGGACAAATTCGCGCGCAGAAGGGGATGTGAACGTAGATGTGGCGAACGTGCCGTCTTATGATGGCAGGCGTTTCGCCTGCATAGGCGCGTGATCCCGCAGCGGACACGGCTGCCTCTACAGCCCCAGAGTTGTGATTCGCGCCTTTACTCATAAAATCCGTCTGCCGTCGACTCTGTCATGCTGATCCGAAACGTAGCTCTCGTTTTGTTTTGTGCCATCTCGTCCTGGCTGGCGCAAGTCAAGCAGTACAAGACCAACCCGCACATCGTGCGCGAAATGGTGAATCGGCTCGTGATGGCTGTGACCGGCCAGTCTGACGTCGCCAAAGCATGGGGATCGCTGGTCTCTCCCGGTGAGCGGGTTGGTATCAAGATCTCGGCAGCGGGTGGCGAGCTTTTCACAACGCACCATGACATTGTGAACGCGATCGTGGATGGTCTGGCGGCGGCAGGTCATCCCCGCAGTAGCATCATCGTTTGGGACCGCTCCCTCGGCGGAATCAAGGAGGCCGGATACCG